>Ga0081538_10004224_pt1 | contig 13330 bp, 11 predicted proteins | sample TabmetS5T2R1_FD_71022 | JGI IMG/M metagenome (GOLD analysis project Ga0081538, IMG submission 71022) | Tabebuia heterophylla rhizosphere microbial communities from the University of Puerto Rico - S5T2R1 | ecosystem: Host-associated > Plants > Roots > Rhizosphere ...
AACGTGCCCCGCCCATGGCCCGGGCGCCTGTGCGGAAAGCGAGGGGGCGGGCCGCCGTTACCGCGGCCTCGCTCTCTGCATCGGCCGCGGACCGGTCGCCCTGAAGGGCCCGAGAGGCCGCTGGACGGGTGTTACTTGTCCCAGTCGAAGTCGCGCGGCGGGCGCTGCTCGAACCACAGGCGGTCGTGCTCCGGCGTCTCCTGGAGGAAGTCCGGGGTGTCCTCCAACACGTCCTCGCCCTGCTCCTCGGACGGCTCCCGCGGGTGGTCGAGCGACTCGCCGGCGGGGACCTCGTCGCGCTCCTCCTCGAGCCACGGGTCCTCGTCGTAGCCGGGGGCGCCGGCCTCCTCGCCGGGCTCCGGGACCTCGGGCTCGGCCGGGGCCGGGACCTCGTCCGCGCGCTCCGGCTCGAGCGCCTCGACGTCGAACGGCTCACCGGCGACCGGCTCGGCCACGGACGGCTCGGGCGGCTCGGCGACCTCGACGTCGGGCGCCTCGCGCTCGTCGCCGGCGTCGACCGGCTCTTCCGCCTCGGCGAGCGACTCGTCGACCGCCTCGCCCGAGCCCACGAACTCGGCCTGGCGCGGCGCGCCCAGCGCCTCGCGCTCCTGGCGTTCGACCTCGCCCGGATCGGCCCCGTGCTTCCGTTTGAGCTCCAGGTGCTCGCGGATGGCGTCGTCGAGGAGTCCCATTCCGTCCCCTGACAGGCTACTCGCCGGACGCGACGCCGTGAACGTCGCGCTGCCGCCTGGATTTCGCCGTCGCGCGGGTCGTGCGGTTCTTGCCGGCCCGCTTGGCCTCGTACAGCGCGCCGTCCGCCGCGGCCACCAGCGCGTCCTTGTCTGCCGTGCCGACACTGGCCAGCGAGGCGACCCCGAACGACGCGGTCACCTTGAGCATGCCGTCGCCGCCGAGCAGCGGCAGCTCGAGCGCCTCGATCCGCCCGCGGACGCGCTCGGCGAACTGGTAGGCGCCCTCGAGGTCGGTCTGCGGCAGCGCCACGGCCATCTCCTCGCCGCCGTAGCGGGCGGGCTCGTCGATCTCGCGCGACGACTGGCGCAGCACGCGCGCGACCTCGCCCAGCACCATGTCGCCCTGCAGGTGCCCGTGCGTGTCGTTGACCTGCTTGAAGTTGTCGATGTCGAGCATGATCAGGCCCAGCTCGTGACCGTAGCGGCGGGCGCGCTCGACCTCGGCGGTCATGACCTCCTGGAAGCGGCGGTGGTTGAAGAGGCCGGTCAGCTCGTCGGTCACCGCCTGCCGCTGCACGGTCTCGTGCAGGTCGACGTTCTCGACCGAGACCGACGCCTGGTTGGTCAGGTAGGCGAACAGCTCGCGCTCGCCGTGCGTGAACGCGCGGTCGCCGCGGGCGACGGACACGATGCCGATCACCTGGTCGCCGGCCTCGGTGGCGCCGAGCGGGGCGGCGAGCGCGCTCGCGCCGCCGACCTGGATCTCCGCGACCTGGCCGGCGTCGATGACCGCCGCCTCGGCCGCGTGCAGCGCGCGCCGGAACGCCTCCGGCTCCCCGGCGCGGGCGACCTCCTGCAGGCGGTCGTCGCCGCCGCGCATGGTCGCGCGGCCCGCGCTGGCGCCGATGCCGTCGACCGCCGTCTGGACCACGATCTCGAGCAGGCCGACGCGGTCGAGCCCGGCGGCGAACGACTCGCCGACGCGCCGGATCGCCTCCTGCAGGCGGGCGCGCTCGCGCTGGAGCTCGTCGAGGCGCGCCTCGAGCTGGCGGGCCATCGAGTTGAACTCCTTCCCGAGGGCGGCGAACTCGTCGTTGCCCTCGGCAGGCACGGTGACCGAGAAGTCGCCGCTGCCGAGGCGCTGGGCGGCGACCAGCAGGCGCTGGATCTCCGCCTGCAGGCGGCGCGAGACGGCCACGGCGAAGATGAAGGCCAGGACGAGGAAGCCGATGAAGGCGGCGGCCGCGAACAGCGAGGCCCGGTCCGTCGGCTCGGCCGTGTCGCCGTCCGACAGCAGCAGGCTGACCGCGATCGGGCCGTCGACGGCGGAGCCCGAGAACGACCGGACGCGGTGGTCGGTGCCGGTCACCTCGACGCCGCCCTTCTCGGGCAGGTCGACGGGCGTATCGGCGCGGGTGGCGACGAGCCGGTCGTCCTCCTGGCTGACGACGACGTCGGCGCTCGTCAGGTTGAAGATCCGCTCGGCGTAGGCGTCCGGTGAGATCGTCGAGACGACGAGGCTGCCGGTCGGGCGATCCTGCTCGTCCACGAGCCGCCGGTCGGCGGGGGCGATGGCCGGCAGCTCGCCGGCCTCGAACTGGCCGAGCGAGTTGAGCCGCAGCTGCACGTACCGCGCGCCGGTGATCTGCGCGAGCCGGTCGAGGCGATCCTGGATCGCGTTGCGGTCCCCGGCTTCGCGGGCGTCGGCGAGCGCCTGGTCGCGGCCGATCCGCTCCGCCGCCACGCCGGCCTCGGCCTGCTCCTCGCGGAGCACCTCCTGGCCGACGGTAAGGGCCTGCGAGAGCCGCGCGTCGGTCTGGCTGCGCTCGGACTCGACGATCAGCTGGAAGAGGACGACCGCGATCGTGATCATCGGGACCACGACGATGACCACGAAGAAGAGCCGGAGACGACTCCGGAAGCTCAGGGTTCGGAGCTGGAGGAAGCTCATTGGTCTGTCCCGCGGCGGCCGCGCCGCGGGCCATATCCTGGCAGCTACAATCGCTCGTTCACGACGCAGGCCGGTTTCCCTGCCTGCCTCGGGGCTATAGCTCAGTTGGGAGAGCGCCTGGATCGCACCCAGGAGGTCGGGGGTTCGAGTCCCCCTAGCTCCATCGCCCGGGTTTCCGCGTCGCCGCGTGGGATCCGGGCTGTGTCGTGCCTGCCGTCCGAGACAGGCTCTAGAACGCCGCGCCGCGCACGCGCGGGTCGAGCCGCCAGACGATCGCGTCGGCCAGCATCCCGAGGATGATCAGGAGCACCGTCATCCACAGCGCGGCCGCGATGACGATCGGCAGGTTGATGGCGTTCTCGCCGTTGTGGCCGATCGCGCCCCACACGTAGTAGAAGAACCCGGGGACCGAGAACACCTGCTCGACGAGCATGACGTTGGTGAGGAACAGCGGCAGCGTGACGGGTGCGAAGGAGACCGTCCCGCCGAACGTCGGCCGGCCGACGTGGCGGCGCATCACCCTGCCGAAGGGCAGACCCTTCGCGACCGCGGTCCGGACGTAGTCCTCCTGGGTGATCTCGCGGGCTGTGGACAGCGTCATCCGCAGGCACATGCCGGCCAGCGGCGCGGCGAGGACCAGCCACGGCACGAGCAGCGTGCGCAGCCACATCCACGGATCCGTGACCGGCGAGGCCCAGCGCGACACGGCGTCGAAGAAGAAGGGGACAGGCAGGAGACCGAAGTCAGGATTGAAGAGGTACAGCAGCGCCAGGCCCACGAAGTACACGGGCGCGCAGTAGGCCACTGCGGCTCCGATCTGCAGCGCGCGGGCCCGCAGCGTCCGCGGGTGCCCGGCGCACCAGAGCCCGCCCAGGACGCCGACGACGATGCCGATGACGATCGACCCGGCCAGCAGCCAGATGTCGGCCGCCATGCCGCGCTCCCACACGACCCGGAGCGGCGTGCAAGCGCCGCTGGGCCTGGCGCCGGACCCCGTACCGCCGGGGGGCGCACAGCCGAAGTCGAGGTGCAGCAGCGCGCGGTCGAGGTCGTGCACGATCCCGCTCAGCAGCGGATCGCCGGGATAGAGATCCGGCCGCAGGATCCGCAGCCCGCCGTAGATGACGACGGCAACGGCGACCAACACGACAGGGGCGAAGACGAGACGCCGTACGAGACCTCCCACTGGAGCATCATGGCGCAGGCCGGGTGGATGTGTCGCAGGTCGGGCGAGCCGCAGCTCTCGAACGGCGCGATCGTCATCGATGTCGCGTGCGACCTGCTACTCCGCGATCCGGACCCGCCGCTTGGCCTCCCAGTTCCGCTCGAGGTTGTCGATCAGCGCAGGGCTGTACAGGCACCGCGCCTGGTCGCGCGCGTAGCCGCTCATGTAGCGCCGGAACGCGTCGAGCGGCTCCTGCGCCTCGCGCAGGGCCCGGCGGTTCGAGACGAGGCTCTCCGGGCCGGCGTCACGCAGCTCCGCGGCGGCGCGGTCGATCGCGTCATCCATCTCCTCCGGCGCGACGACCTCGTCCGCGAGCAGCAGGCCTTCGGGCGTGTCGGCGGGGAACGTGCGGCCGAAGAAGATCGCCTGCCGCGCCATCCGCTCGCCGACGAAACGCGGCAGCCGCAGGTTCGCGCAACCGGGGATGATCCCCTCCTTCCGAGCCGGAAGGTTGAAGTACGACCCGTTCTCGGCGATCACGCGGTCCATGACGAGCAGCCACTGGCACGCGCCGCCGATCGCGAAGCGCTCGACGGCCGCGATCCACGGCTTCTCCCGGCCATCCACGTGGCCCCGGTAGAGCTTGGAGACCACGCCGAGCTCGCGCTCGAGCATGAACTCGACCAGCGAGATGCGGCCCTCGTAGAGCTGTGTGAGGTTGATGCCGGCGCCGAAGATCCTGCGCCCGGCATGGCGCGGATGGGTCGCCGGCCCGCCCCGCAGCACGCCGACCTCGATCCGCTCGTCGAGCAGCGCGAGGTCGACCGCGATCTCCAGCGCGCGCGTCGAGTCGTCGTCCTCCGCGTTGAGCGAGGCGTGGTTCTGGATCGTCACCTCGCCGACCCGGCCCCGGCGGTCGAGCCGCATCGGCCCGAGGTCGATCGCGTCGTCGCGGCGGAAGGCGTCGAGCGCCGCGACCGCCTCGGTCCGCGGTTCGCGCATCGAGCGCATGAGGTGCTCCCCGGCCGCTCGCTCGGCGAGTACGCCGGAGACGAAGTCGCCCTGCGCGATCTCGAGCCCGACCTTGTCCTTCTGGAGATGCGTGCGCTCCTCGTCGATCTCCGCGCGCGACGGCAGCGCCGGATCGCGCTCGGCCGCCGCGTAGACCAGCTCGGCGACCCGCAGCGGCCGGCCGAGACCGTCGGTCAGCTCCTCGTAGAGCGTCACGCGCCCGCCACCTGCGTCTCGCGACCGGCCCAGTAGGGCGCCCGCAGCTCGCGCTTGAGCACCTTCCCGGCGCCCGACTTCGGGAGCGGCGCGGCGCGCAGCTCGACCCGCTTGGGGACCTTGTACGGCGCGATGGCGGCCCGGCAGTGCTGCAGCAGGTCCTCCTCCGACGCTTCGGAGCGCAGCACGACGACCGCGTGGACGGCCTCGCCCCAGCGCTCGTCCGGAACGCCGAACACCGCCGCCTCGAGCACGGCGTCGTGGCGGAAGAGCACGTCCTCGACCTCGGTCGAGTACACGTTCTCGCCGCCGGTGACGATCATGTCCTTGGCGCGATCGACGAGGTAGAGGTGCGCGTGCTCGTCGAAGTAGCCGAGGTCGCCGGTGCGGTACCAGCCGCCGGTCATCGCCGCGGCCGTCTCCTCCGGCTTGGCCCAGTAGCCGGCCATCACGTTGGGGCCGCGGACGACGACCTCGCCGACCGTCCCGGTCGCCACGGGAGCGCCGTCCGCGTCGGTCACGGCGACCTCGACGCCGACCGCGGGGAGGCCGCACGAACGCGCCTGCGGCGCCTCCAGCACACGCTCCTCGTGCGGCAGGACGGTCGCGATCGGCGCCGTCTCGGTCGCCCCGTAGATGTGCATCAGCTCGGCGGTGGGAAACGCCTCGTGCGCCCGCCGCAGCGTCTGGGTGGCCGCGGGAGCGCCGCCATGGCTGATCAGCGCGAGCGACGAGGTGTCGCGTGGCCGCGCCAGCTGCTCGTCGGTGAGCGCCGCGAGCATCGTCGGCACGACGAGCGTGGCGGTCACGCGCTCGCGCTCGACGAGGTCGAGCGCGGCGGCGGGTTCGAAGGCGGGCAGCACGATCTGCCGGCCGCCGTTCCACACGGTCGAGAGCACGGCGATCGAGCCGGCCAGGTGGAACAGCGGGGCCGCGATCAGCCAGCACGTCTCGGGCCCGAAGCGCCAGGCGACCTGGAAGTGCAGCGCGTTGGCGACGAGGTTGCGGTGGGTCAGCATCACGCCCTTCGACGCCCCGGTCGTCCCACCCGTGTAGAAGAGGCCCGCCAGGGTGCTCTCGCCGACCGCGTCCGGGAACGCGCCCTCGGGCGCGGCCGCGAGGAGGCGCTCGTAGCCGTCGCCCATGTCGACCACCGTCGCCGTGATGTCCTGCGGAAGGTCGGCGCCGTCACCGGCGAACACGAGCTTGGCCCCTGAGTCCTCGAGCGCGTACGCGAGCTCATCGCTGGTGTGGCGCTGGTTGAGCGGCACCAGCACCATCCCCGCACCAGGTACCGACTGGTAGATCTCGAGGTAGCGGTGGCAGTTCGCCCCCACCACGGCCACGCGATCGCCGGGCTCGAGCCCCGCCCGCCCGAGCGCGCCCACGAGCCGGCGGCACCGGTCCCACGTCGCCTCGTAGGTGAGCTCCACGCCTCCGCAGCGCACCGCCGTCCGGCGCCCGCCGACCTGGACGGCCCGGCGCAGCGGATCGATCATCGTCGTCACGGCACAACCTCCTCATCGTCGGTCGCCATGCGCCCGTGCCCAAGGTACGCCCGCACGACGTTCGCGTCGAGCAGCCGGCCCGCTGCCGCCTCGAGCACGACCGCGCCGCGCCGGAGCACGTAGCCGCGCGTGGCGACGCGCAGCGCGGCGCGCACGTTCTGCTCGACGAGCAGGATCGTCGTGCCGCGGTCGCGCAGCTCGGACAGGCGCTCGAACACCTGGCGCACGGCGAGCGGCGCGAGGCCCAGCGACGGCTCGTCGAGCATCAGCACACGCGGCCTGGCCATCAGGGCGCGGCCGATCGCCAGCATCTGCTGCTCGCCGCCCGACAGCGTGCCGGCGCGCTGCCGCCCCCGCTCGGCGAGGATCGGGAACAGGGCGTAGATGTCGTCGAGCCCGCGCTCGCCGCGCCGGCAGTAGGCGCCGAGCACGAGATTGTCGTGCACGGAGAGCCCGGCGAACATGCCGCGGCCCTCGGGCACGAGCGCGATGCCGTCGCGGACGAGCTGCTCCGCCGGCCGGCCCGTGACGTCTCGGCCTTCGAAGACCACGGAACCGCCGGCGGGCCGCACGAGGCCTGCGAGCGTCCGCAGCAGCGTCGTCTTGCCCGCGCCGTTCGGCCCGAGGATCGCCACCGCCTCGCCGGCTGCGACCTCGAGGCTGACGCCGTCGAGCGCGCGCACCCCGCCGTAGCGCGTGTCCAGGTGCCTGACGGACAGCAGCGTCATGCCCCCAGGTACGCGGCCACGACGCGCGCGTCGGCCCGGATCCGCGCCGGCGGGCCTTCGGCGAGCACCGACCCGCGGTCGAGCACGACGACATGGTCGGCGAGCGCGAGGACGACGTCGGTCGCATGGTCGACGAGCAGCACTGCGAGCCCGTCGGCGGCCAGCTCGCGCAGCAGGCGCCCGATCTCCTCCGTCTCAGCGTCGGTCAGCCCCGCCAGCGGCTCGTCGAGCAGGAGCAGCGCGGGCTCGGCGGCGAGGGCGCGCGCCAGCTCGGTCCGGCGCTGGACGCCGAACGGCAGGCCGACCGCGGCCTCGTTCGCATGCGCGGCGAGGCCGAAGCGTTCCAGCAGCACCGTGGCCGCCCGTCGGGCGGCACGCTCGTCGGCCCGGTGGCGCGGGAGGCGGAGCGTGGCCGCCGCCGCGCCCGCCCGCATCCGGGCGTGGCGGCCGACGAGCACGTTGTCGAGCACCGACATGTCGCCGAACAGCTCGACGTGCTGGAACGTGCGGGACAACCCGCGCCGGGCGATCCGGTGCGGGCGGCGGCCGGTGACGTCGTGCCCGCACAGCCGGACCGTGCCTGCGTCGGGCCGCGTGAGCCCGCTGACGACGTTCACGAGCGTCGTCTTGCCGGCGCCGTTCGGCCCGATCAACGCGGTGACGCGCCCCGCCGCGACGGCGGTCGACACGCCGTCGAGCGCTCGCACGCCGCCGAAGCGCACGGACACGTCCTCGAGCTCGAGCAGCGTCATCTCGCGGCGACGCCGGCGAGCCCCTGCCTCGCCACGAGCAGGACGAGGACGAGCGCGAGACCGTAGGCCACGAGCTCGTAGCTCCCCGCGGCGTCCGGGACGACGTACGGCAGCAGCTCGCGGCTGAGCTCGGTCAGCCCGGCGACGAAGACCGCGCCCACCGTGGCGCCCCACGGCGAGCCGAGCCCGCCGACGACCGCGATGACGAGGAACTGCAGCGAGGCCAGCAGGCCGAACGCGTCGGGCGCGATGTAGGTGACGTACATCGCGTACAGGCCGCCGGCGACCGCCGCGTAGACGGCGCCGATCACGAACACGCCGACCTTCGCGCGTGCGACGTCGATGCCGCAGGAGCCGGCCGCGGCCTCTGAGGCCCCGAGCGCGCGCAGCGCCCGGCCGGTGCGCGAGTCCGCGAGGTTGCGGGCCAGCAGCACGCCGCCGGCGAGCACCACCCAGAGCGCCAGGAAGGTCGCCTCGTCGTCGTCGAGCGGCAGGGCGGGGATGCCGCCGATGCCCTGGTTCGCGCCGGCCGGCTCCCAGCCGCGGACGAAGAAGAACCAGATCAGCCCGAAGGCGAGCGTGGCCATGGCCAGGAAGTGGCCCTGGATGCGCAGGACGGCGACGCCGAGCAGCGCGGCGAGGCCGCCGGCGAGCGCCGCGCCCGCGCCCAGCGCGACCGGGACCGGCCAGCCGGCCTTCACGGTGAGGAGCGCGAGCCCGTACGCACCGACGCCGTAGAACGCGGCGTGGCCGAGCGAGACCTGGCCGCCGAGGCCCATGATCAGCGTCAGGCCGGTCGAGGCGAGCGCGGCAAGCGCCACGAACACGAGAGTGCTCCCGCCGAGGAAGGGCAGGAGCTGCGCCGCCGCGAGAAGCAGCGGGCCGGCGACGGCGAAGGCGGCGAGCCGGATCATGCGCGGCCCGCGATCACGCCCCGTGGCCGGGCCACGAGGACGGCGAAGAGGACGACGAAGGCGATGACCGACTCGTAGCTCGACGACACGAGACCCGCGGCCAGCGCCTCCAGCGCCCCGAGCAGGAAGCCGCCGGCGACCGCGGCGAGCGGGGAGACGAGCCCGCCGACGACGGCGGCCGTGAACCCGTTGACGGCCAGGAAGAGGCCCATCTCGTAGTGCGCGTGGGTGACGGGCACGAAGACCACGCCGGCCGCGCCCGCGACGGCCGCGGCCAGCGCGAACGCGTACAGCGACATGCGCGACGGGCTGACGCCCTGCAGGCGCGCCGCGTCGGGGTCCATCGCGCACGCTCGCATCGCCTTCCCCGCGACGGTCCGCTCGAGGTACAGCCACAGCAGGCCGGCGACAACGAGCGAGACGCCGATGATCCACAGGCTCTGGCGGCTGAACGCGAGCCCGAGCACGTCGACCGGCGGCCCGGCCGTGAACGGGTCGTAGCTGCGCGGGTCGACGCCCCAGATGAGGAGCGCGAGACCGCGCAGCGTGACCGAGACGCCGACGGTGATGATGATCAGGGTGAGCAGCGACGCCCCGCGGGCGGGCGCGATCGTGAGCCGCTCCGCGATCGCTCCGACGGCGGCGGTGAGCGCGACGGCGCCCGTGAAGGCGAGCGCGAGCGGGGCGCCGGTCGCGACCAGCGTGGTCGCCGACAGCGCCCCGACCATCACGAACTCGCCCTGGGCGAAGTTGATCACGCCCGTGACGCTGTGGATCAGGACGAAGCCGATCCCGACCAGGGCGTAGATCGCGCCGGTTGCGAGCCCGCTGGCGAGCAGCGGGAGGACGTCGACGGCGAGCAGCGTCATCGGCGGCGAGGCAGCGTCCAGGCCCCGGCGCGGACCTCGAGGATCACGACGTCGTCGGCGGACAGCGCGGAGTGACTCTGCGGTGAGAACTCGAGCGTGCCGCTCACGCCGGGGTAGTCGCCGAGCCCTTCGAGCGCCCTCACCATGGCGCCCGGCTCGGTCGACCGGGCGCTCTCGATCGCGGCCTTGAGCATGCCGACCGAGTCCCAGGCGTAGCCCGCGAACCCGGACATCTCGCCGTACTCGCCGGTGTAGGCGTTGCCGAACTCCTCCAGCTCTTCGGCCAGCGGGTGATCGTCCGGCACCTGGTTCCAGACCAGCGACCGGGGCTGCACGACGCGCGCGCCGTGAGCCGACGCGCCGGCGAGCGTGAGGAAGAGCTCGGCGCCGGCGCCCGAGTCGAAGTACATCGGTACGTCGACGTCGAGCTTCTCGACCGCATCGCGACGGACGGTCGGCGCCCCGGGCGGGATCGCCCACACGATCAGCGCATCCGGATCGGCGTCGAGCAGGCGGCGCAGCTGCGGCGTCGTGTCGGAGTCCTCCTCTTCGAACTTCTCGGCCGCGACGAGGTCGATCGCGCCCTCTTCGGCGAGCCGCTCGACGGCCTGAAGCCCGTCGTCACCGTACGGATTGTTGGTCGAGAGCAGCCCGACGCGACGCAGCCCGCGCCGCTCGAGGTCGTCCACGATCGCCCGCGCCGCGACGTCGCCGTCGGGCGTCGTCTTGAACACGTTCGGGCGCTCGGCCGCCGGCGAGACGATCGCCTCGGCCGACCCGAGCGAGAGGGTCGGCACGCCGGACTTGAGGATCGCGCCCATGGCGGCGAGGCTCGTCGGCGAGGTCCCAGGCCCGATCATCGCCACCGCCTTCTTGCGGTCGGTCAGCTCCTCGGTCAGCGTCAGCGCCTCGGTCTGGTCGGACCGGTTGTCGGTCACGATCAGCTCGATCGGCCGGCCCAGGATCCCGCCCTCCTGCTCGTTGAGGAGCTCGGCCCGCAGCTTGGCGGCGTCGGCATAGGCGTTGCCGAGGACCGACGCGGGCCCCGAGAGCTCGACGTTGACTCCGATCCTGATCGGGTCGTTGTCCGAGCCCGTGTCGTCGTCGCTCCCGCATCCGACCGCCACCAGGGCGGCGAGCGCAAGGCCGACCAGGAGGCCGCGCCGCGGCGCTGCCGATGAAGGATCTCGCATGGTCACTCCCATCGATCGTTCGACTTCTACGAGCAGACCTGAGCGCGGTTTCTTCCATCGCCGCCCAGCCGGAGGACGAGCCGGCACTCCGGCCGCGCGGCGTGCCCACGGCCGGCCGAGGTTCTCCGTCGCCCGAGCACGACGACAAGGAGGCGCGTTGCGCCGTTCGCGAGCTGCGGCGCCGCCTGAGCGGCGGCTGGAATCGCCGCGGCGAGCGCCACGGCCGCGAGCACGACGGCGGTGACGCGCCTCAGGGCGCAGGTCGGTCCGGTGGTCCGCATGCTCTGGGGGACCGGCCCGCGGCACGAGCCATTTCATCGGAGTCGCCGATCAAGCGCCCGAACTCCGCCCTGGCCACCGCCAGCCGGGCCAGGATGTCACCGGCGTGACGGGCGAGGAGCTCGCCCGCGGGGGTCAGCGACAACGGGCGCGTCCCAGGGGAGCGTTCGACGAGGCGCGCACCCACGACGTGCTCGAGCGTCGCGAGCTGCTCGCTCACCGACGACTGGGCATAGCCGAGCTGATCGGCCGCGCCGCTGACCGACCCCTCGCCGGCGATCGCGGTCAGCGCGGCGAGGTGGCGCAGCTCCACGCCGAGCCAGCGATCCTGTGGCGCGTGGTCCACGCCGCGAGCGTCGCACGCGGTGGCAACCACCCGGCAACCTGCGGCAACGGCGGGGGAACGCGCCCGCTACTCGAGCCAGAGCTGGTCGAGCAACGTCCCGAGCTGCGGGTGCTGCTGGAGGTTCCCCACGCGCCGAGACGCCAGCACCGCGGCGCGCCGATTGACGAGCGGGACAGCCGGGACGGCGGTCACGAGCCGCCGGTCGGCGCGGCGCCACCAGCGGTCGCTCGCCGACGGTGGTGCGGCGACCGCGCGGCGCAGCCGCGCCTCGAGCTGCGCGTCGCAGAACCCCGAGCGGTTGAAGCTGTGTCGCGACGACGTGCACCCGAACAGCGGTGCGACGAAGGCGGAGGCTGCAACGGAGTCCGCGGCCCAGCCGCCGAGGACGACGTGCGCGCGCGCACCCCGCTCCCGCGTCGCCGTCCAGACGGCTCGCATGTTCCCGACGACGCGCACCGCGCTGTCGTACCCGAGCGTGCGCAGCAGCCGCGCCAGGTAGCCGCCGACCCTCCGCCGGCTCTCGTCGACCCGGATCTCGACGCGCGCGCCGCGGGTGCCGGACCGCCGGACCAGCCGCTTCGCGCGCGCGAGGTCCGGTGCCGTCCAGCTCCCGCTCGCGTTCGGCGCGACGGTGTACGGGCACGCCGGCACATAGCCCGGGATGCCAGGCGGCAGCGCCTGGCAGGTCGGCCGGGCGTACTGCGGGCCGCCCAGCAGCTCCACGACGCGGGCGCGATCGATCGCGTAGCCGATCGCCCGCCTGGCCCGCACGTCGTCGAACGGCGGCGCGTGCACGTCGAGGAACGCGTACTCGGTGTTCAGGCCGGCGTGCGTACGGAGCCGGCTCGTGAGCTGCAGCGCGATCTCACCGAGCCGCCTCCGCGACGTGGACGGCCGGCCGGCACCGCTGACCTGCACCGCATCGAGCTCGCCGCGGCGGAAGGCGGCGACCTGCGCGTCGAGGTCGTCGTCCATCGTGACCTCGATCGCGTCGGCGAAGCCGGCGGGCCGGGCCTCCGGCGACCACACCCGGAAGTGGGGGTTGCGGACGAGCCGGATCGCGCGGCCGGGATCGAAGCGCTCGAGCGCGTACGGTCCCGTGCCCGGCAGCGCGGTGGCGCGGGCGGCGCGGCGCGCGCCGTCCGCCGGGACGACCGCGGCGACCGGCGCCGCGACCTCGTGGAGGAAGTCGGTGTCGGGCCGCGTCAACCGCACCGTGATGGTTCCCGTCGCGTCATCGGTCTGGATGCCCTTCGAGAGATCGCAGCGCTCCGGCACGCGCACGCATGCGGCGGCGCCGACGACGTTGCGGAACGCCGGCGTGCGCCACCCGCTGAGCGCGAGCAGGCGTTCGATCGAGCGGCGGAAGTCCTCGGGACGCACCGGCGCGCCGGTCGCATAGCGGATGCCCGGCCGGAGCGTGAACACGTACGTCCTGCCGTCGGCGCTCGGGCGCGGCACGCCGGCGGCCAGGTTCCCCACGAGCGCCGCGCCGGCCGCACCGCCGGTGCGCCGGTAGGCGAGCATGTCGCCGTCGGCCTGGACCGGCTCGTAGGCGCCCGCGCTCAGGGCCGGGCTGTCGTGGCGCAGGGCGAGCAGGCGGCGGTGCAGCGTGAGCATCGAGCCGGGGTCGTCGCGCTGGGCGGCCACGTTCACGGCCGGATCCCCGAGCGGCAGCCACGGCGCCCCGGTCGTGAACCCGGCCA
>Ga0081538_10004225_pt1 | contig 13325 bp, 13 predicted proteins | sample TabmetS5T2R1_FD_71022 | JGI IMG/M metagenome (GOLD analysis project Ga0081538, IMG submission 71022) | Tabebuia heterophylla rhizosphere microbial communities from the University of Puerto Rico - S5T2R1 | ecosystem: Host-associated > Plants > Roots > Rhizosphere ...
CCGGCAACCTGTCGCTCGGCAATCTCACCATTGCGCCAGGCAACCTTGGGATCGTAGATATAGGGATGGCGGTGCGCCGCGCGCCCCTGGGGATCTCCTGGATCCAAAGAATGCACCCACTTGGTATTGTGATTTCTGCCCTCGCCCATCCTCTGCGGCGTGAATCGAGCGTAAGGCTCGGGCAGATTGTATACTTCGTCCATGAAGTAGCCTTCACGGAGGTGAGAGTCTAGATCGATAATCATATTTCCTCCTTCCTAATTCGTTTGGAGTACTGGAGTGGTGGAGTAATGGAGTGATGCATCTAACCCCAGTACTCCAATACTCCATTTATTCTTATTCTACTTTTTGCCCAGGGATGAAATGAAAGAGCGGTCGATCATGTCCTCCACGGTTAGCTTTTTCTTTAGTCTGCCGGCCTCCAACTCCTGTTCAATCACAACGGGGATCACCTTTTCCGCGATCTGGCCATTGAGCGGGAACGACTCCCGGTATTCGTCATAGCCGGCGGGCGCATAGGCGGGATCGATCTTGACGTATTTTCTCAAGACCCGCACCGAATCGTCCTTGTTTTCGCGGGTATATTGAACTCCTCTCTGAAAGGCACGGAGAAACTTCGTCACTTGTTCCTTTTCCTTGCTGAGAAACGATTCCTTGGCCGCGAACGTTTCATAGGGCCATTCAGGGAAGACTTCCTTGAGATCGAGCAGCTTGTTGTAACCCTGGGTCTTGGCAATCTCCGTCACCGGAAACCAGACGATCGATGCATCGACCCCCTTGGCCGTCAACGCAGCAAAACGGGCCGGCGTGCTGCCGATTTGCAGGATCGTAACGTCCTTGGCGTCGACGCCGAAGTGACGCAAGGTCGCCCGAGTCAAAAAATCAGTTAGCGAGCCGAAACGGCTGATCGCGAAGCGTTTGCCCTTGGCTTGCTTCATCGATTTGAAGTCAGGTTGAGAGTAAAGCTGAAATGGCATGATGTTACAGATTCCCCAGAAATTCTTGATATCGAACCCGGCCCCCCGGCCGCCAATCGTTTCGACGAAAGCGCTCCCCATTATCTGAATGTCTCCGCCAACCAACGCCTGAAGATTCGTTGCGCCGGCGTTAAATAGGACCAGCAACACATCCAGCCCCTCGTCTTTGAAGAAACCCTTATCTTCACTGACGTAAACCGGCAAAAAGGCGACGTTCACGGACGACAGCCCGACGATAAGTTTGGCCTGGCTCACTTTGGGTGAGAATCCAAGGATGCAAACTAAGGCAAGCACCAGTCCCAACTTTCTCAAGTTCATTAAGGACCCCTTTCGACAAATTCTTTACATCAAGCAGATTTTTACACCCAGCGCTGTTTTGCGCAAGGTCCTACGAAAAGCTTAAATGACCGATCGCTCCGGCAAAATGGTTTTCAGCACGCGCAAATAGTTGCCGCCGAGAATCAGGGCGATTTCCTCTTCCGCATAACCATGCTTCTGCAGCCCCTCGATTAGGTTCGGCAGGTCTTCGATTTCCTCGAAGCCCTTGATCAGCGGATCCTTGTGCAACGGATGATGCCGGTCTTTAAGAGTACGCGGCCCGTCGTACTTGATGAAGTCCATTCCCAAGGCGAGGTGTTCGACGCCGACGACCTTGATCATGTAGTCCATGTGCTTCAGCAGGTCTTCGATGTCGGCGCCGCCTTTTTTGACCCGCTCCGGCAAAGCCAGGATGCCGACCAAACCGCCTTGATCGGCAATGGCCTTGATTTGATCGTCCGCCAGATTGCGCGGGTTGTCGAGCATACCGCAAGCGTTGGCGTGGCTGACGAGCAACGGCGCCGTCGCCACCTCCAAGGTCTGAAAAAAACCCTCGCGATTCATATGCGAGAGGTCCACGACCATGCCCAGCCGATTCGCTTCTTTGATGACTTCGACGCCAAAATTCGTCAGGCCGCCTCCGGCGCGATTTTCCCAGACGCCGTCACCCAGCTCGTTGCGAAAATTCCAAACCGGTTGCAGCGAGCGCAGACCGAGCCGATAGAAGTTTCTCAGATTATGGATACTGCCGCGTAAAGGCATACAGCCTTCGAAGTGCAGCAGGAATTTCACCGTCCCGGGCTCAACCTTGTCGGGGAGATCGCCGCGGGTCTTGATCATCTGGATCATGCCCTCGGAACGCGGCGCCTCTTCCAAAAACTGATCGAGCTGATCGAGGGCGGTTTCCAGATAACGGCCGGTGTTTTGGGAGTGGGAATAGGAATCGCCGCTGATAGCGTAAACGCAGACGTTGATGCCGTCGCGAATCAATCTCGGCGCGATGGCGTCGCGCACCGGCGATTTTTCACCGACTGAGGCCCGATAGAGCTGCTCGTAGACGTCGCGATGCCCTTCCACCACCACATACTTTTGCAATATTTCCCTGCCATTCATGATATACTCCCTTTCGAAGAGCGATGGGCCGTAGCCAGTAATATTTGCAAAACTCGTCAACCGCAAGCTATCAGTTGTCATTGCCAAGTAACAAAACTCCGTACTGTTGGGGCGTCGCCGCTTTTGTCCTCTTGGTCTGCTTTAGCGCCTGTAAACAAAGCTCCGAACCGGCCGGCACCAATCAACTTTTCCGCGTCAATCTCAGCACCGAGCCGCCGAGCCTCGACTGGTCGTTGGCGACGGATCACGTCTCCTTCAATGTCATCGCCAACTTGATGGTCGGGCTGACGGAATTCGATCAGCAGCTCAAACCCGCCCCGGTGATCGCAAAAGCGTGGGATATTCTGGACGGCGGGCGAAGGATTGTCTTTCACTTGCGCGACGACGTTTTATGGAGCGACGGTAAGAAGGTCCGCGCCCAAGATTTCGAGTATTCCTGGAAGCGGCTCATCGACCCCAAAACCGCGTCACAATACGCCTATATTTTGTTCGATATCGAGAACGCCCAGGAGTACCACGAAGGCAAGCTAGCCGATGCAAGCGCCGTGGGCGTCCAGGCTCAGGATGATCTTACCCTCGTCGTCCGGCTGCGTCATCCGGCTTCCTATTTTCTCGCCATCACTACCTTTGAAAGCACTTTTCCCCAGCGCCAGGACATCGTTGAAAAGTTTGACTCCCGCTGGACGGAGCCCGAGAACATTGTCACCAACGGCCCGTTTTTACTGTCGTCGTGGAAACATGAGAATGAAATTCAGCTCAGGTCGAATCCCAGCTATTTTAAAGGTCCGCCCACCATGGAGCGAGTTGCCATGCTGATGGTGAAAGAGAAAACCACCGCCGTAGCCATGTACGAACAAGGGCAGTTGGATTTCCTCGACGATCACAGCATCCCGGCACTGGATAAAAAGCGCTTGGCCAAACAGCGGGGCTTCAAACGGGTGCCCCAGCTGCGGGGCGAATATTACGGCTTCGCCGTGGATCGAAAGCCCTTCAACGATCCCCGGGTGAGAAAGGCGTTCGCCATGGCGATCGACCGCAGCGTTTTCCCAAAAATCTTGCAAGGCGGAGAAGAACCGGCGTCCTCCTGGATACCTCCCGGAATGCTCGCTCACAACCCTAAGATCGGCCTTCCCTTCAATCCCCCCGAGGCGCGCCGGCTCCTGCGCGAAGCGGGCTACCCGGAGGGCAAAGGATTTCCCCGTATCGTCCTCGGTTACGACACCGAAGAAGACCGAAAGCTGGTGGCCGAGGCGGTGCAAGGAATGTGGCAGCGAAACCTGGGCGTTGTCGTCTCATTGGAAAATCAGGAATGGAAAGTCTATCTCAAGAAACTCCAAACCGATCCGTTCCCGGTTTTTCGCGACGGTTGGGGCGCCGACTATCCCGATCCGGATAACTTCATGAAACTCTTTACTTCTAATAGCGGCAATAATCACCTGCGTTGGAAAAACCGCCGATACGATCAACTGCTTGAAAGCGCCGCCCGGGAAGCGGACCCCAACAAACGCGTGAAGCTCTACGATGAAGCGCAGAGGATTCTGTGCGAAACCGATCTGCCCATGGTGCCGCTCTATTGGCGCACCGAAAGTACCCTCCTGAATCCACGCTTCACTGGATTGGAGATGAATTCCATGGGTCGTTTGGACCTGCGCTCGGTGCGTCCGGCGGACCCCATAAGCCCGCCTTAACTGCGCCGCGCTCTATTTGCGATGCCGTGGGAAATCACATAAGGTTAATTCCCAATCAGAGGCAATACGTCAACGCCGCTGACCCTCTGCAACGCACTAAAACATCCTAGGGAAAGGCAAGGACATGGAACTCACCGAAGACGACGTTCTTCATATTTTAAAACTCATCGATGAGTCTAAATTCGACTATTTTCAGCTGGAAGTCGGGGAGCTCAAAATTACAGTCAGCAAAGGCGACCCGATCCCGCTCGCTTCGACGTCTGCCAGCGCTGGAGTTTCGCCGTCTCCTGCGCCCGTCGTCGCCGAATCGCCAAAGGCAACTCCTGCGCCGCCCGCGGCGCAGAGCCCGGCGCCCAAGGTAGACGCCAAAGCAGCGGCAGCCGAAGGGCTCGTGCCCATCACCGCGCCGCTGCTGGGTACTTTTTACGTCGCCCCTGAGCCGGGAGCGCCGCCCTTCGTCCAAGTCGGCGCCGCGATCACCGAGGATACCACCGTCGGTCTGATCGAAGTAATGAAGGTCTTTAACAGCGTCCGTGCCAGTGTGAAGGGAACGATTGCTCAGGTAGTTGCCCAAAACGGCCAGTTCGTCGAGTATGGGCAGACTCTTTTTCTCGTAAAACCATGAGCGTCACCCGGGTTTTGGTAGCCAACCGGGGCGAAATCGCCGTCCGTATTATTCGAGCCTGCCAAAGTTTAGGAATTGATACCGTCGCTGCCGTTTCGGAAGCCGATCGAGAGAGCCTCGCGGCAAAAACAGCCCAACACGTCGTCTGCATCGGACCGCCGCGTTCATCGGATAGCTATCTTAGAACCGCGGCTTTGGTAGCGGCGGCGCAGGGCACAGGCTGCGACGCCCTCCATCCCGGCTACGGTTTTTTATCGGAGAGAGCCGAGCTCGCCCAAGCCTGCGCTGATAACAAAATCACTTTTATCGGTCCGAGCGCCGACAACATCACCAAAATGGGCGATAAGCTCGAAGCGCGGAAAGTCGCTGCCGCGTGCGGCGTGCCGACAGTGCCCGGCTCTGATCATGCCAAGAACCCGCGCGAGGCCGCGGCGCAGGCGGAGAAGATCGGCTACCCGGTGTTGCTCAAGGCTTCCGCCGGAGGCGGCGGCCGGGGGATCAAACTGATTTGGAATGCGAGCGAAATGCAGAGCACGTTCAGCACCGCCGCTGCGGAAGCCCGCGCCGCCTTCGGCAACGATACGCTATACATGGAGCGGTATATCGGCAATGCGCGGCACGTCGAAGTACAGGTGCTGGGCGATCGATCCGGCAACGTGATTCACCTGGGCGAGCGCGATTGTTCGCTGCAGCGGCGTCATCAGAAAATCGTCGAAGAAGCTCCCGCCTACGCCGTCGCCAAAGAGGTTCGCGAGAAGATTTGCCACGCAGCGGCTGTCCTGGCCGGCAGTATCGGCTATCAAAGCGCCGGCACAGTCGAATTCATCTTCGACAACGACACCAAGGAATTTTTTTTTCTCGAGATGAATACCCGCATCCAGGTCGAACATCCGGTGACCGAGATGATCACTGGAGTGGACCTCGTGGCGCAGCAATTGCGGATTGCGCGCGGCGAGGCGCTGCCGTATCGGCAATCCGATGTGCGCTTTTTCGGCCACGCCATCGAATGCCGCATCAATGCCGAGTCGCCGCAGCACGGTTTTCGTCCTTGCCCGGGACTGATCATCGGCTGGCAGGCGCCGGAGGGCGCCGGCGTTCGGGTGGATAGCCATTGTTATTCCGGATACTTCGTGCCGCCCTTTTATGATTCGCTATTGGGTAAATTGATCGTGCATGGCGAGGATCGCGCCCAGGCCCTTGCCCGGATGAAGCAGGCCCTGGCATCGTTTCGCGTCGAAGGCATCGATACTGGCATCCCCTTTCTCCAGGCGGTAATCGATGACCCCGACTACATCAAAGGCAAAGTGAATACCCAGTGGCTGGAAAAGAAGCTCGAACAATACTCCGCGCTCAGTGGATAGAGAGAGAAGTAATCACCTGGCGCCGCCGAGCCGGAATTAAAAAGTAGTTTCACCACGAAGACACGATGACACGAAGTTTACAAGCAAAAAATATCCGATTTCTTCGTGAGCTTCGTGGTCGAAAGTTCTTTCGTCAAGTGCTGTGGCATCCTTTCTGATTAAACGTCTCATCCACGGCATTGTCGTCCTTTGGGTTGTCGCGACGTTGACATTCATTCTTCTCCGTCTAGCGCCCGGCGGCCCGTTCGATACCGAGCGCAAGCTTCCTCCTGAGGTACTAGCGAATATCCAAGCCAAATATCATCTCGATGAGCCTCTGTGGAGCCAGTATCTGCGGTATCTCGGAGGAATTGTACACGCCGATCTGGGACCGTCCTACAAATATCTTGACCGGGCGGTCAGCCGGATTATCGCGGACACTTTGCCGACGTCGGCCCTCCTAGGTTTGCTTGCTTTGATCTTCGCCCTGGGAGTTTCGTTTCCCGCGGGTTTGATTGCGGCGAGCTTTCGTAACTCATGGATCGATCGTTTGTCTTTGCTGGCGGCGACATTGGGGATTTCGGTGCCCCATTTTATCCTCGGCGCATTGCTCATCTGGTTATTTGCCCTGCAACTGGGTTGGCTGCAAGCCGGACGTTGGGACGATGCCGCCAGCATGATTCTACCGACGATGACTCTCGGAGCGGCGCCGGCAGCTTACCTCGCCGCATTGCTACGATCGACCGTCATCGAGACCCTGGGCGAAGATTTCATCCGCACCGCCCGGGCGAAGGGCCTTCGAGAAAGCACCGTGTTGTTCAAGCACGCGTTGCGCAACTCATTGGTGCCGCTGCTCACGGTCATGGGACCGTTAGTGGCGATATTATTGACCGGTTCTTTTGTCGTCGAGTATGTGTTTGCCATTCCCGGGATGGGCCGCTTCTTCATCACCGCAGTGACCGATCGCGACTACCCGATGATTATGGGGGTAACGTTGGTCTACACAGCGCTTCTGGTCGCCGCCAACTTTCTCGTCGATCTCTGTTATTCCTACATCGACCCGAGAATCCGAGCTTACGGATGACGACCTCACTTAACCGAATTCGCTCCACGCGAGCCCACGATCCGCTGCTGCTCTGCAGTCTTTTTTTCCTTTTAGCCGTGGCGGCTTGTGGATTCCTGGCCCCTTGGATATCGCCCTACAGCGCTGCCGGATTCGAAGAGCAACAGATACTCGAACCCCCGAGTTGGACCCATTGGTTAGGTACAGACAGTCTTGGCCGGGACTTGTTGACACGGATTCTCTATGGCGCTCGGGTTTCGATAGCGGTAGGAATCGGCACGGCGATGATCGCCCTTGTCATCGGCACCGTCTATGGCCTGGTTTCCGGCTTCGCGGGAGGGAGTCTTGACAATTTCATGATGCGCATCGTCGATATCTTTTATGGCTTGCCGGACATGCTGATCTTCATTTTGCTGTCACTGCTTTTCGGCAGAACCGTCAGCGGCTTGCTCGTGGCCCTTGGCCTGGTCTCTTGGGTGCGCTTCGCGCGTATGGCGCGCGGCCAAGTGCTGCAAGCCAAGGAATTTCTCTTTGTCGAAGGCGCCCGAGCCATGGGAGCTTCGCGGCGGCGCACCGTCCTGCGCCACATCCTGCCCAATATTCTTGGCCCGATCATCGTGACCTTAACGTTCAGCATCCCCGCGGCCATTCTTGCGGAATCGACCCTAAGCTTTATCGGTCTCGGCATCAACGATCCCTACAGCGCCTGGGGAACGAGCTGGGGCTCTCTCGCGCAGGACGGTTGGCGCGCCATGCGCACCTACCCGCACCTCATCTTCTTCCCCGCCGCCGCGATTTTTCTAACAATCCTCGCGTTTAACACCCTGGGAAATGCGTTGCGGGATGCGCTGGACCCAAAATTGAATTAGCAACGGCGTCAGGCTCAAATGAATAGAAAGTCAATCACTTCCGATGATTATAGATAACAAGCGAAGCCGTTCACCTTGACTTTCAGCTTGCCCGGTTCTAACTTGGACCTACAAGGTCCAAGAACTAGGTAGCACGTAGCAGGAGGAAGGAATCATGGCCAAGACTTTTCAGGACATCATGGCCGATGCCCGCAAAGAAGTTCCCGAGCTCACAGCTCAACAAGTGAGCGATCTCTTAAAGAACAACGGCAAGTCTAATGTACTTCTTGATGTTCGTGAAAAAGACGAGTGGCGCGAGGGACACCTGGAAGGGGCTCTTTCGCTACCCCGGGGATTTCTTGAAATCAAAGTAGAAAACACAATTCCCGACAAGAAAACCCCCATCATCACTTACTGCGCCGGCGGCGTGCGCTCGTTGATCGCCGGCAAAGCGCTCAAAGAGATGGGTTATCAGAACGTCACCTCGATGGCCGGCGGTTATGCCGCATGGAAAAACGCCGGGTACAAATGGGTACAGGACTTTCAGTATACGCCGGAACAGCTGGTCCGCTATAGCCGGCACTTCTTGTTGCCTGAAGTCGGCGAAGAGGGCCAGGCCAACCTTCTGCAGGCCAAAGTCTTTTTGGTCGGCGCCGGCGGGCTGGGCTCCCCTTCCGCTTACTATCTCGCTGCGGCGGGCGTGGGCACCCTGGGAATTATCGACAACGATGTCGTGGATATATCCAATCTACAAAGACAGATCCTTCACACCAACGACCGCGTCGGTAAACCAAAAGTCGAATCCGCCAAACAGACTCTCGAAGGGCTGAACCCCGACGTCAAGGTAATCACGTACCAGGATAAACTCACCTCAGCCAACATCATGGACATCATCAAAGACTACGACATCATCGTCGATGGCTGTGACAATTTCCCGACGCGCTATTTGGTGAATGATGCCTGTATTCTGGCCAACAAGCCCAACGTGCATGGCAGCATCTTCCAGTTCGACGGGCAAGCCACGGTGTTCTATCCCGGCAAAGGGCCCTGCTATCGTTGTCTGTATCCGGAACCGCCGCCGGCCGACATGGCGCCGAGTTGCGCCGAAGCGGGGGTGCTCGGAGTACTACCCGGGCTGATCGGGGTCATCGAAGCGTTGGAAGCGATTAAACTGATTCTCGGCAAAGGCGACAGCTTGATCGGCCGTCTCCTCTGTTTCAATACCTTGACGATGGAGATCAATACACTGAAGCTACGCCGTGATCCGAACTGCCCGATGTGCGGCGATCATCCGACCATTCATGAGCTGATCGATTACGAAGAGTTCTGCAGTCTCCGCCACTAACTCTTTTTCCCCCTCACCCCTGACGCCTGACTCCTGACCCCTGACGTGAGGGGTGAGGGAGTGAGGCGAAGCAAGGCCTACGGCGCTCTTCAAAGCCGCGATTTCGCCCGGCCACAGGGGTCGCATCTCGCCGGGTTGCAAAAAACCCAAAGACACTGGGCCAACCTTTACGCGCACCAGCTTTTCGACTAAATACCCCAGCGCCTCGAAGATGCGGCGAATTTCCCGTTTGCGCCCCTCGTGAATTTCAATCTCCACCCAGGCGTTTTTTTTGAGCTTTTCGACAACTCGCGCGCGCGCCGGCACGGTCAAGCCGTCTTGGAGCCGAATGCCTTTGCGCAGCACTGCAAAATCGCTTTCGGTAGGACAGGCGCTAAGCTTGACGCGGTAGACTTTCTTGACGCCAAAACGGGGGTGAGCAACCCGCCGGGCCAGTTCACCATCGTTGGTCAAAAGCAAAAGTCCGGTGGAATTGAAGTCTAGCCGCCCCACCGGAAAGACTCTCTGTTTGGGTCCCAACTTTTCGATGAACCGGGTCAGGTCGGGGCGCTTCTGAGGATCGTTGAGAGTGGTAATGACGCCCGGCGGCTTATGGAACGCGAAATAGAGCGGCGCGCCAGGCAGCTTGACTCGCTTGCCGTCAACCTTGATGCTGTCTTTCGTGGGATCGGCCTGAGAACCCAGTTGGTGAACCACGGCGCCGTTTACGGACACTCGTCCCTCGAGAATCCATCGTTCTGCTTCCCGCCGCGATGCCAACCCCGCTCGCGAGAGAATCTTTTGCAAACGTTCCATCTGAGTCTCGGGTTTCGGGTCTCGCGTTTCGAGTTAAAAACCCGGGAACCTTGAACTCGGAACTCGAAACCGGAGCTTGCTACCGCTCTTCGACTCCTTCGATCGGCAGCTCTTCGCCCGGTATCTCCGGCAAGGTCATCTCTGCCATTTCTTTTAGCGTGGGCAGGTGAGTCAGATCCTTGAGGTTGAATAACTGCAAAAACTCGGGCGTTGTGCCGTAGAGAAACGGTCGGCCCGGAACATCCTTGCGGGCCACGGCCCGAATCAAGCTGCGATCTAAAAGCGTGTTAATGACGCCGTCCACATCGACGCCGCGGATCGCCTCGATCTCCGCGCGAGTGATGGGCTGCCGATAGGCGATGATCGCCAGGGTCTCGAGCGTGGCCCGGCCCATGCGCGCGGGGCGGCCGCCGAGGAATTTTTTGACCCAATCGGCGTTAACTTTCGCCGTCCGCAGCTGATACCCGCCGGCAACTTCCACAAGGCGGACGCCGCGCCGATTGGCTTCCAGCTCCGCGTGAAGCTCTTCGAGCGTCGATCGAATATCTTCCTTCGCCACGCCCTCCAGGACATCGCTCAGCCGTTGGATCGTCAACGGTGCGTCGGCAACGAACAATAAACTTTCGATCACCGATTTGATCTCTTCATGTTCCATGCTCTTCCTCTGCGGCCAGCGTTGCAACCAAGGCGGTGGGTTGGTCCATGTTAGCCAACGCTTCGATTTGGATGGGCCCGCTCATTTCCTCTTGAAAGATTCTGATGGCCCTGACTTTGACAAGCTCCAGCATCGCCAAAAACGTCACTACGACCTCCATCCGCGTCTTGACCTCGGCAAAAAGCGATTCGAATAACGTAGGCCCTTGAGTGCGCAGGATATCGAGCAGCAAGGTCATCTTCTCGCGCACCGTAATCTTTTCCAGGCTCACTTCGTGAACGGCTTCCTTCGGCAGCCGCTCCATGACCCGGCGCAGGGCGGTCAACAACTCGAAAACGGAAACTTCGCGAAAGCCGGGTGGATCGACCTCCTCCGCGGGAGGCGCAGCACGCACGAAGACATCCCGTGACAGAACGTCTCGCCGTTCGAGCTGATCCGCCGCGTCTTTGAAACGCTGGTATTCGAGCAACCGTTGCACCAGTTCCGCTCGTGGATCGGGTCCTTCTTCTTCGGCGTCGTCGTCGTCCGCTACCGGCAGCAGCATGCGCGATTTAATGTGAACCAGAGTCGCCGCCATGACCAGAAATTCTCCGGCGACATCGAGATTCAAGCTCTGCATCACCTCCAACGTCGCCAGATATTGCTCGGTGATCACAGCGATGGGAATATCAGTGATGCTGACTTCATTTTTCTTGATCAGATGAAGGAGCAGGTCCAAGGGACCTTCGAAGATTTCCAGCTGGACTTGCGTGGTCACAGGCCTACTGCTTCGCGTACTTCAGCCATGGTTTCGGAAGCCTGTTTTTGAGCCGTCTCGTTGCCGGCGGCGAGAACTGCGTCAACTTGATCGGGATCTTTCTCGTACTGCGCCCTTTTCTCGCGAAACGGCGCCAGCTCTTCGATCACATGTTTGATCATGATTTTTTTACAGTCGAGGCAACCGATAGCGGCCGTGCGACAGCCCTGGCTGACATAATCGATTTCATCCGGCGTGCAATAGATCTTATGCAGCTGAAACGCCGGGCATTTTTCCGGTTCGCCGGGATCGGTGCGTTTCACTCGTGCCGGATCGGTCATCATCCGGCTCAGTTTCTGATCGATTTCCTTCGGCGCATCCGACAAAAACACGGCGTTGTTGTAACTCTTGCTCATTTTTCGCCCGTCCAGCCCGGGTACCTTTTGCGCCTCGGTCAAGAGGACTTCGGGCTCCGGGAAAATCGGACGGTAAATCTGGTTAAAGCGTCTGACAATTTCCCGAGTCAGTTCGACATGGGGTGCTTGATCGACACCCACCGGTACTTTGTTGGCTTTATAGATCGTAATGTCCGCCGCTTGCAAAACCGGATAACCGAGAAAACCGTAGGTTGACAGATCCTTCTCGGTCAACTCCTTGATCTGCTCCTTATAGGTGGGGTTGCGCTCCAGCCAGGGCACCGGCGTGATCATGGCAAAAAGCAGATACAACTCCGCGTGCTCTTTGACGCGCGATTGGCGAAAAATAACCGAGCGCAAAGGGTCCAGGCCGACACTTAACCAATCCATCACCATCTCTCGGGTGTTCGGATTAATGCCTTGGGGAGCGGCATAGTCGGTAGTGAGCGCGTGCCAATCGGCAACGAAAAAGTAGCAACGGTACTGCTCCTGGAGCCTCAACCAATTCTTCAGTGCGCCGTGAAGATGACCCAAATGGAGCCGCCCCGTAGGCCTCATCCCGCTGAGAATCGTATCCATAGTTTCAAATTCTAAAGCAGTCTGAAATAAAAGTTAATTAAAAATTGAATCGCCGGTCCGATAATCTGGTCCAGCGCACGGGTCATGAGCAGCACGATCAGGATCAAGAAGCCATAGGGTTCTACCCGGGCCAGCATCGTCGAGTAGGGCTCGGGGAGCAACCCCACCGCGACTCGACCGCCGTCCAGGGGCGGCAGCGGAAGCGCATTAAAGACCGCCAGCACGACATTGATCCTCACCCCATAATCGGCCATCAACGCGATAGGAACAAGGAACTCCATGATCGTAGAGGACGACTGATGCAAACCACCCCGAATGATCGGCAAGCCGATCTTCAAAGCCACGATGCAGCCCAACGCCAATAAAAGATTCGTGACCGGTCCAGCCAGGGCGACCCAGATCATATCCCGCTTGGGATTGTTGAGGTTGTGAAAATTGACCGGCACGGGTTTCGCGTAACCGAACAAGAAGGGAGCGTTGGCAATAATCAGTAATGCCGGTAATAGAACCGTGCCGAACAGATCGATATGGGCAATAGGATTCAGTGTCAGCCGGCCCATTCGCGCGGCCGTTGGATCCCCCAGGCGATTTGCCACCCATCCATGAGCGACCTCGTGAAATATGATCGCCACCAAGACCGGAAAGGCCCAAAGTGCGATTTGTTGGATGGTGTCGACCAAAACCGTCTCGCTTGGTGGCTACTTCAACATGAATACGGCATGCCCTGAAAAAACTCAAGCTAGAAATGACCTGGAGTAATGGAATGTTGGATAATGGAGTGATGCTATAATTCATCCCTCCCAATACTCCATCACTCCAATACTCCA
>Ga0081538_10004226_pt1 | contig 13320 bp, 12 predicted proteins | sample TabmetS5T2R1_FD_71022 | JGI IMG/M metagenome (GOLD analysis project Ga0081538, IMG submission 71022) | Tabebuia heterophylla rhizosphere microbial communities from the University of Puerto Rico - S5T2R1 | ecosystem: Host-associated > Plants > Roots > Rhizosphere ...
AGCGCGATGATGGCGCCGGCGCCGCGGCCGCCCTGGTCGGCCAGGCCCCGCTCGCGGCGGAGCTTGCGCACGGCCAGGTACTCGAGGATGCGGTCCTTCACGTCCTCCAGGCCGGTGTGGTCGTCGTCCAGGACCCGGCGGGCCTCGCCGATGTCGAGGGCGTCCTCGGAGGTCTCGCCCCAGGGCAGCTCGGTGATGGTGTCGAGCCAGGTCCGGATCCAGCCGTGCTCGGGGCTCTGCTCGCTGGTCCGCTCCAGCCGGCCGATCTCCCGCTCCACCGCGGCCTTCACGGCCTCGGGGAGCTTGCCGGACTCAACCTTCTGGCGGTAGGCGTCGATGGCGCTCTCGCCATCCTCGCCCTCGCCGAGCTCCTTGCGGATGGCGGCCAGCTGCTGGCGCAGGATGAACTCGCGCTGGCTCTTCTCCATGCCCTCGGAGACGTCCTTGCGGATCTGGTCCTTCAGCGTGACCTCGCCCAGGGTGTCCCGGGCCCAGGCCAGCACCTTCTCCAGGCGCTGCTCGACGTCGACCGCCTCCAGGACCTCGACCTTCTGCTCGAAGGACAGGTCGGGGGAGTAGACGGCGGTGTCGGCGATCTGGCCGGGGTCGGTCATGCCCCGCAGCAGCTCGGCGATCTGGGCGGCGCCGCGCGCCTCGAGGATGTTCTCGACCACGGCCCGGTACTCGCGGGCCAGCTGCATGGCCCGCTCGGTGGCCGGGGCGTCCTCGATGGGCTCGACCTCGACCCAGGTGGCGGTGCCGGTGCCGGCCACGCCGGCGCCGATGCGGGCCCGGTGCAGGCCACGCACGACCACCGCGAGCTGGCCGTTGGGCAGCTCGCCGGCGTTCTCGATCTTGGCCACGGTGCCGACGGTGGCGTAGCGGCCGTCGACCTTGGGGACCAGCAGCATGTGGCCGCCGGTGTCGCCGGCGGCGCTGGAGGCCGAGCGGGACTCGGGCGTCTCCAGGGTGGCGGTCACGACCATGCCGGGCAGCACGACCCCGCTGGTCAGGGGCAGGAGCGGCAGGGTCTCCGTCGAGAGCTCAGGCATTCATTCTCCAGGTCAAAGGGGTGCGACACCTTCATCAACAGGCGGCGCCGACCCCACATTCCTAGAGCACGAAAACCGTTGAGGTGTTCAGGTGACGTTGACCGTCCCGGTCATCGATCCGTGGAACTTGCAGCGGAACTCGTACTCGCCGGCCGCGGGCGCGGTGAAGCTCGCGGTGGCGTCCTCGCCGCCGGCGACGACCTCGTCGACCGAGGCCTCGTCGAAGGTGAAGCTGTGCTGGGCCGTGTCCTCGTTGGTCACCTCGACGCTGACCTGGGCCCCGGCCGTCATGTCCAGGCTGGTCTTGTCCCAGGCGAAGCCGGAGGCGACGAGCTGGAACTCGTTCTCGCCGCCCCCGCCGGCGGCGGCGGTGGTCGTGGGCTCGGCGGTGGTCTCGGGGGCGGCGGTGGTCGCGCTCGCGCCCCCGCCGTCGTCGTCGCCACCGCCGCAGCCGGCGGCGGCCAGGGCCAGCACCCCGACCAGCACCCCGACCAGCATCCCACCACGTGCTCGCATCCGGACCTCCTGGGATCGAATGGCCGCGATCGCGGCCGTCAGCAGCCTAACCCTGGCCGGCGGGCTACGATTCCCGGCGCAGGCTCTCGGCGATCCCGGACAGCCGGTCCTTCTCGATGGTCCCGACCAGGCACCACACGACGCCGTCGGCCTGCCACCAGTAGCTGGTGTGCCGGCCCCAGGTGTAGGCGGCCAGCTCGCCACCCTCGGTGCCCTTGGCCATCCGGGGGAGCTCGCCCCGCCAGCGCATGAGCGTGACCCGCCCGTCCTCGGCGTCGCGGTACTCGGCCACCGCGGCCACGTGCCCGGCCAGGTCGCGTTCCTCCCAGCCGGCCTTGCGCAGGCCGTGGTCGGACAGGTCGGGGGTGCGCGAGGCCGGCCCGAGGACCGCGAACAGCCGGTCGGCCTCGGCCTCGCTGGGGATGCCCAGCCCGTCCTCGCCGCGGTGGTGGTACGAGCTCCAGGCCGCCGACAGCGGGCTGCCCGGGTCGGGGGCCGGCACCACCAGCAGGGCCGCGGCGAGCACCGCGGCCGCCCCGACGAGGGCCGCGGCCAGGGCGACCCAGTGCCGGCGCCGGGCCGGCCGGCGTGGGGAAGGCGCCGGCCGGCCGGCCCGCTCGGGCGCCGGAGCGCTCGGGGACGCCTCCCCGCGGGCCTCGGTGCGCACGGCCGCCAGGACCGCGGTCCGCGTCGTCTCCGGAGCCGGGACCGCCGAGGCCCGCAGCAGGGCCGTCAGCTGGCGGTCCATCAGCACCCGGGAGGCGCAGTCGTCGCAGCCGGCGAGGTGGTCGCGGGCGCGCTGGTGCTCGTCCGGGCCGAGCTCGCCAAGGCTGAAGGCGGTCAGCTGGAGCTTGAACTCCTCACAGGTCATCTGCCTGCACCCTTCCAAGCTCTGGCAGCAGCATCGCCTCGAGGCGGCGGCGGGCCCGGTGCAGCCGGGACAGGATCGTGCCCCGGGGCACGTCCATCACGGTGGCCGCCTCGGCGCAGGTCAGCCCGTTGATGTCGACCAGCGTCACGGCCATCCGGAAGTCCTCGGGAAGCTGGGCGATGGCCCGCCGGACCGCCTCCCGGTCCAGCTCCCGGACGGTCTGCTCCTCCGGGCCGGGCTCGGGGCTGGGCAGGTCGAGCGCGGGGTCGGCCTCGTCCTCGTCCAGCCAGACCAGCGGCATCCGCCGCCCGCGCCGGTACTGGGTGCAGAACAGGTTGTACTGGATGCGCAACAGCCAGGCCCGGGCGTTGCTGCCCGGCTCGAAGGTGCCGAAGGACCGCAGGGCCCGAAGGTAGGTCTCCTGGGTCAGGTCCTGGGCGGTGGCCTGGTCGCCGGCCAGCCGCAGGGCGGCGTCGTACAGCGCGTTCATGTGCGGAACGGTCGCCGCCTCGAAGCCGTCCAGGTCCACGGGAGACCTCACTCACAAATCGCCGGGGCGGTACCGCCTCCTTGACCAGGTGAACCCGCCCCGACCCCCGCTGATTCCCCTACCCGGTGGCCGCGGACGGGCGCTCGCCGGCCGGGATGCGGCGGCGGCGGCGCCGGCGGGCGGCCGAGCGGGATCGCCGGCGGGCCGGCTCCTCCCCGTCGGCCGGCTCGGCCTTCTCGGCCTTGCGGGGCGCGGCCGCGGCCCGGGCGGCGGCCGCCTCCTCCACCGTCGGCAGGTCGAACAGCTCGCTCAGCAGCGGGCTGGTCGAGTAGATCTCGTGCACGGGCTCGTCGGTCAGCTCGAGACGGCGCCGGATCAGGTCGGCGGTGTCCAACTCGTTCCAGGCCACGAAGGTGACCGCCACCCCGGCGGCCCCGGCCCGGCCGGTCCGGCCGATCCGGTGCACGTAGGCCCGGTCGTCCTCGGGGGTGTCGTAGTTGATGACGTGGGACAGGCCGGCGATGTCGAGGCCGCGGGAGGCCACGTCGGTGCAGACGAGCACGTCCAGCTTGCCCTTGCGGAAGGAGCGCATGACCTTCTCGCGGGTCACCTGGGGCATGTCGCCGTGCAGGGCGCCGGCCTTGTAGCCCTCCTCGACCAGGCCCTTGATGGTGCGGTCGACCCCTCGCTTGGTGCGCCGGAACACGGCCACCCGGTCGCGGTCGGGGGCGTCCAGGATGCGGCACAGCACCTGGAAGCGGTTGAGGGGATGCACCTGGAAGAACAGCTGCCGGGTGGCGGGCACGGTGGCCTGCTCGCCCTCGGGCTCGGCGTGGACGAAGGTCGGGCGCTTGGCGTAGCGCCGGGCCAGCGCGACCACCGCCTTGGGCATGGTGGCCGAGAACAGCATCGTCTGGCGGTGCTCCGGGGTGGCGGCGATGATCGTCTCCACGTCGGGCAGGAAGCCGAGGTCGAGCATCTCGTCGGCTTCGTCGACGACCAGGATGCGAAGCTTGTCGAGCTTGAGGTGGCCCTGGCGCAGGTGGTCGAGGACCCGGCCGGGCGTGCCCACCACGACCTGGGCGCCCTCGTTGAGGGCGACGATCTGCGGGCCGAGCGGGCGGCCGCCGACGATCGCGACCGCGCGCACGCCGGCGTCGCGGCCGGCGGTGTCGATGTCGCCCGCCACCTGGAGGCAGAGCTCACGGGTGGGGACGAGGACCAGGGCCTGCACCTCGGGCAGCTCGGGCTCGACCTCCTGCACGATCGGGATGCCGAAGGCGAGGGTCTTGCCGGTGCCGGTGCGGGCCTGGCCGATGAGGTCGACCCCGGCCAGCGCGAGCGGCAGGCAGAGGGTCTGGATGGGGAAGGGATGCTCGATCCCGACACGGGCCAGCGAGGTCAACGTGTTCGGGAGGGCGCCAAGATCGGCGAAGCTGTGCTCGGTGGGCGGGGGAGCGACGGTTCCGGACGTCGGACTCAAACAACCTCCTGGTTGCGGGTTTTCTTGCGACAGGTCAACCATACATGGTAGCGGGTCGGCCAGCCGGCTTCAGCGGTAGCGGGGGACCTCCGGGTCGACCTGCTCGCTCCAGGCGTCGATCCCGCCGGCCAGGCTGCGGACCCGGGTCCAGCCGCTCGCCTTCATCCACACCGCCGCCTGGGCGCTGCGGGCGCCGACGTGGCAGTACACGACCACGTCGCGGTCCTTGGGGATCTCGGCCGGGGCCCGGTCGACGAACCGGTCGAGGCCGATGTGCAGCGACGGCTCGATGGCGGCGACCGCCCGCTCCGGCTCGGTCCGCACGTCGACCAGCAGCGGCGGGTCGTCGCCGCCCATGGCCTGGGCGAGCGCCGGCGCGTCGACCTCCTCGAGCAGCGGATGGCTCTGTCGCACCCTTGCGGTTCCTTCCTCGGTGGTCGGGGCACATCATGCTACCGCCTGTTGTACGCTTCGCCCCGATCGAGCGCTCAGGAGGTGCCCCAGCGGATGGCCAGCAGCCCGGCCGAGGTCTTCGAGGCGCTCCGCCAGGCCCACGCCACGGCCGACGCGGACGCGGCGGCGGCGCTGTACGCACCCGACGCCGTCTACTACGAGCCGGACAACGTGCCCCACCGCGGCCGGGACGAGATCCGCACCTACCTGGCCACGGTGTACGCGGTCAGGGGCCCGGTCGAGCTGAGCATCAAGCGCCAGGTCGGCGCCGACCAGACCGTCCTCGCCGAGTGGACCAGCGCCTACACCGAGGCCGGCCGCCGCTCCACCGGCGTCCCCGGCGTCTCGGTGGTCGAGATCGGCCGCGACGGCATCGTCTACCACCGCGACTTCGGCTAGACGGTACGCAGACCCGCCGGTCAGCATCGACGACCCGGCCTGCGAGTTCGGCCTCCACAACGTCGACCAGGCCCAGGACGCCGCCGGGGTCGTCCACGGCTTCACCACCCTGGCCGACGTCGGCTGCAACGAGGCCTTCGCCATCCGGTACTACGAGGGGTCGGGGACCGGCTGGACCTCGGAGGCGACCCCCTACCGCGGGTTCGTGGTCGCGGTGGCCTGGGACACCACCGGCACCTACCTGCTCTACGTGGACACGTCCCTCAACCTCCGGATCACCAAGCGCCAGAGCAACGGCGTCTACATCCAGGGCCGGCTGCTCTCGACCAGCGTGCGCTTTGACGGCTCCTCCACCCAGGGCGACGTGGTGGCGACGGGCGGCCGCTGGTGGGCCGTCTGGCGCGAGCACATCGCTCCCGGCGGCGGCCCGGGCGACGAGTTCGACCAGACCGAGCTGTTCCAGGCCTACACGATCGGCGGCACCTACGTGCCCAGGAACCGGATCACCTCCAACCCGAGCTGGGACGGCGCGCCCTCGCTCGCCCTGACCCCGGTCACCACCTTCCCGATCCGGCTGGTCTGGAAGCGTGGCGGGTCGGACTTCGGGGCGACCGCGGGCGACCTGCGGCGGGCCCTCGGCAATCAGGACGGCGGCTGGATCTCGACCACCCTGGCCACCGCCGGGTTCCTCAACACCTGGCCCGAGGTGCAGATGCTCGGGACGACGACCTACGTCGTGTGGAACCGCGACGGCCGCACCGTGCAGGCCAACAACGCCAGCGGGTCGTTCCTGAGCCACACCTTCGTGACGCCGGCGGCGCAGAACCACCGGCCGCGGATCGTGGTCAACCCGGGTCACGTGGTCGTCGGCTGGACCACCCCGGGGCCGTTCCGGGCGTTCGTGGCCGAGCGGGTCGGCACCACCTGGACCGGGGCGACCGCCTCGCCCGCCGGTCGGCTACAGCGAGCTGAACCCGACCCGCTTGTCGGGGTGCTCCTCGCCGACCTCGACGTAGGCCAGCTTCTCGGTGGGCACGCCGACGCGGCGGCCCCTGGTGTCGGACAGCCACAGCACCTTGGACTTGCCGGCCACCGCCTCCTCGACCAGGCTGGCGACGTCGTCGGGCGACTGGTCGGTCTCGACGACCAGCTCCTTGGGGCTGTAGGTGACCCCGAGCTTGACCTCCATATGCTTCTCGTCCTCCTGGTCGCCTGCGGTCGGCCGGTGATGTGCGGGAGGCCGAGCGTAGCACCAGGACGCTCAAGCCCGGCCTGGGGCGTACCGAATTCGGAACGCAAGGAAGCAACGCCCCACAGCGAGGAAGCGAGGCCCATCCGTGCTGCTCACCGGCCCGTTCGGCGGCCTCACCGACGACGTCCGCGAGTTCCTGCTGTGCCTGGCCGACGAGGGCCTGCCCCTGACCGGCTGGGGGGACCTGGACCCGGCCAGCCTGCGGACGGTGCGGGAGCGGCTGCCCGGCGGCGGCGCCGGCGGCGACGGCCCCGACGGCCTGGCCCTGGCCAGGCGGCGGACCACCCTGCTGCGCTCGCTGTGCGACGCCGGCCGGCTCACCGAGGCCGACGGCGGGCTGCTCCAGCTCACCGCACTGGGCCGCGAGTTCCTCGACCTGCCCGACGCCGCCCAGCTCGGCTTCGTGTTCGCCGCCTGGTGGGAGGGCGTCGACTGGGGCGACTGGGCGCCCCGTCCCGAGCTGGGGCGCCTGCTCTGGCACGAGCGCGACACCCTGCTCCAGGAGCTGGCCGGCCTGCCCCCCGGCCAGGTCGACCTGGCCTGCTTCGCCCGCCGCTTCCGGGCCCTGGTCGGCCACCACTGGCCCTCCATCCTCGCCGCCGCCGACCCGGCCGAGTGGCGCCAGGCCCTCTGGGCGACCGCCCTGGCCCCCCTGGCCATGCTGGGCGCCATCGACATCCCGGCCCGCATGTCGCCGTCACCGGCCTGGTTCGCCCTCACCGGCACCACCCCGGCCCTGCTCGCCGCCGCCGCCGCCATGGCCGGCCCCGAGCCCCCGGCCGCCCTGGCCGCCGCCACCGCCAACTAGGGCTGGGCCGTTGTAGCCTGCGGGCACCATGGCCGCTCCCCCCGCACGGACCGAGGTGGTCCGGGACACCTACTTCGGGGTCACCGTCGAGGACCCCTACCGGTGGCTGGAGGATGCCGGCAGCGACGAGGTCCGCGGCTGGCTGGCGGGGCAGGCGGCCCACGCCCGCTCGGCGCTGGACGCCCTCGGGCACCGGGTGACCCTGCTCGCCCGGGTCGCCGAGCTGCGCGGCCACGGCCCCACCCGGTCGGGGTTCGCCGCCGCCGGCGGGGCGGTGTTCTGCCTCCGCCAGGACGCCGGCGCCGACGTGCCCGCACTGGTCGTGCGCGACCCCGAGGGCGCGCCCGAGCGGGTCCTGCTCGACCCGGGGACGATGGCCGGGGCGGCCCACAGCACCATCGAGTGGTACGTGCCCTCGCCCGACGGGCGGCACGTCGCCTGCGGCGTCGCCCAGGGCGGCTCGGAGTGGAGCAGCCTGCGCGTCGTCGAGGCGGCCACCGGCCGGCTGCTGGACGACACCATCGACGGAGCGCTGTTCCCCTTCGTGAGCTGGCTCGAGGAGGGCGGGTCGTTCCCGTCGTTCCTCTACCACCACTACCCGGAGCCACCCGCCGGCGCCCCGCCCGAGGAGCACCGCCTGGACAGCCGTTCGCTGCTGCACCGCCTCGGCGGGGACGCCGAAGGCGACGTGGTGGTGCTGGTGCGGGGCCTGAACCCCAGGGTGCCGCTCACCCGCCGCGACCGGCCGCTCCTGGCCGTCTCGCCCGACGGTGGGTGGCTGCTGGCGGTCGTGTCCCACGCCGCGCTGGGCGGCCGCACCACCGACGAGGAGCTGACCGACTGCACCCTGTACGTGGCCCCGCGCGGCGGACTGGCCGATCCGGCGTCGTGCCCGTGGCGGCGGGTGGCCGGCGTCGAGGACGCCGTCATCGCCTACGCGCTCACCGAGGACACGCTCTACCTTGTCTCCGGCCGGGACGCCCCCCGCTACCAGGTGCTGGCGGTCCCGCTGGCCGACCCCGGTCCAGGCCGCGCCCGGGTGGTCGTGCCGCCGGGCCCCCGGGTCGTCGAGGCGGTCAAGGCCGCCGGTGACCACCTGCTCGTGCGCGACCTGGACGCCGGCGTGGCCGGGCTGCGGCGGGTCGCCCTCGACGGCGGCGGGCCCGAGGACCTCGCCCTGCCGGTCCAGGGCACCGTCCTGGAATGGGCGGCCGGTCCCGGCCGCGGCGAGGTCGTGCTGCTTCTCGCCTCCTGGACGGCCGCGCCCCGCCTCTACCGCTGCCAGGTGGCGTCGGGCGAGCTGTCGGACACCGGCTGGGCGCCGCCGTCCGCGGCCGACCTCGACGGCGTCGAGGAGCGGCGGGTGGAGGCGACGGCCAGGGACGGCACCCCCATCCCCCTCTCGATCGTCCATGGCCGCGGGCTGCGGCGTGGCGGCGACAACCCGACGCTGCTGGAGGCGTACGGGTCCTACGGGTTCGCCCTGCGCCCGGAGTTCTCCCCGCAGATGCGGGCCTGGTACGAGCGGGGCGGCGTGTACGCCGTGGCCCACGTCCGCGGCGGGGGTGAGCACGGCCGGGAGTGGCACCAGGCCGGGCGGGGGCCGGGCAAGGAGACCACCATCACCGACATGATCGACTGCGCCGAGCACCTGATCGCCGAGGGGTACACCCGCCCGGAGCGGCTCGCCGGCAAGGGCGTGAGCGCGGGCGGCATCGCCGCCGGGGGGGCGCTGGTGCGCCGGCCCGAGCTGTGGGCGGCGATGGTGCTCCAGGTGCCGCTGACCAACGCCCTGCGGGCCGAGATCGGGGAGAACGGCCCCATCAACGTGCCCGAGTTCGGCAGCGTGACCACCGAGGAGGGGCTGCGGGGCCTGCTGGTCATGGACGCCTACCTCCGGGTCCGGGACGGCGTCGCCTACCCGGCGGTGCTGCTGACCGCGGGCCTGAACGACCCGCGCGTCGAGGTCTGGCAGCCGGCCAAGATGGCCGCCCGCCTCCAGGCGGCCACCACCTCGGGACGGCCGGTCCTGCTCCGGATCGACGCCCAGGCGGGCCACGGCTTCGGCTCGACGGCGGGCCAGCGCGACAGCCTCCTGGCCGACGAGCTGGCCTTCCTCCTCGACCAGCTGGGCACCGCTGTCGCACCCCGTTGGTAGCGTCCCGGCCAACTCGGACCCCCAGCAGAGAGGGCTGGTCGCGGTGGGTTGGGAGGCGGTGGTGATCGGCCTGCTGGCCGGGGCCGTGGCCGGGCTGGCCTTCGGGCGCTGGGGGCGCGGGGGCGACGGAGGCGGGGTCGGGGGGCGGGAGCTGGACCGGCGGCTGGCCGGGATCTCCGACAGCCTCGACCGGCGGCTGGTCGACCTCGACCGGCGGCTCTACCTGGGGCTGGACAGCGTGCAGGACGCGCAGGCGCGGGCGGCCGACACCGCCGCCCAGGTGCGCGAGCGGGTGGCGGTGGTCGCCGGGGTGGCCGAGCAGGTCCTGGAGCAGGCCCGCGGGCTGAGCCGGCTGGAGGACCTGCTGCGCCCGCCCCAGGCCAGGGGCGCCCTCGGGGAGCTGCTGCTGGAGCAGCTCCTGGCCCAGGGGCTGCCCCACAGCGCCTACCGGACCCAGCACGTGTTCCGCTCGGGGGCCAGGGTGGACGCGGTGCTGGTGGTCGGCGAGGCGATGGTCCCGGTCGACTCCAAGTTCCCGCTGGAGGCGTTCGCCCGCATGAGCACGGCCGTCGACGGCGACGCGGCCAGGGCGCTGCACCGGCGGGCGTTCGTGCGCGACGCCCGCCGGCACGTCGACGCCATCGCCGACAAGTACATCTGCCCGGACGAGGGGACCTACGACTTCGCGCTCTGCTACCTGCCGTCGGAGGCGGTGTTCTACGAGTTCCTGCGCGAGGAGCCGCCGGGGGACTCCTGCTGGCGGTACGCGGTCGAGCGGCGGGTGTTCCCGGCCTCGCCGACCACCCTGTACGCCTACCTGGTGTCGATCGGGGTCGGGCTCAAGGGGCTGCGGGTCGAGGAGAACGCCCGCAGGGTGCTGGACGCGCTGGCCGCCCTCCGCGGCGACCTGGACGGGTTCCGCACCCACTTCGAGCTGGTCGGCCGCCACCTCGGCCGGGCCCGGGACCGCTGGCAGGACGCCGCCCACCGTCTCGACCGCTTCGACGGCCGCCTCGCCGAGGCCGCCGGCCGCGCCACCGACCTCGACCGCGGGCTCCCCGAGCCGGAGGGGGAGACCGGCCTCACGGGAACCGGCTGAACCAGACCAGAGACATGGCGGCGCCCGCGACCAGGAACAGCAGGCCGGTGGCGGCGAAGACGACCGTGATCTCCTGCTTCTCCTTGACGAAGCCGATCTTGGAGCCGAGCTCCCGGTAGACGCCCTTGAGGTCCTCGGTGCTGGGGGCGGCGAAGAAGCGGGCCCCGGTCGTGTCGGCGATGCGCTGCAGGGTGAGCTTGTCCGGCGGGACCGGGATGCGGCGCAGGTTGCCGGTCTCGTCGGGCACGTCGACCATCCCGCGCTCGGTCCCGAGGGCGATCGTGAACACCGGCACCCCGAGCTCCTTGGCGTCGTCGGCGGCCTCCATCGGCTGGGTGCGGCCCTGGGTGTTGGCGCCGTCCGACAGCAGCAGGACGACCAACGGGGCCTCGTTGCCGTCTTCCTGCTGGGCCGGCGGGGCCGGCCGGGCCGCGCTGCCGGTCGGAGTCGGGGTCGGGGGTCGCTTGACGTCGAGGGCCCGCGCGATCCCGTCGCCCATGGCCGTCGCCCCCTCGGCGTGCAGCGACCCGATCGCCTCGTAGACCGCGGCCCGGTCGGTGGTCGGCCGGGTCAGGGTCTGGGCGGTGGAGGCGAACGACACGATCCCGACGCGGAACTTCTCCGGGAGCTGCTCGATGAAGCCGGTCGCGGCCCGCTGGGACGACACCAGCCGGGTCGGCTCGACGTCGGTGGCGTTCATCGACCCCGACACGTCCATCACCAGGACGATGGTCGCCTGCTCCTTGGGCACCAGGGCCAGCGCCTGGGGCCGGGCCATGCTGACCGCCAGGGCGGCGAGGGCGAGCAGGTAGAGGGCCGGGGGGAGGTGGCGGCGCCATCCCGGCTTGGCGCTGACCACGTTGGCCAGCAGGTCGAGGTTGGTGAAGCGGACGGTGTAGCGGGAGCGGCGTCGCTGGGCGAGCAGGTAGGCGGCGAGAGCGGCCGGGACGAGGAGGAGCATCCAGAGCAGGCCCGGCCACTCCGCGCTCACCGGACGCCGCCCCGTTTCACCTCGGTGGCCTCCCGGGGCCGGGCGGGCTCCCAGGTCCCGGCGACCACCCGGGGCCGGGTGGGCCCGCGGGGCCGGGTGGGCCTCCGCCGGGGAAGGGGGACCAGGGACGTGGCGGTGGGGGGCCGCCGCCCCCGACGGGCACTCCCACGGCCTGCGGCGGGTGGGCGACGACGTCGGCCGAGCCGCCGGAGTGGGCGGCCTCCGGCCCCCACTGGACCGGCGCCGGGCCGCGGGCGCTGCCCGGGCCGGTGACGCGGTGGCGCAGGAACCCGGCGAAGCTGCGCAGCCAGTCCCCGGCCGTCCACAGCACGACGTGGTCGGCGCCGGACGACTGCAGCAGGGCGGCCAGCTCGGCCCGCTCGCCGGCGGCGGCGGCCGCGAACCGCTCCCGCAGCCGGCGCCGGCTCGTGTCGACCCGGAGCTGGCGGCCCGTCTCGGGGTCGACCAGCCACAGCTCGCCCACGTCGGGCAGCTCCTGCTCGCGCGGGTCGCGGATCTCGACCGCGATCACGTCGTGCCGGCCGGCCAGCTCGATCAGCTCCCGGCGCCAGTCGCGGGGGCCGCGGAAGTCGCTGACCACGAAGATCAGCGACCGGCTGGTGGCCAGCCGCCCGGTCCGGGCCAGAGCCTCGCCCAGCGAGGTGGCCCCGCCACCCTCGGCCTGCGGTTCCCGGCGGACCGTGGCCAGCATCCCCAGCAGTCCGGCCCGTCCCTGGCGCGACGGGATCGTCACCGGCCGGCTGTCGCCGAAGGTGATCAGGCCCAGCCGGTTGCCGTGCCGGGTCCCGACGTGGCCGACGGCCAGGGCGACCCCCTCGGCCACGTCGGCCTTGCGCCGGTCGGCCGTGCCGAAGGTCATCGACGGCGAGGTGTCCAGGACCAGCCAGCTGACAAGGGCCCGCTCGGCGATCTGGTCGCGCACGTGGATGTCGCCGGTCCGGGCGGTGACGTTCCAGTCGATCCGGCGGACGTCGTCGCCCGGCTGGTACAGCCGGATCTGGGCCAGCTCGGTGCCGATGCCGATCGTGCTGGAGCGGTGGTCTCCCGTCAGCATGGCCTCGATCCGGCGGCGCACGACCACGTCGAGGGCGCGCAGCAGCGCCTCCGGGGTCGGCCCGGGACCTGGCCGGTCGGGAGTGCGTTCGATGCCGAGGGGATCGTTCATGCGGGTTGTTCTCGGGCGAGGTCGATGCGGGGTGGCGGGATCGCGGCCAGGACCGCGGTCAACAGGCTGTCCGGGCTGACCTGCTCGGCCAACGCCTGGTAGGTCAACACCAGCCGATGGCGCAGCACATCTCTGGCCAGCTCCTGGACATCCTGGGGCAGACAGTAGCTGCGGCCCCGCAGCACGGCCAGGGCGCGGGCGGCCGCGACCAGGTTGATCGACCCCCGCGGGCTCGCCCCATAGGCGATATAGCCGGTCAGATCCGGGAGGTTGTAGGTGGCGGGTTGGCGGGTCGCGTCACACAACGCCACCGCATACTCGGCCACCAGCCGATCCACATAGACCGTGGCCGTGTGGGCCTGCAGGGCCTGCAGCTGCTCCAGGGTCAAGATCTTGGCGATCTCGGGGGGTTCGGTGAGGCTGCGGGCGACGATGGTCATCTCTTCGGAGAAGTTGGGATAGTCGACCACGACCTTCATCAGGAAGCGGTCGACCTGGGCCTCGGGCAAGGGGTAGGTGCCGTCGGACTCGATCGGGTTCTGGGTCGCCAAGACCAGGAACG
>Ga0081538_10004227_pt1 | contig 13319 bp, 13 predicted proteins | sample TabmetS5T2R1_FD_71022 | JGI IMG/M metagenome (GOLD analysis project Ga0081538, IMG submission 71022) | Tabebuia heterophylla rhizosphere microbial communities from the University of Puerto Rico - S5T2R1 | ecosystem: Host-associated > Plants > Roots > Rhizosphere ...
TCTCCTGGCGGCGGTGCAACTCCTCCAGGTAGTCCCAGATGGAGGCGCGGGTCTGGGGGTCCAGCCCGACGGTCGGCTCGTCCAGGAACAGCACCCGCGGGGAGTGCAGCAGGCCCCTGGCGATCTCCAGCCGCCGCCGCATGCCCCCCGAGAAGGTCTGGACCAGGTCGCCTCGGCGCTCCCAGAGGTCGACCATGTCCAGGACCTCCCGGCGCCGCTGGGCCGCGGTGGACCGGTCGACCCCGTACAGCTCGCCGTGGAAGCGCAGGTTCTGCTCGGCCGTCAGGTAGCCGTCCAGGGTCGGCTCCTGGAAGACCAGGCCGATGTGGCGGCGGACCTGGTCCCGCTCCCGGGCCACGTCGAAGCCGGCCACCCGGGCCGTCCCGGCGGTGGCGTCGGCCAGGGTGCAGAGGATCTTGATGGTGGTCGACTTCCCGGCCCCGTTGGGCCCGAGGAACCCGAAGGTCTCCCCCGGCCGCACGTCCAGGTCGATGCCGGCCACCGCCTCGACCTGCTTGAACCGCTTGACCAGGCCGCGGATGCTGATGGCCGCGTTGTGATCGTCCATGGCATCTCCCCTTTCTCTAACGACGTTCGGGATGGTACTCTAACATCGTTAGAGCGGCAAGCGGCAGGAGGCGGCGGTGGCCCTGACCCAGGAGCAGGTGGTGAAGCGGGCGGTCGAGGTGATGGCCGAGGCCGGGCTGGAGGCCCTGACCCTGCGGCGGCTGGCCGCCGAGCTGGGGGTGTCGGCGCCGACCCTCTACTGGCATGTCCGCAACAAGCGCCAGCTGCTGGACCTCATGGCCGAGGCCCTGGTCTCCGGGGCCGGCCGTAGCACCGCCCCGGCCCCCGGGCAGCCGTGGGAGGAGTGGCTGGCCCAGCGGGCACGGGGGCAGTGGCGGGCCCTCACCTCCCGGCGCGACGCCGCCCTGGTGGTGGCCGGCAACCGGCCGACCGCCACCACCCTGCCCGAGGTCGAGCAGGTGCTGGCCAGCCTGGTGGCCGTCGGCTTCCCCCCCGCCGACGCCCTGCGCAGCATCCTGGCCATCGGCAACTACGTGATCGGCTGCGCCGTCGAGCACCAGGCCGAGGCGGCCCGGGACCCCGACCCGGAGCGCGACGCCCGGCTGCTCGAGCAGGCCGCCGGCCTGCCCAACCTCCGCGCGGCCATGGCCGACCTGGAGGGGCCGGGCCCCGCGGCCGGCGACGCCGGCTTCGAGCACGGGCTCGCCCTGCTCATCGCGGGCCTGCGGGCCCGGCACGCCGAGCTGGTCGGCGCGGCCGGCCGCTGACCTCGCCGAGGGTGGCCGGCCGCAGCCGGGCCAGCACCGGCGGCAGCTCCCCGGGATGGACCACGCCCAGGCGGGCGGTGGCCCGGGTCAGGGCGACGTACAGGTCGCTGGGCCCGCGGACCGACGCGGCCAGGATGGCCGCCGGGTCGACCACCACCACGGCGTCGAACTCCAGGCCCTTGGCCTCGGTCACGGTCAGGACGGCCACCGGGGCGTCCAGGACCGACGGGCCCTGGCGGGTGGTGGCGACGGCCACGGTCGGGGCCAGGGCCTCGGCCAGCGCCTCGGCCCGGCCGGTCGGGACCAGCACGGCCAGCTTGCCGTCGCCGACCGCGGCCGCCTCGGCCGCGACCACCGCCGCCAGGGCGGCCGCCGGGGCCTCGGGGCTCAGTCGCAGGTGCCAGGGCTGGACGCCGGCGTCGCGGACCGACCGGGGCGGCGCGCCGCCGCCCATGCTGGCCAGCACGTCGGCGGCCACGGCCATGATCTCGGCCGGGGTGCGGTAGTTGACCGTCAGCTCCTCGACCCGCCAGCGGCCGGCGGCGTACGGGTCCAGGGCGGCCGCCCAGGAGCCCGGCCCCCAGGCGGCCCCGGCCTGGGCCATGTCGCCGACCACGGTCATGGAGCGGCTCGGGCTGCGGCGCATCAGCATCCGCCAGGCCATGGCCGACAGCTCCTGGGCCTCGTCCACGATCACGTGCCCGAACACCCAGGAGCGGTCCTGGCGGGCCCGTTCGGCCAGCCCGACCTCGGGGCCGCGGGACCGCCAGCGGCCGGCCAGCACCTCCGGGTCGATGGCGCTGGTGTCGGGGAGGTAGCGGGCCGCGTCGCCGATGGTGGTGCCGGCCAGGACCTCGCGGGCATAGGCCAGCTCGGCCCGGTCCCGCTCGGCCTGGCTGGCCTCGGCCCGCCGCGCCCTGGCGCCGTCGTCGCCGAGCAGGACGGCCGCCTCGTCCAGCAGGGGCACGTCGCCCGGCGTCCAGGCGGCCGGGTCGCCGGCCCGGCCCGGGCGGGCCAGCAGCTCCCGCTCGGCCGGCTCCAGGGCGGCCCCGGCGCTGTCCAGCCGCTCGGGCGAGGCCAGCAGGTCGCCGACCAGCTGCTGGGCGGTCAGCCGAGGCCACAGCCGGTCCAGGGCCGAGCGGACCGCCGGGTCGGACCGCAGCTCGGCCCGGATCTCGTCAAGGTCGGGATCAAGCAGCCGCTCGTCCGGGAACAGGTCGACCAGCAGCTCGTCGTCCTCGGGCAGGTCGACCTCGGGCAGGTCCCGGGTCAGGGCGGCCACCAGCTGGCCGGCCAGCGCCTCCACCAGCTCGTCGCGGAAGATCGCCCGTGCTCGGTTGTGGGGGGTGCCGCTGTCGCGGGCCAGCTGCCGGGCCCGCTCGCAGGTCGCCGGGTCCAGGCGCAGGCGCTGGCCGCCGGTCTCGACCACCACGTCGTCCTCGGGGACCCGCTGGCGGTCGCCGACGGCCGCGGTCAGCACCTGGACCATGCGCGGATCGCCCTTGACGGCGGCCACCTCGGGCGGCTCGGCGGCGGTCGCGGTCACGCCCGGGAACAGCCCGCCGAGGGTGGACAGGAGCACGTCGGTCTCGCCCAGGGACGGCAGCACCTGCTCGATGTAGCGCAGGAAGGTCGGGTTGGGGCCGACCACCAGCACGCCCCGGCGGCTCAGGCGCTGGCGGTGGGTGTAGAGCAGGTAGGCGGCCCGGTGCAGGGCGACGGCGGTCTTGCCGGTGCCCGGGCCGCCCTGGACGACCAGGACGCCGGGCAGGTCGGAGCGGATGATCCGGTCCTGCTCGGCCTGGATGGTGCCCACGATGTCGGCCATGCGGCCGGTGCGGGAGGCGGTGAGGGCGGCCAGCAGGGCCGCCTCGCCGGTGAGGCCCTCGCGCTCGGCGTCGCTGAGGGACTCGGGGTCGAGCACGTCGTCCTCGATCCCCAGGACCTCGCGGCCTCGGGTCCGCAGGTGGCGGCGGCGGACTACGCCCTCGGGGTCGGCCCAGGTGGCCCGGTAGAACGGCTGGGCCGCCGGGGCCCGCCAGTCGACGAGCAGCGGCTCCCGGTCCTCGTCCAGCAGCCCCAGCCGCCCGATGTACAGGTGGCTGCCGTCGACCCGGTCCAGCCGGCCGAAGCACAGGCCGTGCTCGGCCGCGTTGAGCTGGGCCAGGCGGCGGCTGTGCCTGGTCACGAACGCGTCCCGGTCGACCAGGGCCTGCCGGTTGCCGCCGACCTCGGCGCCCAGGGCCCGGTCCAGCGCGTCCCGGCTGCGCTCGCGCAGGCTGTCCAGGCGTCGGTACAGCCGGTCCACGTAGGCCTGTTCCTGTTCCAGCTCGGTGGCGAGATTCTGCATCCTTGACAGCGACCCCCATTCGCGCTATCGTCGTTGGTGCGGCGACCTCTTCGCCTTTTTTGTGTTGCACACACAGAAGATCGACTGTAGCAGGGTGGCCGCCCTGATACCAGCCCCTTTGTGGGGCCTTTTTCGTTTCCCGGGCTAGTCGAGCGCGCCGAACGCCCGGGCCAGGATCTCCAGGCCCTCCTCGGCCTCGGCCTCGGTGAGGACCAGGGGCGGGGCGATCCGCAGGACGTTGCCGTACAGGCCGCCCTTGCCGACCAGCAGGCCGCCGCGCCTGGCCTCCTCCTGGACCCGGGCGGCCAGGGCCGGGGCCGGCGTCCTGGAGCCCGGCTCGACCAGCTCCACGGCCAGCATCAGGCCCTTGCCGCGGACCTCGCCCACGGCCGGTCGGCCCTCGGCCAGGCGGCCCAGCCCGGCGGCCAGCCTGGCCCCGACCACCCGGGCGTTCGCCTGGAGGTCGTGGGCGGCCAGGTAGTCCAGGACGGCCAGGGCACCGGTGGCCACCAGCGGGTTGCCGCCGAAGGTGGAGATCGAGTTGGCCGTGACCGCGTCCATCAGCTCGGCCCGGGCCACCACCCCGCCGATGGGCAGGCCGTTGCCCAGCCCCTTGGCGAAGGTGAGCATGTCCGGGACGATCCCGTGGGCCTGGTAGCCCCAGAAGTGGTCGCCGGTGCGGCCCCAGCCGGTCTGCACCTCGTCGGACACGAACAGGATCCCGTGGTCGTCCAGGACCTGCTTCATGGCCCCGAACAGCCCGTCGGGCGGGACCGCGAACCCGCCCACGCCCTGGATCGGCTCGGCGATCATGCAGGCCACCTGGCCGGCGGTGGTGGTGTCGATCACGTCCCGCAGGTCGTCGGTGCAGGCGGCGATGTAGGCCTGGTCGTCCAGGTCCGCGAACGGGCTGCGGTAGCGGTAGCCGCCGTGGACGTAGCTGACGTTGAACGGGGTGAGGCTGGACGCCGACCAGGAGCGGTTCCCGGTGACCCCCATGGCCGCGTACGAGCGGCCGTGGTAGCTGTTGCGCAGGGCCAGCACCTGGTTGCTGCGCCGGGCCGTGGTCGCCAGCAGCAGCGCCGCCTCGTTGGCCTCGCTGCCCGAGTTGGTGAGGAACACCTTGGCGTCGGGGATCCCCGACAGCTCGGCCACCCGCTCGGCCAGCTCGACCTGCCGGCGGATCAGGTACAGGGTCGAGGTGTGGACCATCCGGCCCGCCTGGGACCGGACCGCCTCCACCACCTCGGGCGGGTTGTAGCCGATCATGGTGGTCAGGATCCCGGCGAAGAAGTCCAGGTAGCTGGCCCCCTCGCCGTCGACCACCCGGCAGCCCTTGCCGTCGACCAGCTCGATCGGCTGGTCGTAGTACAGGGCCAGCCAGGACGGCAGCACCTTGCGGTGGCGGGCGAGCAGCTCGGCGTGCGTCATGTCCCCTCTTTCCGCTGACCCTCGGGTGTGCTGAGGAGGAGGATAGCGCCATGACCTCCGGGCCCGACGTCCCGCGGGCGGCGATCGTCCGCCCGCCCTCCGACGCCTTCGCCCGGGCCATCTCCAGCACCGGGGCGGCCATCGACCCGCGGCGGGCCCGGGCCCAGCACGCCGCCTACCGGGCCGCCCTGGCCGACCTGGTCGAGGTGGTCGCCCTGCCCGCCGACGAGGAGCTGCCCGACGCCTGCTTCGTCGACGACTGCGCGGTCGTGCTCGGCGGCCGGGCCCTGCTCACCCGCCCGGGCGCCCCGTCGCGGGCCGCCGAGCCCGAGCGGCTGGCCGCCGCCCTGGCCCGGCTGGTGGACGGCCTTCAGCGGATGACCGCCCCGGCCACCCTGGACGGCGGCGACGTCCTCCGGCTGGGCCGGACCCTGGTCGCCGGCCGCTCCGGGCGGACCAGCCAGGCCGGGATCCGCCAGCTGACCGCCTTCGCCGAGGCCGGCGGCGGGCGGGTCGAGGTCGCCGCCGTCCCGCCCGGCACCCTCCACCTCCAGAGCGCCGTCACCGCCCTGGACGACGACGCCGTGGTCGGCACGGCCGAGCTGCTCGAGCAGCCGGCCCTGCGCGGCGTCCCCAACAAGGTGGTCGTGCCCCCGGAGGAGGCGGCCGCCGGCAATGTCCTGGCCGTCGGGACCACGGTGGTGATGCCGGCCGGCTGCCCCCGGACCGCCGCCGCCGTGGCCGCCCTCGGCTTCGAGGTCCGCCAGGTCGACCTGAGCGAGTTCGCCAAGGCCGACGGCGGCGCCACCTGCCTGTCGCTGCTCGTCTAGCCGGCCGGCCCGACCGGCGAATCCGCCGGTCGGAAGCTATCGACCGTCGGCCGGAGGCCGACTCCGCGCCGTTGTCGGGCTGACCAGCTCGGGGCGGACCTGTTCGGCGAACTGGGCGATGCGGTCCTCCAGCCCGGGCCGGCCGTGGCCCAGGTCGACCACGAACCCGTCCGCCCCGCCCTCCAGGTAGTCGTTGAGCTGCTCGGCCACCCAGCGGGCGGGCCCGGCCACCATGTGCCGGCCCCGCTCGTCGGCCGCGTCCTCGGTGAGCCGGTCCTGGATGGCCACGGCCAGCCGCAGCACCACCCGGCCCTCGGGGACCTCGGCCCGGAACGCCGCCGCCATCGACCGCAGCTCCCGCAGCGGCAGCGCCACCGGATGCCACACCCCGGTCTTGGCCGCCCGCCGCACCGTGTGCCGCGAGCTCCCGGCCACCCACAGCTCCAGCCCCTCGGGCCGGGTCGGCCCCGGGGCCAGCCAGGCGTCCGACACCGGGACCGGGCCGTCGGCCACCACCCGCCCGGGCGCCTGCCGGACCAGGTCGCCGGCCAGGTCCAGCCACTGGTCGAGGCGCCGGCCGCGGTCCGGGAACGACGCCCCCAGGGTCTCGAACTCCTCCTCCATCCAGCCGGCGGCGACCGCCGTGACCAGCCGCCCACCCGACAGGACGTCCAGGGTGACCAGCTGCTTGAGGGTCACCAGGGGCTCCCGCTGGGGCACGATCAGCGCCGAGGTGCCGAGCCGCAGCCGCGAGGTCCGGCCGGCCAGCCAGCCCACCGTGACCAGCGCCTCGGCGATCGTGCCGTAGATGGGGGCGTGGCGGGCCGGCGGCAGGACGTGGTCGGTCATCCACCCCGAGTCCAGCCCCGCCTCCTCGGCGGCCACGGCCGCCGCGGCCAGGCGCCCGGGGTCGAACGCCTCGCCGTAGTTGGGCAGCACCACCCCGAGATGCGGACCATCCATGGGCCCAGGATATGGCAACCGCGATGGACGGGGACCGGGCGGGAGGCCAAGATGGCCCCATGCGGCGGACGGTGTTCGTGTTCGACCTCGACGGCACCCTGGTCGACAGCGTCTACCAGCACGTCCTGGCCTGGCAGGAGGCGCTGGACGACTGCGGGATCGACCTGTCGGTGTGGCGCATCCACCGGCGCATGGGCATGAGCGGCGGCCTGTTCGTGGGGGCGCTGCTGCGCGAGACCGGCCAGCCGGTCGACGCCGAGCTGGTGGCCCGGCTCCAGCAGGCCCACGTCGAGGCCTACCGGCGCCGGGCCGGGCAGGTGCGGCTGCTGCCCGGGGCCCGCGAGCTCCTGGCCCACCTGACCGCGGCCGGGGTGCCGTGGGCGGTCGCGACCAGCGGGCTCAGGACGGCCGCCCAGCCGACCCTGGAGCTGCTCGAGGTCCCGGACGACGTCCCGGCCGTGACCCGCGACCAGGTCGAGCACGCCAAGCCCGACCCCGACCTGTTCCTGGCCGCCGCCGAGCGCCTGGGCGCCGACGTCGCCGACGCGGTCGTGGTCGGCGACTCGGTCTGGGACCTGCTGGCCGCCCGCCGGGCCAGGGCGCTGGGCATCGGCCTGCTGTCCGGCGGCTACGGCCGCGAGGAGCTGGAACGGGCCGGCGCCTACCGCGTCTACGACGACCCGGCCGACCTGCTGCTCCATCTGGACGAGGTCGGGGTCCGAGACCCGGGCGAGGGCTGACCGCCCGAGCCCGGCCCGGCCGGTCGCTTAGGCGCCGCTTACTCCCGTGCCCGTACCGTGGCCCGGTCAGGTCCCTCGAGAGAAGGAGGCTCGCTTGCCTGAAGAGCCGGTCGCGGCGGCGCGGACGGGATGGCGGCCTTGGCGCGCCATTCTCGTCGCCACCGTGCTCGCCGGGCTGGCGGTGCTGCTGTTCGCGACCACGGCGTTCAGCAGCTCCGGCAGGTCGCCTGGCTCGAGCGGCGGCTCGCCCGCCGTCGAGCAGGTCCAGCAGTCGCCCGGGCACGACGGGCGCGACTGCCCCGACAAGTCGGGGCAGCAGCGTTCCACCACCCCGAGCGACGCCAGCCTGGACGTGTAGCGCCGTCCACCTGACGGGGAGCGCCCGGCCGCAGGCTGGCCGGGCGCTCCTTCATGGCCGGGCGGCGGGGCCGAGGAGGCCGAGGGCGCGGTTCGGTCGCTCAGCTCCCGAGCCGGGCCCGGGCCCGGCGCATGCCGGCCAGCCAGCGGTCGCGGTCGGCGGCCCGGCGGCGCTCGAACTCGGCCACCTCGGGATGGGGCAGGATCAGGAACCGGCCGTCGGCCAGGCCGCGCACCACCGCCTCGGCCACCTCCTCCGGCTCCAGCAGGGCCCCGGCGGCCAGCACCGAGCTGTCCGGGCCCATCCCCTCGGTCATGGCCGTGCGCACCCCCTGCGGGCACAGGCACGACACCCCCACCCCGGCGTCGCCCCAGCGGATGGCCAGCCACTCGGCCAGCGCGACCGTGCCGTGCTTGGTCACCGCGTAGGGGGCGCTGTCCATGTTGGTCAGCAGCCCGGCCGCCGAGGCGGTCAGCAGCAGGTGCCCGCGGCCCCTGGCCGCCATCCGCGGCGCCAGCGCCCTGGCCAGGTGCACGTGGGCGAGCACGTGCACGGCGAAGGACCGCTCCCAGTCGCGGTCGGTGCCCAGGTCCGGCCCCCGGGCGACCCCGGCGTTGGAGCACCACAGGTCGACCGGGCCGACCTCGTCGGTGACCCGGCCCACCAGCCCGGCCACCGCCGCCGGGTCGGTCACGTCCAGGGCCACCCCCAGGGCCGCCGGGCCGGCCAGGCCGGCGGCCACCCGCTCGGCCCCGGGCCCGTCCAGGTCGGCCACGACCACGGCCCGGGCCCCCTCGGCCGCGAACCGCTCGGCCAGGGCCCGCCCGATCCCCCGGGCCCCGCCGGTGACGACCGTGACCGCTCCCTGTAGGTTCATGGCATGCAACGCTACGGCATCACCGTCCCCTTCGACGGCATCCCCCTGGCCGCCCAGCGCGACCTGTTCGCCGAGCTGCCCGACCTCGGCTACACCGACGTGTGGTCCTCGGAGGTCGACGGGGCCGACGGGTTCACCCCGCTGGTCCTGGCCAGCGTGTGGGCGCCGGCGCTGCGGCTCGGCACCGCCATCGCCCCGGTCTTCACCCGCGGCCCGGCCACCCTGGCCCAGTGCGCGGCCAGCCTGGCCGCGGCCGCCCCAGGCCGGGTCGCGATCGGGATCGGCGCCTCCTCGGACGTGATCGTCGAGCGCTGGAACGGCATCCACTTCGACCGGCCCCTGCAGCGGGTCCGGGACACGGCCCGGTTCCTGCGGGCCGCCCTGGCCGGGGCCAGGGTGACCGAGCGCTACGAGACCTTCGCGGTCGACGGCTTCCGCCTCGGCCTGGTCCCCGACCCGCCGCCCCGGCTGCTGGTCGCCGCCCTGCGCCCGGGGATGCTGCGGCTGGCCGGACGCGAGAGCGACGGCGCCATCCTCAACTGGCTCGGCCCCGGCGACGTCGGCACCGTCATCCCGTACGTGCACGCCGCCGGCCCGGGCCGGGAGATCGCGGCCCGCATCTTCGTCGCCGCCACCGCCGACCTCTCCCAGGCCCGGGCGCTGGGCCGCCGGGCCCTGACCGCCTACCTCAACGTGCCCGTCTACCGGGCCTTCCACGAGTGGCTGGGCCGGGGCGAGCGCCTGGCCCCGATGTGGCGGGCCTGGGAGGCCGGCGACCGCCGGGCCGCGCTGGCCGCCATCCCCGACGACGTGGTCGACGACCTGGTCGTCCACGGCCCCCCGGAGGCCTGCCGGGAGCGGCTCCAGCAGTACGTGGAGGCCGGGGTGGCCACCCCGATCCTGGCCCTGCTCCCGGTCGCCGGCGACGTCCGCGAGACCGTCCGCGCCCTCGGCCCGGCCGCCGGCTGAGGCCGGCGGCCCCCCCGCTACAGGGTGGTGATGCCGCCGTCGACCGGGAGGACGGCCCCGGTGACATAGGCCCCGGCCCGGCTGGCCAGGTACAGCGCCGCCCCGGCCATGTCCTCGGGCCGGCCGATGCGCCGAAGCGGCGCCGCGGCCGCGATCTGGTCGCCGAACCGCCGCAGGGTCTCGGCCATCATCTTGGACTCGAACGGGCCTGGCGCGATCGCGTTCACGGTGATCCCCCGCGGCCCCAGCTCCCGGGCCAGCACCCGGGTCAGGTGGTGCAGGCCGGCCTTGCTGGCCGCGTAGGCGTAGGTCGGCAGGGGCGGCACCCGCAGCCCGTCGATCGAGCCCACGTTCACCACCCGGGCCGGGTCGCCCGGCGCGGCCGCCGCCTCCAGCAGCGGCAGCATCGCCCTGGTCAGGAAGAACGGCGCCTTGAGGTTCAGGTCCAGCACCTTGTCCCAGGCCGCCGCCGGGTAGTCCTCCAGCGGCGCCCCCCAGGTCGCCCCGGCGTTGTTGACCAGCACCTGCACCCGGTCCTCGCGCTCGGCCACCTCCGCGGCCAGCCGCCGGCACGCCTCCTCCGAGGACAGGTCGGCCGGCAGGGCCAGGCACGCCCCGGCGCGCGACAGCTCCTCGGCCACCTGCCGGCACACCTCCGCCTTGCGCGAGCTGACATAGACCCGGGCCCCGCCCTCCACGAACGCCCGCGCGATCATGAGCCCGATGCCCCGGCTCCCCCCGGTGACCACCGCGGTCTTGCCCTCCACCGAGAACAGCTCACCCATGCCGGCTCCTCCAACGAACTCCGCTTGTCCGGTCCCCATATGATTGGCCGTGATGACGATCACCTACGAATGGCGCGGCCAGTTCACCAGCGCCGAGGCCAACCGGCTGCACGCCGAGTGCTTCGACCACCCGGTGCTGTCGGACGACGAGTGGGACTGGCGGGGGCAGGTCGAGCGGCACAGCCTGGGGTGGGTGTGCGGCCGCGACGGGGCCGAGCTGGTCGGGTTCGTGAACGTGGCCTGGGACGGGGTGGTGCACGGCTTCGTGCTCGACACCATGGTCACGGCCAGGGCGCGGCGCCACGGGGTCGGGACCCGGCTGGTCGAGGTCGCGGTGGAGCGGGCCCGGGGGGCCGGCTGCGAGTGGCTGCACGTCGACTTCGAGGACCACCTGCGCGGCTTCTACTTCGACGCCTGCGGGTTCACCCCGACCAACGCCGGGCTTATCCAGCTGTAGGGAGGGGCGATGGCACGGTTCGTGGAGCTGCGGCGGCACACCGACAACGACGGCGACGTGCTGAGCGACGACGGGGTGGCGGCGGCGCTGCGGCTCGGGGGCGCGCTGGCCGGCGGGTACCGGGTGGCGGTGTCGACCGGGGCCCAGCGGGCCACCCAGACGGTCGGGTGCCTGCTGGCCGCCCTCGCCCAGCCGGTCCCGGACGGGGTGGTGGTCGAGCCGGGGCTGCGCTCCGAGCGGGAGGACCGCTGGCGGGCCGTGGCCAAGGAGGCCGACGGCGGCGACCTGGCGGCGATGCGGTCGGTCGACCCCGACTTCGTCGCCGAGGAGGCGGCCGCGCTGGGGGCGGCCCTCGGCCGGGTCCTGGACCGCCTGGAGGACGGGCAGCGGGCCCTGGCCGTCGGGCACAGCCCGACCAACGAGGCGGCCGTGCTCGGCCTCACCGGCGAGCTGGTCGCCCCTCTCGGCAAGGGCGCCGGGGTGCTGGTGACCGAGGACGGCGGCCGGCACCGGGTCGAGGTCCTCGACCGCTGACCCGACCAGGGCGGGGGCGCCAACCGCTTCCCGTAGGTCCTGCTCAGCGCCCCGGTTCCGCCCCTCTCGGGACCCTGTGTCGTACCCTTGAGCCATGGCCACCCGCAAGCTGGTCCTGGACGTCGCTGGTCGAGAGGTGACCGTCAGCAACCCGGACAAGGTGTACTTCCCCCGATCCGGGCATACCAAGCTCGACCTGATCCGCTACTACCTGGCCGTGGCCGACGGGGCCCTGCGCGGGGTGGCGGAGCGGCCGATGGCCCTCAAGCGGTTCGTGAACGGCGCCGAGGGCGAGTTCTTCTTCCAGAAGCGGGCCCCCGAGAAACGCCCCGAGTGGACCGAGACGGTCGAGCTCAAGTTCCCGTCGGGCCGCAGCGCCCACGAGATCGTGGTCCGGGACGCGGCCCAGCTGGCCTGGGTGGTCAACCTGGGCTGCATCGACCTCAACCCGCATCCGGTCCGGGCCGACGACCTGGACCACCCCGACGAGCTGCGGGTCGACCTGGACCCGATGCCCGGGGTGCCCTGGTCCCAGATCCTCCAGGTGGCCCTTCAGACCAGGGAGGTCCTCGAGGACTTCGGGCTCGTCGGGTGGCCCAAGACCTCCGGGTCGCGCGGCTTCCACGTCTACTGCCGGATCCAGCGCCAGTGGACCTTCTCCCAGGTCCGGCGGGCCGCCGTCGCCCTGGCCCGCGAGGTCGAGCGGCGCGCCCCCGAGATCGCCACCAGCAAGTGGTGGAAGGAGGAGCGCCACGGGGTGTTCCTGGACTACAACCAGAACGCCAAGGACCGCACGGTCGCCTCGGCCTACTCGGTCCGCCCCACCCCCGACGTGCGGGTGTCGATGCCGCTGTCCTGGGACCAGGTGCCCGACTGCCGGCCCGAGGCGTTCACCATCGACACCGTGCCCGCCCTGGTCGCCGAGGCCGGCGACGCCTCCGAGGGCATCGACGCCCAGGCCGGGTCGCTGGCTCCCCTGCTGGACCTGGCCGACCAGCACGAGCAGGCCGGGTTCGCCGACGCCCCCTGGCCGCCGCACTTCGTCAAGGCCGAGGGCGAGCCGGCCCGGGCCCAGCCGTCCAAGCGCCGCCAGCCGGGCGTGGCCGTCCGCGAGGGGTTCGTGCCCCCACCGGCCCCGGGCAAGACCGCCGGGCCGACCGGCCGCCGACGCACCACCATGCCCCTGATCGAGGTGGCCAGGGCGGCCACCGAGGCCGAGGCCCGCGAGGGCCTGGAGCGCTGGAAGGCCCGCCACGGCGACGTCTGGCCGCTGCTCGGCCCGACCGACGTGCTGGTCGACGCCATGCGGGGCCGCAGCACCGTCTGGTACCGGATCCGCCTCAACCTCAGGAACGTGCCCGAGGACCGCCGTCCTCCGCAGGAGGCCCTGGAGGTCGACTACGACCCCTGGGTCGTCCCGCCCGGGCGCTGACCGGACAGGCTCAGGCGCGGTCGCCCTCGAACAGCAGGGCGGTGATGTGCTCGGCGATGGCCATGGAGGAGGTGGCGGCCGGGGACGGGGCGTTGCGGATGGCCACCACCCGGCCCCGGCGGCTGACCCGGAAGTCGTCGACCAGGGTGCCGTCGCGGGCCACCGCCTGGGCCCTGACCCCGCTGCGGGCACGCAGCAGGTCCCCGGGCCGCAGCTCGGGCACGTACCGGCGGGCGGCGTTGCAGAACGCCCGGCGGCTGAGCGACCCCGCCACCTCCCGCACCCCGGTGCGCCAGTG
>Ga0081538_10004228_pt1 | contig 13318 bp, 14 predicted proteins | sample TabmetS5T2R1_FD_71022 | JGI IMG/M metagenome (GOLD analysis project Ga0081538, IMG submission 71022) | Tabebuia heterophylla rhizosphere microbial communities from the University of Puerto Rico - S5T2R1 | ecosystem: Host-associated > Plants > Roots > Rhizosphere ...
TGATGGACGCCCAGGGCACGATGCGGCTGATGTTCGACACCATGGATGCCTACGATCGTGGTGACTTCGATCGCCTGGCCGAGATCTATGCCAAGGATGCGCGCTGGATCAACAATGTCGACCCCAGCGGACCGCACTGCCGCAACCGCGACGACATCTTCACCATGTTCCGCCAGCGTATGAATTCCGGCGTCAGAATCACTTTCGACGAGTTGCGCTCCACGCCCACACACGTCGTTCTGACCGCACGGATCGCCGGCTCCGATCCTGTCGTCAGCGTGTTCAGCTTCAAGGGACGCCGAATCGCGTCCATCGCGGACTACCCCTCGATGGAGGCTGCTGAGTCGGAGATGGCGGCCCCAAGCCAGGCACCCGGCTGAGCGGTGGTGGCGTCGCTGCGACTCGAGTCGCGCGGCTGACCCTGAACGGTCCCTCAGCGCAGTAGTGACGCCGCGCTCTCGGCCAGCTGGTCGCTGTCGTCGATCACCGTGGCCCCGGAGCTCACTGGCCGGGGCGGCGTCGCATCCCAGGTCGCGTCGCGGTCGAAGAGCAGGAAGAAGTCGTAGTCCAGTCCGCCGAAGTTGACCCCGAACCGCTCTACGAACTCCTGGCCGATGACGTTGCCGGCATCCCACAGGTGGGTCACCCGGGGGTCGACCATTCCGGCTCCGTCGATCTCCTCCCTGGTGTCGAGCGCCCAGCGCTTGACCCAGACCACATAGACCCGCAGCCGCGTGTCCTGGTAGCGCTGGAGGATGTTCTGGGCCGCCCACCTGGCGCCCGCGAGACACTCTCCTCAAGTGGGGGCCAGGGCCATCACCAGCCGGGGCACGCCCCGGTCATCGTTGAAGCGCGCCTGTAACTGATTGGCGTCGCGAAGGTCGCTGACGGCAAGACCGGCCGGTCGGGCCACACCCGGGGTTAGGGTGACGGTGGCCGGCGTCTTGGTCGACGGCCCGGTCGAAGGCGGCCCCCAGGTGATGAAGGCGGCGAGCAGCCCGAACACCAACAGGCACGCCGCGACAAAGCCGAGTCGTCCGCGTCGGCTCATGGCCGGACTCCGGCAAGCTCAACGGTCACGGCCTCCCGCAGCTGGTCGAGGCGAACCCCGAGGGCCGCCAGCAGCGGCCCGGCCGCGCCCCGGTAGCCCTTGGGCAGCCCGACCGAGGCGTACAGCTGCCGCCGCCACCGGTTGTTCATGCACCTGGGCCAGGGCGTCTGGATGTCGGTGACCACCCCTAGGAGTAGCAGTTCCGGACCGATCACCGCAACGCCGAGCGCCTGGGCCTGCTCGCCGGCGTGCACCAGGACCTGGCTGATGAGCAGCGGTGGGTCGCGCAGCGGCGTCCGCGGCACTCGCCCAACCCCACCTCGTCGCGCCCGGGTCGCCTCCCGGACCGCCCACCCCAACGCCTTGCCGCCGAAGCTCTGCTCGGTGGCTCGCCGGATCGCATCGAGGTCGATGCCGAGTGAGTCCAACAACTCGGCGTCGCTGGGGCGGGGACCGGGCACCACGCCGCGGTCGACCAGTCGGCCCAGCGCTTCCCGCGCGGCTGGCAGGTGGACCCCATGGTCTTGCAGCACCCGGCTGGCGTCGCTGCGGCCGTCGCGCAGCACTCCCAGCACCAGGTGCTCCGGGCCGAGGTAGCGGTGGCCGAAGCGGTCGGCCTCCTTCCTGGCCAGATCCAGGATCCGGTCGGCCTGCTCGCTACGCTGGGGCACCGTTGCTACCTCCGGAAGCCGAACCGTCGGCCGGCGTACTTGTGATGCACGGCCTGTTTGGTGACGCCGAGGCGGGCCGCGATCTGCCGCCAGGACCAGCCCTTGGCGCGGGCGTTCTCCACCTGCAGGGCTTCCAGGACCTCGACCAGGCTGCGCAGGGCGGCCACCGCGGCCAGCCCGACCTCGGGGTCCTGGCTGCTGGTCGCTGCCGCCACCTGGGTCACCTCGCTGAGGGCCGCCTCACCCATGACGTCAATCTACATTGACTTCTTGGGGACGTCAACCGCCGTTGACTCCAAGCTGGACGGCTGGGGACGAGGGTCGGCGCAACGTCGCCAGACACCGGCGAGGTCGGGCGGATACTGGTGGCCACGATGGTCGCCACGCTGGATCTCCAGGTCGAGGTGGTGGGCTGCCCCACCGTCTGCCGGCACTGCTGGGCCCAAGGCGTCCCCTACCCGGCGATGCCGGTCGCCGACATTGCCTGGGTGTTGGAGCAGGCCCACCGGTTCTGCGACGACCACCGGCTCGGCTTTGGCGCCTACCCGATGCACGAGGTCGCCGCCCATCCCCAGGCGGCGGAGGTGCTGCGGGTGTTCGCCGACCATGTCGGCGCGGCCGAGTTCGAGCCGCTGGCCACTACCGGGGTGCCGCTGGCTGTGCGTGAGGACTGGCGGGAGCTGCTGGCGGTGGCCGCGAGGCTGGGGACGACCACGGTGTGGGTGGCCTTCCACGGCCTCGGGGTTGAGCATGACCGGCAAGTCAACCGGCCGGGCGCCTTCGCCGAGACCTGCCTGGCCATCCAGCGGGTGCACGCGGTGGGGCTGCGGGCCGGCGCCAACGTGTTTGTCACCACGGCCAACGCCGGCCAGGCCGAGCGGCTGCTGGAGGCGTTGCAACGGTTACAGGTCGACGAAATGGCCTGGGAGCCGGCAACCTACTACCCCACGCCGCGGTGCCGGCACAACGAGCGGCTGCGCCCCCGGCCGTCGGAGCTGGTGCCGCTGGCCGACCGGATCTGCCAGCTGAGCCCGTTCCACGCCGACGCTTGGGCGAACCTGGAGGCGCACACCGAGGCGGCCTGGGCGCGTCGGGCGCTTGCCGGCGACTGGCCAGCGCAGTTGGCGGAGCCGGAGCCACGCCCCGGCGGCCAGCGGCTGCCGCTGGTCTGCCGTCCGGGCCTAGATGTGCACACCGGTGTGACCAGCCGGTACCGCGAGCGGCACGGCAACCTGCGCCGCGACGGCGCCCAAGCCGTGCTCGGCCGTGCCCTACAGCAAGGCGGCCGGTCCATCGACGCGATCTGGTTCGGGTCGGACCGGCTACCGGCCGTTGAGGAGCTGGCCGCCCCCTATGGCGACCCAGCCGGGCAGGGGCTGCACTTCACCGAGGCATCGATTCGATATCTGTGGCTGGACCGGGTGGGCGCCCTGATCCTGTCCACCGACAACGCGATGACCTAGCGCCGCTGCCGGCGCCTGAGCACAGCTAGGGGCCGCTCGTCATGTCTGGATGCCGGCGAGCTGGAGGGCCTCTTGCCGGTCGCGGCAGTCGCGCAGGGCGACGATCCGCCCCTCGCGCACCGTGAACACGCTGTAGGCGCGGTCATCCCCACCTCGGCTGAGATGGGCGTCAATCCCTGGGGTCCGCACGCCGACCATGACCAGCTCGCCGGCGCTGGTGACCTCCTCGAGCTCGGCCCGCAGGCCGAGCTCGGCCCAGTGCCGCAGCACCTGCGCCAACTCCTGGCGGCCGTGGCAGACCTGCGGGATCGGGTCCTCGAGGGCAGGATCCAGATAGGTCCATTCAAGGGCCGGGTCGACGAACTCCAGCATCGCGGCCAAGTCGCCGCTCGCATAGGCCTGGTAGGCGCGTCGGATCAGCTCGGCGTTCTCCTTCGACATGCGGTGCTCCTCCTGCGTCATCGATCGATGGTGACGGTGGGGCCGAAGCCCCATCAGGAGGCGGCGCTCGGGCCGGGGCCGAGCCTTGGTCGGGTCGACGACGGCGCGCACCGGCGATCGGCGGGTGCCGAGGTGGTCCACCCGTCGGGTCCCCTGGCGGGGATATGCCGGGGGGTCAGCGTCAGCCGAAGGGTCGCATCATGTCGTCAGTATCGAGCGCATTCGGTTGCGAGGCAACGGAGATTCTGGCGCCACGATTTAAGAGCGGCCCTTCAGCGGCGTTGCCCTACATCCCCACCGTGCCGACGATCATCGGTGGAGTGACCAGCGCCCGACGCAGGCGCGCTGCTCCAGGGTATCACCCTCGCGTCGTGCCTCGGCCTCTCGCAGCACCTCGGGGGCAGCGAAGATCGGTGCCTGGACCAGCGCGGCCAGGTTCAGCGCGTCGCTAGGCCGCGCGAACGCCGCGCATGGTACGCATGCGTGGTTCCTGATCCGACCGATGAAGCCAGTCACCGCCTAGTCGAAACCACATGCAGCGTTTGGCACGCTACGCTGAGTAGGATGACCATACGAGGACAACTGGCTGAGCTGCAGCACCTGCCCCGCGACCTGGAGGTCCTCGCCTTCGAGGCCGGCTGTGAGGAGCACTGCGAGCGCGAGGTCGACCAGCTCGAGCTCCAGGGCGGCCGGGTCCACCTGCACTTGGGGCCCGCCGCGACGAGCCCCGCGGGGGTAGCGGGCTCAGCTCATGGCCGAGCTCGACCCCGACCAGGAGGCGGCCCTGCGGCGGCTGCGAGCCGCCTTCGGCTTTGTCCGGGTCCTGCGGATCATCGACCACAACGACGGTCAAGATCAGGACGACGACCAGCTCACCGAGGACGGCGACCAGGCCCCACCGGCAGACCGGTAGCGCCAGTTCGCCGGCGGCGCACTGCTGGGGTACACGACTCGCTGGCGCTGGTTTGGATACGGCCGCAGCAGTTCAGAGGTGGCCGTCCAGCCTGGATGCTCGGCCGCAGTATGGCCCTCCAGATACCAGGGCCGAGGAACCAGCGGCCGCAGCCCTTGATCGGACAGCCCCACCTCGTCCAGGGCTGACCGGGGTCGTGGAGGCCGAGCAGGGTGCCCGGCTGGGCGAGGCGGACCTCCAAACACGGGATGCTACGTCCGGCGTAGTAAAAGGCGGGGTGTGTTAGGCGTCGGCCTTGGTGGTGCCGGGCGGCCCGGCCAGAACCGTGGGGACGTACTCCAGCAGCTGCAGCCGACCATCGAAGGTGCGGCTGGCAACCATGTCCAGGGCGACGTCGGGATACCCGTCATAGATCCGGTCCCGACCGCTGCTCCCGGTGATAACGGGGAACACGACCACCCGGAACCGGTCCACCAGACCGGCCCTCAGCAGCGACCGGCACAGTGTCAGGCTGCCCAAGGTGCGCATGGACCTGGTGCCTTGGTCCTTCATCTCCCGCACGGCCGCAACCGGGTCCTGGGAGACCAGTTGGGTGTTCGGCCACGCCAGCGGCTCGGTCAAGGTCGACGAGAAGACGACCTTCGACAGGCCCGCCAGCACATCGGTACCCGGCTCACCGCCGCTGGCCAACCCGGACATGAGCCGATAGGTGTTGGCGCCCATCAGGACGGTGTAGTCCGCTTCCGGGTGGTCTCCCAACCAGGCGAGGTACTCGGGCCCTTCCAGGCCCCACCAGCCGGGCCAGCCCTCGGCGGCCCCGTAGCCATCAAGCGAGGTGATGAAGTCGATGACCAGTTCTGGCATCTGCGATCCTTTACGTGAATTGGTGAATGGCGATCCGCCGCCAACGACTCGCTACCCAGTGCTCCCACAGGGACCCTACCGCGACGCCAGCGACTGCGCCGAGGAGCGTGTCGGTCACCTCGACCTACCCGCGTGGATCTCGCGGAGCTGGCGGTCCCAGTCCTCCAGGCGCCGCTCGAAGTCCCGCTCTCCCCGAGAGTCGCACCGCTCCCCGGTATCACCGGCGGCGCACATCGGGTGGCGGTTCCGAGAGATCGAGCGTGCCGATCGGGCCTCAACGTCCGTCCATTGCTCGGGTGGTGCTGGCTCTACCCACACCGGCAACGGCTCGGCCTCGTCACCGAACAGCCGCACCACCGGATAGCCGGGATATGCGGCCTCGAAGTACTGGCAGAGGCCAGGACCGTCCAGAGCGCGGCCGTGCCACTCTTCGGGCGACATCCGGACTGCGCAGCGTGTCGTTCTGGTGAGGCCGGCAGGGCCTCATAGGCCGTCATTGCCTGTTCGCGCAGCTCCTCGGTTGGTGCCAGCGCGCAGTACCGCCAGTGGGTGGCCTCGTCGGGACGCTCGGCGGCGGCCTTGAACCGGGACACCGTCAAGACACTCCGGCCGAGCGTCTGCTGCGTCTCACCCCGCAGGTCGCGGATTTCCCCGGAGCACCTGGGCGTATTGCTGCTCTTCCTCGGCGATGCCTTCAGCGAAGGCGGCCCGTTTGCGTCCCATTCAGCCTCACCGCTCTCCCCTGCCCATCCGGGGTCAGGGGCTCCATGGTTCCCACGGGGCTAACGACAGCCTACTGGCAGCGTCCATGTGCTACAGCCGGTCGTTCGGCGACAGGCGGCGGTGGGCATCACGGGCTCGTGCATCGGCGGCCGAGGCGCCGTAGCGGGTGAGCATCTCCCGGGACCGCCAGCCCGCGATGCGCATCAGGTCGACCTCGGTCCCGCCGCGCTGAGCCACTCGTGGGGCGAAGGTGTGGCGGAACATGTGGGGGTACAGGTCCGGGATGCCGGCCTGCCGGGCACGGCGGTCGAGCAGGTCCCGCAACCCGGAGATGGTGAGCGGTCCCCGCAGTCCAAGCCACAGCGCTTCCAGGTCGGCGAACCGATGGCGGGCGCGAGTACGGAGGTAGCGATCCAGCGCCAGGGCGGTCTTGCGGCCGAACGGCAAGGCCCGCTCCCGGCGACCGTTGCCGACCACGCGGACCACGTCGTACTCGAAGTCGAGGTCCTCCAGGCGCATGCCGAGCAGCTCCGAGCGGCTCCGAGCGGCGCGGCCCGGCGTCCAGCAGCACCATCAGCAGCGCGGTGTCGCGGCGGGCCTCGAAGTCCTTGCCACCACAGACGGCGAATAACGCGCGGAGCTACGGCCCGGTCAGCACCGGGACGGGCTGGTCGGGCACGGCAGGCGGCTTCATCTTTGCCATCGGACTCGGGATGTCCTCTTCCTCTTCCAGCCATCGGTAGAAGGCGTGCAGGCCGCGGTCGCGGTTGTGGGCGGTCGTCGGCTTCCAGCGCCCGAGGAGGAGCGCGATCCAGGTCTCGATGTCCTCGCGGCTGGCCTGATCGGGCGCTTCGAGGTGGCTGCCAGGTGGGCGGCAAAGCCGCCAACTGCCTCAAGGTCGGTCTCGATGGTGCGAGGCGACTTGTTTCCCGCCCGCAGATACCGCTCGAAGGAGCGAGCCAGGTCGTCTAGTCTGGGCGCTGCCATCGCCTCTCCTACGGTTCAGAAGGCAGATGCGGAGGGCGAAGCAGGTGCGAAGAGAGCGCTGTGCTAGACGACCGCCAAGCCGCAGCGTAGCATCTTCGCAGGTCAGAGGCCATGACAACGGGACGTGGCGCAGCTTGGTCAGCGCACCTGCTTTGGGATTATCCCGGAATTAGCGCTGTGCTATCCAGCATCTTCGCAGCTCACGCGTGACCGTAAATGGCCGAATAAGGTGCGGAGTTACATCCCGCCTTGAGGCGTCTCAAATCCTCTCCGGCCGATCCATCATCGTGAGCGCTTTCAAGCTCCTGCGTCTCCAAGCTTACGTGCCATCATGACCTCTACCAGCAGCAATACAACACTACCAGCCATCAACACCCATCACTACTATGACAGCACTCAAACCCCAGCACTCCCCCCTCCCAACCCGCCAGCTATCCCCCACTGACCCCCACATCCGCTACACTCATTTCAACTTCTACAGGTATGCATCCGAGGATGCGAAACCATGGGCCCGAGTTGATGCTTAAATGTCAACGGGCAGGTGCGGAAGGCGGGCAGAATGACAGTGGTGGCTCCCACAACCACAGCCGGGTCGATGCTTGCGGCGGTCGACCGCCACCGGGCCGGCGACTACGAGCGGTCACTTGCCACGCTGGGCCACCGGCTGCCGCTGGGCTGGGACGCAACCGGGTGGCGGAGCAGGGTGGCCGGCTACGACCTGCTGCTGGCAACCCCCAGGACCCTGAGCGCGCTGGGCTGGTTCCTGATGGGCGGCGACCAGCCGGAACTCGGCCGGCGGGTCCCCCAGGCCCACCGGGAGGCCGCCAGGACGGTGGCGGTGGAGTTCGCCACAGCGACCGGTGCTGAGGCCCCAAGCCTGGTCGGCCACGGGTTCGACTCCGCCCGTCAGCCGTGGCTGCACACCCACCTGGTCTACGGCACCTTGACCGCCGGCGACGACGGCTTTGTGCCGCTGGACCGTGGCGGGTCGAGGAGCAGGCCGACCTGCACATCTTCGCCTACCACCTGCTGGTCCGCCAGGCGGTCACCGAGCTGGTCCGGGAGCTTGGGCTGGGATGGGCGCCACCGGCCACCGACGGCTCCTGTGAGGTGACCGGGCTGCCGGCGCGGGTGCTACAGGCGATCCAGCAGCTGTGCCGGCCGCTTGGCGAGATCGCCGCCTGCTGGCTGGAGTGATGAGTGGGTGACGGCGGACCTGCACAAGCTGTCGGCGGGCCGGGCCGACTACTACGTCCGCGAGATCGCCAAGGATCGCGAGGAGTACCTGTCGGGGCAGGGCGAGTCGCCCGGTGAGTGGCTGGGTGGCAGCGCGGCAGCGTTGGGAATGCGCGGGGTCTGCTCGCCGGAGGAGTTCCAGCAGGTGTTCGCCTGGCGGCACCCGCAGACCGGCGAGCAGCTCGGCCGCACCCCCCGGTCGGACGCGATGCCCGCGTGGGACCTGGTGCTGCGCCCCGTCAAGGACGTATCCGTCCTCTATGCCCTCGGGGATGACCGCACCCGCCGCGCGGCCAGGGACGCCCACCAGGTCGGGGTGGAGGCCGCGGTCACGTACCTGGACAGGGAGGTCGGGACCCGACGTGGTCGGGGTGGGGCGGAGCATGTTGGTGGGGCCGGGCTGCTGGCGGTGGGGTTCACCCACCGGGTCAGCCGGGCCGGGGACCCGCTGCTGCACACCCACCTGGTGATCGTCAACCGCACCCTCGGCCCCGACGGGCAGTGGCGCACCCTCGACAGCCGGGATCTGCTGGCCCACCGCCAGGCCGCTGACGCCATCTACCGGGCCGCGTACCAACACGAGCTGACCCGATCGCTGGGGATCGCTTGGGGTGAGCCGGACCGGTGGGGCAACCGCGCCATCCAAGGGATGCCCGAGGACCTCGTCCGGGCGTTCTCGAAGCGGCATGAGCAGATCACCGCCGAGCTGGACCGGCTGGAGCGTGACGAGGGCAAGCCGCGCACCGGCAAGCTCATCCAGTACGTCGCCCATGCCACCCGCCCGCCCAAGAGCCACGACACCCCCGAGACGCTGTATGGCCGCTGGCAGCAGGAGGCCCGCGAGCGCGGCCTGGACCCCAAGCGGCTGCTGGGTGCGGTCAGCGGCCGGGAGGTCCGCCAGCCGGCGGTGGCCAACCTGGCCACAAAGCGCGCCTTCAACCACCTCGCCAGCCCCGAGGGGCTGACCGCCAACGCCTCGACGTTTGCCCGCCACGATGTCGTGGTCGCCCTCGGCAGGGCACTCGCGGGCGTCCCGGCCGAGGAACTGCAGCGGCTGGCCGACCGGTTCTTGGCCGAGCGGGCGGTCAGCGTGATGGCCGAGCACGCCGCCGGCGAGCGCCGCTACACCACCCCGGAACTGCTCATGACCGAGGAGCGGCTGCTGGCCGCCGCGGTCGGCCGCGCCGGCGAGCACACCGCCGTGGCCTCCCATGCCGCGGTCCGCGAAGCCCTCCGGGCGCACCCGACGATCGCCGGCGAGCAGGCGGCGATAGTCCGCGACGTCTGCCAGGGCGGCGCCGGCGTGGCGGTGGTGGAGGGCCGGCCCGGCACCGGCAAGACCTTCACCCTGGGGATCGCCCGCCACGCCTGGCAACTGGACGGCTACCGCGTGGTCGGCACCGCACCCACCGGGATCGCGACCATGTGCCTTGGCGCCGAAGGCTTCGAGGAGATCGCCACCTGCGACCGCCTACTGGGCGAGCTGGACACCACCGCCGGCCACCGAGGCCGCGGCCGCGGCCGCGGCGATGGCGGGGGGCCGCTGCTGGATGCCCGCACGGTGCTGATGATCGACGAGGCCGGCATGCTCGGCAGCCGCAAGCTCGCCCGCCTGCTGGACCACGCGGAACGGGCCGGCGCCAAGGTGGTATTGGTTGGCGACGACCGCCAGCTCGCCGCCATCGACGCCGGCGGCGGCTTCCCCGGCCTACGCCTGCGCCTGGGCGCCAGCGTGCTGCGCGAGAACCGCCGCCAGCAGGAACCCTGGGAACGCGAAGCCTTGGAGGCGATGCGCGACGGCGACGTCGACCAGGCCGTGGCCGCCTACCGCGAGCACGGCCGGCTGGTGGCCGCCGAGACCCCCAGCCAGCTCAAGCAGGCCCTGCTGGCCGACTGGTGGCAGGCCTTCCAGCACACCCAGCGCGACCCGCAGCAGACGGTGGTGATCCTGGCCCGGCTGCGCGCCGAGGTGGACCAGTTCAACACCGCCTGCCAGCAACTCAGAGACCAGGCCGGCCACCTCGGGCCTGAGCGGCTGCAGGTCGGCGACCGCAGCTTCGCCACTGGTGATCTGGTGGTGTGCGGCAAGAACGCCCTGCGGTCGCTGGGGGTCGCCAACGCCACCCGCGGCCGCATCACCGCCATCGACCCGACCCACCGCTCGGTCACCCTGCAGCTCGAGGACGGCAAGCAGGTCACCTTGCCCCGCGGCTACCTGGATGAGCGGCCGCGCTGGTGGACCAGGGGCAACCCCGAGCGGCGCACCCTGGACCTGGCCTATGCCACCACCGGGCACAAGGCCCAAGGGTTGACCAGGGAGCGGGCGCTGGTGCGGGTGACCGGCGGCGAGGATGCCAACTGGCTGCGGGTGCAGGCATCCCGCGCCAGGCAGGAGACGCGGCTGTATGCGGTCATCAGCCCCGAGGCCCGCACCATTGAGCTGGACGTGCCCGACCACCCCGCCCATACCGTCGCGCAGCAGCTCGCCGCCGGGTTGCGCCGCGACGGCAGCCAGCAGCTTGCCAGTGACACCCCCAGCCGGCTGGACCTCACCCAGATGAGCAGCCACCAGCTGCGCGCCGAGCGCAACCGGCTCGCCACGCTGCTGCGGGAGGCGCCGCCCGACCGCAGCCGGCAGCTCGCCCACACCACCAAGCAGCACAAGGACGCCGAGCAGGGGCTGGCCGACGCCACCGCGGCGGCCGACACCGCCCGCCAGCGCCTAGCCGGGCTGGGCGGGGGTGCCGGCCGGCTTTTCCATCGCCGCGAGTTCACCCAGGCGCGTGAGCAGCTCGCCCTGGCCGACACCGCCGCCAAGCTGGCCCGGCAGCAGGCTGACCGCGCCGCCGACCGCGAACGCGAGGTCCGGCAGGCGCAGCAGCGCCGCGAGGGCTGGCTGGAACGCCACCCCGATGTCATCGCCCAGGAGCGGGAGCTGACCCGGGTGCTGGCCTGGCGCGGCCGGGTCCACGCCAGGGCGGTTGAGCTGGACCGGCCCGGCTGGACCCAGGAGCTGGGCGAGCCACCGGCAAGCGTGCGCGGCCGGCGTGCCTGGCGGCAGACCCACGCCCTGCTCAGCGACTACCGTCAGCGCTATGGCGTCACCGACCCCGAGCGAGCGCTCGGCCCCGAACCCCGCCGGCTCGACCTTGAGCAGCGGCAGGCGCGACGAGAAGCCCAGCAGGCGATCGACCACCTCCAGGCCAAGCAGCGCGCCGAGCGCCAGCAGCGCCTCGACCAACCTGAGCGCGACCGCACCGGCCGACCGCTCACCAGCCCCACGCGAGCCAACCGGGCACGCTCACCCCGGCTCGATGAGCGTGAGCGCGGCGGCCGTGAGCGCGAAGCCGGCTGAGCGCCTTCCCTGCCTGTGAGACGTTTCTCTACCACCTCGTACAAGGCCGGCCAGCGGGCGGCCTCCGGCCGCCCTCGGCCGGCAACGACGCCATGTCCGCATTGACCGCTACCACCCGCAGGCATACGTTCAGCGCTTCAGTTCCTTGCGCCTACGAGGGGGCCAGGCCGCCGCTGTCCGCCCGACCCCCCACCGACGCGGCCGAGGAACGCACCCTGCGCCGGCTCGCCAGCGCCCGGCATGCGCCCGCCAGCCTGATCCAGCGCGGCCGCATCATCACCGCAAGCTGGGACGGGGCCAGCGTCGCCGAGATCGCCCAGTCGTTGGGCTGCCATCCCAAGACGGTGTCCAAGTGGCTGCACCGCTTCAACCAGGCCCATGGGCTGCAGGGGCTGGCTGACCTGCCCCGCCCGGGCGTGCCCCGGCGCCTGACCGAGGACGAGCGCGGCCGGATCATCCAGCTGGCCCGCACCGAGCCGCCCGGCCGCCTGCAGCAGGGCGGCGAGGGACTGCTGGCACCTGACCAACCCGAGGCGCCGGCGCACTGGACCCTGGACGCCCTGGCCGAGGCCGCCCAGGCCGAGGGCATCCGGGTGGGCCGCAGCCAGGTCCGCCGCATCCTCATCAGCGAACGGGTGCGCTGGCGGCGGACCCGCTCGTGGGCGACCAGCACCGACCCGGACTTCGTCCCAAAAGAGCGCAGGTCATCGCCTGCTACACCACCCCACCGCAGGACGTGACCGTGGTCTGCGCCGACGAGCTCGGCCCGGTGATCCCGCGCAGCTTCCCACCCGCGCCCGGCTGGACCGCCGACGGCCACCGGGTCAAGGCCCCACTGGACTACGGCCGCGGGCCGGAGAAGATCTGGGTGTACGGCGCGCTGCGCGTCGGTGACGGGCAGGAGGTGACGATGACCGCACCGTCACGCAACTCGACCGGCTATCAGCAGCTGCTGACCACGGTCGAGGCCGCCAACCCCGACGGGGACATCGTGGTGATCACCGACAACCTCTCCAGCCACAACAGCTACTCGACTCGTACCTGGCTGCTCGACCATCCCCGCATCCGCCAGGTGTTCATCCCCAAGGGCGCCTGCTGGCTCAACCTGCAGGAGGGCTGGTGGCGGCTGTTTCGCCGCGAAGCCTTTGCCGGGCAGTCATTTGCCACTCCCGAGGAGATCACCCTGGCCACCAGGACGGCGACCTGTCAGCTCAACGCGCGCGCCCGCCCGTGGGTGTGGGGCCGCCCAGCGCCGTCCCCACGCCACCGCCGCCACGCCTTCACCTACCGCATCTAAGGAACGCAGCACTAGGTCCCTCTAGAGTTCGATCTCGACCGATCCGCCGTCGGGCGAGGACCGTGCAACCGCCGCCAGTCAGGGTGCTCGTTGTCGACGACCACAACGTGGTCCGCCGCGGGCTGCGTGCCTACCTGGAGTCGGTGGATGACATGGAGGTGGTCGGCGAGGCCGCCGACGGGCAGGAGGCCTTGGAGGGGATCGCGGCGCTGGTCGAGGCCGGCCGGTCGCCCGATGTGGTGCTGATGGACCTGCTGATGCCGGGCATGGACGGCGGCACCGCCACCGCGGCCATCACCCAGCGCCATCCCGACCTG
>Ga0081538_10004229_pt1 | contig 13316 bp, 12 predicted proteins | sample TabmetS5T2R1_FD_71022 | JGI IMG/M metagenome (GOLD analysis project Ga0081538, IMG submission 71022) | Tabebuia heterophylla rhizosphere microbial communities from the University of Puerto Rico - S5T2R1 | ecosystem: Host-associated > Plants > Roots > Rhizosphere ...
AGCAGGATGTAGAGCCAGGCCGCGACGATCACCACCACGAGACCCGCGATCACCACCGTGCGGTCGCGCCGGAGGACCGCTTCGAGCGCAGCTTCGGGCAGGGACGTGCCGACGGTCATTGCCGGCGCTCTATCCGACCGGTCCGTGCGGCGTCATGTGCATCGTGCAGAGGTGAGCATGGCCGCTGGTCCAGTCGAGCGTCAGCGGCTCGCCCGCCTTGGCGTGGCCCTGGGCAAACTCGGCCTCGCGGTATTCGAAGCCCTCCGGCATGACCACGCGCACCCGATGCGGCTGTTTGGTGATCGGGTTCAGGATCGGTCCGGTGCTGGCTTCGATCAGGCCCGGGACCGCGAAGTGGCCGACCCGCGCCGCGATGTCGGCCGAGAACACGATCGGCCTGAACTGCGGCGGGTGCACGGTCGTGAACGTGCTGGCAAACACGTTGAAGATCGTGGCACCGGGCGCGGTCTCGTCGCCCGACAGGATGGTCAGCAGCGCCGAGCGCTGACGCTCGTCGGCGCGCTCGTCGATCACCGGAAGGCACTGGCCGTTGCCCTCGTGGATCGCGCCCGGCCAAGCCACCAGGCTGACCCAGTGCAGGCCGTCGAGCGGCACGTCGCCGAAATGCCCCTGGTCGATCCGCATGGCCACGGCCGCCCGGCAATCGCCGTGGGTCGGCAGACCATTGAACTGGCAGGGACAGCCGACCTCGCAGTTGCAGGTGGTGAGTTGGGGACCCTTGATTCGCCAGTCGACGTAAGCCATCGCGCCACCCCCTGATCAGCCGGTCTCGATCACGCCATACGGCCCGTAGGCGACGAAGGTGAGGAAGCCATAGCAATTGCGGTTCTGGAACTTGATCTCGCCGGTGCCCGAGAAGGTGCCGCTCGCCATCTCGGCCTCGCGGAACTCGAAGCCCTCGGGCAGCCGGATCTGGGCGCGATGCGGCTTGCCCGTGACCGGGTTGCGGATGGGCTCCAAGCTCATCTCGAGATGGCCCGGCACCGAGAAGCTGCCGACGCGCTGCTCGATGTCGCAGTGGAACGCGATCGGCGCGAACACCGGGTCGTACTCCTTCTCGATCGTCGAGCCGTAGATGTTGAAGGCCGTGGTGGGCTCCTGCTCGAGGCCGGAGACGATCTTGATCAGCGCGTCGCGCTGGACCTCGCTCGCGCGCTCGTCGATGAAGCCCTGGACGATGCCGCCGCCCTCGTGCACCGGACCGGGCCAGCGATAGGAGGCGGCGAACCGGAGGCCATCCAGCCGGACCTCGCCGAACCAGCCCTCGGTGATCTCCATCGCCTCGAGCCCCTCGCACACGTCGTGCGTCGGGGGCGCGTTGAACTCGCACGGGCAGCCATAGGCGCAGTTGCAGGACGCGATCTTGGGGCCCTTGATCAGCCAGTCGACGTAGGCCATGCCGTTCCTCCCGTGACCGCGCCATGATGCGCTCCACGGGCGCGCCTGCCAAGAGCGCCTCAGGCGATGATCACGACCAGCAAGGCGCCCGCGAGCACGGCGCACAGCATCCAGGGCAGCAGCTGCCCGCCGTGGCGCTGGCTGTGCAGCGCCGCCAGCGAGGTCGGGTGCAGCTTGATGCCGCCGTTCGCCGCTTCCAGGGTGTGCTCGACCCGCTCGACCAGCAGCGGCAGCCGGCGCGCCGCCTCGATGCCGTCCTCGACCACGGTGCGGAGCTGCGCCTGCGGCCCGAGGTTCTCGGCGATCCAGGCCTCGATCAGCGGCTGCGCCAGCTGCCACATGTTGACCGAAGGGTTCAGGGCGCGCCCCACGCCCTCGGCGACCACCATGGTCTTCTGCAGCAGGAGCAGCTGCGGCTGGGTCTCCATGGCGAAGATCTCGGTGACCTCGAACAGCTGGCCGAGCAGGCGGCCGACCGAGATCTCGGCCAGTGGCCGGCCGCGGATCGGCTCGGCGATCGAGCGGCAGGCCTGCATGAACGCCGCCTTGTCCTGATTCGCCGGCACGTAGCCCGCGGTGAAATGGACGTCGGCGACGCGTTGGTAGTCGGCGGTCAGGAGGCCCAGGAGCATCTCGCCGAGAAAGCGCCGGGTCGGCCGGTCGAGCCTGCCCATGATGCCGAAATCCACGGGCACGAGATCGCCCCTGGCGTCGATGAAGATGTTGCCGGGGTGCATGTCGGCGTGGAAGAAGCCGTCGCGGAACACCTGCTTGAAGAACATCTCGGCGGCCTTGGCCAGGATCACGTCGGGATCGAAGCCGGCCGCGATCAGGGCCTTGCGCTCGTCGGAGGCGATGCCGCCGACCCGCTCGAGGGTGAGGACGCGGCGCGCGGTGCGCTCCCAGTCGACCCGCGGCACGCGAAAGCCCTCGTCCTCGGCGCAGTTCTCCGCCAGCTCGGAAGCCGCCGCCGCCTCGAGCCGCAGATCCATCTCGAGCCGGGTCGAGGCCGCTATGGTCTCGACCACCGCGACCGGCTTGAGGCGGCGGCTCCTCGGCTCCAGGCGCTCGATCCAGGCCGCGATCCAGGCGAAGAAGTCGAGATCGCGCGCCATGAGCCGCTCGATGTCCGGTCGCAGGACCTTGACCGCGACATGCTCGCCCGCGCTGGTGACGGCGAAATGGACCTGCGCGATCGATGCCGCGGCGACCGGCCGGTCGTCGAAGCTGGCGAACAGCTCGTCGAGCGGCCGGCCCAGCTCGAGCTCGATCATGCGGCGCGCCATGGCCGGATCGAACGGCTCCAGGGCATCCTGCAGCCGCGAGAGGTCCTCGGCCAGGTGCTGGCCGAGCAGATCGGCCCGGGTGGCGAGGCTCTGGCCGAGCTTGATGAAGCTCGGCCCCAGCTCCTGCAGGGCCTGCGCCAGGCGCTCGCCCGGTCGACCCGGCGCATCCTGGCGCGACACGCCGCGCGCGATCCGCACCACGAGCTCCGGCACCGGCGCCAGCTCGAGCGGGAACAGGGCATTGTGGCGCGCCAGGCAGCGCCCGATCCGGACCAGGCGCCAGAGGTTGCGGATCGTGCGCAGCATGCCGCTAGAGACGCCAGGCGGAGTGCAGCGCGGCGATGCCACCCGACAGATTGCGGTAGCGGACGCGGCCCAGCCCGGCCTGCTCGATCATGCCCGCGAAGGTGGTCTGGTCGGGAAACCGCCGGATGCTCTCGACCAGATACTGATAGGCGGCGCGGTCGCCTACGACCTGCTCGCCGAGCCACGGCACCACGGTGAACGAGTAGCGGTCATACAACGCGCGCAAGGCCTCGAGCTGCAGCTGCGAAAATTCCAGGCACAGGAACCGGCCGCCGGGCCGCAGCACGCGGCGCGCCTCGGCGAGCGCGCGCTCGATGCGCGTGACATTGCGGATGCCGAACGCGATCGTGTAGGCGTCGACGCTGCGATCCGCCACGGGCAGCGCCTCGGCATCGGCGCACAGCCAGTCGATCGGCTCGATCCGGTTCTGGTCGATCGCCCGATCGCGCCCGACCTCGAGCATGGCGCGGTTGATGTCGCAGACCGTGATCCTGGCAGCCGGCCCGCCCTGGCGGGCGAGGCGACCCAGCACGCGAAACGCGATGTCGCCGGTGCCACCCGCGACATCGAGCAGCCGCAGGCCAGGGCGCGGCGCCAGCCAGTCGATCATGGCCGACTTCCACAGCCGGTGCAGGCCGCCGCTCATCAGATCGTTCATCAGATCGTAGCGGGTCGCGACCCGCTCGAACACGCCGCCCACGAGCGAGGCCTTGTCCTCGGGCCGGATTTGCCGGTAGCCGAAGGAGGTTGCCAGTTGCGCGCGGGCGTGCTGCAAGCGATCGGTCATGGTGCGGCCGGCTTTCGGGGCCATGATCGGCCTGTCGCGCGGTTTTAGGCGAGCCCATCCGCACCGACAAGCACCGCGCCGTCCGGGACCCGTCGCGTTGGTCGTTGAAGATGCCTGAGCTGCCTGAGGTCGAGACGACGATGCGCGCGCTGGCGGCGCGGCTGACCGGGCGCCAGATCACGGCGCTCGTGCAGCGCCGCCCGGACCTGCGCTTTCCGCTACCCATACGTCTGGCCGACCGCCTGGTGGGGCGCCGGATCGTCGGCTTCGCCCGTCGCGCCAAATACATTCTGGCCGAGCTCGATGGGGGCGAGACCCTGCTCCTGCATCTGGGCATGTCGGGGCGCCTCTTGCTCGGCGGGCCGCCGGCCGGGCCGCACGAGCACCTGACCTTCGGCTTCGACGACGGCAGCGAGCTGCGCTTCGTCGATCCCCGCCGTTTCGGCATGCTCGATCTCGCCCGCACCGGCGACCTCGAGCACCATCCGCGGCTGGCCGGTCTCGGGCTGGAGCCGCTCGATGCGAGCTTCGACGGCAGCGCGCTGGCGGCAGTGCTCGGCGAGAGCAGGAGCCCGCTCAAGATCGCGCTGATGGATCAGCGCCGCGTGGTGGGGGTCGGCAACATCTATGCCTGCGAGAGCCTGTTCCGGGCGCGTCTGTCGCCGCTGCGCGTCGCCTCTGGCCTGCGGCCGGGGCAGAGCCGGCGGCTCGCGGACGCGCTCCGGGAGGTCCTCCTCGAGGCGATCGGCGCCGGCGGATCGTCGCTGCGCGACTACATCCAGGCGAACGGCGAGCTCGGCTTCTTTCAGGATCGCTTTGCGGTCTACGACGGCGCGACCCTGCCCTGTCTTGCCTGCGGCCGGCCGATCGTGAAGCTGGTCCAGGCCAGCCGCGCGACCTATATGTGCACCCGCTGCCAGCGCTAGATCCGCCCGCGGCCGCCTCCGCCTCCCCATGAACGCCGGGGCGAAGAAGCTGGACGGCGGGCTTGGGAATGTTGTTAATTCCGGCCCCCACTTGATCCGGCATCCGTTCGTGCCCAGTTCGCTCGGGCGCGCGGCCGCATGCCGCGACAACGCCATGGGGTTCGGCCAGGGTTGCGCCGGACCTCGCGCAGGAGCATCCGCATGGCCTACGAGACGATCTTGGTGGAGAGCCGCGGCCCGGTCGGCCTCATCACCTTGAACCGGCCCAAGTCGATGAACGCGCTCAACGCCCAGCTGGTGGCCGAGCTCAACCAGGCGCTGGCGACGTTCGATCAGGATCCCGACACCGCGGCGGTGGTGATCACCGGTTCCGAGCGTGCTTTTGCCGCCGGCGCCGACATCAAGGAGATGGAAGGCAAGGACTTCATCACCGCCTTCCGCGGCGACTTCATCGCGCCCTGGCAGCAGGTGGCGGCATGCACCAAGCCCGTGATCGCTGCGGTCGCCGGCTATGCGCTGGGCGGCGGCTGCGAGCTGGCGATGATGTGCGACATCATCATCGCCGCCGACAACGCCAAGTTCGGCCAGCCGGAGATCAATCTCGGGACAATTCCGGGCGCCGGCGGCACGCAACGTCTGACCCGCGCGATCGGCAAGGCGAAGGCCATGGAGATGGTCCTCACCGGGCGCATGATGGATGCCGCGGAAGCCGAGCGTGCCAACCTCGTGGCGCGCGTCGTACCGACCGCCGACCTGCTCGACGAAGCCATCAAGCTGGCCGATACGATCGCCGCGAAGTCCCAGCCGATCGTCGCCATGGCCAAGCAGGCGGTCAATCTCGCGTTCGAGACCGTCCTGCAGGAGGGCATCCGCGCCGAGCGCCGCCTGTTCTACACGACCTTCGCGACCGAGGACCGCAGGGAAGGCATGCAGGCCTTCATCGAGAAGCGGACCCCGGCGTTCAGCCAGCGCTGAGCCTCGTCCTGGGCCGGACGGGTCGCCGGCGCCAGGCCGGCCGGTCGTCGTTGACGGCGCCCGCGACCGGCGCTATAGGCGTCGCGTCGTCGTGGCCGGCCAGCGGCCGCGAGGCGTGTGCGTCGCACCTCACGAACCACCAGGAGTGAAAGGCCCCGATGGCGCAACACCGTTCCGCCAAGAAGCGGATCCGGCAGACGGCCAAGCGGACTGCGGTCAACCGCGCGCGGACGAGCCGAATCCGGACATACATCAAAAAGGTTGAGCAGGCCCTGGCCAGTGGCGACCATGCGGCCGCTGACAGCGCCCTGCGCGCCGCTGAGCCCGAGATTCGCCGCGGGGTCGGCAAGGGTGTGCTCAAGCTGAATACCGCGTCGCGCCGGATCTCGCGTTTGGCTCGCAAGGTGAACCACCTGAGGAGCGGTGGCAGGTCAGAAACCGGTGCTGGAGAACAGGCGCGCGGTCAGCGCTGATCCGGAGGCGGGGGCCGGTTCGACTGGCCGGAGGGGCGAATTCCGTAAAATTTTATCTAAATCAGACTTGCTTGATATGAAAATACTCGAACAATATTTTGCAGAATCGTTTCAACCAGGGGGCGATATCTAGCGTTCCCCTTTCGATCTCCTTGCACGCCATGCGCGCTGGGATTATCGTTTCTGGCGAGGCTTGACTTTCCAAGTTCTGCTGACAAACCGAGACTGACGCGGATCGTGGGTGCGATACTTGACGATCCCATGGAGATCTTAGTGCCCAGAAAATGAACCGGCCGACCATGAATAGTTTCGGCCAGTCTGGCCATGAGGCCGCCTGAAGTCAGAGCGCAGCGTCTCGAGGTCCCGATGCACCTCCATTCCAAGAGCGTTACCTACGATCTCGACGAGCATTGGTCACAAGTGCAAGGGCTCTTGCGCACGGAGTTCGATGATACCGCGTATCGGACGTGGCTCGCCCCGCTGGACTTGATCGGCCTTGAAGGCGATCGGGTGTTGCTGGGGGTGCCGACCCGCTTCCTGCGCGATTGGGTCGCCGCGCACTATGCCGACCGCATCCGGGCGCTGTGGCGGTGCGTCAATCCGCGGGTCTGCGGCATCGCCCTCACCGTCAAGCCGGGATCGTCGGTCCGGCCGGCGGGCGTGGCGGCAACGGCGCCGACCCTGCTTGGCCCGGCACCGGCGCCATGCGACGCCGCGCCGCAACCCCTGGACGGCGACATCGGCGCACCGCTCGATCCGCGCTTCACCTTCGACAACTTCGTCGTCGGCAAGTCCAACAATCTCGCCTTCGCCGCCGCGCGGCGCGTCGCGGCGCCCGAGCCGCCGTTCAATCCGCTGTTCCTCTACGGCGGCGTCGGGCTCGGCAAGACCCATCTGATGCATGCGATCGCGTGGCAGATCCGGGCGCAGAACCCGCGCCGCAAGGTGGTCTACCTGTCGGCCGAAAAGTTCATGTACCAGTTCATCAAAGCGCTCCGCTTCAAGGACACCATGAGCTTCAAGGAGCTGTTCCGCTCGGCGGACGTGCTGATGGTCGACGACGTCCAGTTCATCGGCGGCAAGGAGAGCACCCAGGAAGAGTTCTTCCACACCTTCAATGCATTGGCCGATCGCGGCCGGCAGATCGTGGTCAGCTCGGACCGCAGCCCGGCCGAGCTGACGGGGCTGGAGGAGCGCATCCGCTCGCGCCTCGGCTGGGGCCTGGTGGCCGACATTCAGCCGACCACCTACGAGCTGCGGCTGGGCATCCTGCAGTCCAAGGCGCAGGAGTTCGTCCGCGAGGCGAGAGTTCCCGACAACGTCCTCGCCTTCCTCGCCCATCGGATCACCTCGAACGTGCGCGAGCTCGAAGGTGCCTTGAACCGGGTCGTCGCCCAGGCGATCCTGGTCGGCCGCGCCATCACGCTCGAGATGGCCCAGGACGTGCTCCGCGACCTGCTGCGCGCCCATGAGCGGCGGGTCACGATCGAGGACATCCAGAAGCTGGTCGCCGAGCACTACCGCATCCGGATCGCCGACATGCACTCGGCCAGGCGGGCCCGCGCCGTCGCCAGGCCGCGCCAGGTGGCGATGTACCTGGCCAAGCAGCTCACGCCCCGCTCGCTGCCGGAGATCGGTCGCAAATTCGGCGGCCGCGACCACACCACCGTGATGCACGCGATCCGCAAGATCGAGGAGCTGCGCTCGACCGATCCGGTGCTGAGCGAGGACATCGAGGCGCTGCGCCGCCTGCTCCAGGGCTAGCGGGCCGATCCGGCTGAGCGCCGTCCGGCGGCGACGGTGCGAGCTTTTTTGCTGCCCTTCCAACCCATTGATGGTAGGTTCCCGGACCCGGAGGGGGCCAGGTCGCGACGCCGTGCTGGTCGCAGCGCCACGCCCTCGGCCGAGGATGGATCACCCGGGTCGATCGCGCCCGAAAAGGAAGCTCGGCGCACACCATGAAGCTGGCTATCGAGCGAGCGACGCTGCTGAAGGCGCTTGCCCATGTGCAAAGCGTGGTCGAACGCCGCACCACCATCCCGATCCTCTCCAACGTCAAGCTCGACGCGGCGCAGGGCGGCATCAGCCTGACCGCGACCGACATGGACCTTCTGGTGATCGAGCAGGTCGATGCGGAGGTGACCCAGCCGGGCGCGGCGACCGCGCCGGCCCATACCCTCTACGACGTGGTCCGCAAGCTGCCCGAGGGTAGCATGGTGGCGATCGAGCAGGCTAAGGGCGGGTCCGAGCTCAACCTGCGGGCCGGGCGCAGCACGTTCGATCTGCCCTGCCTGCCGGCGGCCGACTTCCCGAGCATGACCGACGAGGGGCTGAGCCACAGCTTCAGCCTTGCCGCCGGTGAGCTGTGCCGCCTGTTCGACCGCACCAAGTTCGCGATCTCGACCGAGGAGACCCGCTATTACCTGAACGGCATCCACCTGCACGCGGTCGTGGACCGCGGGCGTCTGCGTGCGGTCGCGACCGACGGCCACCGCCTGGCGCGCGTCGAGGCGCCGCTGCCGGATGGTGCTGCCGGCATGCCGCCGATCATCGTGCCGCGCAAGACGGTCAACGAGGTGCGCAAGCTGATCGACGACGTCGAGGCCGACCAGACCGTCGAGGTGGCGCTCTCGAACGCGCGGATCCGCTTCAAAGTCGGCCGCGCCGTGCTGCGCTCGCGCCTGATCGACGGCACCTTCCCGGATTACGAGCGCGTCATCCCTACGGCCAACGACAAGCAGCTCGTGGCGCCGGCCAAGGTGCTCTCGGAGGCGGTCGACCGGGTCGCGACGATCTCGACCGACAAATCCCGCGCGGTCAAGCTCAGCCTCGCCCAGGGCCGGCTCACGCTGTCCGCGGTCAGCGCCGACGCTGGCCGTGCGGTCGAGGAGCTCGATGTCGGCTATGCCAGCGAGCCGCTGGAGATCGGGTTCAACGCTCGCTATATCCTGGACATGAGCACGCAGATCGAAGGCGAGGAGATCGAGTTCGCGATCGCGGATTCCGGCTCGCCGACCCTGGTGCGTGATCCGAAGGACGACAGCGCGCTCTATGTGCTGATGCCCATGCGCGTGTGATGGCGCTCGCGTTCGATCGACGCCTCGGCCAGCCCGTCCGGTCAGCACAACGCCCAACGATCGGGCGCCTGGCGGTCCGCCAGCTCAACCTGACGGCGTTCCGCTCCTACGAGCGACTACGCCTTGCGGTTGATCCGAGGCCGGTCGTGCTGACCGGCCCCAACGGCGCCGGCAAGACCAATCTGCTCGAGGCGATCTCGTTCCTGGCGCCCGGGCGGGGCTTGCGCCGTGCGAGGCTCGCCGAGGTCGATCGCCAAGAGACCCCTGACCTGGGGCACGGTCCTGAGAGCACTGGCGCCTGGGTGCTGAGCGCGCGTGTGGATGGCCCCGGCGGCCCCGTCGCGATCGCCACGGGCCGGGACCAGGGCCCGCGTGAGCGGCGCGTGGTCCAGATCGACGGCGCGCCGGCGAGCCAGACCGAACTTGCCGATGCGATCGCCGCGATCTGGCTGGTGCCGGCCATGGACCGGCTGTTCCAGGACGGCGCCGGCGCGAGACGGCGCTTCCTCGACCGCCTGGTGCTGGCCGGCGATCCGGCCCATGCGGCGGAGGTCGCGCGCTACGGCCATGCGCTCAAGGAGCGCCTGCGCCTGTTGCGCGCCGGACGGTTCGATCGCGTCTGGCTCGAGGCGCTCGAGGCCCGTGCCGCGGCCGCCGGTGTCGCGATCGCCGCCGCGCGCCGCCAGACGATCGCGGCGCTGCGCACCGCGCTCGCGGCACCGATCGGCGCGTTTCCGCGGCCGACGCTGGCCCTGCGCGGCGATGCCGAGGCCTGGCTCGACGAGCTTTCGGCGCTCGACGCCGAGACCCGGCTCGCCGAGGCCCTGGCCCGTTGCCGTGGTCAGGACGCCGAGACCGGCAGCACCGCTGCAGGTCCGCACCGCAGCGATCTCGAGGTGCGCGACGAGGCGACCGACCGGGCCGCGGCCGACTGCTCGACCGGCGAGCAGAAGGCGCTCCTGATCGGCATCGTGCTGGCGGAGGCGCGCCTGCGCTCGGCAGAGGGCTCGCGCCTGCCGCTCCTTTTGCTCGACGAGGTCAGTGCCCATCTCGATGCCGAACGGCGCCGGGATCTGTTCGAGCAGATCTGCGCGCTCGGCGCCCAGGCCTGGCTCACCGGCACCGATCCGGCCCTGTTCGCGCCGCTCGGCGCGCGCGCGCAATATTTCACCGTCCGCGCTTCCACTCTGCAGCAGTATGATCCCGATGCACACAGCGCTGCCTGATCCGACCCCCGAGGACGCCTACGACGCCGCCTCGATCCAGGTGCTCGAGGGCCTGGAAGCCGTGCGCCGGCGACCCGGCATGTACATCGGCGACACCGATGACGGCTCCGGCCTGCATCACATGGTGTTCGAGGTGGTCGACAACGCGATCGACGAGGCGCTGGCCGGCTATTGCGACCGGGTCGAGGTCACCCTCAACACCGACGGCTCGGTCATGGTGCGCGACAACGGCCGCGGCATCCCGACCGACATCCACGGCGGCGAGGGCGTCTCGGCGGCCGAGGTGATCATGACCCGCCTGCATGCGGGCGGCAAGTTCAACCAGAACTCGTACAAGGTCTCGGGCGGCCTGCACGGCGTCGGCGTGTCGGTGGTCAATGCGCTGTCGGAATGGCTGGAGCTCAGGATCTGGCGCAACCAGCACGAGCACGCGATGCGGTTTGTCGATGGCGGCGAGCCGGTCGCACCGCTCGCGGTGACCGGCCCCGCGAACGGCCGGCGCGGCACCGAGATCACCTTCATGCCCTCGATCGAGGTGTTCACGCGCACCGAGTTCAGCTACCAGACGCTCGAGCACCGGCTGCGCGAGCTGGCCTTTCTCAATGCCGGCGTGACCATCGTGCTGCGCGACGAGCGCGGCACCGAGCCGGTCGAGGAGGTGCTGCACTACGAGGGCGGGCTGCAGGCCTTCGTCGCCTATCTCGATCGCGCCAAGACCCACCTGCACGAGCAGGCGATCACGATCGGCGGCGAGCGCGACGGCATCGAGGTCCAGGCGGCGCTGCAGTGGAACGATGGCTATCACGAGAACACCTTGTGCTTCACCAACAACATCCCGCAGCGCGATGGCGGCAGTCATCTGTCCGGCCTGCGCGCGGCGCTGACCCGCAGCGTCCAGGCCTATGCCCATGAGAGCGGCATCGCCAAGCGCGAGAAGGTGGCGCTGTCGGGCGAGGATGCGCGCGAGGGCCTGACCTGCGTCCTCTCGATCAAGATGCCGGACCCGAAGTTTTCTTCGCAGACCAAGGACAAGCTGGTCAGCTCCGAGGTCCAGCCGGTGGTCCAGGGCCTGATCGGCGACGGCCTGAACCGCTGGCTGGAAGAGAACCCGGCGCCGGCGCGGACGATCATCGGCAAGGTGGTCGAGGCGGCCACGGCGCGCGAGGCGGCGCGCAAGGCGCGCGAGCTGACCCGGCGCAAGGGCGTGCTGGACGTCGCCAACCTGCCGGGCAAGCTCGCCGACTGCCAGGAGCGCGATCCCGGCAAGTCCGAGCTGTTCCTGGTCGAGGGCGATTCCGCCGGCGGCTCGGCGAAGCAGGGCCGCAACCGCGCGTTCCAGGCGATCCTGCCGCTGCGCGGCAAGATCCTGAACGTCGAGCGCGCCCGCCTCGACAAGATCCTGGGCTCGAACGAGATCGGCACCCTGATCACGGCGCTCGGCACCGGCATCCGCGACGATTTCGACCTCGGCAAGCTGCGCTACCACCGCATCATCATCATGACCGATGCCGACGTCGACGGCTCGCACATCCGCACGCTGCTGCTGACCTTCTTCTACCGGCAGATGCCCGAGATCATCGAGGCGGGCCACCTCTACATCGCCCAGCCGCCGCTCTATCGGGTCAAGCGCGGCAACATGGAGCGCTATCTCAAGAACGAAGCCCAGATGGACGATTTCCTGATCGCGAGCGGGCTCGAGGACGCGCGCCTCGTCACCGCCGGCGGCACGGTCTACGAGGGCGAGCCGCTGGCCGCGCTGGTCGAGGTCGCGCGCCGCGCCACGGGCCTGATCCACGCGCTCGAGCGGCGGCTGCCGGCGGAGCTGGTCGAGGCGGCCGTGCTGACCGGGGCGCTGACCGAGGACGCGCTGACCGAGCAGGCGGCGGGCCAGGGCTATGCCGCCAGGATCGCCGCGCGTCTGAACGCCGCCGGCGGCGACAGCTTCGGGACTTCGACTTTGGCTTCCTGGACCTCGGGGGCGCCGCTCTCCGTCTGCACCGATTCCGGCGGCGTTTCCGAACCGCCCCTCGCACGTTTGAGGATCATGTAGGCGCCGAGCGTGACGAGCCCGGCGACGAGCACGATCGAGACGAGCTTGCCCAGTACCGTGAATCGCGGCTGATCGTTCATTGTTGGGGTCCGATCTCTTTCGACGCGACGGGCGTCGATTCACCGGTCGCCGGCGCCGATTGGATGCCCTGCGAGGCCAGGAACTCGGCGAGCGCCACCTGCTCGATCGTGACCCCCCGCTCCATCCCCTTCACCATGTCGTAGACGGTGAGCGCGGCGACGCAACACGCCGTCATCGCCTCGATCTCCACTCCGGTCCTCGCGGTGACGCTCACCTCGGCGACGAGCAAGACCAGGCCCGGCTCGGGATCGACGGCCGCCTCGACGTCGACGTGATCGAGTGCAAGCGGATGGGCGAGCGGGATCAGATCGGCTGCCCGCTTCGCCGCCTGGATCCCGGCGATCCTGGCCGCGCCGAGCACGTCCCCCTTCGCTGCATCCCCGCGCTGCACTGCGCGCGCGGTCTCCTCGCTCATCCGCACCCGAGCCTCGGCGCGGGCGTGGCGGCGCGTCTCGGCCTTCTCCCCCACGTCGACCATGCGGGCGCTCCCCGACTCGTCCAGGTGGGTGAGACCCCGCTCGCTCAAGGCGCGCGTCCAGCGGACGTTGCTCCGGGCAGCGTCCCCTCCACACGGCGGCGGGCCTGGCCGCCGGAGCCGGACTCCACCTCCTGCTTCCAGATCGGCGCCTCCGCCTTGATCCTGTTGATCGCCTCCCGCGCCGCGGCGAAGGCCTCGCCGCGGTGCGCTGCCGAGACCGCCACGATCACGC
>Ga0081538_10004230_pt1 | contig 13314 bp, 15 predicted proteins | sample TabmetS5T2R1_FD_71022 | JGI IMG/M metagenome (GOLD analysis project Ga0081538, IMG submission 71022) | Tabebuia heterophylla rhizosphere microbial communities from the University of Puerto Rico - S5T2R1 | ecosystem: Host-associated > Plants > Roots > Rhizosphere ...
GAGCGGCCCGTTCCGAATCGTGGAAGCCGCGTCCCGGCGGTGAGGCGCTTGGCGCTTTTGCCTCGCTATCCGACGTCGAGGCGCCAGCCGCTGGCAGTCGGGCCCGGCGACACGCGACGAGACCGCCGATCGTTGCGCATCGCGGAAACCGCTCCGCCGAGCCGGCCGACCCCGCCTCCCTTAATGCCCGAAGTTCGTCCCGCGAGGCGCGACGACCCCGAAGTTCGTCCCGCGGAGGTGCGACGACTCCGAAGTTCGTCCCGCCGAGGCGCGACGATCTCGAGGTTCGCGGCGCGACGACAGCTAGAAGACCGCGCGCAGCAGCAGCACGACCGCGATCACGACCGCGGCGCCGACCAGCACGTAGAGCAGGACCTGGAACGCCTCGCGCTCGGAGCGGAGGGGGTTGATCAAATCAGGTAGACCGTCGTGAACACGATGACCCACATGATGTCGACGAAGTGCCAGTAGATCCCCGGCACCTCGACACCGTGGTGCTCCGCCGACGAGAAGTGCCCGCGGAACGCCCGCACCGTGACCATGGCGAGCAGCGTCAGGCCGATGAACACGTGCGCGCCGTGCAGGCCGGTCAGCCCGTAGAAGATCGTGCCCTGCGCGCTGTCCTGCGGCGAGAAGCCGACGTGCACGTACTCGTTGATCTGCACGAAGAGGAACGTGGCGCCGAGCAGGAACGTCGTCACCATGGCGGACTGCAGGCCGAACCGGTTGTCGGACTTCACGGCCTCGAGCGCCCAGTGCATGGTGAACGACGAGGACACCAGCACCGCGGTGTTGACGCCCGCGATCAGCTTCGGCAGCTCGGTCCCCTCGGCCGGCCACTCGGCGCCGCCCACGACCCGGATGAAGAAGTAGGCCGTGAAGAAGGCCCCGAAGACCATCACCTCGGAGATGATGAAAAGCAGCATCCCGAGCGTCCGCGGGTCGACCCGCGAGGACTGGTGGGCCTCGGGCGGCCCGTGGTGCTCGTGGTGCCCGTGCTCGAGGGCGGCGGCCTCCATCAGGCCTCCGCGCCCACCGGCGAGGACTCGATGTGCTCGACCGGCTTGTTGGTGGCCGCCTGCACGCGCTCGACGAGCTTGTCCGCGACCCACTTCGAGCTGCCGGCCGGCAGCGTCGAGATCACGATCTCGGAGAGGTGGAAGTACTGGACCGCGTTCATGATCGCCGTGTACGGGTCCGGGTCGCCGATCATGCCGGCGGCCACGATCCCGTCGTCGCGCAGGGACTGCAGCAGCTTCCCGAGCCGCTCGCGCGCGTCGCCCACCGCGCCGCCGTGCACGGCCTCCTGCGGGACGACGACGATGAACCGCCGCGGGCCCTCGTGCGCGAGCTCCTTCAGGCGCCGGGCGAGCTCGCCCGACGAAGCCGTCACGTTGGCGGCGACCAGCGTGACCCCGAACGGCAGCCCGTCCCGCGCGATGTCGACCACCACGTGCTCGACCGGCAGCCCGGTCTCCTCGTGCAGCCGCTCGGGCAGGTCGCGGCGCAGCCACCCCGATGTCGCGGCGGGAAGGGTGGAGATGATGATCTCGTCGATGCCCTCGGCCGCGATCGCGTCCGTCGCCGCCAGGAACGGGTCGCCGTCGCCGACCTCGCCACTGCTCCGGATGCCGTTCTCGCGCATCCACTCGCGGGCGAGGTCGACACGCACCTGCGCGCTGTCGCGCACCGCCTCGTCGTAGATGACGTTGCCGTGGCGCGGCCGCGTCTGGGGCACGACGACGTGGAAGCTGACGTCTTCGCCGCTGCGCGCCGAGATCGCCTCGAGCAGCTTCTCGCCGCCGATCGTCTCGTTCGCCAGGACCAGGACCTTCGTCACGTCTCAGCCTCCCCCTCGGCTGTGCCTGCCGGCTGTTTCGGTCGAGCCTCGGCCGGCGACTGGAAGATGCCGTGCTGCGCGCCCGGCACGCCGTACTCGTACGGGCCGCCGACGACCAGCGGCACGCGGTCGAAGTTGAACACGGGCGGCGGCGACGAGACCTGCCACTCGAGCGTCAGCGCGCGCCACGGGTTGGCCTCCGCGCGCGGCCCCGCGCGCCACGAGGCGACCATGTTGTAGACGAAGATCAGCGACGCGACGCCGAGCAGGAACGAGCTGAGCGAGATGAACAGGTTCCAGCCCGCGAACTGGTCCGGGTAGTCGGCGACCCGCCGCGGCATCCCCTGCACGCCGATCAGGTGCATCGGCCCGAACGTCAGGTTGAAGCCGACGAACGTCAGCCAGAAGTGCATCTTGCCGAGCCGCTCGTCGAACATCCGGCCCGTCATCTTCGGGAACCAGTAGTACACGCCGGCGAAGATCGTGAACAGGGAGCCGCCGTAGAGCACGTAGTGGATGTGGGCGACGATGAAGTACGTGTCGCTCACGTGGATGGTCAGCGGCACCATGGCCAGCATCACGCCGGAGATGCCGCCGAGCGTGAACATGGTCAGGAAGCCGAGCGCGAACAGCATCGGCGTGTCGAGGTGCAGCACGCCGCGCCACAGCGTCGCCAGCCAGGAGAAGATCTTGATCCCCGTCGGGACCGCGATGATCGCCGTCGTGACCATCATCGGGATCCGGATCCACGTCTGCATGCCGGACACGAACATGTGGTGCGCCCAGACCGTGAACCCGAGCAGCACGATGGCCAGCAGCGAGAAGGCCATCATCCGGTAGCCGAAGATCGGCTTGCGGGCCTTGACCGAGATGACCTCGGAGATGATCCCGAAGCCCGGCAGCATCATGATGTAGACCGCCGGGTGCGAGTAGAACCAGAAGACGTGCTGGTACATGAGCACGTCGCCGTCGCTCGCCGGGTGGAAGAAGTTGAAGTCGAGCGCGTAGTCGAGCAGCACGAAGAACTGCGACGCGGCGATGAACGGCGTGGCGATGACGACCAGCAGCGAGGTCGAGAAGTTCGCCCACACCAGCAGCGGCATGCGCCAGAACGACATCCCCGGCGCGCGCATCGTGACGATCGTCACGAGGAAGTTCAGGGCGGTGGCGATCGACGACGCCCCCGCGAACTGCACGCCGATGGTGAAGAACATCTGGCCGATCGGCACGTCGGTGGACAGCGGCGCGTAGGCCGTCCAGCCGGTCGCGAACGAGCCGCCGGGCGCGAAGAACGACGCGGCCATCATGATGCCGCCGACGGGCAGCATCCAGAACGACAGCGCGTTCAGCCGCGGGAACGCCATGTCCGGCGCGCCGATCATGAGCGGCAGCACGTAGTTCGCCAGCCCGGCGAAGACCGGGATGATGAACAGGAAGATCATCAGCGACGCGTGGACGCTGAACAGCCCGTTGTAGGCGTTCGAGTCCACGAACTGCATGCCCGGCGCCGCCAGCTCGGCGCGGACGATCATCGCCAGCAGGCCGCCGAGCAGCATGAAGAAGAACGACGTGACGACGTACTGGATCCCGATCACCTTGTGATCGGTGTTGACGCGGAAGTAGTCCTTCCACGAGTAGGCGCCGTGGCCGGAGTGGTCCTCCGGGCGGGTCGGGCGCCCGGCCATGTAATAGAACCAGTAGTCGAAGGCGCCGATGCCGACGAGGAAGAAGAGCGGCGCCCCCAGCAGCGAGACGAGCAGGATCGCGTTCTGCGCCTTGCCGGTCAGCCCGCCTTCGAAGCTCGGGAAGCCGTAGGCGGCCCGGATCACGAGCACGAGCGCGGCGCAGAAGAGCACGCCGATCACGAAGAACACGCCGCCGCGGAGCAGCCCTGGGGCTCGCAGCCTCGTCACCCGCCCTTCACCTCCATCAGATACTGGACCAGCGCGTCCACCTGTTCCTCGGACAGACTGTCACCGTAGCGCGGCATGAGGTTCGGCTGGAAGCCCGGCGTGATCTCCGCGTTGGGATCGACGATCGACTGCCGGATCTGCTCCTCGCTGAGGTCGCCCAGGACGTCGTCGAGGTCCGGGCCCGTGGTCCCGGTCGTGCCGGCGTCGGCCAGCGTGTGGCACGAGCCGCACGCCGTCGGCTGCGCGGCGTCGGTGAACAGGGTCTTGCCGTCGGTCTCTCCGCCGCCGCCTCCGCCGCCCCCGCCCTGCTCGGGCGGGTTGGCGAGCTCCTCGAGCTTCGCGTCGAAGTCCTCGCGCGACATCACGTGCGCGCTCTGGCGCATCGTCGAGTGCCCGAGGCCGCACAGCTCGGCGCAGACCACGGGGTACTCGTCGATCCGGCCGGTGGTGGTCACGCGCACGTGGGTGTCGATCCCCGGTACCGCGTCGATCTTCATGCGGAAGCTGGGGACCCAGAAGTCGTGGATCACGTCCTTGGACTGGACCGTGAAGTTGACCGGCGTGTTGGCCGGCAGGTAGAGCTGCGGCGAGGCGATCTCGTCGCCGTTCTCGCCGCGGTAGTAGAAGGTCCAGGTGAACTGCTCGCCGACGACGCGGACCTGCATCGAGTTGGCCTCCGCCTTCTCGATGTCGGTCAGCACGACGTACGCGTAGGTGCAGAGCGCGACGAGCAGGATCGCCGGGATCGCCGTCCAGATGATCTCGAGCTTGGTGTTGCCGTGGATCGGCGGGCCGTCCTTGAGCTCCTCGCCCGGCTTCATCCGGAACTTGATCGCGCAGTAGAGGACGATCGTCTCGACGAGGACGAAGACCGGGACCGAGGCGATCAGCAGGACGTCCCACAGCGTGTCGATCGGCCCCGCCTGCTCGGAGGCCGGGACCGGGAACCAGTCGATCAGCAGGGCGAGCGCGATCCCCACCGCCGAGGCGACGGCGCCGATCAGGAGCATCTGGCGCACCTGCGCCCGGCTCTCACGCGAGGCGACCGGAGGCTGGTCGCTCATCGGCTCCTCTCCTCGCAGCCCATGGAGGCGGCATCCTACGCAACCGCCGCGACAGAGGGGCCCGCCAGCGCGGTCAGGCGCCTGTCATCGACGCCCGTCAGGCGGCTGCCTGCGCGTCCAGCGGCGCGCCCGCCGACCCGCCGCTCGCGCGGTAGTCGGACGGCGACACGCCGCGGTAGCGCCGGAACGCCTTGGCGAACTGGGCCGGCTGGCGGTAGCCGACCCGGTGCGCGACCTCGCGCACCGTGAACATCCGCGACGCCAGCAGCTCGGCGGCGCGGTCCATCCGCACGCGCGTCAGGTGGTCGCGGAAGGTGGTCTTGCCGATCTCGGCGTACGCGCGCTGGAGCTGGCGGCGCGAGGACGCCACGCGGCGAGCGATGTCGTCGAGCGAGAGGTCGGACGCGTAGTCGCGCTCGACGATCGCGTTGGCCTCCTCGAGGAGGCTCGCCCGGAGTCGGATGGTGGAAGGTCGCTGCATCGTGAGTTCGTACGCGCCGTACTCCCCGATCGGATCACGGTTCCACTCACCGGCGCAACCCTAAGGTCATGCTTGAGACGGACGTTGCGGACAGGCAACGTTTTCCCTGCAGTTGGGAACGTTCTCATGGGTAGCCATACGCGCGGGCGGGCGGCCGCGCGGGTCGTGGGGCCGTCATCTAGACTCCGCGCCATGGATCGCCGCCTCGCGCGCCGCAACCTGCGAACCGCGCTGATCACCGCTGTGATCGGCCTGCTCATGTTCGCGCTGACCTTCGTCGCCGCCCTCCTGTACGTCGCATGAGCGCGCCGGACGAGGTCACGCCGGCTCCGCCGGTCGGCGAGGAGGTCCACATGCCGGCGCCGAGCGCGCTGCCGCTCATCAACGCGGCCGCCCTGGCGCTCGCGATCGTCTCGATCACGATGTCGTGGTGGCTCGTCGGGTTCGGGCTGCTCGTCTTCCTCGTCACCGCCGCGATCTGGATCCGCGACGTCCGGCGCGACATCGCCGAGCTCCCGCTCGATCACTCGCACCATTAGCCGCGCCCCCGTAGGCTTCCGCGCGTGAAGGAGGGTGGGACGAACGTCGCCCCCGAGCTGGCGGCCCGGTATGCGGATGCCTTCGCGGCCTACCTCGCCGACCGGGGCGAGCGCGAGCTCGGCGCCGCCTACGACCTCGGGCGCCAGGCCGTCGCGGCCCGTCTCAGCGTGCTCGACCTCGCCGAGGCCCACCACGCCGCCGTGCGGGCCGCGCTGTCCGACGGCGGCGCGCCCACCGACGCCACGCTGCAGGCGGCGGCCGAGTTCCTGCGCGAGGGCCTCTCGATCTTCGAGAGCGTGCACCGGGGCTACAGCGAGGTGCGCGAGGTCGCGCGGATCGAGCACGAGCACGTCGAGCAGCTCCGCGCGCTGGCCGACGCCTCGGTGGCGCTCAACTCGTCGCTCACCGTCGAGGAGATCCTCCAGCTCACCGCGGACGCCGCGCGGGCGCTGATCGGCGCGACCCGCGCCACGGTCGCCATCTTCGCTCCAGACCCGCGGCTGCGGCCGCTGACCGCCACCTCGCCGCCGCTCCTGGCCGCGGGCGAGTCCAACCCGGCCCGGCTGGCCGCGCGGCTCACCGGCCGCGGGCGCGAGCTCGGCGTGCTCGAGGTCGTCGACAGCGCCGCGCGCGAGTTCACGGCGCGCGACGACACCGTGCTCACCCAGCTCGCGCAGCTCGCCTCGGTGGCGATCTCCAACGCCCAGCTCTACGAGCGCGAGCGCACGATCGCGCAGACCCTCCAGCGCTCGCTGCGGCCCGGCGGCCTGCCCGCCGTCCCGGGGCTCTCGGCCGCCGTGCGCTTCCGCCCCGCCGGCGAGAGCATCGAGCTCGGCGGCGACTTCTACGACCTCTTCGAGGCCGCGCCCGGCAGCTACGCGGCGCTGATCGGCGACGTCCAGGGCAAGGGGCCCGACGCCGCGGCGGTGACCGCCCTCGCCCGCCACACGCTGCGCGCCGGCTCGGTCTACGAGGAGCACCCGAGCGGCGTGCTCGCGCTCCTGCACAGGGCGCTGCGCGAGCAGCGCAGCGACGGCCGCTTCTGCACGGTCGCGCACGCGCACCTGCGGATCGGCCGCGGGCGCCTGCGCGTCGAGCTCTCGTGCGGCGGCCACCCGCTGCCGCTCGTCGTGCACCCGGACGGCCGCGTGGAGCCGGTCGGCCGGCTCGGCACGCTGCTCGGCACCGACATCGAGCCGCAGCTCTACGACGTCAGCGTCGAGCTGGCGGCGGGCGACGTGCTGCTGCTCTACACCGACGGCGTGACCGAGGTCCGCCGCCGCCGGCGCGAGGTCTTCGGGCTGACCCAGCTGACCGAGCTGCTGAGCGGCTGCGGCGCCCTGCCGCCGGACGCCGTCGCCGACCGCGTCGAAGCCGCCGTGCTGGCCGCCTCGGAGGGTCGCCTGCGCGACGATATGGCGATTCTCGCCCTCGGGGCCACGCCGGGTGGCGACGGACCTATGCTTCCCGCCCGAGGGAGAGTCCCATCTACGGAGGACATCGATGGCTGATCCGACCGACGTCACGGACGGGCACAGGGAATCCAACGCCGACCTGCTGACCCAGCTCGTCGCCCACCTGCGCAACAACCGCACGCAGCTGCGGCAGGAGTGGGCCCGCCGGATCGGCGAGGCGCGGCTGCTCACCGCCCTGACCCAGGAGGAGATCTTCTCCGAGGCCACGTCGGTCTACGACAACTACGTCGAGGTGCTCGAGACCGGCTCGGTCGAGGCGCTGCAGGACTACGCGCGCAACCTGTCCGAGCGGATCATCCCGCGAGGGGTCGAGACCGAGGAGGTCCTCGGCATCGTGCTCCTGCTGCGCGACGTGCTGGCCCGCTCGCTGTTCGAGAAGTACCCCGACGAGTTCAACCGCGTGCTCGACGTGTACGAGCCCGCCGCCAACCGCATCGCCAACACGGTGGCGATCAACTTCGTCACCGAGCGCGAGCGCGTCATCCGTCAGCAGCAGGAGGCGATCCGCGAGCTCTCGACCCCGGTCCTCCAGGTCCGCGAGCGGCTGCTGATCCTGCCGATCATCGGCGTGCTCGACGGCCAGCGCGCGCGCCAGCTCACCGAGCAGCTCCTGCGGGCGATCCGCGCCAACCGCGCGCGCGTGGTCGTGATCGACATCACCGGCGTTCCGACCATCGACTCGACGGTCGCGAACCACCTCGTGCAGACCGTCGACGCCTCGCGGTTGATGGGCGCGAGCGTCATCATCACCGGCCTGTCGCCGGAGATCGCGCAGACGCTGGTCACGCTCGGCGTCGAGCTCGGCAAGGTCAACGCGGTGGGCGACCTGCAGGGCGGCATCGAGGAGGCGGAGCGCCTGCTCGGCTACCAGGTCTCGATGGAGACGCCGGCGCTCGACGCCCCCACTGGCTAGTGGCGGTCCCGATTCTCAAGCAGGGCCCGTTCCTGATCGCGACGATCCAGGCGGCCCTCACCGACACGGACGTGCTGCTGCTCCAGGACGACGTGATGGCCCAGGTCACGCGCCACCGGTCGCGGGGGATCATCGTCGACGTCACGGCGCTCGACGTCATGGACTCGTTCGTCTCGCGCTCGCTGCAGGGGATCGCCCGGATGACGCGGCTGCGCGGCGCCGAGACGGTGATCGTCGGCATCCAGCCCGAGGTCGCGTTCGCGATGGTGCAGCTCGGCATGGCCTTCGAGGACGTGCTCACGGCGCTCGACCTGGAGGAGGGGCTCGCGCTGCTCACGCGGCCCCGGAAGGAGGCCACCGACAGTGGCGGATGAGCCCGCGTCGGTAATTCCGATCGAGTCGGATGCCGACGTCGTGACCGCCCGCCAGCAGGCGCGGGCGATGGCCTCCGAGCTCGAGCTGACCAGCACGGACCAGACGCTCCTCGCCACCGCGATCTCCGAGGTGGCCCGCAACATCACCACGTACGCGGTCCGCGGGGAGGTGCTCCTGAGCGTGATCACCGACGACCTCGGGCGGCGCGGCATCAAGGTCGTCGCGCGCGACGACGGGCCGGGGATCGAGAACCTCGAGCTGGCATTGCAGGACGGCTACACGAGCGGCGGCGGGCTCGGGCTCGGGCTGCCCGGGGCGCGCCGGCTCGTGCACCACTTCGAGATCGAGACGGCTCCTGGGCAGGGGACCACGGTCACGCTGGTCATGTGGGAGCGGGAGAACGCGCGGGCGGCATGAGCGCGCGCTGGCCGATGGTGCTTGAGCGCGGCGTGGCGGGGCTGGCGCACGAAGGCGAGGGCCGCTCGGGCGACGTCGCGGTGTTCGCCGCCTCCGAGCGGGGCGGGCTGGTCGCCGTGATCGACGGGCTCGGGCACGGCGATCCCGCGGCCGATGCCGCCGAGGCCGCCGCGAAGGTGCTGGAGGCCAACGTCGAGCTGCCGGCCCAGGAGCTGCTCGAGCGCTGCCACGAGGCGCTCCGGCGCACGCGCGGGGCGGTGATGACGCTGGCGTGGTTCGACCTCGAGGCGCGCACGATGGGGTGGACCGGGGTCGGCAACGTCGAAGCGCGCTTCGTCCGGGCCGGCGACCGCGGCGACGCCCGGCACGCCTCGCCGGTCGTGCTCGGCGGCGTGGTGGGCTACAACCTGCCGCAGGTGAGGATGGGCTCGATCCCGCTCGAGCCGGGCGACGCCGTGGCGCTCGCCACCGACGGCGTCGCCGCCGACTTCTCCCGGTCGCTGGAGTCCGGGATCTCCGCCCAGGAGCTCGCCGAGCGGGTCCTCGCGCGCCACGGCAAGGGCAACGACGACGCGCTCGCGGTCGTCGTCCGCTACCTCGGGCCGCCGGCGACGGCGTAGAGCTGCCCGCACCCGAACGCCTGAACCCGCCGCACCCGAAGCCCTGAACGGGCCGCACCGCGACACGCCTGGAACCCCGATGGGCGCGAGATGTCAGCGCTGGGACATTCCCAGCCATGAACTCCCGAAACCTCGCGGCGCGTGCCGGTCGCTGGAGCGCGCAACACCGGAAGACCGCCATCCTGGGATGGCTGCTGTTCGTCGTCCTCGCCACCTTCGCCGGCTCGTCGGTCGGCCAGAAGGAGCTCCCCATCGCCGAGATGGGCAACGGCGAGTCCAAGCGCTCGATGCAGATGATCGAGGCCGCCGACTTCCCCGACACGGTCGGCGAGCAGGTCCTGATCCAGGGCAAGGGCTCGATCAGGTCCGGTGATCCGCAGGTCACCGCGGCCGTCGAGGACGTCGTCCAGCGCCTCGAGCGCATCGACGGCGTCGCCGACATCGAGAGCCCGCTGGTGAAGGCCGACCGCGCGAACACCGTCTCCAAGGACGGCCGCTCGGTGGTCGTCAACTTCACGCTCCCCGGCCACGACGACGAGCCCGAGGAGCTCGAGCGGCTGGCCGAGGCGCCGCTCGCGGCGGTGGCCGCCGTCCAGAAGGCGCACCCCGACCTGCGCATCGAGGAGTACGGCACCGCGTCCGAGCGCAAGGCGCTGGCCAAGACCGAGGCCGCCGACGAGGCGCGCTCGATGCAGCTCTCGATGGGCGGCACGCTGCTGATCCTGCTGATCGCGTTCGGCGCGCTCGTCGCCGCCGGCGTCCCGCTCCTGCTCGGCCTCACCTCCGTGGTGGCGACCGTCGGCCTCCTCGGCCCGGTCAGCCAGCTCTCCGCGCTGCATCCCGCCGTCGCCCAGGTCGTGATGCTCGTCGGCCTCGCCGTCGGGGTCGACTACGCGATGTTCTACCTGCGGCGCACGATGGAGGAGAAGGACAAGGGCCGGACCTCCGAGGCCGCGCTCGACGTCGCCGCCGCCACCTCGGGACGCGCCGTGCTCATCTCCGGCCTCACCGTGATGGCCGCGATGGGCGGCATGTTCTTCTCCGGCAACCCGATCTTCGTCTCCTTCGGGATCGGCACGATCATCGTCGTCGGCGTCGCCATCCTCGGCTCGCTGACCGTCCTGCCCGCGATGCTCTCGTACCTCGGCCAGAAGGGCTGGCTCGAGAAGGGCCGCGTGCCCTACGTCGCCAAGCGCCGTCACCGCAACGCCGGCGAGTCCCGCGCGTGGAACGCGATCCTCGACCGCGTGCTGCGCCGCCCGCTGCTCTCGGCCGTGCTGGCCGGCGGGCTGCTCGTGGCGCTCTCGCTCCCCGCGCTCGGCATGACGCTCAAGGACCCCGGCACCGAGGGCATGTCGCGCGACGAGCCGATCGTGCAGACGATGGACCGCATCGACGACGCGTTCCCGGGCGGCAGCGTCCCCGCCGTGACCGTGGTCAAGGCGAAGGACGTCACGGCGCCCGAGGTCGAGGCCGGCATCGCCGACCTGCAGGAGCACGCGCTGGCCACCGGCAAGCTGCACGAGCCGATGTCGATCGAGGTCAGTCCCGACAAGACGGTGGCGATGGTCGGCATGGCGATCGACGGCAAGGGCACCGACGCGGCGTCCGAGGCCTCGCTGGCGGCCCTGCGCGACGACGTCGTCCCCGCGACGATCGCCAAGGTGCCCGGCACCGAGGTCGCCGTCGGCGGCGAGACCGCCTTCTCGAAGGACTTCCTCGACACGATGAAGTCGCACCTGCCGATCGTGTTCGCGTTCGTGCTCAGCCTGGCCTTCATCCTGCTGCTGGTCACGTTCCGCTCGATCGTCGTGCCGATCAAGGCGATCGTGCTCAACCTGCTGTCCGTCGGCGCCGCGTACGGCATCCTCAAGCTCGTCTTCCAGGACGGGCGCGCGGAGAGCCTGCTCGGCTACCACTCCGTCGGCGGCATCTCGTCCTGGCTCCCGCTGTTCCTCTTCGTGATCCTCTTCGGGCTCTCGATGGACTACCACGTGTTCGTCCTGAGCCGGGTCCGCGAGGCGGTCGACCGCGGCATGTCCACCGACAGCGCCGTCGCCCACGGGATCAAGAGCACGGCCGGCATCATCACGAGCGCCGCCGCGGTCATGGTCATCACGTTCGCGATGTTCGCGACCGGCAGCGACCAGGCGATGAAGCAGATGGGCATCGGGCTCGCCGCGGCGATCCTGATCGACGCCACGCTCGTCCGGGCGGTCCTGCTCCCCGCCACGATGAAGCTGCTCGGCAAGCGCAACTGGTACCTGCCCGAGCGGCTCGGCTGGCTGCCGAAGTTCGAGCACGAGCCGGAGGTCGCCCCGGCGGCCGCCTAGGTCAGCCCAGAACTCGCGCGTCGACCACCATCGCCCCGAACAGGAGCGCGAGGTAGGCGAGCGAGAAGAGGTAGGTGCGCAGGGCGCTCCGGCGGTCTGCGCGCCGCTGCAACCGGATCGAGAGATGCAGGAAGGCGCCGCCCAGCAGGGCGGCGCCTGCTGCGTAGATGGCCCCGAAGAAGCCGAACGCGACCGGCAGCAGCGTGAGCACGACGAGCAGCGTCGTGTAGAGCACGATCTGGCGGCGCGTCTCGACCTCGCCGTGGACGACCGGCATCATCGGCACGCCCACGCGCGCGTACTCGTCCTTCATCAGCAGCGACAGCGCCCAGAAGTGCGGCGGCGTCCAGTAGAAGACGATCGCGAACAGGTACAGGGCGGCGGGGTCGAGGCCGCCCGTGACCGCGGCCCAGCCGACCAGCGGCGGGACGGCGCCGGCGGCGCCGCCGATCACGATGTTCTGCGGCGTCGTGCGCTTGAGCCAGATCGTGTACACGAACACGTAGCCGAGGAACCCCGCCAGCGCCAGGAACGCCGACAGCAGATTGACCGTCGTCGCCAGCACCACGAACGACAGCGCGCCCAGCACGAGCCCGTACACGAGCGCCGCCCGCGGCGAGACGCGCCCCGACGGCACGGGCCGGGTGGCGGTCCGGCGCATCTGCGCGTCGATGTCGCGGTCCCAGTAGTGGTTGACCGCGGCCGCGCCGCCCGCCGACAGCGAGCCGCCCAGCACCGTCAGCGCCACCAGCGACATCGACGGGTCGCCGGCCACGTACATCGTCGTCACAGTGGTGAGGAGCAGCAGGAGCTGGACGCGCGGCTTGGTGAGCGTGACGTAGTCGGCCAGGACCCGGCGGACGCCGCCCAGCGCCAGCGCCTCGGCGGTGGTTGCGCGCGAGGCCTCCACTAGTGGTTCCCTCCGTACGCGCGTGCGTCGTCCAGGTGGTCGCCGGCGCCGGCTGGCAAGGACGCAGGAGCCGGGCATGCTGGTGGCATGTCCGGTCTCCGAGGACGCAGCCAGGCGGTGATCGGCGGCCGCCTGGCGGCGTGCGTGTGTGCGGAGGGGAGCACTAAGCGCGCACCATCGGCTTGCCGGCCTCGAACCGCTGCGGCACGCCGGTCTGGCGCTCGATCTGGCGCCGGATGTCCTTCATCGGCTCGACCGACCGCACGCGCGGGACGACGTCGAAGTTGTTCTCCGGCGGCGGCGACGGCGTGAACCACTCGAGCGTGTTCGCCTTCCACGGGTCGGGACCGGCGACCGGGCCCTTCTTCAGCGACCGCACGACGTTGATGATCGTCAGCAGCACGCTCAGCGCGAGCACGAACGCCCCGATCGT
>Ga0081538_10004231_pt1 | contig 13313 bp, 9 predicted proteins | sample TabmetS5T2R1_FD_71022 | JGI IMG/M metagenome (GOLD analysis project Ga0081538, IMG submission 71022) | Tabebuia heterophylla rhizosphere microbial communities from the University of Puerto Rico - S5T2R1 | ecosystem: Host-associated > Plants > Roots > Rhizosphere ...
CCGATCCCGGCCTCCCCGGAGACGAGCACGGTCGTCCCCCGCCCCTGCCCGGCCCGCTCCAGCGCCGCCTGGAGCTCGCGGAGTTGCGCCTGCCGCTCCAGCAGCTCCATCGTCCGCCTGCCGGACCGGGCGGCCCGGGTGTGCAGGCTGTTCCGATGCCGGGACGATGCCAGCTCGAGGGCCATCCTCAGCGTCGCGCCACGGGGTCGGCGTGGTGGACGCCGACGACCTTCTCCGCGGTACCGCCGGGGCCGATGGCCCGGACGGCCAGGTGGGCGAGCAGGATTGGGGCGGGTCGCACGGCGGTCCCTTCCTCCGGTTGCCGGATGTCGCCACCATGCTGCGTTCGCTTGTGGCGACCGGCAGTGCCGCACCGCACCGCCGCGGTGTGCCGTCCGTCACACCGTGGACGTTGCGCTCCAGCCGGTCCAGGGTGTCCCGGCGGCGCTGCCGGGGCGGGCGGGGCGGCGGGGTCATCGCCGGTCCGCCTCCTCGCGGAGCACCGGCTTGACGTCCACGATCGGGGTCCCGTCGAAGGCCTCCAGGTCGCGCACGAGCACGCGGAGGCCGTCGACGGCGGCGACGCGGACCCGGTGCAGCCCGATCGGGTTCGGCCGGTCCTGGGAGCGGGTGCTGAACACGCCCGTCTCGGGGTTGCGCGGGTCGTCGCGCGGGTGCACGGCGAGCACGTCGCGCCGCGCCCGGTGCAGCCAGGTCAGCACGAAGACGTCGGCGCCGGCGGCGAGGTCGCGGGCGCCCTCCGCCACCTCGGGGTCGAACACCAGCCACGCGTCCGGCGCTCCCTCGAAGCCCTGCTTGGGCGCGGCGCCGCGGTCGGCCAGGGGCGACTCCACGTGCCCGATCGGCCTGATCTCGTAGGGAATCGGAGGTTCCTCCTTGAAATGTCACAGCGGCGGGGTCGCGCCGGTCAGTGGTATGACAGACCCCGACCCCAGAGTGTGACCGATGGACGAGCGCGACTGGTTGGCGGAGCGGTTCGAGACCCACCGCGCCCACCTGCGGGCGGTGGCCTACCGGATGCTCGGCTCCGCCGGCGAGGCCGACGACGCCGTGCAGGAGGCCTGGCTGCGGCTCAGCCGCGCCGACACCAGCGACGTGGCCAACCTGGGAGGCTGGCTGACGACGGTGGTGGCGCGGGTGTGCCTGAACATGCTCCAGTCGCGGAAGTCGCGCCGGGAGGAGCCCATCGGCGACCGCCTCGCGGAACCGGCCGCCGGTCGCCAGGACGGCGTCGACCCAGAGGACGAGGCGCTGCTGGCCGAGGGGGTCGGGCTCGCGCTGCTGGTGGTGCTCGACACGCTGACGCCCGCCGAGCGGCTGGCGTTCGTGCTGCACGACCTGTTCGATGTGCCCTTCGAGGAGGTCGCCGCCGTCGTGGGGCGCTCCCCCGCCGCCGCCCGGCAGCTCGCCAGCCGCGCCCGCCGCCGGGTGCAGGGCTCGGCACCGCCCGACACCGACCTGGCCCGCCAGCGGGCCGTCGTCGACGCCTTCCTGGCCGCCTCCCGCGGCGGCGACTTCGACGCGCTGCTGGCGGTGCTCGACCCGGAGGTCGTGCTCCGGGCCGACCCCGCGGCCGTGCGGATGGGCGTGGCCGGGGAGATCCGCGGCGCGGCGGCGGTGGCCCAGACCTTCGCCGGGCGTGCCCGGGCCGCGCGGCCGGCGCTGGTCGACGGCGCCGCCGCGGCCGTGTGGGCGCCTGGTGGGCGGCCACGGGTGGTGGTCGGCTTCACCATCGCCGAGGGCAGGATCGTCAGGATCGAGCTCCTGGCCGACCCCGAGCGCCTCCGCCGGCTCGACGTGACGGTCCTGGACGGCTGACGGGACCGCCGGGCGGGTAGCATGCTCTGGCACCCCTGCTCCGGAGCGTGCCATGCCAAGCGACATCGAGCTGCTCGGCCGCCTGCTGCTGGCCACCGTGCTCGGCGGCGCCGTCGGCGTGGAGCGGGAGCTGGCCGACCAGCCGGCCGGGCTGCGCACGCACATCCTGCTCACCGTCGGCGCCTGCCTGTTCACCATCATCTCCGCCTACGGCTTCGGCGGGGTGGGCGACCCGAGCCGGCTCGCCGCGCAGATCGTCACCGGGATCGGCTTCCTCGGCGGCGGCGCGATCGTCCGCCACGGCCTGACGGTCCGCGGCGTGACCACGGCCGCCAGCATCTGGGCGACCGCCGCGATCGGGGTCGCGGTCGGCGCCGGCCGCTACCTGCTCGCCACCGGGGGCACCGTGCTGGTGGTCGCCACCCTGGTCGGCCTGCGCGCCCTGCGCGACCGGCTGCAGCGCTGGTCGGTGTCGCGCGAGGAGTTCGTGCTGTCCACCCGCGCCGGGTTCGACGTGGAGCAGATCGCCGAGCTGGCCCGGCGCGAGAAGGTGGCCATCCGCGGGCTGGAACGCGAGGAGTCCGATGGTGGCGGCCGGGTCGTGCTGGTGGCCAAGCTGCCGGCCCGTTACCGGCCCGAGCGGCTGATCGACGGCCTGACCCGCCTGGACGGCGTCCGCGAGGTCGACTGGGAACGCTGAGACCGTTTGCCGGCAGCGAATGTGGGCATGACAGGCAAGCCAGGCGTGGACCCCAAACGGAGGTTGGTGCGCGATGAGGAGACACGTCCTCGGTGCCCTTGCCGGGCTGCTCAGCCTGACCCTCGTCCTTGCCGCGTGCGGCAACGAGCAGGGCGGTGACGCCGGCGGCGGGGCCACCGCCAGCAAGATCAAGCTGGTCGCCGCGTCCTACAGCGAGAACACCCAGGGCTTCTGGGAGGACCTCATCCAGCGGTTCGAGCAGCAGAACGCCGGCATCGACGTCGAGCTCCAGGTGATCGACTGGAACAACATCCACCAGCAGGTCAACACGATGGTCCAGACCCGGCAGCTCCCGGACGTGCTCAACATCGACGACTGGGTCGCCTACGCCAACCAGCAGCTGCTCTACCCGGCCAAGGACGTGCTGGACCCGCAGGTCCAGTCGGACTTCCTGGCCTCCTTCACCAGGAACGGCGAGCTCAACGGCACCCAGTACGGGATCCCGTTCATCGCCAGCGTGCGCGCGCTCGGCTACAACCAGGAGGCCTTCACCGACATCGGCGTGCAGACCCCGCCGAAGACCTGGCAGGAGCTGGAGGCGACCGCCCGCAAGGCCAAGGCCAAGGGCTACACCGGCTACGGCCTGCCGCTCGGCGCCGAAGAGGCCCAGGCGGAGTTCTCCCTGTTCATGTGGGGCAACGGCGGCGACTGGAAGCAGGGCGACAGCTGGACGATCAACAGCGCCGAGAACGTCGCGGCGCTCCAGTTCATGAAGAAGCTGGCCGACGAGAAGCTCACCGAGCCCAACCCCGGCAAGACCAACCGCACCGACGGCGTCTGGAAGCTGTTCGCGCAGGGCAAGGTCGCCATGGCCGCGATCATGCCGCTCGGCACCTTCGCCAAGAGCACCATGAAGGATGCCACCTTCGAGTGGGGGTCGTCGCCGTTCCCGGTCAACCAGGGCAACCCCGAGTTCACCCTCGGCGTCATGGACTCGATGATGGCCTTCAAGAAGCCCGGCAACCAGGAGCCGGTGCGGAAGTTCCTGTCGTTCCTGTACCAGCAGGACAACTACCTGAAGTTCATCCAGACCGAGGGGTTCCTGCCGGTGACCGCGTCGGCGAGCGAGGCGATGAAGGACGACGAGGTCGCCGGCCCGGGCATCGCCCTGCTGCCCAAGGCGCGGTTCTACCCGCTGACCGACCCCAACTGGGGCAAGGTCCGCGGCGCCGTCCTCAACCAGCTCGGCACGGCGCTCGAGCCGAACGGTGACCCGAAGAAGGTCCTCGACGCGATCCAGCAGGTTGCAGAGCAGGGCGGCTGAGCGGCGGGCCGTGCGGGGGGGCCGCCGCCAGCGCGCCGCGCTCGACCCGGTGCCGTGGCTGGCGCCGAGCGTGCTGCTCATCCTGCTGGTGATCGCGTTCCCGGCCGCCGAGATGGTGCGCTCGTCGTTCCTGCGGATCACCCAGACGGGCCTGGCCACCGGCGGCAACGGCCTGGGGAACTACCAGCGGCTGCTGCGCGAGCCGGCGCTGCCCGGCGTGGTCTGGCACACGGTCGTGTGGGTGGTGCTGGTGGTGGGCGTCACCGTGCTGGTGTCGCTGCCGCTCGCCCAGTTCCTCGACAAGCCGTTCGCCGGCCGCCGGCTCGTCCGCCTCGCGCTGCTGGTGCCGTGGGCGGCGTCGCTGGTCATGACGGCGACGGTGTGGCGCTACATCTACGAGGGCGCCTACGGCCCCCTCAACCGGGTGCTGATGGACCTGGGCCTGCTCGACCAGCCCGTGGAGTGGTACAAGGACGCCCGCTTCGCGTTCTGGAGCCTGATCGTGATCGGGATCGTCGTCTCGGTCCCGTTCACGACCTACGTGTTCCTGGCCGGGCTGCAGACCATCCCGGGGGAGCTGCACGAGGCGGCGCGGATCGACGGGGCGGGGCCCTGGCAGGTCTGGCGCCGCGTCACGCTGCCGCTGCTGCGGCCGTCGCTGCTGGTGGCGGTCGTGCTCAACGCCATCTACGTGTTCAACTCCTTCCCGATCATCTGGATCATCACCGGCAAGATCCCCGGCTACGACACCGACACGACGATCACGTTCATGTACAAGATCGCGTTCGGGCCGGGCCCCCAGCTCGACGCCGGCGAGGCGGCGGCGCTGGCCGTGCTGAACGTGCTGTTCCTGCTGGTGGTCGTCACCGTGTACCTGCGGCGCGTCACCTGGGACGAGACCGACGTGGCGGTCGCTCCCCGGCGGGAGGGCCGCCTCGGCCGGGTGTCCCGGCCGGTCGGCGACCTGCTCCGCCGGGCGGCCGCCGGGATGGCGGCGGCGGTCCGGCCGGCCCGCCCGCTGCTGTCCCCTGGCCGCCGGCTGGCCGCGGCATGGCGGCGGCTGCGCCCCGTCGGCCTCCCGGTCGTCGGGGCGGTGGTCGCGCTGTTCTTCCTCGCGCCGTACGGCGTCATGCTCCTGGGCGCGCTCCGCAGCGACCAGGACCTGTTCAGCGTGCCCGCCCGCTACCTGCCGGCGCGGTGGGAGTGGTCCAACTTCGTCGACGTGTGGAGCCAGGTGCCGCTGCTCGCCTACCTGAAGGCGACCCTCGTCATCGCCGGGATCACCACGCTGATCGTGCTGGTCGTGTCCTTGCCGGCCGCCTGGTTCGCGGCGCGGCACCGGTTCCGCGGCAGGAACCTGTTCCTCTACCTGATCCTCGCCACGCAGATGTTCGCGCCGGTGGCGCTGGTGGTCGGCCTGTACCGCGAGTACGCGCTGGTCGACACCATGCTCGCCAACCTCGGCCTGGGGTTGCGGGCCACCTGGTCGTACTGGGCGATCATCCTGGTGTACTCGGCGTTCAACCTCGCCTTCGCCGTGTGGATCCTGTCCGGGTACTTCCGCAGCATCCCCAGGGAGATCGAGGAGGCGGCGCTCATCGACGGCCTCGGCCGCTTCCGGGTGCTGCTCAGGGTGGTGCTGCCGCTGGCCAAGCCGGCCGTGGTCACCGCGCTGATCTTCACCTTCATCCAGGTGTGGAACGAGTTCGTGGTGGCGTTGACGCTGTTCAACGACCCCTCCCGCAACCGCCAGACCCTGACCGTCGGCATCCAGCAGTTCGTCGGGCTGTACGAGACCCGCTACCAGTACCTGTTCGTCGCCTCGCTGATCGGTATCGTTCCGGTGCTGGTGCTGTTCGCCACCATCGAGCGCTACCTCATGGGCGGTCTCACCGCCGGCTCGGTGAAGTGACAGGAGGCGCGCACGCTTGACCGGGTGGGTCGTCGCCCTCGACGTCGGGGGGACCGCGATGAAGGGCGCGATCGTCGGCCCCGACGGCGCGACCCGCGGGCCGCTGCGCCGGCCCACCCCCCACGACCAGGGGCCCGACGCGGTGGTGGCCGCGATCGGCGCCACCCTCGGCGAGCTGCTGGAGGACGCGCGGCGGCGCGGGCTGGAGGTCGCCGCCGCCGGCGTGGCGGCCCCCGGGATCGTCGACGAGGCGCGCGGCATGGCGGTCTTCTCCGCCAACCTGGGCTGGCGGGACCTGCCGCTGCGCGCGCTGCTGGAGGCGCGCACCGGCCTGCCGGTCGGGTTCGGGCACGACGCCCGCGCCGGCGCGCTGGCCGAGGCGACCCTCGGCGCCGCCCGCGGCGAGCGCGACGTGCTGTTCGTCCCCGTCGGGGCGGGCATCGCGGGCGCGGCGATCGTCGACGGGCGGCCGCTGGTCGCCGGCGGCTACGCCGGCGAGGTCGGCCACCTCCAGGTCGACCCGGCGGGCGAGCCGTGCGGCTGCGGCGGCCGGGGCTGCGTGGAGACGGTGGCGTCCGGCCCGGCGCTGGCGCGCCGCTACGCCGCCCGCAGCGGGACCCCGGTGGCGGGGGCGGCGGCGGTCGCCGCGCGCGCCCGCGACGGCGACCCGGACGCCGTGGCCGTGTGGGCCGACGCCGTGGCGGCGCTGGCGCAGGCGCTCGCCGCCGCGGTGGGAGTGCTGGCGTCGCGGGTGGTGGTGGTCGGGGGCGGGCTCGCCGGCGCCGGCGACCTGCTGCTGCGCCCGCTCGCCGAGGCCCTGCCGGCGCGGCTGTCCCCCGGCGCCACGCCGGCGCCGCGGCTGGCGCTGACCGCCCTCGGCGACCAGGCCGGCTGCCTGGGCGCGGCCCTGCTCGCCCGCCGCGCGCTGGAGGACGCCGACGCCGGCCTGAGCGCTACACCCGGCGCTTGAAGCGCCACACCGACAGCGGCGCGAACACGGCGACGATGATGGCCGCCCACAGCAGCGAGCCGGTGGCCGGCCCGGCGACGGGCCCGCCGACCATCAGCCCGCGGGTCGCGTCGGCGAGGATCGTCACCGGGTTGACGTCCACGAACGCCTGGAGCCAGCCGGGCATGGTGTCGACCGGGACGAACACGTTGCTGACGAAGACGACCGGGAACAGCGCCGTGAAGCCGAACAGCTGCACCTTCTCGGGGTCCTTGGCGACCATGCCGATCAGCACCGACACCCAGGAGAACGCCAGCGCGAACACCAGCAGCAGCCCGACGGCGCCGAGCAGGGCCAGCGCGGAGGTCCCGATCCGGAAGCCGAGGATGTAGCCGACGGCCAGCAGCAGCGCGATCGACCAGGCCTGCTTGACCAGGTCGGCGGTGATGCGGCCGGCCAGCGGCGCCCACCGCGCCACCGGCAGCGACCGCAGGCGGTCGAACACCCCCTTGGTGAGGTCGGTGTTGAGCCCGAGGCCCACGTACATGGTGACGAACAGCATGTTCATCACGATGATGCCGGGCAGCGCGAAGGTCAGGTAGTCGCCGGGCGAGCCGGCGATCGCGCCGCCGAACACGTAGGTGAACAGCAGCACGAACATGATCGGCTGGATGCTGAAGTCGCTCAGCTCCCAGGGGTTGTGCCGGATCTGGACCAGCGTGCGCCAGGCGAGGGTGCCGGTCTGTCGCAGCCCCTCGCCCAGGCCGACCCGCGGGGTGAGCTGGGGCGCGGACGGCGCGGTAGTGGTGGCGGCGGTCATGCCTGGTCCCCTTCGCTGTCGTCGTCCTCGGTGTCCTCGACCGGGTGCCCGGTCAGGGAGAGGAAGACCTCGTTGAGGCTGGAGCTGCGCAGCGCCAGCTCGGCGATGACCACGCCCGCGTCGTCCAGGCGGCGGACCGCGGCCGGCAGCAGGCCGGGGTCCTGGACGGGCGCGGTCACGAGCTGCCCGTCGACCTCCGGCGTGACGCCGGCCAGCTCGCCCACCACGGACGCGACGGTGGGAAGGTCCGTCGCGTCCGCGGGGCGCACCTCCAGCGACTGGGCGCCGGTCTTGGCCTTCAGCTCGTCCGGGGTGCCGCTGGCGATGACCCTGCCGTGGTCGATGACCGCGATCTCGTCGGCGAGCTCGTCGGCCTCCTCGAGGTACTGGGTGGTGAGCAGCACGGTGACGCCGTCGGCCACCAGGCCGCGGACCAGGTCCCACAGCTCCATGCGGCTGCGCGGGTCCAGCCCGGCGGTCGGCTCGTCCAGGTACAGCATCCGCGGCCGGCCGACCAGGCTGGCGGCCAGGTCCAGCCGCCGGCGCATGCCGCCGGAGTAGGTCTTGGCCGCCCGGTCGGCCGCGTCCAGGAGGTCGAACCTGGCCAGCAGCTCGCGGGCGCGCGCCTTGGCGTCCGGCCGGGGCACGCCCAGCAGCCTGCCGATGAGCACCAGGTTCTCGGTCCCGGTGAGCGTCTCGTCGACCGACGCGTACTGCCCGGTCAGGCCGATGAGCTGGCGCACCCGGTGGGCGTCGCGGAGCACGTCGTAGCCGCCCACGCTCGCGCGGCCGGCGTCGGGCTGGAGCAGGGTCGCCAGCACGCGGACCGTGGTGGTCTTGCCGGCGCCGTTGGGGCCGAGCAGGCCGAGGACGGTGCCGGTGCGCACCGCCAGGTCCACCCCGGCGAGCGCGGTGGTGTCACCGAACCGCTTGACCAGCCCCTCCGCCCAGATCGCATGGTCCATCGAAGCTCCTCATCCAGGGTTCTCCAGATGAGGATGCTACCGGGCGGGTGTGACCATCACCTCCTAAATACCTGGAGCTCGGCGGCGCGGACGTTCAGCGCCTGCGGGCTGGCGTCGGAGCAGTCGGTGGCCGCCCTCGGGTCGTTGTCCTGCTCGCCCTGGTAGTCGGGCGCGCCGGTGCACTGGTTGGTGAGCACCCGCAGCCGGACGTGGCTGGCCCTGGTCCTGGGGATGTCGAACGAGCGCAGGATCAGCTGGGGCGCCCGCGGGCGCGGCGCGATCGCGGGGAAGGCGTCGGCCGGGCTGGTGAACACCACCGTGAAGTCGGCCTCGTCGGCGCAGTCCACGCTCGCCGTGGCCTCGCAGGCGAGGATCTGGAACTGGCGCAGGGCCGAGAAGCGGCTCTGGACGGGGTCGTTGGGGTCGGCCGGGTTCGGCGGTCGCAGGTGGGCGCTCACCTGCACCCGCCCGATCCGGTGGGAGGTCTCGGACGGGTCGAGGCGGACGGTCACCTGGCGGCCCTCCACCGGGGCGCCCAGCGAGGCCCAGTTGGTGGCCTCGGTGTCGTCGATGATGCTCTCGAGGCTGACGCCGTCGCCGCTGGCGGTCGCGCCGTTGGTCGCGGAGGCCAGGTTGCGCGGCAGCTCGACCCTCAGGTTGCGCTGACCGCCGCGGAACCGCTCGGTGAGGCGCTTGGCGCCGAAGCCGTCCGCCCTGGCGATGAGGTGGTAGGTGCCCGGCACGATGCGGAAGGTGTCGCCGAGGGCGGTGGCCGGGTCGGTGTCGGCCACCGGCACGGCGCGGCCCTCGTAGCGGCCCACGAACAGCTGGGCGGCGACGGCGTTGCCGTGGTCGTCCACCGGCCGGAACCTGACGCTGGCCTCGCGCTGGAACGGCGAGGCGAAGCTCGGCACCGGGTCGGGGTCGGCGTTGGTGTTGCTGGAGGCGCCCTCGCCCAGGCCGCGGCGGGCGAACGCGTTCCACAGCGCCGCCTGGTTGGCGCCGCCGAAGCGCATCTGGTCGGCCGCCAGGTAGGCGTCGCGGGCGTCGACCATGCTCACCTGGGAGCCCATCAGCAGGTAGGCGTCGAACACGATCTGCATCCAGCGGCGGTTGCCCGGGCAGCGGTCGGCCGGGAGCTCCCCGTCGGCGCAGCGCCGCTGCAGGCTGGCGCTGCCGGCCGGGAACCGCCGGTTGTACTTGGCGATCAGCGCCTGGCGGATGTCGAAGTTGGTCGCGCTCCAGATCTCGCCGTCGGCGTGGACCTGCGGGCCGGTGACGTCGTAGCCGATGTCGCTGTAGTTCAGCGGGCTGCGGTTCATCCCGTAGTTGCGGATGCCGGCCTGCTTGTCGCCGGTGACGTAGGGGCCGATCGCGTAGCGGTTCTCGTCGTCCACCGGCACGAAGCGGTACTCGTTGAGGTACTCCATGGCGGTCAGGTCCGACCAGCTCTCGCCCATCGCCCCGGCCTGCGGGCCGTCCAGGTCGCCCTCGGGGCCGGCCACCATGCGGTTGGAGATGGCGTGGGTGTACTCGTGGCCGATGACCGTCATGTCGTAGTCGCCGTCCACGCAGGGCGCGTAGAAGGCGCCGGCGATCGGCTGCCACAGGTACATGTTGGTGATCGGCGCCACGCCGTCCTCGAAGGTGATCTGGTTGGCGTTGTCACGGGCCTGGAAGCCTGGCGGCCCGCCGCTGATCCCGCCGGCCTGGGCGTTGCCCTGCTCGGGGTCGTTCTCGAGCCCGCCGAGGCCGAAGTTGTCGTCCTGCATGTTGAAGTTCTGCTCGGTGAAGCCGAGGAAGTAGGACCAGTCGTGCATGCGGTTGTGCATCGCGAACAGGTTCGCGATGGCCGCGTCGATGTCGTTGCGCTGCGGCGAGGTGAAGACGTCGGGGTTGCAGCGCTCGTTGAACCACTGGTTGGTCCACGGGTAGACGTAGTCGCGGTTGGGGCGCGGGGTGGCCGGGTTGGTGCCGACCGCGAAGGGGTCGTTGGTGTTCCAGTTCTCGAAGGTCCTGGCGGCGTTGCCGAGGCTGGTGTTGGTCGACTGGCCGGTCTCGGGGTTCACGTCCCACGGCACCCTGGCGGCCGCGTTGGCCAGCACCCGGTCGCAGTCGGGCCCCGACCGCTCCCAGCACCAGATCTGGCGGATGTCGGCCGAGGAGTAGTCCAGGCGCGGCGTGGCCGGGAAGACCTTCCACTTGGCCGGGTCCGGCGCCTCCTGGGCATGGTCGAGGAGGCTCTGGCGCAGCAGCACCGCGCCGGTCCGGGCGTCCACGTACTGGGCATAGGCGAGCGGCTCGGCCTGGTTGTCGAGCACCAACGCCTCCCACACCGGGCGCACCCCCGCCGTCGGCGTCGGCAGGGCGCGAAGGCGGGCGAGCTGCGGGTGGCTGAAGCCCTTGACGGTCATGCGGGTCCAGCCGTGCTGCTGGGCGACGCCGCTGACGTCGGCGGCGGCGACCCGGCGGCCGACGTCGGCCGCGGCGGCCCGCCAGGCGTCGACCGCGGAGATGCGGGCCGCGCCCGGCGCGTTGCCGTCCCCGGCGATCGACGAGGCCACGTGGATGACCTTACCGCCCAGGACCGCGAGGGTGACCAGGCCGTCGTGGGCGGCGGGCAGCCCGCCGAAGCGCTGGCGGAAGGTGACCGCGTGGCCCTTGCCGATGCGCGCCTGGTGGAGCAGCTCCAGGTTGGCGACGCCCTGCCGGGACAGGCGGAACAGCTCGCGGTTGGCGCGCAGCCAGCCGCGGGCCGCCGTGGCGGGGCCGCCGGCGGCGGCGCCGGCCAGGGCCGCGCCGTGGCGGACCAGCGACCGCGGTGTGCCGAACGCGTTCCAGCGGGCGTCGGCGCCCTTGCCCGCCACCAGGCTGCGCTGCCTGCTGGTCGGCTGCACCCGGCCGCTACGCCGGTCGAGGCTGGGGAGCTTGCCGGACTCGCCCTGGAACCCCGGGGCCACGTCCGCCGCGGCCCGGCCGGGGCTGGCGGTCGCCGCCGGTAGCGAGGAGATCACGAGGGCAAGCAGCGCGCCGAGGAGGAGCGCCGCCCTCCCTGGCCGCCGGGCCGCACGCACCCGATCGAGCATCGTCGCTCCCTTCCGCCGCGGCCGGCGTGGAGCGCACGCGGCGCGACTCGGCAGGCACTGACGCAGTCGCCCGGGGCCGCAGGCGGACCGGACGGCACTGCTCTTCATAGGCCGCCGGAGGAACGGTGTCAATCCCCCATAGTGGGGCAATCGCCGTGCAGGGCGATCTCAGCGCTCCTTGGCCACCGCCTCGTCGGTGGCCGGGATGTCGGTGACGTGGGTGGTGCCGTACCCCTCGGTCTGCGGGTGGCCGTGCTCGCCGCGGGTGAGGGCGAACTCCTCCTCCGGGGACAGCACCAGCCGCTTCCGGCCGGAGACCGCGAAGTAGATGATGCCGAGCACGAAGTACACCAGGGTGCCGTACACGCCCGGGCGGTAGTCGGGGTTGGAGTACAGCGACACCAGCGACACCAGGGCGATGACCCCGGCGATGCCGGCGCCCCACTCGCCGACCGGGCTGCGGTACGGCCGCTGGATGTGCGGCATGCGCCGGCGCAGCAGGATGAACGACAGGCACTGCATGAAGTAGGAGATGACGGCGCCGAACACGGCCATGTACAGCAGCGCGCCGACGACCTGCCCGGCGAGCTGGCCGGTGGTCTTGCCGAGCTGGTAGATGAGGACGGCCAGCGCGTAGCCGACGATCGCGCCGGCGATCAGCGCCACGTGCGGGGTGTTGCGCCTGCCGTGCGTGATCGACAGCCACTTCGGGAAGTAGCCGGCGCGCGACAGCGAGTAGGTGTTGCGGCCGTAGGCGTAGATGATGGTGAAGAAGCTGGCGATGAGGCCGACCAGCCCGATCAGCGCCAGCAGCTCGGCGGCGGTGCCCTCGCCGAAGACGCCCTTGAAGCCGTCGAACAGCGGCGTGGCCGAGGTGCCGAGCTCGGCGGCGCCGCCGCCGACGCCGGTGTTGAGCAGCAGCGTCAGCACGCCGGTGGCGACCAGCGTGGTCAGGCCCCAGATCGTCGCCCGCGGGACGTCGCGTTTGGGGTCGTGGGACTCCTCGGCCGCCAGCGGCAGCTCCTCGATCGCCAGGTAGAACCAGATCGCGAACGGGATCGCCGGGAAGATCCCCGCCAGCCCGTGCGGCAGGAAGCTCGACTGCCCCGGGTCGGGGGGGATGTTGGTCCACAGGCTGGCGTCGAACTTGCCGGACACCAGCACCGAGAGGAAGAAGAAGCCGAGGATGCCGAGGGCCAGGATGTTGATGACCACCGTGAACCGCATGGTGGCCTCGATGCCCACCACGTTGATCCACACGAACACCACGTAGAAGACCGCCCACCAGGTGACCGGGCTGTTCCACCAGGGCGAGCCGGTGATGTCGAAGAGCCCGGCGACGATCTGGTTCATCAGGGCGCCCATGGCGCTGACCACCACCGCCGGGGTGATGACGTACTCCATGTTCTCGGCCAGCCCGGTGATGAACCCGCCCCACGGCCCCATCGACGAGCGGGCGAACGAGTAGGCGCCGCCGGTGTGGGGAAGGGCCGGCGACATCTCCGCGATGCTGAAGCACAGGCCGTAGTACATGACCGTGATGAGGATCGTGGCCAGCAGCAGCCCCCCGAAGCCGCCCTCGCCCAGCCCCAGGTTCCACCCGTAGAAGTCGCCGGAGATGACGGCCGCCACGCCCAGCGACCACAGCGACCAGAAGGCCGCGTGCCGCCGCAGCTTCCGCTTGACGAAGTACTCGTCCCCCGCCTCCTCGTAGCTCA
>Ga0081538_10004232_pt1 | contig 13312 bp, 8 predicted proteins | sample TabmetS5T2R1_FD_71022 | JGI IMG/M metagenome (GOLD analysis project Ga0081538, IMG submission 71022) | Tabebuia heterophylla rhizosphere microbial communities from the University of Puerto Rico - S5T2R1 | ecosystem: Host-associated > Plants > Roots > Rhizosphere ...
GAGCAAACACATCGGCACGATCAGAATGATGGCCAGCGGCAGCACCCAGCTCTCGTACTGGGCCGCCAGCACGAGGAAGACGAACAGCACGCAGATGGGGAAGATGAACAGGGCGACGTTGCCGGCGAGGAGCTGTTGATAGGCCAGGTCGGTCCACTCAACCCCCATGCCACGGGGCAGCACCTCCGCCGCCAGCCGTTCCATGGTGGCGATGGCCTGGCCGGAGCCGAAGCCCGGCGCCGTGTCGCCGTTGATCTCGGCGGCGGGGTACATGTTGTAGCGCAGCACGCGGTCGGGGCCGGTGGTGCGACGCACCTCGACGAGGGAGCCGAGCGGCACCATGGCCCCGGTGGCGCTGCGCGTCTTCAACTTGGCGATCTCGTCGGGGTCGGTGCGGAAGGGCCCTTCGGCCTGTGCCGTCACCCGGTAGGTGCGGCCGAAGAGGTTGAAGTCGTTGATATACGATGACCCCAGATACACCTGCAGGGTGTCGAACAGATTGTTGAGGGGCACGTTCAGCTGCGTCGCCTTGGTGCGGTCGATATTGGCATAGAGCTGCGGGGTGCCGGCGCTGAATGGGGTGAAGAGGCCCACCAGACCTGGTTGCTGATTGCCCGCGTCGGCGAGCGCTTCGGTGACCGACTGTAGCGCCCCCAGACCGGCGCCGGCGCGGTCTTGGACCTCGAGCTTGAAGCCGCCGGCCGTCCCCAGGCCTTGCACGGGAGGCGGCGGAAACACCGCGATCCTCGCCTCCTGGATGTTGGAGAGGCGCTGACGCAGGTGCTGGGTGATCTCCGCCGCGCTGGGGCCATGCTCGGCGCGCTCCTCAAACGGCTCCAAGATCGTAAAGATCGCGCCGGCATTGGAGCTATTCGTCCGTGTCGCCCCCGAGAAGCCGGCAATCCCCACCGCGTTGGCGACGCCGGGCGTTCCTAGAATGATGTCTGAGGCCCGCAGGAGCACGGCATCGGTGCGCTCTAAGGACGCGCCATACGGCAGCTGGATGTCGACGATCAGATAGCCTTTGTCCTGCGCCGGGATGAAGCCCGTTGGCACGGTGGTGAACCCCAGGTAGGTGAGGCTGATCAAGCCGCCGTAGATGACGAGGACGATGACGCTGAGGCGGAGCACCAGCGCCACGGTCCGCCCATAGGCGTTGATCATGCGGTCGAAGAACCAGTTGAAGCCCCTGAAGAACCCGGCCAGCAGCCGGTTGACCAGCGGGCTGAGGATCCACCCCACGACGCCGCCCGCCAGGAACATCGTCCCGCGCAGCCCCCAGATCGCCAGCGCACTGGAGGCCTGTCCCATCCCCTCATGGGCACCAGGCTCCAGACCCGAGAGGCCGAGCAGCGGTGCCAGGGCTGGCGTGAGGAAGCGGTAGGCCATGAATCCGCCAATCAGGGCGATCGCCGGGCGGGGCAGCGCCTCGCGATCCTTGGCGTCATGTTCTGCGCCCGGGGGTTTGATGAGCTGCACGGCACGGGCTGGGGCCATGGTCAGGGCATTGATCGCCGAGATGATGGTGGAGGCCGCGATGGTGAGGGCGAACTGGCGGTAGAACTGGCCGCTGATGCCGGTGAGGAAGGCCGTCGGGATGAATACCGAGCTGAGCACCAGGGTGATGGCGATGACCGGGCCGGTGATCTCGGCCATAGCCCTGAGGGTGGCCTCGCGCGGCTCCAGCCCCTTGGCCATCCAGCGCTCGATGTTCTCCACCACGACGATGGCGTCGTCCACCACGATGCCGATCGCCAGCACCAGGCCGAAGAGCGACAGATTGTTGAGCGAAAAGCCCAGGGCCGCCATGACGCCGAGGGTGCCGATCAGCGACACCGGCACATCGATCATCGGCAGCAGCGTGGCGCGCCAATCTTGCAGGAAGATGAGGACGACGATGAAGACCAAAATGAACGCTTCGAGGAGGGTCTCCAAGACGGCGTTCATCGACTCTTCGACAAACACCGTCGGGTCATAGACGATACGGTATTCCAGACCCTCCGGAAATTGCTGGCTCAAGTCGGCCATGGTCTGACGCACGGCCTGGGCGGTGGCCAGGGCATTGGAGCCGGGACGTTGGAAGATCCCCAGGCCCTGAGCCGGTTTGCCATCGAGATAGCTGTTGGACGAGTAATCGCGGGCGCCCACCTCCACCCGGGCGACGTCGCGCAGACGCGTAATCCGCCTGTCGTCCCCGGTCCTGACGACGATGTCGCCAAACTGTTCTGGGTCGGTGAGGCGACCCAGGGTGTTCACGGAGAGCTGATAGGCGTTGCCTTGTGGCACGGGCGGCTGGCCGATCACCCCACCGGCCACCTGCACGTTTTGTTGGCGTAGCGCCTGCACGACGTCGCTGGCGGTCAGGTTGCGCGCCGCGATCTTGTCGGGGTCCAGCCAGACGCGCATGCTGTATTCGCGCGCGCCGAAGATGGTCACATCCCCGACACCCTCGAGGCGGGCGAGCACATCGCGCACCCGAATGACCGCGTAGTTGCTGATGTACGCCTGATCGTAGCGGTCGTCCGGGGAGAGCAGATGCGCGACCATGAGCAGATCGGGGGAGCTTTTGGTCGTCGTCACGCCGATCCGGCGCACGTCCTCGGGCAATCGGGCTTCGGCGACGGCCACACGGTTTTGGACCAGCACCTGCGCTTCATTGAGGTCGGTGCCCAGTTTGAACGTAATCGTCAACTGCATCTGGCCGTCGCTGGTGCTTTGCGACGACATATAGAGCATGTTCTCGACGCCGTTCACCTCCTGTTCGATCGGCGTGGCCACCGTGTCGGCGATGACCTCTGGAGTCGCGCCAGGATAACTAGCGCGCACCACCACCGTCGGCGGCACCACTTCCGGGTACTGTGATACCGGTAGGGTGAAGTAGGCAATGGCCCCAGCGACCACGATGACGATCGACAGCACGGTGGCGAAGATCGGTCGATCGATGAAAAAGTGGGACAAGTTCATGCAGCCTGGCTCCTCTCCAGCATGCTTATGGCTTGGCGGCGGTCGCTTCTGGCATTGGCAGGGCTTGGGGCCTGGGGATCGCCTGCGGCTGGGGATCGACCTTAGCGCCTGTCCTCACCCGCTGCACGCCGTTCACGATCACCCACTCCTCCGGCTTCAGCCCGTCGAGAATCACCCGCAGACCGTTGATGATCGGCCCCAGTTCGACCCTACGGTACTCCACGGTGTGTTGGTCATTGACCACGAAGGCGAAGCGCTGCGTTTGATCACTGCCGATGGCCCCGTCCGGGAGCAGCAGTGCCTCATACTGGTTGCTGCCCGGCAAACGGATGCGCGCGAAGAGGCCAGGGGTCAGTGTCAGATCGGAGTTGGGGAAGACGGCCCGCCCGGTCATCGTGCCGGTGTTCGGGTCGAGCCGATTATCGATGAAATCGAGCCGGCCCTGGTGGGGAAATCCCGTTTCATCCGCCAACCCGAGATAGACGGGAATGTTCACCTCGCGGGAACCGGGACGCTGCCCGTTGCGCCAAAGGCGAGAGTATTTCAGGTAGGCGCGCTCATCGACATCGAAATAGCCATAGATCGGGTCGAGCGAGACGATCCTGGTCAGCAAGGTGGAGTCCGCCGTGCCGCCGTTAATGAGGTTACCCACGGTGACGAATTCACGGCTGATCCGGCCGCTGATCGGCGCCCGCACCTGGGTGAATTCGACATTCAGCTGCGCCGCTTCGACGGCGGCGCGTGCCGCCTGGACAGCCTCCTGGGCCTCGCGCTGGTCGGCGGCCCGCGTGTCAACGTCCTCTTGCGACATGGCACGGGATTTGATGAGCTCCTGCGCCCTAGCGAAATCCTTCTGGGTCCGCCCGTACCGCGCGATGGCCTGTTCTAAGGCGGCTTTGGCGCGGTTCAGCTCGGCCTGATAGGGCCGGGGGTCGATGACGAAGAGCAAGGCCCCCTTCTTCACGACCTCGCCGTCCGTGAAGTGGATCGATTGTAGATAGCCGCTGACGCGGGCGCGGACGTCGACCGATTCGACGGCTTCAAGCCGCCCGGTATACTCATCCCACTCGACCACTTCGCGTACCACCGGCTGACTCACCGTCACCTTCGGCGGTGGTGGGGGCGGAGCGACTTGCTGCTGCTGGCAAGCTGCTAGCAAGAACACGAGCCCGACAAGTGACAGTCGCCATAACCTGTTCAACACGATCCTCCTCGCAGCTGATGCGGCTTATCGATGACGTGCAACTACCGCTGGCGTTTACCAGGCACCTCAGCGCTGTGGTAGTCGAAGACATAGGTCGTGATGTTGCGTAATCAGGCGATCGATGGCGTCCACCGTACTGGCCTTTCCGTCTCTTCTTGGTCGCCGACAGGAATGGCAATCCCCGTGCCCGCGCCTGCGCGCCCCGCCGGCGGACGGGAATCTCTTCGCATCCCTGGAGATAGGTGAACCTAGGTGCGCCAATGTGAACCGTGGTGCCAAGGGCGCGATGCCAGCGGGCTGGCGCACTGCCAACATATTGGCATCGACTTAGGCGTGCACGAGAAGCAGACAAGGGATCATTTGGCGGGACGGAAGATCCCCAGTTTATGCATCCGAAACTGCAGGGTGGAGCGTTTCATCCCCAGGCGCACCGCCGCGCCGTTCGGTCCCCCGAGCACCCAATTCGTCTCCGCGAGCACGGACAGGATGTGCTTGCGCTCGGCTTCTTCCAGAGTGTCGCGGTTCTTGGGGCTCGCACCCATGGCCGGAGGTTTGAGGTCGCTGAGCGGCACCTGCAGCACCGGCCCGGGTGAGAGGATCACCGCCCGCTCGATGATGTTCTGCAGTTCGCGAATGTTGCCGGGCCATGGATAGAGGGTCAGCCCCTGCATGGTGTCGGACGGAATGGTCTCGATCGTTTTGCGCAGGCGGCGGGCGAACTGTTGAGCGAAATGCCGCACCAGGAGGGGGATATCTTCCGGGCGCTTGCGCAACGGTGGCACGTGCACGGGAAAGACGTTCAAGCGATAGAACAGGTCAGCACGGAACCGCTGTTCGTCCACCAAAGCGGACAGATCGCGGTTCGTCGCGGCGATCAGCCGCGCGTCCGTGCGCAGGGTACGGCTGCTGCCCAGGCGCTCGAACTCCCGGTCTTGCAGAACCCGCAGCAGCTTCGGCTGCAACTCGAGCGGAATCTCCCCGATCTCATCCAGAAACACCGTGCCCCGATGGGCCAGTTCGAAGCGGCCGATGCGCTGTGTGATGGCCCCTGTAAACGCGCCCTTCTCGTGCCCGAAGAGCTCGCTCTCGAGCAGTCCGCTGGGGATCGCGGCGCAGTTCAGCTTCACGAAGGCGTTCGGATGGCGTGGACTGAGCTGATGAATCGCCCGTGCGATGAGTTCCTTGCCCGTGCCCGTCTCACCGTAGATGAGCACGGTTGCGTCGGTCGGCGCCACGGTCTCCACCTGCTGCAGCACGCGGCGGAGCTCGGCGCTTTTCCCCACGATGTCCTCAAAGTTCAGCTCACTGCGGATCTCGTCTTCCAGATACAACTTCTCCTGTGCGAGCTGGTCTTTGAGGTCGGCGATCTGGCCATAGGCAAGCGCGTTCTCGACGGCGATCGCGACCTGGCTGGCGACTTGGGCAAGGAAATCGACATCCTCTTGGGTAAAGGCGTTCTCCTGTCGTCTGCCGAGACTCAAAACGCCGAGGATGCGATTACGGCTGATGAGTGGAAGGGTGCAACCGGACGCAAACCCCTCACCCGCGGCAACACGGTAGACCTCGGGAGCGAGCTCGGTGGGGTCGGGTCTGCCCTGCAGCAAGGGCTTGCCCGTCTGGAAAACCCTTCCGAGGGGAGATCCCTCGATCGGTAACAGGTGTCCCTCCTGAACGAATCCCTTGCTGTCCGGGAAGTCGAGGGCGTAGAGCCGCAACTGGTCGCCCTCGGCATCCGGCAATGCCACGCCCGCCACATCGCAGTGCATGACCCTTCGCACGCTCGCCGAGATGGCGCGCAGGAGGTCTCGGAGCTCCAGGTTCGAGACGAGACTGTTGTTGACGTCGAGGATCAGCTTTAGCCGATCGTTGTTGCGCTGTAACGCCGCTTGCGCGAGCTGCGCGGCCTCGAAGTTCAGCGCGTTCTCGATGGCCAATGCAACCTGGTCCGCCACAAGCGAGAGAAAGCACACTTCCTCCTCGGAGTAGGCGTCGGGATGTGCGCTGCCGATGATGAGACCTCCGAGTCGGCGGTGCACCGTCGTCAAGGGAAGTCCGCAGACGGACTGAATCCTATACGTCTTCAGTAGAGCCATCATGCGGGGGAAGCGGGTCTCCACGTCTACGTAGGGAATCACCAGGGGCTGCTGGTGCTGATAGACCCACCAGGTCATTGTCTCTTCCGGCATCAAATCTGAAGGCAGGACAGCGCCGGGCTGGTTCATGATCTCGAGCATGTAGGAGTGGATCTTGTGCGCCGCTTCGTCGTAGAGGACGATACAGATGCCGTCAAAGGCGACAACGTGGCGCAGTTCGCCCGTCAGCACACGAAACAGTGCCTTGGGATCGCGTTGCGCGGTGAGCATTTGCAAGACGCGGAGCAGTGCCTCATAACGCGCTGCGCGCTGCGCCTCTGACGGTGTAGAGGATGGGGCGTTCATGCGATGACTTAGCCCTCCAACAGCACATGATTCACTGCCTTATTGATGCGGCTTGTTGGGGGCCGGGAACCCCCGCTCGTGTCTGGGCTAGGGCCTGGCCCCCAGGCGGAGAGCCTTGTCCCCCATGAAGATCCCGGGGAGTATCATCCCTTCCAGCAAGCGCCTCAGCGACGACACTCTATCTCTGGACGCCACAGCCAATAGCGGGACGGCGAAAACATACTCTGAAGGACGGACAAGCCAGTCACACCCACGTTCTCCGCAGAGATTTTTGAGCATCGACTAAGAGGAGAGTACGGGGCCTGGACGGGCATGTCAACATTGAAGTGGCGCCACCACCTAGCGCCCCCCACCCGTGTGCCCCCTCGACTCCTCCGGGGTGATGGCGAGGTCGAGTTTCTCTGTCCGTCGGATGATCGTCAGCAGCGATCGGGCGCCGACCTGGGTCTCAGTCAACAGCCGATGCAAGTTGTCGATGCCTCCGATGGGATGACCGCTGTAGCCGACGATGACATCGCCTTCGAGGAGCCCGGCGCGCTGGGCCGGGCTTCCCGGTTCTATGGACACGACCAAAATACCGCTTTCCACCGTCAGATTGTGAAAGCGCGCCAGACGGCGCGGCAGCGAGACGTCTTGACCCGCGACACCGATGTAGCTGCGCCGCACTTTGCCATCTTTGATCAGGCGGCCGGCCACGAACGTTGCCGTATTAATGGCAACGGCAAAACACAGCCCCTGTGCCGGAAGGATCACGGCGGTATTGACGCCGATGACTCCGCCACGTGAGGTGACCAGCGGACCGCCGGAGTTGCCAGGGTTCAGCGCCGCATCGGTTTGGATGACGTTATCGATGAGCCGACCGGACCTGGACCTGAGCGAACGACCCAGCGCGCTCACCACGCCAGCCGTGACCGTGCACTGAAAGCCGTAGGGGTTGCCGATGGCGATCACGACTTGGCCCACGCGGATCGATTGTGAATCCCCCAACGGCGCCGGCACCAGGTTCGACCCATGGATTCTCACGACGGCGATGTCCGTATCGGGATCATCGCCGACCAGGTCTGCCTGGAAGCGGCGTCCATCCGAGAGCGTCACCTCGATCCTATTGGCCCGATGCACCACGTGGCTGTTGGTCATAATGAAACCATCGGGGGTGAAGATGAACCCCGAGCCACTGCCGTGGGTCTCCGGGGGGCGACGCAGATCCGCGGCTTGCTGTCCCCGCGGCCGTTGGCCCACATCGATATTGACCACGGAAGGGCTGACTTTCTCCGCTGCGTCGATGACCGCCCGCGAATAGGCGTCCAGCAGCTCGTCATCCGACAGGACGGAAGGGGCGGGAGCGCGCGCGCCTGTGGAATTGTCGCCCTCGTTTGCCAGTAATCGTAGCACGCCTGCCATGGCGATCCTCCTGTTGTGAAGTGTACCCCGATCCTCTCCCCCAAAGTGCTCATGGAATGATCGGGGTCACAAAATTGTAGATTTATGGATAGCAGCTAGAGTAGAATTTGTAAAGTACATACTTCGAAGTATTATACATACAAAAAGGTAACTATAAGCCATACACAGGCCGTGGTGCCACCGGCGTGGGGTTTGACCGTCAGCGTATGTCCCCAGCCTGAATGTCGTGCCAGCTAGACTCTCACGGGTAGCCTGGTCTCAAAGGCGCAGCCGCCTGTGAGGGGCCATGTGCCGGAACCCGGGAGGCGAGTATGAACCGAAAAGGTCAGCAATGCCCTGCGGAGAGAACTCTCGACATCATTGGCGGGCGATGGAAGGTGCTGATCCTCTGGCAGCTCTTTCAGGGGCAGAGACGCTTCTCCGAGCTGTTTCGTGCCCTCGACGGTATTACCCAGAAGATGCTCACCCAGCAACTGAGGGAGTTGGAAAAAGATGGCATCGTGCACCGCCAAGTCTACCCGCAAATCCCTCCCAAAGTCGAATATTCCCTGACACCTTTGGGGGAAAGCCTCAGACCGGTTGTGGATGCGATGTGCGAGTGGGGCCTTCGGCAGTGTAAAGGCACGCGCCAGGCGGCTGCATGCCGGAGCGCTTCGTCCAACTCGGAGGCGCCAGCGTAAACGCGAGGGAGAAGCGGGCCACCCACTGGCTCTTGGGTATTTTTGATACGGTGGGGTGCCCGCTGATCGTCTATACGGATTCGAGCGGTTTATTGTGCAAAATTCATCGGGCGCAGCGCTCACATGGGTTTGGGGAAACTGCGGCTGTTATCCATCCTCCCTTGCCCAGCCGGATGCTATCGTGGTCTGAGATGGCGCAAGAATGCGCCACTATTCACGTCGAAGAGGCTAAGGGTGATGACGATGCCGGGCTGCTACGCATCATACACGGCGACATCCACGTATGTGGGCTTGTCCCTGGGCCGGTGGATGAGCTAGGCGCCGACAGGCGCATGATAGCGCAGATGCCCACAGCTCTCCGGCCAGAGTAGGAGGTGTTTTACTGCCCGCCAGGGAACTTGACAGTCCCCTCCGGAATCCTTATTTCGGTATGTCCGTCAGTCTTCCTATCGCTTGTCCTAGGAGGTCTTTCACGTTGACCACAACCTGTGGGTGGCTCACCCGCCCCGTGACGGTGAACGGGTAAATAATGCGACTATGGGCATCCCGAAGCAATAGTTTGGCGAGTATGCACTGCGCACTCGCCCGCTCACCAGAGAGGGCGAGTGCGCCATTACAAGTGACGGACTGGTCGAGCCCCATATAGCCCCTAGCGCGGATGCGGAGGGCGTGAGGCGTCCCTGTGACCGTGGCCTGGAGCTGGGCCCACCCCTGCAGCTCGGTGGGGGCTGGGATGATCGATGCCAGCAGCGGGATCTGCGGCAGCAGGTCGCCTGGGGAAAAGGCGGTGGTGGTCAGCTGAAGATCAAACTGCGGACTTGTGCGGACGTTCGCCACCGCACCCGCGAGGGTCGCGTGCAGGTTGAAGAGGTCCAGCTGTGCCTCTGCGATCTGGATCGATGCGTTGGCTAGATCCAGCGTGACCTTCTGGGTGCTCACGAGCAGAGGAAGCGTCGCAGCCGCCTCCCCTCCCGTCGGATCACGCCACGCACCCTCCGCAAAGGATAGCGCGCCAGCGACGTGGAGGTTCCCTCCCATCCTGCCCTGCATCTTGAGGTCAGCGCCCATACGGCCTCGCACCCGGTGAAAGCCCCCCTCCAGGGAGAGGGGGAGGGCGCCCAATAGCAGATCGTCGGCCTGCAGATCGGCCTCGATGGGCCCCCTCCCGATGGCCGACGGCGTCGGGAGGGGGCCGATGCGTCCCTGCACTAGGAGATTGTGGTAGCCGTCGGTGAGCGTGGTCGCCGTCAGATCGAACAGAATCGGCGTGTTACGGGAGATATCGCGCAGATGGCCCCAGACGTCACGTAGGGTGGTGGTCACCAGCTCGCCGGGAACGCCTCTCCGGTCCACGAACGTGACCGTGACCCCCTCCAACGCGAGGTCGGCAATCCGCCAGCTGGCGAGGGGAGTCACTCCCAGATGCGCGGCCTCCGCCGGGGAGGCCTTGTGGGGTGGTGCGGGGGCTTGTGCAATTGCGGATGTGACAAGGTTGGCGACATGCAGCTGGCCATGGGGATCGCGCTCGATGACGAGCTCGGCGTCACGCGCGATCATCTTCGTGATCGCGATAGTGCGCTGCAGGAGTGCGAGAGGTGCAACCTGAACTGAGAGCGTGCCGATTCTGAGGCAGTGTGAGTGCGCCCACCCTGGGGGATTGTCGAGGATTACGTCTTCGAACGTGACCTCAAGACCCCTGAGGACCTGTAACCGCACCGCGCCGATGGTCACCCGGCCCTGCAAGGCCGCCTCCATGTGGCTGACGAGCACGCGTTGGATCCGCTCTAGAGCGATGATCTCCGGCAGGAGGACCAGCCCGAGGATGAATAGGCCCGTGCACCCAAGGCACAAACTCAGCAGCATCCGCCCGAGACGCCGCCGCGTCACATGGGGTTGAGACGGCGCTGGTGGCATCGAGGCGCCCTCCAGGCGATCAGGCCGTTAACTGTGCGATGGATGCTGCGGGACATCACATCTTCCTGGCGTCATCGACGCTACTGCGGGTCTCGCAGGGTGGAGCCCGCAAGGAGATCGACCGCGACCTCTGTCCAGGGCAGGGAGGCTCCGGCGTGCCTGCATAGGTCCGCCACCTCTGAAGACAGCAATATACTTGCCAGGCGATCCATGAGCGCTGTTGGCTGGCACTCTACCGGAGAGGCGCTGATCCTCTCAGTGTTCCCTATGGGGGAAACTGGTCGCGCCACCGCGCATACGGCCCCAGAGCCAGATGCCTTAGACTCCCGCCAGGCCTGGCTTTGAGCGGTTTCTCCGTCAAGCCTCAGCCTCCAAGCCAAGCCGCTGCCGGCATCTCATGATCAGAAAGGAGAGCCCTGAGATGAAACGTCTCCTGGGGCTTTCGCTTGCGGTGGTGCTAATGGCCATAGCGGCTGTGCGAGTCTGAGCCCGCGGCAGCAGAGCGACCTGACCGGCGGGGAAGCGCCGCGCTGGGCGCAGGCCACCGGTGGCAGCCCCGGCATGGGGGCCGCGGTGGGGGCGCAGCAGGCGCGGCAACGGAGAGCTTCTGGGATCGCCTGTTCCGCCCAAAACTACGGGCGCTGTCGGACGGCGCCTCCGGAAAGGTAGACGTGCCGCGTACACTCCTGCCCATCCTCGTGTGCCTTGCTCATTGCCGCTATGCTCAGCTGGCCCTATAGCGCCGGCTGGGGGTATTATCCGAGTGGCTTGCTCGGGCTAATCCTTCTCATTGCGATAAGCCTGTTGGCTGATCCTCCTCACTTTGATAATCCTATTGGTGATAGGGGCCCACGGCATCATTCCAGGAATTCAATGCTGTAGATGTAGGCTGCTGCTTTGCCCTTATCACCGGAGCGGAAGGTGTCAATGCCCAGCGTGATGCCGGAAATCATTGGCATGTCATCTTTGTCAAAATAGGTTTGCAACGCGGCGAGCAGGTCAAATTCAGAGACCACCGTTTCATGCGGCTTGGGATTGCCGACACACACAAACCGTCCGCCCGCGTGATAATATCTCCCCTTGTACGGGGTGTTGAGTTGCTCCTCTTGCCCCAGGAAGAGGCCGATAAAATACGGCAGTGCAGGGAGTGCAAAATGACCGCTGGGTACCTTATCCTGCCCAAAGAAGATGTAGACCATTAAGGCTTCATTATGCACCTGTCTCTCGTACGACGCATGTTTCGGATATTTGATGATGCCCCAGTAAATCCGAATTTTCGACACCTTCTCAAGCTGTATATCCTGATTGACGAGAAATCCCCTCACGGGGCTCTTCGCTTCTAACCTTAAGGCGCCTTCATGGAAAGACAGCGCCAGTGATTCGGGGTCCTCGGCCCCGTGCTCCAATCTGAAGCCTTTGGCTTGGAGCCACTCCTCAATGGGGCCTTCTGCATAATCCGAAAAATCAATGCGCCACGCGACAACGGGCCATTCGTGACCGTCCGGCAGTGTGACAGGAGTGGTCGGCTCCGCAAGGCCGGCGCGGATGGTCGAGAACGCTCGTCCTGTAACCCATTCAGGGCTGCTGGCCGTCAGGCTGAGCATGCATACGAGCGCCGCTCTGGCTATGCTCTTCATTGGCAGGTTCCTCTTTGCACTCTCGCGGGGGGCGGTGCACATGGCTGCTAGAAAGATAGTGGGGAGGGATGCCATCAGCTCTTCTGTTAGGCGAGGGGACGGCCATAGATGCGATGACAACGCCGCCGCTGCGGCTTGCAGCGGCGGCCGGGGATGCTCGAGATTTATGGCGCCCTGAGTGTGGGCGCCAGGACGCCACTGACACAAACCTCCCGTGGCTCGCCTTCCTTATGCACCAGCACACCCGGGGCGACACACCTACCCTGGAGATCACCCTGCAGCAGGAAGTGCGCGGTACCGGTCAGTTTGCCGTCCGCCGTGGTCGTGCCGCACGGGCTGTCCTGCAGGCCCTCGCCCGGATTGGCGCAGGCTAGCCGACAGGCCATGGGCGTCTGCGGGGGCAGCCCTGACACCTTGACCCGCACCATAACACCATTTCCGTCGCCGACGATCGAGGCAACCCCGGAGGCCCTGTCCGTCAACTCGCCGAAGCGGGCATTGCCGTTGGTGTCACAGACGAGCCCCGAGACGACATTGGCGCTGGCCGGCATGGGCCCAAGCGCCAGCAGCAGGGCGGCCACCGAGGCGGCTCCAGCTTCCCGGGTCGTCCGTAGGCCGCCGAAGCTTCCCGAGATTGTCTCGCTAACAGTCCCCGTCAAAGGGATGCCGGTAGGCTGCGCCGCTGCCGACGCTCCCGGCAGCGGCGTCAAGATCCCCACGAGCGTGGTGATCAAAACGAGCGAGGTCAGGCGCCGTGTCATGGTAGGCCCCTTCTCTTGAAGACGATGTCCATCCGTATCACTGAAATATCTCGCCCTTAGGGGTTCGGTCGATCAAAACGTGTTGCTGAATGCTGCGCCAGAGAACCGAGCTTACAGGCCAGTGGGACACCACCTGCGGAGGAAACGTCGGACGCAGGAAGGCCCCGGCCTCACTCCCCACCAGTATCAAGGGTGCGCTGATACTGATGGGGAATGCAAAAACGGAGCGGAAAGCCAGATTCCCGTCAGGCACTAATACCCTTATCCCGCCTGATAGGTGAACTGCTGCCCGCCGATGGCGGCCTCCACCATC
>Ga0081538_10004233_pt1 | contig 13311 bp, 11 predicted proteins | sample TabmetS5T2R1_FD_71022 | JGI IMG/M metagenome (GOLD analysis project Ga0081538, IMG submission 71022) | Tabebuia heterophylla rhizosphere microbial communities from the University of Puerto Rico - S5T2R1 | ecosystem: Host-associated > Plants > Roots > Rhizosphere ...
CGGCACGTGGGTGCAGGACCTCACGCCGCCGGGCAGCGCGCGCTTGCGGCGGTGCTCGGGCGCGTGAAGCACCTGGAGGCTGCGTGACGCCGTCGCCTATGCTTGCCCGATGGCCGTAGCGACCCAGTCCGTCACCGACCTCGCCCGCGCCGCCAAGGCCGCGGCGCGCGAGCTCGCCGCGCTCGACTCGGGCACGAAGGACCGCGCGCTGCTCGCGGTCGCCGACGCGCTCGAGGCGCGCACGCCCGAGATCCTCGAGGCGAACGCGCGCGATCTGGAAGCCGGGCGCGAGTCCGGGCTCTCGGCCGCGCTGATGGACCGGCTCGCGCTCGACGCGACGCGGATCGCGGGGATCGCCCGCGGCGTGCGCGAGATCGTCGCCCTGCCCGATCCCGTCGGGGAGGTGATCGACGGCTCGCGCTTCGCCAACGGGCTGCAGATGCGCAAGGTGCGCGTCCCGCTCGGCGTCGTCGCGGTCGTCTACGAGGCGCGCCCGAACGTCACCATCGATGCCGCGGCGCTGTGCCTGAAGTCGGGCAACGCGATCCTGCTGCGCGGCTCGTCTTCGGCCGCGCACTCCAACGCCGTGCTGGCGAGCGTCGCGCGCGAGGCCGCCGAGGCCAACGGGCTGCCCGCGGGCGCGCTGGCGCTGGTCGCCGGTGGCGGCCGCGAGGAGCTCGCCGAGCTGGCCGGCCAGGAGGGCCTCGTCGACCTGATCATCCCGCGCGGCGGCGAGGGGCTGAAGAAGGCGCTCGCAGCGGTCGCGAAGGTGCCGGTCATCTACGCGGCGTCCGGCAACTGCCACGTCTATGTCGACGCGACCGCCGATCTCGACGACGCGCACGCGATCATCCTCAACGCAAAGACGCAGCGTCCGGGCGTGTGCAACGCGGCCGAGACGCTGCTCGTGCACTCGGGCGTGGCGGGGGCGTTCCTGCCGCGTGCGCTGAGCGAGCTGCACGCGGCAGGCGTCGAGCTGCGCGGCGACGGACGCTCGCGCGTGCTGGGCGCCGGTGTGCCGGTCGCCGAGGCGACCGACGACGACTACGCCGACGAGTTCCTCGCGCTCGTGCTCGCCGTCAAGGTCGTCGACTCCGCCGCGGAGGCGATCGAGCACATCAACGAGTACGGATCGGGCCACTCCGAGGCGATCGTGACCGGCTCCGTCGACGCGGCGCGTGCATTCCAGCTCGGCGTCGACGCGGCGTGCGTGTACGTGAACGCCTCGACGCGCTTCACCGACGGCGGCGAGTTCGGCATGGGCGCCGAGATCGGCAACTCGACCCAGAAGCTGCACGCGCGCGGGCCGATCGGGCTGCGCGAGCTGTGCACGTTCAAGTACCTGGTCGAGGGCACGGGCCAGGTCCGCCCGTAGCGGCGCGTGGCGCAGGTCGGCCTGCTCGGCGGGACGTTCAACCCGCCGCACCTCGCCCATCTGGTCTGCGCGCAGGAGGCGCTGCTGCAGCTCGGCCTCGACCGCGTGCTGCTCGTGCCGGTGGGCGTGGCGCCGCACAAGGCGATCGAGGCGGAGCCGGGCGTCGAGCACCGCGTCGCGATGTGCGAAGCGGCGGTCGCGGCCGACGAGCGCTTCGGCGTCTCGCGTGCGGACGTGGACCGCGACGGCCCGTCCTACACCGTGGATCTGCTGCGTGCGCTGGGCGGGGCGGACGCGCTGACGTTCATCGTCGGCGGCGACATGGCGCACTCGCTGCCGTCGTGGCGTGAGCCCGAGGGCGTGCTGGCGCTCGCGCGGCTCGGCGTCGCGGAGCGCGAGGACGTGCGCCGCGCCGACATCTCCGCTCGGCTCGCGGACATCGCGGGCGCTGCCGAGCGAATGGTGTTCTTCGACATGCCGCGGCTCGACATCTCGAGCTCGCTGATCCGCCGCCGTGCCGCCGCAGGTCTGGCGATCCGCTACCTCGTGCCGGACGCGGTCGCCGGCTACATCGAGCGGGAAGGCCTCTACCGACCGGCGCCCGCCTATCCTTGACCGACAGCGAATGACGGAACCCACATCCCTCGAGCGCACGCACGCGATCACAGACCCGGCCGCCCTCGCCCGCGCGATCACCGACTACGCGGCCGACAAGAAGGCAATCGACATCGCTGAGCTGGACCTGCGCGGAGTGCTCGGCTACACCGACTTCTTCGTCGTCTGCTCGGGCAACACCGATCGCCAGACCAAGGCGATCCACGACGGCATCCACCTCGGGCTCAAGAAGCACCACGGCCTGCTTCCCCGGCGCGTGGAGGGTCTCGCCGAGGCGCGCTGGATCCTCATGGACTACCTAGACGTCATCGTCCACGTCTTCACGCCGGAGGCGCGCGAGTTCTACCGCCTCGAGCAGCTCTGGGGCGAGGCGCCGCGCCGCGCGGTGGGGGAGTAGAGACGGCGAAGGGCCGCATCAGCGCGGCCCTTCGGAGGTGGAGCTAGAGGGGCTCGAACCCTCGACCTCCGCGATGCCATCGCGGCGCTCTCCCAGCTGAGCTATAGCCCCGAGTTCGTACTGGTCCGCGTACTTTATCGCGACCGCTCGATGGTTCGCCGCCGGCTCGAGCCGGAGGTGCATGACCGAGCGGCCAGTCACGTCGGCGATCGGCACGAGATAGCAACGCTCCATGTCTGGCGAATAGGCGGCGATCGCGTCGACTTCATCTGCGCGGTAGGTCGTGCGAACGTAGCCGCGCGGCGTATGCCGGCAGCAGCCGGTGTAGAGCACGAGCACGCCGTTCTTGCGCGACGTCCCACTTGCATTGCACCCGCATCAATCGCGCGCCGAGGTCGAAGACCAGGTCGTACCGCAGCCCCTCGAGCACCGGCTTCAGCACCGGGATCCCGAGCTCGAGCGCTCGTGTCGCGATCTTGTACTCCGCCACCGCTCCTTTCCAAGTCGACTCCGACATGCCCGAACACTAGTTCGTGTGGCGGACGGAAAATGCTGCACGTCGCAACCCCGCTAACCTCCTCGCTCGCATGACCGAGCATCGCTACGACCCGCGCGCGATCGAGCCCAAGTGGCAGGAGATCTGGGAGCGCGAGCGGACGTGGCAGGTCTCGAACGAGCACGTCGCCGGCCGCCCGAAGTCGTACGTGCTGGAGATGCTCCCGTACCCCTCGGGCGAGCCCCACATGGGGCACCTGAAGAACTACTCGGTCGGCGACGCGGTCGCCCACTTCCACCGCCGCACCGGCCACCACGTGCTGCACCCGATGGGCTACGACGCGTTCGGGCTCCCGGCCGAGAACCACGCGATCAAGACCGGCGAGCACCCGCGCGTCTCGACGGCAAAGTCGATCGCCGCGTTCCAGCGCGATCTCCGCCGGCTGGGCTTCTCGATCGACTGGTCGCGCGAGTTCGCGACCTCTGAGCCGCGCTATTACCACTGGACCCAGTGGCTGTTCCTGCGCTTCCTCGAGCGCGGGCTCGCCTACCGCAAGGAGGCGGCCGTCAACTGGTGCCCCAAGGACGCCACCGTGCTCGCCAACGAGCAGGTGATCGACGGCCGCTGCGAGCGCTGCGGCACGCTGGTCGAGGCGCGCCAGCTCGAGCAGTGGTTCTTCCGCATCACCGACTACGCCGACCGGCTGCTGGACGACCTCGAGACAATCGACTGGCCCGAGCACGTCGTGACGATGCAGCGCAACTGGATCGGCCGCTCCGAGGGCGCCGAGGTCACGTTCACGTGCGAGGAGCTGGGCGTCGACTATCCCGTCTTCACCACCCGCCCGGACACGCTCTTCGGCGCGACCTTCTTCGTGCTGGCGCCGGAGCATCCCGACGTGTTCCGGCTCGCGGCCGGCACGGAGCACGAGCACGCCGTACACGAGTACGTCAACCGCTCGCTCGGCGAGCACAGCGAGGAGCGCGGCGCCGCCGACCGCGAGAAGACCGGCGTTCCGCTCGGACGCACCGTGACCAACCCCGTCAACGGCGAGCAGATCCCCATGTACGTCGCCGACTACGTGCTGATGGAGTACGGCACGGGCGCGATCATGGCCGTGCCGGCGCACGACCAGCGCGACCACGAGTTCGCCCAGGCGTTCGGGCTGCCGATCCGGCGCGTGGTCGAGCCGGCGGACGGCGGCGAGGAGATCGACGGCGAGGCGTTCGTCGCGCACAGCGACAACGAGGTGCTCGTCAACTCCGGCAAGTTCAGCGGCATGCCGTCGGTGCAGGCGAAGGAGGCGATCGTCGACTGGCTCGACCGCGAGGGCCGCGGCCACCGCTCGGTCAACTACCGCCTGCGCGACTGGCTGCTTTCGCGCCAGCGCTACTGGGGCTGCCCGATCCCGGTCGTGCACTGCGACGGGTGCGGGATCGTGCCGGTGCCCGACGACCAGCTGCCCGTCCTCCTGCCCGACATCAGCGACTACCACCCGCGGGGCCGCTCGCCGCTCGAGACCGCCGAGGACTGGCTCAACACGACGTGCCCGCGCTGCGGCAAGCCGGCAAAGCGCGAGACCGACACGATGGACACGTTCGTCGACTCGAGCTGGTACTTCCTGCGCTACTGCGACGCGGCGAACGACGAGGCCCCGTTCGATCCGGCGATCCTCGCGAGCTGGATGCCCGTCGACCAGTACATCGGCGGCGTCGAGCACGCGATCCTGCACCTGATGTACGCGCGCTTCTTCGTCAAGGCGCTCGCGGACATGGGTCAGCTCACGGTGCAGGAGCCGTTCAAGGCGCTCTTCACGCAGGGGATGATCACGCGCGACGGCGCGAAGATGTCCAAGTCGAAGGGAAACGTGATCAGCCCGACGGCGTACGTCGAGCGCTACGGGGCCGACACCGCGCGCTGCTACATCCTGTTCATCGGTCCGCCGGACCAGGACGCCGACTGGTCGGACTCCGGCGTCGAGGGCGTGCACCGGTTCCTCGGCAGGCTCTGGCGGATGGGCGCCGAGCTGGCCGAGCAGGGCCCGCCGGCGCCGGTCGACGCGGCCGCGAACGGTGCCGCGGGCGACGACCTCGAGCTGCTGCGCAAGGCGCACTGGGCGATCGACAAGGTGACCGGCGACCTGAGCGGCCGGTTCGCATTCAACACTGCGATCGCGGCCGTGATGGAGCTCGTCAACGAGTGCTACGGCCGGCGCGCGAAGGTCGGCGAGACGACGCTGCGCTTCGCGACGGCGACCGCCGCGTCGCTGATCTTCCCGTTCGCTCCCCATGTGGGCGCGGACGTGTACGAGATGCTCACCGGGCGGCGCGCCTGGGAGGAGCCCTGGCCGCTCGCCGACCCGGCGCTGCTCGAGCGCGACGAGGTCGAGATCGCGCTGCAGATCAACGGCAAGCTGCGCGACCGGATGGCTGCGCCGCCGACCGCGGATCGCGAGCAGCTGGAGTCGCTCGCTCGCGCGCGTCCGCGCGTGCAGGCGCACATCGACGGCAAGGACGTGGTCCGGGTGATCGTCGTGCCGGCGAAGCTCGTGAACTTCGTCGTCCGCTGATCGCGGGCAGCTTTTCGCTGAATCGGCACAGGATTGTCGCAATCCGCGGCTGATCCGTGACGCCGCGCCGCCTAGCTTCGGCGGCATGACCGAACTCACCCCGCGCCAGCTCGCTCTCTGCGTCGCGGGGCTGCTCGTGATGGTCGTCTTGGGGCTGAGCCAGCTGCGGCGCGGCGGCGAAGAGAGCGCGGCGGCGCAGCGCTCGGACGGGCCGGCGCCGATTGCGGTCGACGAGGGCGACGGTGGCGGGCGGCTGGTCGTGCACGTCGCCGGGGCGGTGCGGAATCCCGGCGTGTACCGGCTGGCCGCGGGGGCGCGCGTCGACGATGCCGTGGAGCGCGCCGGCGGCGCGACGCGGCGGGCCGAGCTCGGCGCGCTGAACCTGGCGGCGAAGCTCGAGGACGGGCGCCAGGTGCTCGTGCCGCAGCGGGCCGCGCCGGGCGGCGCGGGCGCTGGGACGGTTGCCGGCGGAGCGGCGCCCGAGCCCGCGCCCGGCCAGCCGCTGAACATCAACACCGCGACGCTGGAGCAGCTCGACGGCCTGAGCGGGATCGGGCCGCTGACCGCGCAGAAGATCCTCGACTACCGCGAGGAGCTCGGCGGGTTCGGCTCGATCGAGGAGCTCGGCGAGATACCGGGGATCGGCGACAAGCGGCTGGCGTCGCTGCGCGAAGAGGTGACTCTGTGAAAGCGCGTGTTGGGTCGCGGCTGCGAGCGGCCGCCGCGCCAGGGGCGCGGCCTTGACGCGCGCGTCATGGCGCCGAGCCGTCGCGGCGTGGCTCGACGCGATCCGACGCCATCCGCGGCATGTCGTGCTGTTCGCGTTGGTTGCGGGGTTGATCTGCGGGCCGCTGGCGCCCACGGCGGTACTGGCGGCCGCGGCGGTCGCCGCGGCACTGGGCGGCCGCGCTCCGGTCGCGCTCACCGCAGCCGTCGCGGTGCTCGCGGGCGGCGCGTTCGCCCAAGGCCGCGTCGCCGCCCTCGAACCGGGCCTGCTGCCGGAGCTCGTCGACCGCCGCATCGAGGCGCGAGCCATCCTCCTCGAGCCGGTCCGAGTCTGGCGCAGCGGCACGGCGGTGGCCCGCGTCCGCATCGTTGACGCGGCCGTGAGCGGCGGCGGCGCCGTCACGGCCGATCGTGCCCGCGGCACGGCCCCTCGACTCGCCGGTGAAGTCGCCGTCGTGCGCGCGGAGGACGGGCGGGCGCCGCCCGGGGCACGCGTCGGAAGCGAGCTGCTCGTCCGCGGCCGCGTCGCACCGCTCGCCGACTTCGAGGACTACCAGCGGCGGCGGCTCGCCCACGCCGCGATCGAAGCGTTCTCGTGGACGCCGACCGGCCGCGTCCGCGGTGGGCTCGCCGGCGCGCTCGACTCCGTGCGCGAGCGAGCCGCGCGCGGGCTCGGCAGCGGCCTGCGAGAACCGGAGGCGGCGCTCCTGCGTGGCATGGTGCTCGGCCAGGACGAGGCGATCGAGGCCGAGACCAAGACCGACTTCCAGCGATCCGGGTTGGCGCACCTGTTGGCGGTCAGCGGCCAGAACGTTCTGCTCCTGTGCATGCTTGTCCTCGCGCTCGGCGCGCTCACGGGCGTCCGGCTGCGCGCGCGGCTTGCAGTGGCGATGCTGCTCGTCGCGCTCTACGTGCCGCTCGCCGGGGCGGGCCCGTCGATCCAGCGCGCCGGCGTGATGGGCATCGCAGGCCTCGTCGCAGCGCTCGCGGGACGCCCGACGTCGCGCTGGTACGCGCTCGGGGTCGCGGCGGCCGTGACGCTCGCGATCAACCCGCTGGCGATCGGCGACCCGGGCTGGCAGCTCTCGTTCGCCGCGGTGGCCGGCCTGCTCGCGGTCGCTTCGCGCATGCGCGAGGCGCTCACGCGCCGGCGCGTACCCGCGCCGGTCGCGGAGGTCGCGGCGATAACCGTCGCGGCGACGGCGGCGACAGCGCCGCTGATGGCGCTGCACTTCGAGGAGGTCTCGCTGGCGTCGCTGCCGGCGAACCTGCTCGCGGCGGCGGTCGTCGCACCGATCATGTGGCTCGGCATGATCGGGATCGCGGCGGCGCAGCTGTCGCCCGATCTGGCCGCGCCGCTGAACGGCCTCTGCGCGCCGCTTCTCGGCTACCTCCGGTGGGTCGCCCACGGCGCTGCGACGGCGCCGCTCGCCGCCGTCCCGATCCGCCTCGGCGGCCTGGCCGGCCTCGCCGCGGCATACGGCGCGCTGGCCGTGGCGGCCCTCGCGGCCGTCCGCGTGACCCGCGCGCTGTCGCGCCGGCTCGATACCACGGGCGGCGCGGCCGGCTGGACGGGCGCCTTGGCGCCCGTCGGATCTGGTGGGCACGCTCGGACCCTCGCGGCCGTTGGCGCGGCCCTGATCGCCGTAGCGGTGCTGGGCTTCGCCGCGGCCGGGCGGACGGAGCGCGGGCCGCCGCTCGGCCGCGGCGAGCTCGTCGTGTCGTTCCTCGATGTCGGCCAAGGGGACGCCACGCTGCTCCAGCGCGGCGCGGCGTCCGTCCTCGTCGACACCGGACCCCCGGGCGCGCCGATCGTGCGCCGCCTGCGCGAGGCCGGCGTCGAGCGCCTCGACGTGCTCGTGATCACCCATGCCGAAGCCGACCACGAGGGGATGGCACTGCCGGTCATCGCCGCCTTCAAGCCGCGGCTGGTGCTCGACGGCGGCGCCGGCTGGCCGACCGAGGTCCAGCGCGAGCTGCCGGCCGCGGTCGACGGTGCCGGCAGCCGGGTCGTCGCAGCACGCGCGGGCCAGGAGCTGCGGATCGGACAGCTGCGCTTCCACGTGCTCTGGCCGCCGCCGCGCTCGCCCACATGGCGGCCCGACGGCAACCCGAACGACCACGCCGTCGTCGCCCACGTCCGCGACGGCCCGTTCGACCTGCTGCTCCCCGCCGACGCCGAGTCTCACGTCACCGCCGGCCTCGAGCTGCCGCGCGTCGAGGCGCTCAAGGTCGCGCATCACGGCAGCGCGGACGAAGGCCTGCCGGCGATGCTCGAGAAGACCGCGCCGAAGATCGCGGCGATCGAGGTCGGCGGCGACAACACCTACGGCCATCCCGCGCCGTCGACGCTGGACGCCCTCCGCGTCGTTCCCGAGGTGGCGCGCACTGACCGCGACGGCACCGTGCGGCTCCACGTCTCCGGTGATCGAATGCGGCTCGAGCGGGACGCCTGAGACGCGTGCGGAAAGGCACATATCGCGGTCAAGGCGCGACGCGGGCACGATGGGGCCGGCCGGGTGATGGGGCCGGCCGGGCGATGGGCCGGCCGGGCGATGGGGCCGGCCGGCCGGGCGATCGGGCCGGACCCTCCCTTCAAGGCCGCCGTTCATGACCGTCGCGGCTTCTAGACTCGGCCGCCGTGCCGTCATTTCGCCCCGCGTACCTCATCTACGGCGACGACCACGGCCGCATCAGCGAGCGGCGCGCGCGCCTCCGCGCGATGGCCGAGGAGGAGTCGGGCGCCGGCGGCGTCGAGCTGCTGGAAGGTGACGCCTGCACGCCCGATGCCGTCGCCGCGGCGCTGTGCGCGATGACGTTCGCCCTCGGGCGGCGGTTCGTGATCGCCGACGGCGTCGAGCGCTGGAAGGAGCCCGACATCGCCGTCGTCGCCGGCGCGATGAAGGGCATCGACCCCGAGACCACGACCGTCGCGTTCTTCGGCCGTGAGGAGGGCCGCTGCAAGGTGCCGGACGCGCTCCGCAAGGCGGTCGACGCGGCCGGCGGGCAGGTCGCCGAGGAGAGCAATGTCAAGCCGCGCGAGCTGCCGCGCTGGCTGATCGCGCGCGCCGCCGAGCTTGGCATCGAGCTCGACCAGCAGGGTGCGCGCGCGCTCGTCGCCCACGTAGGCGACCGCCAGCAGCGGCTGGTCCGCGAGCTCGAGAAGCTCGCGCTCGAGTACGGCCCCGGCGCGAAGCTGGGCGCCGACGAGATCCACGAATCGTCCGCGACGTCGGCCGAGCGCAAGATCTGGACGCTCGCGGACGCGCTCGTCGCCGGCGACGGCCAGACCGCGACGCGCGCGCTGCTCGAGCTGCGGCAGCAGGGCGAGCGCGTGCCGGGGCTGCTCTACGGCATGGTCCGGCGGCTGCGCGACGCGCTCGGGATCGCCGAGGCGCTCGCGGCCGGACGACCCGCGGCGCAGATAAGGAAGGGCCTGCGGATGCCGTCGTTCGCGGCTGAGCGCCTGATCTCCGACGTCTCCAAGCGAGACGTCGAGGCGTTCCGCCGCGCGCTCGAGCTGATGGCCGACCTCGAGCTCGAGAGCCGCGGCGGAGGCGGCGGCGTGCTGAGCGAGGACACGGCCGCGGTCCGCGCGGTCATCGGCGCGGCGCGCTGAGCGGGTCGCCGCGGCGCGTAAGGCCGCCTCGCGCGGCGGTTCAGTCTGACTCGCCGCGACGCAGCTGCGTGGCGCGTCAGGCCGCCTGGCGCGGCGATTCAGTCCGACTCGCCGCGACGCAGCCGCGCGGCGCGGGACTTCTTGCGGGCGCCCGTGTTGCGGTGCAGCGCCCCGCGCTTGACCGCCTTGTCGACGAGCTGGATCAGCCGGCGGTGCTCGGCCTCGGCCTGCTCGTCATCGCCGTCGGCGACGGCGGCCTCGAGGCGGCGGAAGTAGGTCTTGATCGCCGACGTGTAGCGGCGGTTCTCGTCGCGCTCGCGCGCGGCGCGCAGGATGCGCTTTTCCTGGGAGTGGATGTTGGCCATGACGCAAAGAGGCCGCGACCTCACGGCCGCGGCGGGCGCGTACTATAGCGCGCCGCTATGCGACGGTCGCGCCGCAATCCGCCGCCGCCGCGGACCGACGAGGAGCGCGCGGCGGCGCGCGCCGAGCGGGAGCGCCGCCGGGCGGCGCCGGACGAGCCGCGCGGGTCGGCGGCGCCGGACGAGGCTCGCGGTGCAGCCGGCCACGACGAGCGGCGCGCCGGCGCCGTGTTCGACTGGTCCGGCCTCGAGCCGGCGTCAGCCGACCCGTCTCTGCCCCCGCCCGCCACCGCCGCGGCGCGCGGCGCGGCCGCGCCGCGACGCTCCCTCCGCGCGCGCAACACGGTCATCTTCTCCGTCCTCACCGGCTTCTCGCGCGTCGCCGGCCTCGCGCGCGAGATCGTCGCCCGCAGCTACTTCGGCACGTCCGGCGCGATGTCCGCGTTCACGCTCGCGTTCCAGGTCCCGAACCTGATCCGCGCGCTGGCCGCCGACGCGGCGCTCTCGTCCGCGTTCGTCCCGGTCTTCAGCGAGCTGCTGGAGAACAAGCGCAGGCGCGAGGCGCTCCACCTCGCCACCGCGCTCGCGGGCCTGCTGCTCGTCGCGCTCGGTGCGCTCACGCTCGCGTTCATCGCGCTCGCGCCGGTCATCATGCCGCTGTTCACCGGCGATGAGTCGACGCCGGCGCTCGACGACCTGACGGTCGGGCTGAGCCAGGTGCTGTTCCCGATCGTCGTGCTGCTCGGCCTCAACGGGCTCGTCGTCGGGATCCTCAACGCGCACGAGCACTTCACGATTCCCGCGCTCGCGCCGCTCGTCTGGAACGTCGTCATCATCGCCGGGCTCGTCGGCTTGACTCCGCTGTTCGAGGGCGACGACCAGCTGTACGCGTACGCGATCGGCGTGCTCGCAGGCACGACCGTGCAGCTGCTGATGTGCCTGCCGCAGTTGCGCCGGATCGGCTACCCGCTGCGCCTCAGCTTCGACTTCCGGCGCGATCCGCGCGTCCGCCAGGTGCTGCTGCTGATGCTGCCGGTCAGCCTCGGCCTCGGGCTGATCAACGTGAGCCTGCTGATCAACTCGACGATCGGCTTCCTCGTGTCCGAGGAGGCGCCGACCGCGATCGACGCCGCCTTCCGCCTCTACATGCTCCCGCAGGGCATGTTCTCCGTCGCGGTCGCGACCGTGCTGTTCCCGGCGCTGAGCCGGCTCGCGACGCGCCGCGATCTCGCTGGGCTACAGGCGCTGATCGGAACCGGCATGCGCCAGATCGCGCTGCTGCTGATCCCGAGCGCCGCCGCGTTCGCCGCCCTGTCGACGCCGATCGTGCGGCTCGTATACGAGCGCGGCGACTTCGACGCCGAGTCGACCGAGCAGGTGAGCGAGGCGCTGTTCTGGTTCGCGTTCTCGCTCCCGTTCGCCGGCGTCACGTTGCTGCTGACGCGCAGCTTCTTCTCGCTCCAGCAGCCGTGGCTGCCGACGCAGCTCGCGGTCTGGTCGCTGCTGGTCAACGCCGCCGTCTCACTCGCGCTCTACGAGCCGCTCGGGATCGGCGGCATCGTGATCGGCACGACGGTGTCGAACCTCGTGCTCATGCTGCTCGAGGCACGCCGCCTGCGCCGCGAGCTCGGCGGGCTCGAGGTCGCGCGCACGTTGGGCGCCGTCGCGATCATGCTCGCCGCCGCCGCCCTGCTCGCGCTGGTCGCGTACGGGACGTGGTACGGGCTCGACGACCTGCTCGGCCGCTCGCTGCCCGCCCAGCTGATCTCGGTCGGCGTCGCGCTCGCGCTCGGCGGGGCCGTCTACGCGGCCGTGCTCGTGCGCTCCGGGCTGCCCGAGGCGCGCCAGATCCTCGACCTGTTCGCGCGCAGGCTGAGGCGCACTCCCTCGTAACCTCTACGGCCGCGCAAATGGCGGACCAGTCGCACATCCGCAACTTCTCGATCATCGCCCACATCGACCACGGCAAGTCGACGCTGGCCGACCGCATCCTCGAGATGACCCACACCGTCGACACCCGCTCGATGCGCGCCCAGCTGCTCGACTCGATGGACCTCGAGCGCGAGCGCGGGATCACGATCAAGGCCCAGGCCGTGCGCGTCTTCTACACGGCCCGCGACGGTGAGACGTACCAGTTCCACCTGATCGACACGCCCGGCCACGTCGACTTCACCTACGAGGTCAGCCGCAGCCTGGCCGCGTGCGAGGGAGCGCTGCTGGTCGTCGACGCCTCCCAGGGCGTCGAGGCGCAGACCGTCGCCAACGCGTATCTCGCAATCGACGGGGGCCTCGAGCTGATCCCGTGCATGAACAAGATCGACCTCCCGGGCGCCGAGCCGGAGCGCGTGGCGGAGGAGATCGCGGAGCTGATCGGCGAGCCCGCCGACGAGGTCCGGCGCATCTCCGCCAAGACCGGCGACGGCATCACCGACGTGCTGGAGGAGCTCGTCGAGCGCGTCCCGCCGCCGGACGGCGACCCCGGCGCCCCGCCGCGGGCGCTGATCTTCGACTCCGAGTTCGACCAGTACCGCGGCGTGATCGCCTACATCCGCGTCGTCGACGGCACGTTCCGCAAGGGCGAGGCGATCCGCGCGATGGCGGCCGGAACCGAGGCGGAGATCGACGACATCGGCTTCTTCACGCCGCGCCAGACGCCGGCGGACGAGCTCCACGCCGGCGAGGTCGGCTACCTGATCACCGGCATAAAGGACGTCACCCGGATGCGCGTGGGCGACACGCTCACGACGAAGCGCAGCGGCGCGACCGAGCCGCTGCCCGGCTACCGCGACGTCAAGCCGATGGTGTTCTGCGGCCTGTATCCGATCGACTCCGACGACTACCCGGACCTGCGCGACGCGCTCGAGAAGCTGACGCTCAACGACGCGGCGCTGCTGTGGGAGCCCGAGACGTCGGATGCGCTCGGCTTCGGCTTCCGCTGCGGGTTCCTCGGACTGCTGCACATGGACATCGTGCGCGAGCGGCTCGAGCGCGAGTACGACCTCGAGCTGATGGCGACGATGCCGTCGGTCGAGTTCGAGATCACGCTCACCGACGGCACCTCGATCCCGGTCCACAACCCGACCGACATGCCCGACCCGGCGCGCATCGCCGAGGTCCGCGAGCCCTACATTCGCGCCAGCATCCTCGCCCCG
>Ga0081538_10004234_pt1 | contig 13311 bp, 14 predicted proteins | sample TabmetS5T2R1_FD_71022 | JGI IMG/M metagenome (GOLD analysis project Ga0081538, IMG submission 71022) | Tabebuia heterophylla rhizosphere microbial communities from the University of Puerto Rico - S5T2R1 | ecosystem: Host-associated > Plants > Roots > Rhizosphere ...
GCGGGGCGTCGAGATCACGACCTCGCGCTCGGGGCCCCCGATCGCCCTCGATATTCGCTTGTGGAAGGGCTCGAGCTGCAGGCCGCAGCTTTCGGCGAACGGCTCGAGTCTCATCGGAGCGGCTCCATAGGCCGCGTGAGGACGGGTTCGGGTAGCTGGCCGGTCGTCCGGGCCCTGAGCTGGTCGAGTGCCCGCTGCTTGCCGGCAAGCGCCGCGGCCTCGAGGCGGCGCTGGTCATACGCGCGCTGGCGGCACGACTGGTCGCAGTAGCGCCGTGGGCGTCCAATGCTCAGCTGCTCTATCGGTCGCCCGCAGTAGGAGCACTCGGCCGGTTTTGTCATAAACAGAAAACTTTATGCAAGCCGCCGGTCGTAGTAGGCTTTGGCTATTCCAGGCACGGGCTCCGTTCGGCCGAAGCCAAGAGTTCAGAACGGAGGACGGTGTCAAAGATCATCGACTACCTGACGGGGGCTGACCTCAAGAGCCGCAACGGTTCCGAGTTGCGCACCCTGCAGCGAGGCACTGTCCCCGAGACGATCCTGCCCTCAAGCCGCACGGCGCTGCCCAGCATCTCGGAGACGACGGCGCTCAGGGTGGCCGACCTCTACGCCGCGGTGCGAGTGCTGGCTGACGGCGTCGCCTCCCTGCCGCCGAAGGTCTACCGCGAGACCCCCCAGGGCCGCGTCCTCGCCGGCGTCAACGCGAAGGCGCTCTCAACGTTCATGGGCCACGCGAACATCTCGATCACCTTGGACCGCTACGGGCACCTGTTCCCCGGCTCCGAGGACGAGGCCGCGGGCCTGCTCGACACCTATCTCGCCGCCCAGCTCGATGGCGCCGCCGATGCCGCTCGCGCGGCTGGCGATCCACTGACTGGGGCGCAGACTGGGGCGCAGGTGGGGCGCACGGCCGAGAAGAGGCTTGAACAAGCCGGGTAGCACCCCGTGAGGCCGCATGTACCACATCTGATCCGCCAGTCAGTGACGACGAATCCAGCCGGCGAGGATCCAGGCCCAGGAACGCCTCCCGCAGCGCGGACAGCGCGACCACGGTCGTGTCAGGGTGGCACCACAGTGATGGCAGGAGGGCTGTTGCTTCACGACCATCGCTCAGTCACTCTCCTGGGACATCGCCTTCTCGCTCAGCCGGGGTGCTGCGAGCGCCATCGTTCGTCGACGTCCCGGACGATCTCGACGTTGTCCTCCGCCATCGCCGGCAGTATCGCGCTATGGGCAAACGAAGGCCGGACCCGACCGTTGGCCAAGTCCGGCCTCACGATTTGCGGCGCGTCAGGTCTTCCGCTCGAGGTCCGCGACCTCCTGCGCCTTCTTGTCTGCCTTTTCGTGGGCGCGGTCACGCTCTTGTTTTGCCTCGCCCTTGCGCTCCTCCCTGCGGCCCTCGCGGCGCATCTTCTCGTCATCCGTGAGGTCCGCCACTGCCTTCTTGACTCGACCGGTCGCCTTGTCGAAGATACTCATGTCTCATCCTTTCGTCGCTTGCCTACCTCGTTCCCGGCCCTCAATCCGTGAAACGTGGGGAAGCCGTTGCATCCACCCAATTGCGGCCGTTCCGGGTAGTTTGCGGCGGATGGCCGCGAGAAGGGGATCGGCGAGCACGACCGAGCTGCGGGTTGGCGGCCAAGCCTCCGACACGGTCGGTAACACGCCGCTCGTTGCGCTCAACCGCCTCGGGGAGAACCTCGCCGCGGAAGTCGTCGCGAAGCTCGAGTACTTCAATCCCGCCGGGTCGGTGAAGGACCGGATCGGCGTCGCGATGATCGACGCCGCGGAGGCCGAGGGCCGCATCGAACCCGGGCGCTCGCTGATTGTCGAGCCGACGAGCGGGAACACGGGAATCGCGCTGGCGATGGTGTGCGCAGCGCGCGGATACCACTGCATCCTCACCCTCCCGGAGGGCATCGGTAGGGAGCGCTCGGCGCTGCTTCGAACCTACGGCGCGGTCGTTCGCGAGACACCCTCGCTCGGCGGCATGAACGAGGCCGTCGACCTCGCTCGCCAGATCGTCGACGCGACGGACAACGCGTTCATGCCGCAGCAGTTCAACAACCCCGCGAATCCCGAGATCCATCGTCGCACGACGGCGGAGGAGATCTGGCGCGACCTCGACGGCGACGTGGACGCATTCGTGTGCGGGGTTGGGACGGGGGGGACGATCACCGGGGTCGGTCAGGTGCTGAAGGAGCGCCGGCCCTGGGTGCACGTGGTGGCGGTCGAGCCGGCAAGCTCATCGGTGATCTCCGGCCGGCCCCCCGGCCCGCACAAGATCCAGGGAATCGGGGCGGGGTTCGTCCCGGAGGTGCTGGACCGCGACGTGATCGACGAGGTGATGCCGGTCGAGGACGAGGTCGCGATCCAGACGGCACGGCTTGCGGCGACGCGCGAGGGCCTGCTCGTCGGGATCTCGGCCGGCGCCGCAATCAACGCCGCGCTCGATCTCGGCGCCCGCCGCGAGATGGCGGGCAAGCGCATTGTTGTGATCGTCCCCGACGGCGGCGAGCGCTACATGTCGCTCCCCTTCTTTGCTCCGTAACCTCCGGGTCATGCTTGGTCTTGGGAAGCTGCGCCGAGTGGTCGGAGAAATCCGCGCCGACGTCGCATCGGCGCGAGATCGCGACCCGGCAGCGCGCGGCGCCGGCACGCTGCAGATCCTCACGGGCTGGGCCGGGGTGCAGGCGCTCCTCTCGCACCGGGTCGCCCACGCGCTTCACGACGCGCACGTGCCGGCGGCCCCGATGGCGATCGCGTACGCGAGCCGAGCCGTCACGGGGATCGAGATCCACCCCGCGGCCACGATCGGCGACGACTTCTTCATCGACCACGGGTCCGGGGTCGTGATCGGCGAGACGGCCGAGATCGGCGCCCGCGTGACCCTGTACCAGGGAGTGACGCTCGGCGGCACCGGGTTCGCGCGTGGAAAGCGACATCCGACCGTGGGCGACAACGTCACGGTCGGCTCCGGAGCGAAACTGCTGGGCCCGATCGAGGTTGGGCACGGGGCCAAGGTCGGCGCCAATACGGTCGTGATCCAGGACGTGCCACCGAACTCGACTGTGGTCGGCAATCCCGGCCATCCCGTGCGCATCGAGGGAAACAGGGTGGAGGGCCCGGACACCGACTGGATCCACCTTCCGGACCCGGTAGCCGACGCGATCAAGGCCCTCTCGGAGAGGATCGCCGAACTCGAGCGCCAACTCGCCGAGGCCAATGGCGAGCCGGCGCCCCCGGACAAGGTGCACGAGCTCCGACCCAAACGTGGTCCTTCGTCCGCGGGAGGCTGACCCGCCCGCGGCCGCGGCTATTCTCGACCCGTGGCCGTAACCGAGGACCAGGAGCAGTTCGGGGCGCCCGTCGAGGCTGGCGCGACGCCCGAGGAGCGGCTGCTCGCCGACCTCAACCCACCCCAGCGCGAGGCGGTCACGTACGGAGACGGGCCGCTTCTCGTCCTCGCGGGCGCGGGCTCCGGCAAGACCCGCGTGCTGACGCATCGCATCGCGTGGCTGGTCGCCACGGGCCGCGCCCAGCCGGGCGAGATCCTCTCGATCACGTTCACGAACAAGGCCGCCGACGAGATGCGCGAGCGGGTAGAGCAGCTTGTCGGGCGGGTCTCGAGGCTAATGTGGGTGATGACGTTCCACTCCGCGTGCGCGCGGATCCTGCGCCGCGAGGCGACGCGGCTCGGCTACAAGGGGACGTTCACGATCTACGATGAGGGCGACTCGCTGCGCATGATCAAGCGCGCGATGGGTGAGCTCGAGCTCGACACGAAGCGATTTCCACCGCGCGCGATCAGGGCTCAGATCTCCGGCGCCAAGAACCAGCTTCTGGACGCAGAGTCCTTCCGTCAGCAGCAGGGATCGTTCTTCGAGCAGACGGCTGCCGACGTGTACGAGCTGTACGAGAAGCGGATGCACGATGCGAACTCGATGGACTTCGACGACCTGCTCGTCCGCACCGTCAACCTGTTCGAGCTCTTCCCCGACGTCCGCGAGCGCTACCAGCGCGCCTTCCGCACTGTGCTCGTCGATGAGTACCAGGACACAAACCGGGCCCAGTACCGGCTGTTGCAACTACTGTGCGAGGAGCATCGCAACCTGTTCGTGGTCGGCGACGAGAGCCAGTCGATCTACGGCTTCCGCCACGCCGACATCCGCAACATCCTCGAGTTCGAGCGCGACTTCCCGGACGCCGAGGTGGTGAAGCTGGAGCAGAACTACCGCTCGACGCAGACGATCCTCGACGCGACGAACGCGATCATCGCCAACAACCGCGCGCGCAAGCCGAAGCGGCTGTGGACCGAGGAGGGGGCGGGAGAGCCGGTTCGGATCGTCGAGCTTGGGGACGAGCACGAGGAAGCGCGCTATCTCGCGGGAGAGATCGAGCGGCTCGCGACGGAGGAGGACGTCCCGCGGACCGAGATCGCGGTCTTCTACCGCACCAACGCCCAGAGCCGCGTGCTCGAGGACACGCTGGTGCGCTTCGACGTTCCCTACCAGGTGATCGGGGGGACGAAGTTCTACGAGCGGCGCGAGATCAAGGACGCGATCGCCTACCTGACCCTGCTCACCAACCCGGCCGACGCGGTGTCGTTTGCCCGCGTCGTCAACTCCCCGCGCCGCGGGATCGGCCAGACCACGCAGGGCCGGCTGCTCTCGCACGCGAACACCATCGGCGAGCCGGTGTGGGAGGTGGCGCTACGCCCGGAGCGGATACCCGGGCTCGGATCGGCCGCCGTAAAGGCCGTCGGGCGGTTCGGCGAGATGATGGACGGGCTGCGCCAGCGCGCGGCCGCCAAGCATCCCGTCGCCGACCTGCTCGAGGCGGTGCTGTCCGAGAGCGGATACATCGAGGCGCTCGAGGCCGAGCGCACGATCGAGGCCGAGGGACGCGTCGACAACCTGCGTGAGCTCGTCGGGGTCGCGGGCGAGTTCGACGCGAACCGCGCGCTCGAGGCGGGCTCGGCCGATGGGGAAGAGCTCAATCCGCTCGACGAGTTCCTCCAGCAGCTCGCCCTCTACACGGATCAGGATGCGATGCGCGACCAGGAGGAGCTCGTCACCTTGATGACCCTCCACAACGCGAAGGGGCTCGAGTTCGGCTCCGTGTTCATGATCGGATGCGAGGAAGGCGTGTTCCCCCATTCGCGCTCGATCGAGGAGGGAAACCTGGAGGAGGAGCGCCGCCTTTGCTACGTCGGCGCCACGAGAGCGAAACGCGCGCTGACGCTGAGCTTCGCTCGCCAGCGCAGCCTGTTCGGCGCCCGCGGCCACAACCTGCCGTCGCGCTTCCTCTCCGAGATCCCGGACGACCTGGTCGAGCGCGAGGGCGGGGTCGAGGCGACGGGCTGGCTCACCGGGGACCAGGCGTCGCCGTCGCCGCTCGCCCGCGCGCCGAGCGCGGCTCCGACGGTCGAGCTCGGCCTCGGCGACGACGTCGTCCACGCGAGTTTCGGCGAAGGGGTCGTGACCGCGGTCGAGCCGGGATCGGTGATCGTGGTCCGGTTCGCGGTCGACGGCACCGAGCGCAAGCTGATGGCCGACTACGCCCCGCTGCGAAAGGCAGGCTGAGTAACTGGCCGCCGACGTGATCGACGGCAAGGCGGTGGCGGCGACCGTTCGCGCGGAGGTCGCCGTCGGCGCACGCGAGTTCGAGGAGCAGCACCACCGCCCGCCGGCGCTGGCGACCGTTCACGTCGGCGATGACCCCGCCTCCCAGCTATACGTGGGCTCGAAGCGCAAGCTGTCCGAGGAAGTGGGGATCCGCTCGATCCACCACGATCTCGACGCTTCGGCCGGGCCCGAGCGGCTGCTGGAGCTGATCGGCGAGCTGGGCACCGATGACGCCGTCGATGGGATCCTCGTCCAGCTGCCGCTCCCCGATCACCACGATCAGGACGCGGTGATCGCCCGCATCGCCCCGGAGAAAGATGTCGACGGACTGACGGCGACGAGCGCGGGTCTACTCGCCCAGGGTCGGCCGGGATTGGCTCCGTGTACCCCGCAGGGCGTGATGCGTTTGCTCGAGGTCGCGGGGGCGGAGGTCGAGGGCTCGGAGGCGGTGGTCGTGGGCCGCTCGATACTGGTGGGGCGGCCGCTCGCGAGCCTGTTGCTGAACGCGAGCGCGACGGTCACGGTCTGCCATTCGCGCACGCGGAACCTGCCGCGGGTGACCTCGCGCGCCGAGGTGCTCGTCGTCGCGGTCGGTTCTCCGCGCATCATCGGGGCCGAGATGGTCAAGCCCGGCGCGACGGTGATCGACGTCGGCATCAACCGCACCGATGACGGCTTGGTGGGCGACGTGGACTTCGAATCCGTCCGCGAAGTGGCCGGTGCGATCACCCCGGTGCCCGGCGGAGTCGGGCCGATGACGATCGCGATGCTGCTCCTCAACACCCTCCGCGCGGCCAGCGCCCGAGCCGGCTAAGCAACCTATACGCTCCGCTTCAGCCAAGACAAGGGAGACGGAGATGGAGTTCAGCAGGGTTCGAGCGGGAGAGCTCATCGCCGGGATATCGGGCGTCGCGCTCTTCGTCATCATGTTCCTGCCGTGGTTTGGCGTACCGGAGGCCGCCGAGGAGCTGATCGAGCAGTTGGGCGGGGTAGGTGCCGTCGAGGGTGCTGACACGACCGCCAACGCATGGGAGTCGTTCGACTTCATCGACATCGTCCTGCTGCTGGCGGTCATCGCGGGGATCGGGCTGGCGGTGCTGGCGGCCGCCCAGTCGAGCGTCCAGCTTCCGGTCGCGGCGAGCGCGATAACCGCGGGCCTCGGGATCCTCGGGAGCCTGCTGGTCACCTACCGGGTCATCGACCCGCCGTCGGAGGCGAGTCGCAAGGTCGGCCTCTTCCTCGGCCTGATCGCGGTCGCGGGCATAGCATTCGGGGGCTGGTTGGCGATGCAGGAGGAAGGCACGACGTTCGGGGGTGAAGCCGACCGGCTCGGCGGCGGCGGGGCGGCGCCTGGAGCGGGACCGCCCGCGCCACCACCGCCACCACCTCCGTCGACGGGTACCTAGCCACGCGAGCGGCAATCCTCCCAGCGGGCGTGATCGCCGGCGTGGCCGGGGTGGTGTTGGTGATCTCGATGTTCCTTCCCTGGTTCGGCCCCAACGCCGCGCAGGAGCAGGCGATTCAGGACGCGCAGGAGATCACCGAGCGCTTCGGCGGCCAGCGGCTCGAAGAACCCGACCTGACCGAGAACGCGTGGCAGTCCTTCGGGTTTGTCGACCTCGTGCTGCTCGTGACGGGCGTGGTGGGAGCGCTCACGGGTGCTCTCGCACTCGCCGCCCCACGCGGGCGATCGGCGGTCGGACCGGCGGCGACAACGCTCGCACTCGGGATCCTCTCGACGCTCCTGGTGCTGCACCGGGTGATCAACCCGATCGGGGAGGCGGCACGCGAGGTCGGACTCTTCATCGGCTTCTTCGCGGCCCTCGGGGTCGCCGCCGGTGGGTTGCTCGCTCTCGAGGGCCGGACGAGCTCTGCGACGGGGCGCTCGGCCGATTCCATAGGATCTCGACGGTATGGGTGAGGGGAGCGCCCAGGTACCACCGATCGCCGGATGGCTGATGATCGTCGGCGGGGTGGCGCTCGCCGGGCTCACGTTCGTCGACTGGTACGAGTTCTTCGGGGTCGGGATCAACGCCTGGCAGGCGCTGGCGCGCACCGACGTCGCGATCTTGGTCGCTGGCATCGTGGCGGCGGCTTGCGGCGCGTGGCTCGCGTTCGGCGACGTTGGCCCGGAGCTGCGTGTGGTGGCGCCATTCGGAGCGCTCGCGGCGGGACTCGGCGCGTTCGCCGTCTTCGTGCGAATGGTTAGCCCGCCGGGCGACCTGCCGCTGAAGTTCGGCATCTACCTTGCGCTGGCGGCCGCGCTCGCAGCCACCGTCGGCGGTGTGATCGCCACGCTTTCGACGTTTGGCTCGCCGCGGCCCCCGAGGCCGGCCGGGCCCGACCGGCGCGTCGGCCGCTAGCGGGCGGCGTTCAGCTGAGCCGCTCGGCGAGCCGGCCCGCAATCCTGGACGCGCACGCGATCACGGTCATCATTGGGTTGACGCCGAGCGACGTGGGGAGCAGGCTGGCGTCGGCTACGAACAGGCCCTCGACGCCCCGGACCGCGCCGGACGGCGTGGTCACGCTCCGCGCCGGGTCGCCGCCCATCGCGGCCGTTCCCATCGGATGGAATGCCTCGAGGCGCAGCTCGTTCGGTCGCGGCGGGGTCGCCTCGAACGCCGCGACGCCACCGGGCCGGATCGTGGGGCTTCCGCTCACCTGCGGGTAGATCTCGCGCGCGCCGGCCGCGAAGAAGATCTCCGCCGCGCGAGCGATCCCGTAGGTGAGCGTCGCGGCCTCGGCGCGGCTCAGGCGGTAGGAGATCCGCAGCGACCCGTCGCCGGCGAGCCCGACCCGGCCCGAGGAGTGATCGCTGAGGTGGACCCCGGCCGACGCGACCCGATCGTAGGCCAGTATTCGCTCCTGGTGCTCGCGACCGACGCCGGGCAGCCACTGCGCGCCGAACGCGAGCGGCGTGAACGTCGCCTCGAGCAGCAGCCCGCGGTCGAACCACTCGTCGACGCAGTAGCTCTGCATGATCCCGTTCCAGCCGCGGACTTCCTCGTCGAAGCGCGCCCCGATCCACGCGGCCGGGTGGAGATGGAGATTGCCCCCCAGCGTCCCGTTCGCGGCATCGAGGCCGGAGCGCATCAACAGCTCCGGTGTACCGAATGCCCCGCCCGCGGAGATCACGGTGGGCGCCCGAACCTCGAAGAGACGCGCCTCGGCCTCGCCGTCCACGTTGCAGCTCACGCCGGCGGCGCGCGAGCCCTCCAGCAGGACGCGCTCCACCTGTACGCCGGCCCGGACCCGAGCGCCGGCCTCGACGGAGCGCGGCAGGTAGGTGACGTGCATCGCACGCTTGGCGTCGAGGCGGCATCCCATGGGGCACGAGCTGCACTGGACGCAGCGGCCCGCGCTGCGCGACAGCGGCGAGCCGCTCGCCCCGATCGCCTCGGCGCCGTCCATGAACAGCTGACCATTCCTTCCCATCCGCCCGGCGTCCACGGGAACGACCGCCAGCGCCTTCTCGGCGTCGGCGAACTCGGCCTCGAGGCCGGTCGCCCACTCGATGCCATGGCGCTCACGCCACCGCTTCAGGACCCGCTCGGGGGCGCGAAGCGCGGTTCCGGAGTTGATCACCGTCGTCCCGCCGACCGCGCGCCCAACGGGTACCGGCACGGCGGGCCGTCCCTCCGCGATCGTGAGGCCCCCGTCGCGGTAGAGCTCGGACAGCGCCTCGACGGGGTCGTCGGGATATGTATCGCGGTTCATGTACCGGCCGGCTTCGAGCACCACGACGTCGAGGCCGGCCTCGGCGAGGATCGACGCGGCGACCGCGCCGCCTGCTCCCGATCCGACGATCACCACGTCGCACTCCTCGCCGCCGTTCGGCGGAGTGAGGTCTCCCAGCGGGGTAGGCCCGGGCGGGCCGTCGGCGTAGCCCGGCTTGTCGCCGGCTACGGCGCACGCCTCCTCATAGCCGACCGCTATCCGCACCCGCTCATCGCGTGCGTAGTGGACGCCGCTCATCACCTTGATCAGGAGCAGGAGGTCGCGATGAATCCACAGCCGCGAGAGCTCCAGGTCGGCGAGGAAGCGCTGGCGCGCCTCGAGGCTCGAGCGGCTGAACCGCCACGGGAACGGGAGCCACTCGAGCGCGCGCAGCGCGAGCCGGATCTGGCGCAGGGTGCGCGGGTCCAGCGAGCGGGCGTACCGCGCGAAGCTCTCCGCGACCGGCACTTCGGCCTCGGCCGCCGGCAGTGCGCCGACGCCGGGCGCCATCGCCTCCGCAAAGGCGCGAAGCGTCCGAAGCTCAGCGGCGCTCAGCCCCGGGCGGCGCCTTCAAGTGGGCGCGGAGACCGGCGCCACCCTGCCGGAGAGCGACCACAGCAAAAGCGCGACGGCGACGAGGAATCCGTCGACGATGAAGTTGAGCAGGTAGATGAAGACGTCTTGGTCGAAGACGAAGAAGCCGAGGGCCGCGAGCGATGACGCGGCCTTGCCGGCCGCGAGCACGAGCAGCAACGGCCGGTAGCGCACCACGTCGGCCTGGACAACGAGGCAGATCCCGGTGATCACGACCATGTATGCGAACCCGAGCGCCAGCCACAGCTGCTCGGTCGTCTCGGGCGCCCGCGGGAAGTCCCCGAACCAGTCTCCGACGTCGGAGACCACGTCGAGCACGCCGTCGGGAGTCGCGATGAACAGGAGCCCGGTCACGGCGAAGCTGGCGGCCAGCAGGCGAAGGTTGAAGACGACGAACCGCTCCGCTTGCTCCCCGGTCATCGCTGCGAGATCCTACCCTCGTACCGGCGAGTGGAGCTGACCGGGATGCCGTCCCTGGACGCGCTGGGCGAGGCGTTCGCGAACGGAACGCCGGTTCCCATCGACTCCGCCGACGCTGGCACGTACCGCAACGCCGGGCTCACCGGGCTCGAGGTCGTCACCTTCCCTGGCGGCTAGCACTCCGCCGAGGGCGGGTGGGGTCGCGGCCTAGAATCACCACCGTGATCGACCGCGACCAGGTGCTGCACGTCGCGCGGCTCGCGCGCCTGCGGCTCGGTGACGACGAGGTGGAGCGGATGGCTAGTGAGCTGTCCGGGATCCTCGACCACGTCGATCGGATGAACAGGCTCGAGCTCGAGGGAGTCGAGCCGACCTCGCACGTCGTCGAGCTTGAGAACGTGCTGCGGCCAGACGAGCCGCGGCCGAGCTGGCCGAAGGAGACGGTCCTCGAGCCGGCCCCCGATCCCGCCGAGGGCGCCTTCCGGGTCCCCTCCCCACAGGCGGAGTCGTAGGTGGGCGAGATCCTAGAGCTCACCGCCCGCCAGGCGGGGGAGAGGATCCGTGCGGGCGAGCTCGCGGCCGGCGAGTGCTTCTCCGCGTGGGCCGTCGCCGCGGCCGGCGACGATCTCAACGCGTACCTGTGGCGCGCGGACGAGGACGGAGCGGGATCGAGCTACCCGCCGCTCGCGGTCAAGGACATCTTCTGCACCGAGGGAGTGCCGACGACCGCCGGCTCTCGGATCCTCGCGGGCTACGAGCCGCCATACACCGCGACGGCGGTTCGAAACGTCGCCGAGGCGGGTGTCGAGCTGCTCGGCAAGACGAACATGGACGAGTTCGCGATGGGCTCCTCGAACGAGAACTCCGGCTACGGCCCGGTGCTCAATCCCTGGGACCGCGCGCGGGTTCCCGGCGGCTCCTCGGGCGGCTCGGCGGCGGCGGTGGCAGGTGGGCTCGCGCCGTGGGCGATCGGCACGGACACCGGCGGCTCGATCCGCCAGCCGGCGTCGCTGTGCGGGATCGTCGGGTTGAAGCCGACCTACGGCGCCGTGTCCCGCTACGGGATGATCGCGTTCGCCTCCTCGCTCGACCAGTGCGGGCCGCTGACGCGCGACGTCACGGACGCCGCGCTGCTCCTGTCGCTGCTCCAGGACCGCGATCCATGCGACTCCACCTCGGTCGGAATCGACGGCGGCGTCAACTCGCCGCGGCGCGAGGATCTGAGGGGGCTGCGGTTCGCCGTCCCGAGCGAGCTGGCCACGGACGGCGTCGAATCCGGGGTGAGGTCGTGCTTCGAGGAGACGTTGACCCGGATCGAGGAGCTGGGAGGCGAGGTGGGGGAGACGGCCCTACCCAGCGCCGAGCATGGGATCTCGGCCTACTATGTGATCGCACCGGCCGAGGCGTCGGCGAACCTGGCGCGCTACGACGGGGTGCGGTTCGGCATCCGAAACGAGGCGCCGGAGCTCGACGCGATGTACGAGGCGACTCGCGCCGCGGGTTTCGGCGACGAGGTGAAGCGGCGGATCATGCTCGGCACGTACGCGCTTTCGTCCGGGTACTACGAGGCGTACTACGGCCGTGCACAGCGGGTAAGGACGAAGATCGCGGACGACTTCCGTGCCGCCTTCGACCGCTTCGATTTCGTCGTCACCCCGACGTCACCGTCGGTGGCTTTCGAGCTCGGCGCGAAGCTGGACGACCCGTGGTCGATGTACATGAGCGACTACTTCACGGTCCCGATGCCGCTCGCCGGGATCCCGGCGATCTCGATCCCCGCCGGGCTGGCCGAGCCGGACGGGGGCGGGCCCGAGCTCCCGGTCGGGTTCCAGATCGCCGGGCCGGCGTTCAGCGAGAATGCGATGCTCGACGCGGCTTTCGCGCTCGAGCAGGCAATCGGTTTCGACGCCCGCCCACCCGGAGTCGGGTGACCACGATGATCCCGGAGGGCAACGGGTACGAGGCGGTGATCGGGCTCGAGATCCACGTCCAGCTCTCGACCCGCACGAAGATGTTCTGCAGTTGCGAGCTGTCGTTCGGCGACGAACCCAACATCCACACGTGCCCGGTGTGCCTCGGGCATCCGGGCACGCTGCCGGTGACCAACGAGCGCGCGATCCGGTTCGCGCTGATGATCGCCCGGGCGTTCGAATGCGATGTTGTCCCGCGGTCGATCTTCCATCGAAAGAACTACTTCTATCCCGACCTTCCAAAGGGCTACCAGATCAGCCAGTACGACATACCGCTGGCGAGCGGCGGGCGGCTCGGCGACGTCCGCATCAACCGCGTCCACCTCGAGGAGGACGCGGCGAAGCTGATCCACCTCGGCGAGTCGGGGCGGATTCACGGCTCCGGGCAGTCGCTCGTCGACTTCAATCGCGGCGGAACCCCGCTGGTGGAGATCGTCACCGAGCCCGACCTGCGCGGCGCCGCGGAGGCGCGCGAGTGGTCGCAGCTGCTGCGCACCACGATCAAGCAACTCGGCGTCTCCGACGTGAACATGGAGGAGGGCAGCCTGCGCTGCGACGCGAACGTCTCGCTGCGGCCGGCGGGGTCCGAGGATCTCGGTGTGAAGACCGAGCTCAAGAACATGAACAGCTTCCGCTTCCTCGAGCGCGGGATCGATGCCGAGCTCGAACGCCAGGGGGCCCTGCTCGACGGCGGGGAGGCGGTAACCCAGGACACGTTGCACTTCGATCCCAGTACCGGATCGCTTACGCCGCTGCGAAGCAAGGAGTACGCGCACGACTACCGGTACTTCCCCGAGCCCGACCTCGTCCCGCTCGCCCCGACGGAGGAGATGCTTCGCGCCGCCACGGAGGCGCTGCCCGAGCTCCCAGCGCAGCGGCGCGACCGGTACCGGGACGAGCTCGGGCTGTCCGACGATCTCGCCACCCAGCTCGCGTTCGAGGCCGATCTGGGGAGCTACTTCGAGGCGGCGGTCTCCGCCGCGG
>Ga0081538_10004235_pt1 | contig 13310 bp, 10 predicted proteins | sample TabmetS5T2R1_FD_71022 | JGI IMG/M metagenome (GOLD analysis project Ga0081538, IMG submission 71022) | Tabebuia heterophylla rhizosphere microbial communities from the University of Puerto Rico - S5T2R1 | ecosystem: Host-associated > Plants > Roots > Rhizosphere ...
GATCGTCACGGGCTCGTCCTCGTATGGCGTGGCCGAACCGCTGTCCGCCACCGCGACCGGCCCGTCGTTGGCGCCGGTGATCGTGACCGTGATCGAGGCGGTGGAGGTTCCGCCTTTGCCGTCCGAGATCGTGTAATTGAAGGTATCGGTCGCGGTTTCTCCGACGTTCAGATGGTCGAACGTGCTTCCTGGATCGTAATGGATCTTTCCGTCCACGATCGAGGCAGTCGCACCGCTCGGAGGCGCATCGACCGAGCTGATGGTGAGCGTCGTCGCTTTGCCGAAGATGATCGCGTCGGGATCGAAATCGTTGGCGAGGACATCGATGAGAATGCTTGAATTCTCGGACGTTCCGGCCTTGTCGTTGGACGCATAGGGATTGTTGTTGACGCCGGTCAGGTTGAGCACAAAGTCGTCGCCAAACTCGATGAACTCAACGCCCTTGATGTTGTCTTGGCCGTCCCGTCCGGCGACATTGTCCGACATCTGGAACGAGCCGTATTTCAGGTTTGAAATCGTGTACTGATCGAGCGTTCCGGTGGCGATGACGCGGTCGATTCCAATGCCGCCGTTGATACTGTCGTCGCCCAGACCGGCGACGATGATGTCCTTCCCGCTCCCGCCGCGCAGGTCGTCGTTCCCGGCATCACCGCTCAGGAAGTCGTTGCCGCTGCCACCCCGGATGAGGTCGGCGCCGTTTCCCCCGAAAACCTTGTCGTTCCCTCCAGCGCCGAGGAGGGTATCGTCGCCGTCGAATCCGTAGATCTCCTCGTCCTTGCCGGTGCCGAAGATCTTGTCGGCCCCGCTGCCGCCAGGAATGATGACGCCCATGACGCTCCCCCTTCGCGCTAACTGTGTGACTTTCGGTGAAAATGCTCCCGCGCGCTGATCTCAGGTCCTAAGGGCGGTGGAGCGTTTCTGATTTTCCATCATAACGGTATGGGCGAGGGCAATGCCCTACGTCCCCGCGACGCTTGGTCTGTTGCTATCCGGTTGCACGGCGATCCCCTGGCAAAAAACTCGCATGGCGATAAGAAAGAAGGCTATCGTCCTACTATCCCGCGAACTAGGGAGAAATTCAATGCCAATTTGTGAAGTTATGCTTACTGGAGTGGGGTGATCCCTATCCCATAGTAAAATAAGCCCACAGCGAGATTGCCCTGTGTCCGCCTCGTCAGCCGGTCGCTGGCGCACTGATCAAGAGCGGAGATATCCCTCGATTATTCTTAAGTGGCGAATTCGCCTTGAGGGGTCTGATCTTGGCGGGATCAACGGATAGTTGGATCTCGGATAAACAGGTAAGTCCTCAAGCTGTTTCTCGATCCAGCTGCGACGACCAAATCCCAGAAAATGCCGTCGAAAAATACCCCGCTGCTTGCGCAGCGGGGTTTGAGTTGCCGTCAGGAAACTGGGGACGCGAGGGGTCGCGCGATTTCTTAGAAGGGGAACAGGATGTCGAACACCTGCTGGCCGTAGCGCGGCTGCTGGATGTCGCTGATCGTGCCTTCGCCGCCGTAGGCGATGCGGGCTTCGGCGATCTTGTCGTACGGGACCTCGTTGAGCGAGGTGATGTCTTCGGGGCGGATCACGCCCTTCACCGACAGGTCGCGCATTTCGTAGTTCACGCGCACCTGCTGGCTGCCCTGGATCACCAGGTTGCCGTTGGGCATGATCTGGGTGATGACGGCGGCCATGCGCAGGTCGATCTCTTCCTCGCGTTGGGTCGTGCCGGTGCCGGTGCTGGCGCTGTCGCTGTCGGCGTTCACGAGGTCGCCGGGAATGGCATCGCCGTCGAAGATGTTGTTGATGCGGCTCTCGTAGCCCAGCAGGTTGTCGAGGCCGGCGCTCTCGTCGGCGCTGCGCGAGCGCGAGGTCGAGTTGTCGAGCTCCGCCTCGTCGTCGATCTCGATCACCACGGTGAGGATGTCGCCGACCCGGCCGGCGCGCTGGTCCTTGAAGAAGGCGCGCGAGCCCTGGCGCCACAAGGAGGCCGGCTGGCGCAGGTCGCTCAGCGGCTCCGGCATGGGCAGGCTGACCGGCTTGTAGAGCTCCTGGGCGGTCGGGTTCTCGATCTCCGACATCGGCGGCTCCTCGCCGATGCGGGCGATGCGATCGAGGGTGTTGCCGCAGCCGATCACGCTCAGCGACAGGCCGACGGTGGCGGCGATCTTCACGTATTTCCTGGGCATGATGTTTTCCTCAGTTGACGGACGCGACATCGAAACCGATGGCGACGGTCCCGGCATCGATCACGGTGCCGGAGAGCTGGCGGTTGCTGTTGACGTTGATGACGCGGACGGTCTGGCCCATCGCCGCATCCTGCATGGCCTTGCCCTGCACGCTCAGGGTCATCTGGCCGGTCTTCACCACCAGGCGGACCAGGTCGTTCTTGCGGATCACCGGCGACACCGCGACGTCGCTCTGGCGCAGGATCTGCCCGGCCTTGAGCGGCCGCTTGGCCATGCGGCCGACCAGCTGCTCGGCGTCGGTCAGGCTGTTGCCGGAGAGGCGCGACAGGTGCACCGCCTGCCATTCCAGGTCGTCGGCGGAGATGATGTCGCCGGCGCTGATCAGGCGCTTCGGCACCGGGATCTGCGCCATCTCGTAGACGGTGCCGAACACGTTGCGCTGGATGACCGGCGGGCCATCCGCCGGCGCCACCAGGATCGCGGCGAAGCGGTTGGAGTGCGGGTCGAAGTTGATCGCGCTGACCGCGACCGAGTTCTCGACATCGGTCGGCAGATCAAGCTCGAGGTCGCCGCCATCGAGTGCGACGTCGAGATCGCTGGACGAGCCCATGCGCTCCTGCACCGCGACGGCGATGGCATCGCGCACCATCGGCGCGGTGACGCGCTGGCTCATCCGGCCGATCGTGACCTTCTGGTATTTCGACGGCTTCCACGACAGGCGATAGGCGCGCGCCACCTGCTGCAGGAAGCGGGAGTCGAGGGTCAGCGTCTGGCCGGCCTTCGGCGCCTGCGCCACCGCGACGTCGCCGTCGCTGAGCGATTCCTGGAACAGATCGCCGAGCCGCACCACGTCGTCGTCGACCATGATGCGGTCGCGCAACGTGAGCATGTCGGTGTATTCCAGCGCCGCCTCTTCGGCGAACGCGGGTTGCAAGGGCTGCCAGAGCCAAACGCCGGCGAGCAGCGCGATGGCGAGCGGACGGATGCGGGTCATGACGAGCGCTCCTTACCGGATCTGCGAGATCGTCCCCATCATGTCGTCCGACGCCTGGATCACTTTGGAGTTGATCTCATAGGTGCGCTGGGCGGTGATGAGGTCGGTGATCTCCGACACGATGTTGACGTTGGAGGTCTCGAGGAAGTTCTGCTGCAGCGTGCCGAAGCCGACAGCGCCGGGGTTGCCGGTGGTCGGCGTGCCGGAAGCCTCGGTCTCGGTCAACAGGTTGTCGCCGATCGCGTCGAGGCCCGCTTCGTTGATGAAGTTCGCCATCTGGAACTGGCCGAGTAGCTGCGGCGCGGTCTGACCGGCGATGGTCGCCTCGACCTGGCCGCTGGCGTTGATGGTGAGGCTGGTGGCGTTTGGGGGAACCGTGATGCCCGGCAGAACGGTGAAGCCGTCGGCGGTCACGATCTCGCCGTCGGGCGACAGCTTGAACGAGCCGTCGCGGGTATAGGCGGTGGTGCCGTCCGGCATGTCGACCTGGAAGAAGCCGCGGCCCTTGATCGCGACGTTGAGCGGGTTGTCCGTCATCTGCAGGTTGCCCTGCTCGTGGATGCGGTAGACCGCGATCGGCTTGACGCCGACGCCGATCTGCACGCCGGCGGGAACGATGGTCCCGCTGTCGGTGGATTGCGTGCCGACGCGGCGCAGGTCCTGATAGAGCAGGTCGGCGAACTCGGCGCGGCGGCGCTTGTAGCCGGTGGTGGTGGCGTTCGCGATGTTGTTCGAGATGACCTCGACATTCATCTGCTGGGCGAACATGCCGGTGGCGGCGGTGGTGAGGGAGCGCATGGCGTCTGTCTCCTTCCCTTACGTGTTGGCTGTGATGCTGCTGATGGCGCGGCGCTGGCGCTCGTGCTCGCTGTCCAGGAAGCGCTGCATGGTCTGGTAGTTGCGCGTTACCTCGATCATGTTGGTCATTTCCACGATCGTGTTGACGTTCGAATCTTCCAGCATGCGCTGCGCGACCTTGCCGGTCGCCTGGGTCGTCGGCTGGGTGCCGGCGTCGAAGACGTTGTCGGGCCCGGGGACCAGGGCGGCGCGGTTCTCGAAGTCGACGACGTCGAGCTTGCCCACCACCTGCAGCAACTGGCCGTTCTTTGCCAGGTCGGTGGAGATGGAGCCGTCCTCGCCGACATAGATCGGCCCGTCGTCGGGGTTCAGGGTCACGCTGCCGCCGCTCGCCAGCACCGGATAGCCGTGGCTGGTGACCAGCACGCCGTCCTCATTGAGTTGGAAGCGCCCGACCCGGGTGTAGCGCACACCCTCCGGGGTTTGCACGGCGAAGAAGCCGTCGCCCTGGATCGCCAGGTCGAGGTCATTGCCGGTCGGTCGCAGGGTGCCGGGCGAGAAGTCGCGCGCGGTCGCGAAGTCCTGGACATAGGACAACTGCGTGCCCGTCTCGGCCGGAATCTCGACTTCCGACATGAGCATCATTTCGGCCTTGAAGCCCGAGGTGTTTGCGTTGGCGAGGTTGTTCGCCACCACATCCATCTGGTCGCGCAAGACCATTTGTCGCGAAAGCGCGATGTAAGTCGGTGTTTCCATGACAGCGTCCCATAACGGGTTCATTTGCCGGTCTTCTGCCGGCGAACCCCTAAACGCAACTTCCGTGCCAGGACGGTAAAGGGGCGGATTTCCTGGACTTTGCCGGCCGCCGCCATTGGGCCGGGGAGGGGCTAGACCGCCCGTTCCGGGCAGATGCTGCCGGGTCGCCGGCAGTTCCTGCCAAGGCCTTTAAAATCCAACACTATCGATTGACCTATGGGTGCATTTTACGGGGTGTTAACCATCTTGGGCCTACCTTGCGGCCATGGGAAAGGACGGCGCCGACCGTCTGCGTACGCGTGGAACAGAGGGCATTGATGGCCGAAGAAGAAGTCGCCGAGGAAGCAGCACCACCCGTCCGCAAGAAGCGCATGAGCGGCAAGAAGCTGGTGCTGTTCATCATCCTTCCGCTGATCCTGTTCGGCGGCGGCGGTGCCGCGGCATGGTTCCTGCTTTTCCAGGGCCAGGAGCCGGTCGAGGGCGAACTGGCGGAGGCGGAAGCCGAAGCGGCGCACCCACCGGTCTATTACGACCTGGACGAGATGACAGTGAACCTCTCCACCCAGAGCAAGCGCAACTCCTATCTCAAGCTCAAGCTCGCGCTGGAGCTGGGCGCGCCGGAAGATTCCGAGACGCTGCCCAACGTGCTGCCGCGCGTGGTCGACCAGTTCCAGATCTATCTGCGCGGCGTGCGCGTCGAGGACCTGCAGGGTTCCGACGGTCTGCAGCGCCTGCGCGAGGAATTGCTGCTGCGCGCCCAGAAGGCCGCGGCGCCGGCGACCGTGAAGGATGTGCTGTTCAAGGTCGTCCAGATCCAATGATGCGACGAGGGAACGCGTAAGCCAATGATCCCCGACGACAAAGACAACGAGGAGATGAGCGAGGAGGAGCGCGCCGCCGCCGCCGAATGGGAAGCGATGGCGGGCGGCGACGATGCCGCTGCCGAAGGCGAGCAGCAGGCGGCCGGCGGTGGCGGACCCAAGTCCAACCGCGTCCTCGACCAGGACGAAATCGACAGCCTGCTCGGCCTCGGCGCCGGCGGTGGCGGCGACGACGACAAGCCGTCGGGCATCCAGGCCATCATCAACAGCGCGCTGGTCAGCTACGAACGTCTCCCGATGCTGGAGATCGTGTTCGACCGCCTGGTGCGCATGCTCTCCACCTCGCTGCGCAACTTCACCTCGGACAACGTCGAAGTCTCGCTCGACAGCATCACCGCGATCCGATTCGGCGACTATCTCAACTCGATTCCGCTGCCCGCCATGCTCGGGGTGTTCAAAGCGGAGGAGTGGGACAATTTCGGCCTGCTCATGGTCGACTCCTCGCTCACCTATTCGATCGTCGACGTGCTCCTGGGCGGCCGCCGCGGCACCGCCGCGATGCGCATCGAGGGCCGGCCCTACACCACGATCGAGCGCAACCTGGTCGAGCGCCTGATCGGCGTCGTGCTGAACGACCTGACCTCGACCTTCGATCCTTTGTCGCCCGTCACCTTCCGGTTCGAGCGCCTGGAGACCAATCCGCGCTTCGCCGCGATCGCGCGACCGGCCAACGCCGCCGTGCTGGCGCGCCTGCGCGTCGACATGGAAGATCGCGGCGGCCGCCTCGAATTGCTGCTGCCATACGCGACCCTGGAGCCGGTGCGCGAATTGCTGCTGCAGATGTTCATGGGCGAAAAGTTCGGCCGCGACTCGATCTGGGAAACCCATCTGTCCGGCGAGCTGTGGCAGACCGAGGTTCCGATCGACGCGGTGCTCGACGAATTCAGCATGTCCCTCGGCCAGGTGCTGAGCTGGGAACCCGGCTCGCGCCTGGAATTGGAATGCACGCCGAATTCGCCGGTCGAGCTGCGTTGCGGCGGCGTGCAATTGTTCCGCGGCACCATGGGGCGGCGCGGCGGTCACATCGCGGTCCAGATCCAGGACCGCCTGATGAAGCTCTAGAGTATTCGGGGAAGCTGACGCGATGTCCTGGACTATCCTCGCCGACGGCGTGGTGGCGGTTCTCCTGATCGCGACGATCATCTATGTCCGGCGCTTCAGCAAGCAGATCAGGGCAATCCGCGACAGCCGCGGCGAGTTCGAGAAGCTGATCGCCGACCTCACCAAATCCACCGACCAGGCCGCCAGCCATTTGCATCAGTTCAAGGTGACGGCGGAGGTCACGGGGCGCGACTTGCAGGCGCGGGTCGAGCGCACCCAGGCGCTGACCACCGAGTTCGGCAAGATGGGCGAGGATCTGAAGCTGCTCACCGAGCGCGCCGAAAGCGCCGCCAATCACCTGGAAGCGGTGATCGCCAAAGGCCGCCATATCGCCACCGCCAGCGCGCCTGCGCCGGTCGCCGCGATGCAGCCGGCGCCCGCGATCGAGCTTCCGGAGGAAGAGGACGACCGCAAGGTATCGAGCCTCAGCAAGCTGTCGGGTCTAAGGTGAGGATGGTCATGCGCCTGCGTCTCCTGCCTGTCCTGATGTTTGCCCTGGTCGCCATGATGACCGTCAGGGTCGGCTCGGTCTGGAATGCATTCGAGGTGTCGGTTGGCACCGAGACTCTCGCTCAGGGCGAACCCGCTGCCACGCCCGAGGGCGAAGCCAAGCCGGCTGAGCAGCCAATCGCGCCGGCCGCTGCCAGTGAGCAGGCGCCGCCTGAACAGCCTGCGCCGGAAGGCACCGCTCCCGCTGAAAGTACTGGACAGCAGGCAGCCACGACGCCCGAGGCACCGGCGGACGAGCGCGCGATGACTGAGGAGGAAGCGGCAGCCGCGGCGGAACCGGAGCCGGAGGTCGACGATCCGTACGAGTACACCGACGAAGAGGTCGATGTCCTTCAGCAGCTGGCCAAGCGCCGCGAGGAACTGGACCTGCGGGCGCGCCAGCTGGACGAGCGCGAAGCCCTGATCCAGGCCGCCGAGCAGCGCATGGAGCAGAAGATGGCCGAGCTGAAGGCGCTGCAGGCCACCGTCGAGGATCTGCTCAGGGCGCGCAGCGAACAGGAAGAGGCCGAGCTCAAGAGCCTGGTCAAGATGTACGAGAACATGAAGCCCAAGGCGGCCGCCAAGGTGTTCGAAGAGATGGACATGGATGTCCTCTTGGATGTTGTCGACAGGATGAACGAGCGCAAGGTCGCGCCGATCCTGGCGCTGGTGACGCCGACGCGGGCGAAGGAGATCACCTTCGAGCTCGCGCAGCGTCGCCAGCTGCCGATGCCGGAGTAGTGCTTACGAATAGGAATATCCTTGTTTAACCGCCGCTTAACTGTTGGTCAGCTACTCATTTAAGCGTAAAATTCGATGCACCGGTGGGCTGGATCGCGAGGCCGGAGCAAAGCAAAGGAACCAGTACCATGTCCGTCGACATGAACATGAACATCCTGATCGTCGATGATTACAAGACGATGCTCCGGATCATTCGCAATCTGTTGAAGCAGCTCGGCTTCAACAATGTCGACGAGGCGACCGACGGCTCGATGGCGCTGCAGAAGCTGCGCGACAAGGATTACGGGCTGGTGATCTCCGACTGGAACATGGAGCCGATGACCGGCATCCAGCTGCTGCGCGAAGTGCGCGCCGACTCCAAGCTCAAGAACCTGCCCTTCATCATGATCACCGCCGAGAGCAAGACCGAGAACGTGGTCGCTGCCAAGGAAGCGGGCGTCAACAACTACATCGTGAAGCCGTTCAACGCGGCAACCCTGAAGACCAAGCTGTCGTCCGTCCTTGGCAACTTCTAGCGCGTCGGTGTCCGTGATGGCGAACAGCATGAAGACCAGCGATGCCGGCATGCCGCCGGAACTGAACGCGCGGCTGACCGAGCTGCAGGCGCAGAGCCGCTCCCCCAGCCGGGAAGACGTGGCGGAAGTGGTGGGCGAGATGCTGCAGTCCCTCGAAGGCGATCTCTCTGAAGTCAACCTCAAGGTCTATTCGGAGCTCGAAGGCCTCGCGAAATACATCCTGGCGGCCAAGCGCGAGATCGCTGCGCTGCGTCCCGACGACATCACCTCCGAGCATCTGCCGAAGGCGACCGACGAGCTCGACGCCATCGTCGGCTCGACCGAAGAGGCGACCAACGGCATCCTGCAGGCGATGGAGCTGCTCGAGGGCCTGACGCCCCAGATGCCGGCGGAGATCGCGGAGCAGGTGACGAACGCGGTCACCCAGGTCTACGAGTCCTGCAACTTCCAGGACATCACCGGCCAGCGCATCACCAAGGTGGTGAAGACGCTGAAGCATATCGAGGACCGGGTCGAGGCGCTGGTCGCGGCGTTCGGCGACGAGATCCAGAAATACCGCGAGGCCCATCCGCGCGAGGAGCAGCAGCAGAAGACCTCCGACGAGAAGCTGCTCAACGGTCCGCAGCTGCCGGACGACGCCGGCAAGCAGGCCGACATCGACGCGTTGCTAGCGAGCTTCGACTGACGGGCTCGTTCGGCTGACAGCTGGGCGGCTCGGCGCCGCCGACTCCACCCTCTTTGGGTCGTTCGGAACGTCGCTCGCAGGCCCTGGGACGGGGCTGGGACAGCGGCCGGGCCTTATTGTAGTCTGCGCTGATCGGCCGTCCGAGTCTCGATTGGGACCCGGCGCCACCATTGAATCGGGTGTGTATGAGCCGAACCATTCGGCAGCGACTCCTGGCGAGCGTCGGCGCGGCGATCGTGCTGGCGGGCCTGCCGCTGTTTGCGCTCGCCGACACCGAGATCAACGCCCGGGGCTGGAGCCACGATCGCTATGGCCGGCTGGTGTTCGATCGCGCGGCGCGGCTGACCACCAGCGCCGAGATCAAGGGCCGCAAGCTCATCATCACCTTCTCCGAGCCGGTGTCGGTGAAGCTCACCGGCGCGATCGACAATCTCAAGAGCTACCTCGCCGGACCGCTGAGCGCGCAGGGGCGGCGGATCGAGCTGGAGCTGGCGCGGCCCGCCACCCTCGACCGCTGGGAGGAAGAGGGCAAGCTGGTGCTCGACTTGCGGCCGGCCGACGCCTGGCCGAAGGAGCAGACGGCGGCGAAGCCGGATCAGGGCGTGCAGATGCCGAAGCCCGAAGCGCCCCCGACCGCAAAGACCGAGGCGGCCGAAACGCCGCCCAAGACGCCCGAAGCGCCGAAGGTGACCGCGGCCCCTAAACCCGAGACTCCAAAGGTTGAACCCCCGAAGACCGAACCACCGACGACGCCCGAAGCGCCGAAGGTAACCGCGGTCCCAAAACCCGAGACGCCAAAGGTTGAAGCCCCCAAGACCGAAACACCGAAGGCCGCCGAGGCACCCAAGGCCGAGCAGCCGCGGATCATCAAGCCGGGGTCCAATGACACACAGCCGGCCAAGCCCAGCCGGATTGTCGCGCGTCACGGCGATCATGGCACCTTCGTGCGGCTGGCGGTCGATTGGCCGAGCAGGATCGGCTATGAGGTCCGTCGCGACGGCGACCGGATCGAAGTCACCTTCTCGCAGCCGGGCAACATCGATCTCCAGCGTGCGCGCGCCGGCCTGCCGAAGGAACTGGTGCAGATCGAGGCGGTGAATGCCGATGTCGCGCGCATCTATCTGACCTTGGCGCCGGGTGCGCGCCTGCGCGACTTCCGCCTCGGCCGCACCGTCGTGCTCGACATCATGCGCCCGACGCAGCAAACGGCGGCGGCGCCAGCGCTGCGCCTGCCGGACAAGACACAGACCACCACGCCGACGCTTCCCGCGGCGCCCGAGCCGGCGCCAAAGCCCGCGGCCCCGGCCACCATCGTGGAACCGCCGGCGCCTCCACCGGCTGTGCCTTCTACACCACCCACGGCCGAAGCGCCGGCTCAGCAGCCCTTGGCCGAGCCGCCGCAGCCCGCGCCGGAATTCGCGTTGCAGAGTCTGCCATCATTGCCAGAGGCCGCGCCGACGCCACCAGCCGAGGAATCCACCAAGACCGAAGAAGCGGCGAAGCCGGAGCAGGAGGAGCAGCCTGCGGCTCAACCCACGCCGCCGCCGATGCCGGAGATCGAACAGGTGGCGCTGCCGCCGCGCGCACCGGTCAATGTGCAGATCAAGACCGCGCCGGCGGAGAACGGCACCAAGATCATGTTCGCCTGGCCCGAAGCAGTGGCGGCCGCGGCGTTCCGGCGCAACGGCGCGCTATGGCTCGCCTTCGACATGCCGTCGAACGATGTCAGCGCTCTGTTCGACGATGCGCGCGTGGCGCGGCTGGGCAAGGCGAGCAAGATCGACATTCCCGACGTCACCATCATCCGCATCGTCGAAGCCTCGCCGCTCGGCGTCAGCATGACGGCCAGCGGCAAGTCATGGATCGTCGACGTCACCGACGGCGGCAAGGTGGCGCCGATCCGGACCATCGAGCAGCGGCGCGAGACCCTGGCCGACGGCGCGTCCAGCCTGCTGCTGCGCGTCGACAGCCCCGGCCGCGTCGCGAAGGTGACCGATCCGAGCGGCGGCAATCTCTATGTCGTGCCGGTCCGGCCGCGCGGGCTCGGCATCGCGGAACAGGCCGGCTGGCCAGAGTTCCAGGTGCTGCCCAGCTACCAGGGCATCGTCATCGCAAGCCAGGGCGATGCCATCACCGTGGACTCGCTGTCGCAGGGCGTCGTCATCACCACAAGGCCGCAGGGGGAGCTGGGGCCGATCGCGGAAGCGCCGCAGGAAGGCGAGCAGGTCGCGTCGCAGGAGCAGGAGCCCGAGCAGCCGGAGCAAGAGGCCGCAAAACAGCCGGAGCCGCCGAAGGAGGGTCAGCCAATCCTGGTGAGCGTGCCCGGGCTGTTCGATCTGCCAACCTGGCGGCGCGGCGGCGAAGCAACCTTCACGTCCGATGTGCGCCGCCTCGAAAGCGCCGTGACGACGGCGAGCGAAGCGGACGAGGCCGCGGCGCGGATGGCGCTCGGCGAATTCTATTTCGCGCATGGCCTGATCGAAGAGGCCGAGAGCGCGCTGTCGCAGATCGGCCGCGAGGGCCGCAGCGAGCTCGATCAGCGGCAGCTGGCGCTGCTCACGGGCGCCGTACAGACGCTCAATGGCGAATTGGACAAGGCCCGCGCCAGCCTGTCCGGCAAGTCGCTGCAGGGCGTGGCGGAAGCCAACCTGTTCCAGGGATTGCTGGCGGCCAAGGAAGAGAAGTGGGATGAGGCGGCGAAATACCTGACCGACGGCTTGCCCAACATCGCCGATTATCCGAAGCCGATCCGCGAGGATATCTATCTGGCCGCGGGACACGCCCTCAACAGCGCGGGCAATCCGATCGCGGCGAAGCGCTTTGCCGATGCGCTGCGAGTGGATCAGGCGAGCCCCGATGCACGCGACCGCCTGGCTTACCTCGACGGCCACATCGCGCTGCGCGCCGGCGAGCGCGACCAGGCCTTGGCGCTGTGGGCTAGCCTCGCGGAGTCCAATGTCGACGACATCAGGGCGCGTTCGCAATTCGACCTGGTGGAAGAGCGGTTGAAGGGCGGCGAGCTGAAGCCGGCCGAGGCGATCGCGCCGCTGGAGGCGCTGCGCTTCGTCAATCGCGGCGGCGATTTCGAGTTCAAGCTGCTGCGCAAGCTGGGCGGGCTCTATCTCGACGAGAACCAGCCGCGCAAAGGGCTGGTGGCGCTGCGCTCCGCCGCCGCCAACTTCCCCAACCGGCCGGAAGCCAAGGACATCGGCGAGCAGATGTCGAGCGCGTTCCGCGAGCTCTATCTGGACGGCGGGGCCGACCGCCTGTCGCCGCTGACCGCGGTGGCGCTGTACGACGAATTCCGCGAGCTGACGCCCGCCGGTGTCGAGGGCGACCGTATGATGTCGCTGCTCGCCGATCGCCTGGTGAACGTCGACCTGCTGGGCCGCGCCGGCGAGCTGCTCGACACCTTGGTGGCGAAGCGCCTCAGCGGCCTCGACAAGGCGCATGCCGGCGCGCGCCTCGCCGCCATCCGCATGCTGGACCAGAAGCCCGAGCTGGCGCTGAAGGCGCTGAAGGACAGCACGGTCGACGAAGTGATGCCGCCCGACCTGGCGGCCGAGCGCAAGCGACTGGAAGCGCGCGCGACCTTCGATTCAGGCGACACGCTCGGCGGCATCCGCAAGCTGGAGGGCGACAACAGCCTGGAGGCGAAATGGCTGCGCGCCGACATGCAGTGGCGGGTGCGCGAATGGCCGGCAGCGGCTTCGGCGCTGGGCGATCTGATCGAAGGCGAGGAGAAGGCGATGGCCGACGAGCGCGCTGCGCTCAAGGACGCGACGGATCCGAAGAAGAATCCCGCCGCCGCGGTTGGCAGCGCGGAAGCCGAGCAGCAGCTGGCGGAAAAGCAGGAGCAGCACTTCAAGGAGCGCGTGGCGCCGCTGCTGCTCAACCGCGCGGTCGCTCTGTCACTGGCCTCGGACCGGCGCGGCTTGAAGGCGCTGGCCAACGACTACGGCAAGCGCATGGAAGGCACCGACCAGGAGAAGGCCTTCGCCATGCTGACGGCGGCGGACAATGGCTTGATCGAATCGGTCTCGGCGGAAATGGCCGCGGTCAACCGCATCGACGCCTTCGTCGCCGACTACCGCGAGCGCCTGAAGAAAGCCAGCCTCAGCGACGAAGCAAACGCGAGCGGAACGCCCAGCGCTACCAATT
>Ga0081538_10004236_pt1 | contig 13310 bp, 15 predicted proteins | sample TabmetS5T2R1_FD_71022 | JGI IMG/M metagenome (GOLD analysis project Ga0081538, IMG submission 71022) | Tabebuia heterophylla rhizosphere microbial communities from the University of Puerto Rico - S5T2R1 | ecosystem: Host-associated > Plants > Roots > Rhizosphere ...
TCATCTCGCTCCATCACCTCGGCAGCCCGCGGCGCTGGAGCCCTGGCGAGGTTGCCCTCGCTCGCGACGCCGCGGCAGTTGTCGCGGGGGTGCTCGCCGCCGAGCGCGCAGCTGGCCCGGCCGGCGCGGAGGGCTGAGCATGACCGTACGCGTGAGCGTGCCGCGCGACCGCTCGATCCTCGACGACCCGACCAACAGCCACAACCGCTGGTGGCCGGACCTCCCACCGGTCGCGACGATCGGGCCGGGGGATGAGCTTCTCGTCGAGTGTCGCGACGGCATGGACGGTCAGGTCCACCGGGGCAGCGACTCGGCGAGCCTCGCCGGGCTCAACCTGGACGCGAACCATCCGCTCAGCGGTCCCATCGAGGTTCGCGGCGCCCGGCCGGGCGACGTCCTCGAGGTGGAGACGCTTGCGGTCGACTGCGACGGCTTCGGCGCGACTTACGTGATCCCCGGCTTCGGGCTACTGGGGGATCTGTTCGATGAGGCCGAGCTGATTCGCTGGGACATCGCGGACGGTGTGGCACGCTCACCCGACCTTCCGGGCGTGGCCATCCGCGGGGAGCCCTACCTCGGCACGGTGGGCGTGGCGCCCTCGTGGGAGCTGCTGGAACGAGCGAGCGAACGCGAGGCTGCGCTGCTGGGTCGGGGCGGTTCCGTGCTGCCGCCGCAGCCGGAGTCGGCGGTCCCCGCCGGCGAGCCATTCGCCTCACGGTCGCTGCGCACGATCCCCCCGCGCGAGAACGGTGGGAACCTCGACATCCGCCAAGCCGGGATCGGCAGCCGGCTGCTGCTGCCGGTGCACGTGGACGGCGCCCTGCTCTCCGTGGGGGACATCCACTTCGCGCAGGGCGATGGCGAGTCGTGTGGCACCGCCATCGAGGTCGCGGGGGTCGCCCACCTGCGGGTGGGGTTGCGGCGGGCGTCCGAGTTGTCATGGCGCTCACGCTTCCCGGTCGTCCTGTTCACCGCTCCGCCCGAGTCCGCGGGAGGACGCCGTTACTTGGCGACGACCGGGATCCCGCTGAGCGACAGCGGCGAGCTGGGCGACCTCGACCTCACGCTCGCAGCTCGCCGGGCGCTGCTCGAGCTGCTCGACCATCTCGTCGCCACCCGCGGGTACTCGCGCGCGCAGGCGTATGCGCTCGCGAGCGTGGCCGCCGATCTGCGGATAAGCGAGGCGGTCAACATCCCGAGCGCCATCGTGTCGGCGATCCTGCCGCTGGACGTCTTCGACGAGCCGTGACGAGGGCGGCCGCCTACCCGCGCCGCTCCCGCGCCGCGACCTCCCCAGCCCCCTCGCGCCAGCTGCGCGGGGGCGACCGCTGCGCCAGCGGCGCGGACGCCGGCGCCGGGCCGCCCTCGGCGGCGCGCTCACGGCGGCGCAGCTCGTCCACGCCTTCTCGGTACGTGCGATAGGGCCGCTCGCGGGCCTGACGATCGTCATCACCGTCGGGTCGGTCCACGCGATCCCGTAAGGCCGGGATGAGCCCGAGCGCGTCGCTGAACAGGCGGCGACGCGTGTTCACTTCCAGATCCCGCTGGTCAAGCCGCCGTCGACGGTGAGTGCCGTGCCGGTCACCCAACGCGCGTCATCGGAGGCCAGGTAGACGAACGCGTCCGCGATATCGCCAGGCTCGCCCAGGCGCCCGAGTGGATGCAGCGCGGTTGCGCCGCTCCGAGCCGCCTCAGGGTCAGGCTGTGCGGCGAGGTAGCGCTCGAGCATCGGCGTGGCGACGAAACCTGGGCAGACGCAGTTCGCCCGAATTCGATCGTCGGCGCCATCGAGCGCCATGCACTTGGTGAGCATCACCACCCCTGCCTTGGCCGCCGCGTAACCGGCCTGTCCCATGGTCCCCCACAGCCCGGCGATCGACGCCGTGCTCGTGATCGAGCCGCCGCCGGCGGCCCGTAGCCGCGGCCATGCCGCGCGGCTGACGAGGTACACGCTCTTCAGGTTCGCCGCCAGCACGCGGTCCCAGTCGTCCTCGGCAAGGTCATGGGCGGCGCCAACCATCGGAATGCCCGCGTTGTTCACCACCGTGTCCAGGCGACCGAAGCGCTCCGCTACCGCGGCGACGACACCCTCGACGGCTCCCGCATCGGTCACGTCGACCGCCAGACCCAGTGCCTCGCCGCCGAGATCCTCCGCACACGCGGCCGCCGCATCGCCGTCGAGGTCTGCGAGCGCGACCCGCGCGCCCTCATCCGCGAAACGGCGAGCGATGTTTCGGCCGATCCCGGATGCGGCGCCGGTCACGAGCGCGGCCCGGCCTTCGAGTCGCATGCCGGGCAGCTTACGACGGCGTCGTGGCAGAGCCGATTCAAGGCGATACGATCGCCATTCCGGGCGACACGGCGAAGGAGGAGCGGCGTATGAGGTTCTTGGTCATCAACCCGAACACGACGGAGGCGATGACGCGGGACATCGAGGCCGAGGCACGTCGCTACGCGCGGCCGGATACCGAGATCGAGGCGACCTCGCCGGCCTGGGGCCCCGCGTCGATCGAGGGCCATTTCGAGGAGGAGCTCTCGGCCGTTGCGACGCTCGAGACGATCGCCCAGCGCGCCGACGCGTTCGACGGCGTGGCGATCGCCTGCTACGGCGACCCGGGGCTGTACGCCGCACGTGAGCTGAGCCCGGTTCCCGTCGTCGGCATCGCCGAGGCGTCGATGCTGATGGCGTGCACGGTTGCGCACAAGTTCTCCGTGGTCACCGTGCTGCCCCGCATCCGCCCGCTGCTGGAGGACGTGGTCCGCCGCTACGGCCTCGAAGCGAGGTGCGCGTCCGTGCGCACCACCTCCTTGGCGGTCCTCGACATCGAGCGGGATCCCGACGCCGCGCGCCGCGAGATCGCGGCCGAGGGGCGGCGGGCAGTCGAGGAGGACGGCGCCGAGGCGGTGTGCCTCGGCTGCGCCGGGATGGGTCCGCTCGACAAGGCCGTCGAAGCCGAGCTGGGGGTGCCCGTGATCGACGGGGTGGCCGCCGCGGTGAAGATGCTCGAAGGCCTCACGGACTACGGCATGACGACGAGCCGGACCGCGGCGTTCAAGGCACCGGAGGCGAAGGAGCTCAAGGGCGACGTGGAGGTCGTCGACGCCTTCCGCGCCAAGGCTCCCGCCTAGGCCGAAGAAGGCCGTTCCAGGCTTGACCCGCGCTCGCCGGTCGTCTATAAGGCGGTTAGGCCGGTGAAGTCGGACATTGGACATTGTGTCGAGGAGGGTTGGTGAGGAGGTCCATTGACGGCACAACCTCCCGCCAGCCATGATGCGTCCCGAACCACGTGACGGGCATCGTGGCCAGATTGCGCCAAGGTGAGGCATGCCCCCATGGGTGGATGTCGGACCTTAAAGCGGTAGGCGATGGCCCGCGACGGGTGATGTGCCTCAGCGCACCGACGCGAGCAGAGGAGGAGCGGTCCCCATGAGTACTCGAATCACTCACGAGCCGGAGCCCGAGGAAAACCCCGAGGAGAACCTGATCAACCGCCCTCGGTCGCGGCGCAGCTTCGTCAAAGGCAGTCTGGCGGTAGGGGCCGCGGCCGCAGCGGGCCCCGGCGTCCTCGCCGCCTGCGGCGACGATGATGACGACGGCGGCGGCAGCAGCGAGGCAGACTGGGACGGCAAGACGATCCGGGTCGTCGGCCTGGGCGTCGACCTGATCGATCCGATCGCGCAAGCGGCGGAGAAGGCGACCGGGTACAAGTACGAGTTCACCGTTCGCGACACGCCGACCACCACGCAGCTCTCGATCACCCAGCCCGAGAACTTCGACATCCTCTCGGGCTACAACCAGCAGATACCGCAGATCATGGAGGCGGGGGTGATGCAGTGGATCCCCGTCAGCAAGGTCACGGAGTGGGAGAACAGCGTCCCCCTGCTGACCACCGGCAAGCTCCGTCCCGAGTGCACCACCGGTCAGGGCCAGGCTCTGTACCGCATGCTTCCCACGCCCGACGCGCAGGCCGTGGAGCTGACCGCCGGCAACCCGTTCGAGGCCATGCTGCAGGAGCAGGTCCCGGAGGGCGAGTTCATCACCGGCGTCACGGGGAACTTCAACGTCGACTCGATGGGCTACAACCGGGACGCTCCGGAGTTCAACGGTGAGCCCGTCACATCCTGGGCAGCACTAGTCGACCCGAACGTCAAGGGCAAGGTCGCACTCATCAACGATCCCCAGATCGGCACCGTCGACGCCGCGATGGCGCTCGAGGCCGCGGGCAAGATCCAGTTCGAGAACAAGGCGAACATGACGCCCGAAGAGATCGACGAGATGATGAAGATGCTCACCGACATGAAGCGCTCCGGGTTCTTCCGCGCCTTCTGGTCGACCTTCGACGAGTCGGTGAACCTGATGGCCTCGGGCGAGGTCGTCATCGAATCAATGTGGTCGCCGGCGGTCGCGCTGCTCGCCGAGCAGGGCCAGAACGTCGGGTTCGCGGCGCCCGAGGAGGGCTTCCGCGGCTGGGGCGGCATCATGATGGTCTTCGACCACGTCGGCCAGGGCAAGAAGCTCGACGCCTGTCTCGAGTACATGAACTGGTGGCAGTCGGGCGAGCCGGGCGCGATCATGGCTCGCCAGGGCTACTACAACCCGGTGCCCCAGAACGTGCGCAAGAACCTGTCGAAGGCCGAGTGGGACTACTGGTACGGCGGCAAGCCGGCCGCCGAGGAGCTGGTCGGTCCGAGCGGCGAGAAGCAGCTCCCCAAGGGCGACGTCCGCGAGGGCGGCTCGTTCGAGGAGCGCATTTGCCGGTACAACACCTGGAACACTCAGCAGCCAGAGGCTCAGCTGCTCACGCAGCGCTGGAACGATTTCATTGCCGCGTAGCGGGGAGGGCGGCCTCGAGGCAGACCAGTAGGATGGAGGACCGGCTCGTGGGACCAGAGGCTGACGCGGACGAAACGCAGCGCGAGGACCCCGGACGTTCCGAAGGGGACCGCCCCACGGGCCGGCGTGGTCTGCGCTTGCAGGCGCTGACCAAGCACTTCGGCAAGATCGTCGCCGTCGACGACGTCAGCCTCGACGTGGAGCATGGGACCTACGTCGTCCTCCTCGGCCCGTCGGGGTGCGGGAAGACGACGATCCTGCGCATGATCGGCGGGCACGAGGTGCCGACATCGGGTCAGATCCTGCTCGACGGGGAGGATCTGTCCCGGGTGCCGCCGGCCAAGAGGCCTACGACGACGGTGTTCCAGCACTTCGCGCTCTTCCCTCACAAGAGCGTGGTGGGCAACATCGAGTTCGGGCCGCGCATGTCCGGCCTCGACAAGTCCGAACGGGAGCAGCGCGTCAACGAGATCATCGAGCTGCTCGGGCTGCGAGAGATGCGCAACCGCAAGCCGGCGGAGCTGTCCGGAGGCCAGCAGCAACGCGTCGCGCTCGGGCGGGTGCTCGTCACCCGCCCGAAGCTGCTCCTGCTCGATGAGCCGCTCGGCGACCTCGACCGGCTGCTCCAGCTGCGCATGCGGGTGGAGCTGCGGGAGCTCCAGCGCGAGCTCGGGATCACGTTCATCCACGTGACCCACAACCAGGAGGAAGCGCTCTCCATGGCGGACGAGATGGTCGTCATGGAGGGAGGCCAGATCATGCAGTCGGGATCCCCGACCGAGATCAGTCAGCACCCGCGCAACGAGTTCGTCGCGGCGTTCATGGGCGACAACAACATCCTGCACGGGTCGGTGCGAGAGGTGCGCGAGGGGCAGGTGGTGATCGACGGTGACCTCGGCACCTACGAGGCGCCCAACCCTGACGGACGCGCGCTCGACGAAGGACAGCAGGTGACGATCGCCGTGCGCGCAAACGCGGTTCGGGTCGCCCCCGGGTCGTCGAACGGCGCCGTCAACTCCCTCGCCGCCCGCATCCAGATCACGGAGTACCTCGGCGACGTCGTGAAGGTCCACATGACCGCCGGGGAGCGTTCGCTGCTCGCCAAGGTGGCCGAGAGCCGGTTCGTCGAGGTCTCGGGGCTCCACGGCGAGCCGGTGATCGCCTCGTGGAACGCCGAGGACGTGCAGATCCTGGATGACTGACGCGGCGGGCGGCCAGCACTACGGGGTCGGCCAGGTGGACGAGGCCGACGTCATCTACGGCGAGGAAAAGGGACCGACGAAGGCATCGCAGGTCGGGTCCAAGCTCACGGCCTGGCTGTGGGCGTTGCCGGGCGTGCTCTGGCTTCTGTTCTTCCTCGTCGCGCCGGTCGTGGTCATCGTCATCTTCAGCTTCTTCGAGGTCTCGCTCGTCGGGTTCGAGGCCTGGACGTGGACCACCGAGAACTACGAGACGATCTTCTCGAGCTCGTCGACTTACGTCGACACGCTCATCAGCGTGATCATCAACGCGGCGATCGTCACGGTCGTGTGCCTGGTGATCGGCTATCCGGTGGCGTACTTCCTGGCCACCAAGATCCGCAGCCAGCGCCTGTCCATCGCGCTGTTCATCGTCGCCCTCGCGCCGTTCTTCACGAGCGCCCTGATTCGCGTCGTCGCGTGGATTCCCACGATGGGTCGCAACGGTGCTGTGAACGAGATCCTGACCGGCATCGGCATCATCGATCGGCCGCTGTCGTGGCTCCTGTTCAGCGACTTCGCGGTCATCATCGCGCTGACCCAGCTGCTCGTGCTGTTCATGGTCACGCCGATCTTCTTCCAGCTCGCCGCCATGGACAAGAGCGCCATCGAGGCGGCGCGCGACCTCGGTGCCAGTCAGCTCAAGGTCTTCCGGCACGTGATTCTCCCGTTGACGCGCCCCGGGATCCTGATCGGTTCGGTCTTCGTGTTCGTCCTGGCCATGGGCGACTTCGCGACCTACCGGGTCATCGGCGGTGGGCGCATCGGGTCCATCGGCGTCAACATCCAGAACGCCGTGTCGCAGATCCAGTATCCGGTCGCGGCGGCGCAGGCGGCCGTGCTCGTCGTGGTGATGGCGATCGGAGTGACGGTCCTGCTGCGCTTCGCGAAGCTCCGGGAGCGCCTGTGAGCCCCGAGGGACGCGAACGACTGTCGACCGTTCTCCTGGCGGCCTACTACGGGCTCTTTCTGCTGTTCCTGTACGGGCCGATGATCGTCATGATCATCCTGTCCCTGCAGGACTCCCGGGGAGGTGCGACCTTCCCCGCTCGGGGCCTGGTGGACTCCTTCTGGTACGACGACCTCGGCTCGGCGAGCCAGGCGGCCGTCCGCGAGGCGATCGGGACGTCTCTGGTCCTCGCCGTGGTGGTCGGCCTCGTGGGCGGTCTGCTGTCCCTCTCGCTCTCTATGGCGTACCGCCGCCTGGGCCGATTCAGCACGCCGCTCATGTACCTCGTGCTGCTGTCGTTGATGACGCCCGGGCTGCTGCTCAGCCTCGGGCTGCTGTTCTGGTGGGATCTGCTCGGGCTCGGTACCCCGGAGCTCTACCCCACCGTGCTCGGCGCTCAGGTGGTCTGGGCGCTTCCCTTCGGCTTTCTCGTGATGCTGTCGATCTTCAACCGCTACGACGAGTCCGTCGAGGAGGCGGCCCGCGACCTCGGAGCCTCCGCTGCGGAGACGTTCTTCCGCGTGACGCTGCCGATCGTGTGGGCCGGGGTGTTCGGCGCGACGCTGTTCGGCTTCGTGTTGTCCTGGAACGAGTTCGAGCGGACGCTGCTGATCGCCACGACCGCGACCCTGCCGATCGAGATCTTCTCGCAGCTCACCACCAGCGTGCTGCGGCCGAGCCTCTACGCGCTCGGCGCGATCACGACGGTTGGAACGCTGGTCATGGTCCTGGTGGTGACCGTGATCACCGGGCTGATCGTCCGGCGCAACACACGCGCCCAGGCGCGGGCGGATGCCGCCCTGGCGGGGACCGGGCTGGAGGAAGTCACCGAGGCCGGCAGCCCCGCGCAGCCTGCCCCGGCCGGCTAGAGCGTCCCCCCTCTCGCTTCTGGTTGGGCCAACGGGGAGGGGGCCGGTTTCAAGCCGGCGGGCGTCGCGAACGACAGCGGAGAGGGGGATGGGAGCGATCAATCCGGCGCGGCGATCTCCGTCTGCGTTGCCGGATTGGTGGTCCCAGGCACTACCTATCCGGCACTGTGGCCGTTTGGTGTCGCCTGCCGACATCGAAGCGCCACGGCGGCGGAGACACGTGCCACCCCCGACCCCCTCCTAGATGTCGTTGACCCGGTCCATCCTCGGACCTGATCGGGCCAACGTCTGGCAGAGCCCAACGAGAAGCGAGAGGGGGGCCGGCTAGGCCGTCCCCTCGGGCGCGAGCGCCGGGAGCACCTCGCGTGCCAGCAGGCGGATCGAGCGGACGGCGAACTCGCTCGGCATCCCGGGCCACTGCACGCGCACCACGATGTGATCGGCTCCGAGCCGCTCGATGTGCTCGCGGAGCTGTGCGGCGCACGACTCCGGAGATCCGATGATGAAACGCCCGCCGGCGGTGAGCGCATCGAACTCGCGCCGCAGCGTGTCCCCGCCGGGCAGGACGTCGCTCTGGCCCCAGGCCACATACGCCTCGTACTTGGCCTTGAGGTAGGGCGAGGCGCAGGCGAGCGCCTCCTCGTCGGTGTCGGCCACGCACACCTCTTTGAGGATCGGCGTGACCGTGCGCACGGGCCGCCCGGCCGCCGCCCGAGCCGCGTCGAAGAGGGCCATCTGGCGCTCGAGCTCATCCAGGCGGGTGTGCGGGTTGACAAACCAGGCGTCGCTGAGCCGCGCCGCTCGCTCCACGGCGGCGTCGCTGTTCGCCGCGATCCAGATCGGCGGAGGGACCGGGGGGACCAGCGCCAAGGCGGCGTCGTGCAGCTCGTAACCGTCCCCGCTGGCGCTGACCCGCTCGCCCGCGAGCAGCCTCTGCACGACAGCGAGCTTCGCCTCGAACGCGCCGACGCGCCGGCCCTTGGGGAGCCCGAAGGCACGATCCTCCTCGGCCCGGTAGCCGGCGCCCACGCCATAGACGAAGCGACCGCCGGAGATCGCGTCGAGCGTGGCGGCGTGCTCGGCCGCCTCGACGGGATTGAGGAGCGGCAGGAGTGCGATCCCGGTGCCGATCGTCATGTCGCCCGTCTCAGCGGCCACCCGTGCCAGCAACGGGACGGTCTGCAGCATCTGGTACGGGTGCGACAGGAAGTGCTGACCGGCCCAGATCGAGGCGAACCCGCACTCCCGCGCCACGCGGACGTGCTCGAGGATCTCGCGGACGACGTCCTGCGCCGGCCGCTCCGGCGGATGCTGGACGTTGAGGAAGAGCCCGAGCTCGGGCAGCGGGCGGTCCTGCCTCAGTCCTTGTTGTAGTCCCAGGTCAGCCAATCCTGTGGCGTCAGCGTGACGATCGTCCTGCCCTCGGCCATGATCGGATCCAGGTAGGCACGCGCTTCCGGGCCGAGATAGCGCACGAGGATGTTCTCGGTGACGTCGCGGATCAGCTCCTCGTCGGTCGACAGCTCGGCCGTGGCGAAGCACACGACCGCGCGCGCACCGGCCTCCAGGCCCTCCGTGAGGCGCGGGTCCTGGTCGACGCAGAGGGTGGCGTGCGGATCCTCGCGCAGGTTGCGCAGGTGCCGGCGCCCGGCGCCGAGCGTGTGAAAGAAGCGGCCGTCGCGCCACAGGTACCAGATCGGCGTCACGTGCCACCAGCCGTCGCCGCGGTTCGTTCCGAGTCGGCCGTCCTGGCGGATCTCCAGGAGGCCGTCCACCTCGCTCGGGTTGAGGGCGTTCTCCTTCGTGGCGGTGGACTTGCTGCGCGGGTTCTTGCTCATCGGATCACCCGCCGCGCGGCTGGCGCTTCGCGAAGTCATTGGCGATCTCGTCGAAGCTGACCCAGCGGACGCCATCGTGGCCGTTGATCCACTCGATGATCCGCTCGTGCATGAGCAGGACCTGCGGCTTGCCACTCACATCGGGATGGATCGTCATGGTGAAGACGGCGTAGTCGTACTCGCGGTGGACATATGTGAACTGGTCGCGCCAGAGCTCCTCGAGGTGTCGCGGGCTGACGAAACCGTGGCTGTTGGGCGAGGCCTTCATGAACATCATCGGCGGCAGGTCGTCCAGATACCAGCTGGCGGGTATCTCGATCAGATCGGTCTCCTCGCCGCGCTCCAAGGGCTTCATCCAGTCCTCGGCCTTGATGGAGTAGTCGATCTTCGTCCAGGTGTCTCCCACGCGCACGTAGTAGGGGTGGAAGTCGTTGTGCATCAGGCTGTGGTCGTACTTGATGCCGAGCTCGAGCAGCAGCTCGTTCGTCACCGGGCTGAACTCCCACCAGGGGGCGACGTAGCCGGTGGGACGACGTCCGCAGACCTTCTCGATGAGCTCCACGCAGCGCTCCATGACGGTGCGCTCCTGCGTCGGGGTCATCGCGATCGGGTTCTCGTGCGAGTAGCCGTGCATCCCGATCTCGTGCCCGGCATCCACGACCATCTGGGTCTGCTCGGGGAAGGTCTCGATCGAGTGGCCGGGGATGAACCAGGTGGTCTTCAGGTCGTACTTGTCGAAGAGCTTGAGCAGGCGCGGCGTTCCGACCTCACCTGCGAAGAGACCACGCGAGATGTCCGCCGGCGAATCCTCGCCGCCGTAGGATCCGAGCCACCCTGCTACCGCGTCGATGTCGATCCCGTAAGCGCAGAGGATCTCCTTGGCCATGCTCTCTCCCCTCGTCGAACGGCTGGCGCTTGGCCGCCTTGGGCGCGGCGGCGCCCGCAGTCTATGCTGCCGGCGGCGCCTATGGGGCCGTTGTCGGACATTGGTAGGGGTTGATTGACCATGTGCTCGCTGTGTGGAGCGCTCATGACCGACGAACACTGGGCCGAGCGCACGGACGAGGGCGCGGAGCGGGGTGGCGTGCGCGTGGAGGACGACGAACGCCGGCGCGCCCGACGCCGGGAGCGCACGCGGCGGGTGCGGCTCGTCAACCGTGTTCTCGCTCATCACCGCCTCGTCCTGCAGGACTGGGACGGGCGCCTCTATCTGCTGCGCGACGCCAAGGGGCGCAGCGCGACCGTTGCGGACCTCGGCAGCCTGTGGACGGTCGCCGCCGGGCTGGCCGGCCATCGGCTCGATCCGCTCGAACCGCAGTTGCTCGAGCGGATCACGGCCGCGGCGGACGGGCCATGAGCGGGCGCGGACAGCGCATCCCGGTCCTGGTGCTGACCGGCTTCCTCGGCAGCGGCAAGACGACGCTGTTGTCGGGGATGCTCGGCGACCCGGAGATGGGCAAGGCCGCCGTGCTGGTCAACGAGCTGGGCGAGATTGCGCTCGATCACGACCTGCTGCGACACGTCGGCGAGCGGACCGTCGTCCTGCCGAACGGCTGCCTGTGCTGCACGCTGCGCGACGACCTCTCGGAGTCGCTGCGCGAGCTCCTCGACCTCTCCGAGCGCGGTGAGATCGAACCGCTCGAGCGGGTCGTGGTCGAGACGACCGGGCTCGCCGAGCCGGCGCCGATCCTCAACACGATGCTCGCCGACCCCATCGTCAGCGCGCACTTCCGGCCCGAGGCGGTCGTGACAACGGTCGACGCGCAGAGCGGCTCGCACTCGCTCCACCGCCATCCCGAGAGCGTCAAGCAGGCCGGGGCGGCCGATCGGCTGGTGGTCACCAAGGCTGACCTTGCCGGGGAGGAGGCGGTGGCCGGGCTGCGCTCCGAGCTACGGCGGATCAACCCTGGTGCGCCGGTGCTCCGGGCGGTGCTCGGCGATGTCACCCTGGCCGACCTGCTGCCCCCGTCCGGGGCCTCCGCGGGCGCGCCGGAGGAGGTGGAGCGCTGGCTCGCGGCGATGGACGTGCACGCTGCCGCTGAGGCCCATCCTCACGGCGACGAGGCCCATGTCCACCACGGCGACGTCGTTGCCAGGGCGATGCTCTTCGAGCGACCGCTCGACTGGACGGCCTTCGGCGTCTGGCTGACGATGTTGCTCGCCGACCGCGGCGAGGACGTGCTGCGCGTCAAGGGACTACTCGACGTGGGCGGACCCGGACCGGTCGTGGTCAACGGGGTGCAGCACGTCGTTCATCCCCCACAGCACCTGGCGGCGTGGCCCGGTGACGACCACAGGTCGCGGGTCGTCTTCGTCACGCGTGGCATCGACCACGATGCGGTCGAAGCATCGCTCGCCGCCTTCCAGCGCGCGGCGGAGAGCCTGTGACTAATCGGTGTCTCGGTCGGGCTGCGGCTTCCACTTCGGGCGCCGCTGGCTCTTGACCTGCGTCGAGAAGTAGTACTGCGTGTGGATCATCGGCGGGGTGATGACCCGCCCGGCGAGCTGCCCGCAGGAAGGGCATCTCACCTCGGGGCGCTCGTCCACCTTGTGAAACACCTCCACCTCGTCGCCCTCGGGGCAGCGGTAGGCGTACAACGGCATGGCCGGATTCTATGCCCGCGTGGTAGAACGGGCCCTATGTCCGACCCTCGCGATGTCACGCCAGAGGAAGCGCTCGAGCTCGTCTTCGCCGCGGACTCGGCGATCTACCAGCAGCGCGGCTTCCAGCGCCGCGTCGGCTTCGGCGAGCGGCCGGCGGTGATCAACATCGACCTGGCCAATGCGTGGACGCGCCCGGGCCACTCCTTCTCGTGTGAGGGGATGGACGTGATCATCCCCTCCGTGCAGGCCCTCAACTCGGCCGCCCGCGAGGCGGGTGTCCCGATCGTCTACACGACGACCGCTTACGAGGTCGTGGAAGGCCCGAACTCGGACATGGGCCTGTGGAACCGCAAGATCCCGGTCGAGGCGCTGAGGGTCGGCAGCGAGGACGTGGCGATCGACGACCGGATCGCCCCCCAGGACGGGGAGCTGGTCGTGGTCAAGAAATGCGCCAGCGCGCTGCACGGTACGAACGTGTCCTCATACCTGACGGCGCACGGCGTGGACACCGTGATCCTGACCGGCGTGACGATGGCCGGCTGCGTGCGTCACACCGCCGAGGACGCGATCGCCGCGGGCTTCCGGCCGATCGTGGTCCGCGAGGCGGTCGGTGACCGGGTCCCGGGCGTCGTGCAGTGGAACCTGTTCGACATCGACGCCAAGTTCGGCGATGTCGAGCCGCTCGACGTCGTACTCGAGTACCTCCGCGGCCTGCCTGCGCGGTGAGCACGCGCAGCGCCGACGTGCTCGTCGTCGGCGGCGGCGTCATCGGCGTGGCGACGGCGCACGCGTGCGCGCTGCGTGACCTGTCGGTAACGCTCCTCGAGCGCCATGGTCTCGCCTCAGCCGCCTCGGGACGCAACCAAGGTCTCATGCTCGACTCACACCCGCCCGCCGTGGAGAGGCTGGCGGCCGACAGCGTCGAGCGCTGGCTCGGTCTTCACGAGCGCACGGGTGGGGCATTCACGCTCGACCCGA
>Ga0081538_10004237_pt1 | contig 13309 bp, 10 predicted proteins | sample TabmetS5T2R1_FD_71022 | JGI IMG/M metagenome (GOLD analysis project Ga0081538, IMG submission 71022) | Tabebuia heterophylla rhizosphere microbial communities from the University of Puerto Rico - S5T2R1 | ecosystem: Host-associated > Plants > Roots > Rhizosphere ...
GTGCCTCGTCGGGTGAAGCGACCTAAAAGGGTGTTCGCGAGCGGAACCCGACGAGGCACGACCCCACCAAAGACTTCTCAAACGCGCTCTGAGTTAGATTGCTGGTCGATGCCCGGCTACGAGTTCCTCCTGCTCGACGTGTTCACCGACCAGCCGCTGGCTGGGAACCAGCTCGCGGTCTTTCCCAGCGCCGCAGGTATCCCCGAGGCGTGGCTGCAGCCGCTCGCGCGGGAGATCAACTTCTCCGAGACGGTGTTCGCCTACCCGTCACGCCAGGGCGCGAGCAGCCGCATCCGCATCTTCACGCCACGGGTCGAGCTGGCCTTCGCGGGCCACCCGGTCCTCGGCGCCGCCGTCGCGCTCGCCCGCCCCGGGATGGATGAGATCCGGCTTGAGACCGGCAAGGGGATCGTGCCGGTCCGGCTCAGCGAGGCTCGCGACGGGAAGGCGTACGGCCGCATGAGCCAGCCGCTGCCCTCGGTGCGGCCCTTCGGCGACTCCGGGGCGCTGCTGGCGGCGATCGGCGCCAGCTCCTCGCGCCTGCCGGTCGAGATCTACGACAACGGGGTGGCTCATGTCTATGTGGCGCTCGGCAGCCGTGAGGCCGTCGCCGGCCTCGAGCCTGATCTGGCGGCGCTCGGGCGGGATTTCCCCGGCATCGGCGTGAACTGCGTCGCTGGCGAGGGGCGGCATTGGAAGACGCGGATGTTCGGGCCGGGGCTCGGCGTCCCGGAGGACCCGGCGACCGGCTCGGCCGCCGGCCCCCTGGCGGCGCACCTCGCCCGCCACGGGCTGATCGCCTATGGCGACGAGATCGAGATCAGCCAGGGAGCTGAGATCAACCGCCCCTCGACCCTGTACGCGCGGGCCGTAGGGTCGGCGGGCAGGCTGGAGCGCGTCGAGGTCGGCGGCTGGGCGCTGGTCGTCGGCCGCGCGCAGCTCACGGCCTTGTGACGTCTGTGGGCCGCGAGCGCGGTCATGGCCTGGGAGGCGCCCGCCGTTGCTCCTGGCGGATGCGCGCCCGGGCCTCCTCGTTGGTGCCGCCCCAGATGCCTTGCTCGCCCCGCTCGACCGCCCAGACGCGGCACTCGGCACAGACGGGGCAGGTGGCGCAGACTGCCAGGGCGCGCAGCATCTGGTCGGCTGCGGAGCCGGTTATGCCGTGCGGGAAGAACATTTCGGTGTCCATGCCGGCGCAGGCGGCTCGGGCGTACCAGGCCGGCCAGCCCTCGTCATTGATGCCGGTCAGCAGGATCGGCGGCCCGCTCATTCGTCGACCCACAGCGCTTGGGGGCGCGGCGAGGGCGAGCCCCAGGGGTCATACCAGAACCGCCAGGTGCGCGAGTCAGCTGAGCAGTGGACAGTGACCGCGCCGCGTAACCGCACCTCGTCGAGCGGCACGCGCGCCGTGCGGGCGCAGCAGGGCGAGGGCGAGGCCACCTCACCGTCTTCGATCCTCACCGGCCGCCAGTAACGGCCCGGGGGCACCTCATCTCGTGGTCGTGTCATGGGCTCAGGTTGGCCTGCCCGTTCCTCCTGCAGTAGGTTGCAGCCTCGTGTAACCGATGTTCGGTTTGTGCATGGTGTAAGGGGGCGAGGATGGCGGCTTCCTACTCGATCGACGGGGCGGTCCTGCGCGAGCTGCGCGAGGCGCGGATGTGGTCCCAGGTCAAGTTGACCGCCAAGGCGCAGGCAGCGGCCAAGGCGCTTGAGGAGTGGTCCGGCTTCTCCCGCAACGCGCTGTCGCTGCTGGAGAACGGCAACCGGACGGCGGTCGGCCCGGCGACGCTGAGCTACCTGGTCGCTGCGCTCGCGCCGCTCCCTGACGAGGACCTGCGCCGGCTGCTCCAGGGCGCGGAGCCGCCAGCTAGGCTGGCGACGCTCGCCCGCTACGGGCCAGTTCCAGAGGAGGGGGTCTCCTTGCACCGCAGGGACGCAGCCGCCGCGATCATCGCCGCCCCGCTCGTCCCGTTCGTTGACCCCGAGGCGTTGGAGCGGTTCGCCGACGCGCGGTGGTGGCCGGTTGACGAGGGTCTCGTCGCCGCCCACGAGTGCACCGCGGCCGACTTCGTGCGCATGCACCGGGTCAGGGATCCACGGGTGCTGCTGCCGGGAGTGGCGGCCCACGCGGACCAAGTCGCCGTCCTGCTCAACCGGAGCATGACCGACGCGCACCGCGCGCGGGTCAGCGCGGTCGCTGCGCAAGCCCAAACCCACGCGGGGGTCCTCGCGTTTAACGCCGCCGACCTCGCCGCCGCCCAGCGCCACTTCGCGCTGGCGCGGGCGATCGCCGACGACAGCGGGGACCTCGCACTGCACGCGCATGTGCTCGGCGAGGCGAGCATCCTCTACTCACCGCTCCCGAGGGGCGGCCAGGGCGGGGACCACAAGCACACCCTCAAGCTGATCCGCCAGGCCCGCAGCCTGGCCCATGGGCACGCGGATGGCGCCACCCAGGGATGGCTGGCGGTGTGGGAGGCCGATGAGACCACCCTCGATCGTGATCTCGACATCGGCGCGATCCACCGGCTCCTCGACGTCGCCGAGCGGCATCTCGACGGCGCTGGTGACATGCCCTGGGGGTTCCTCAGCGGAGCCGGTCTCTATGGGCGGGTCGAGAACTACGTGCAGCGCGTGCGCGCGCAGGCGATCGGGCTGGACGGAAACCATGACGAAGCTGTCGAGACGCTGGACGGCCTCGCCCGGTCCGCAGCCACGATCGTGTGGCAGGTGATCGTGACCACCCGAATTGGCGCAGTGCTGCTCGACGCCGACGAGCCGGAGGGGGCTTGCGCCGAGTTTGGCAAGGCCGTCCGCCGCTCCCGCGCGGCGGGCTACATGATGGGAGTGCAGCGGGTCCTCGGCGTCCGCAGCCGCTTCCCCGAGCGCTTCGCCAACCTCGCGTGCACTCGCAAGCTCGACGCCCTCCTCCGCCGCCCCTGACCCTGGCGGCCGTTGCCGTACCGGATCCTTGATCAGGCAAGCCTGACCAGCGGTTTCATCGTCGTCCGCCCGACCGTGCTACCCGCTGACTTCGAGCCGTGGGCTTCCCCTTTTTCATACGCCTGACGTATACGCCCATGCGCGCATTGGCATGGCCGCCGACGGATACGTGGGCAAGGCCACAGCCTGGCCCTGCCTGCGCACGGCGCCCTAGTGGAGACGCTGCACGCAGGCTGTCCCGTCTCACTCGAGTAGCACCAGTTGCGGCGGGTCGGGATCACGGCCACGCCCGCCGCTGTGAGAGCCGACCTGGCGCTCAGCTTGACGCTCAACTCGACGGTCGGCGTGGCGTTCGGGATCAGGCCGCGGCTCGGGTCGCTGGTCCGGCGGCCTGGCCGGCTTCGCAGACCTGACCGGTCTTGCGGGCCGGGCTGGTTTTGGCCGGTGGTGATAGGGCCAGCCGAACGGCGGATGAAACACCAGCTCAGCATCAGCGTCGCCGGTGACCGTCCACCCGCCCTCATGCACCGCGTGATGATGGAAGACACATTAACGCGAGGTTCGGCGTCAGCGTGGGGCCGCCGTCCCCGTGATGCTCGACATGGTGGATGTCGCACCATTGCCATGGTCTGTCGCAGCGCGGTCCGCCAGGGTAGGTGAACCGGCAGGTGCGGTCCCGCTCGATCACCGCCAGCCGCTGCTCCGGGCTGGGATAACGGCGCACATCCAGATACACCGTCTTCCCGCTCTTGGTGACCTGGCGGCGGACGACGTCGGCGTCGCACGCGATCCTCCTGGCGGTGGCGCCGCAGATCGTGCCGGCCCAGTCCAGCCTGGCGGCTGGGGCGTCGGGCTCCTCGGCCAACGTCTCAGGGGTGAGGAATACGGTGGCTTTGGGCTGCAGCCCGGCCACACGAGGCAGCTCGTCTTTGCGCGCCAAGGCCATGCGGGCGAGTTGGACGAGCGCGTCGGCGTTGCGCTGGGCTGGGGTGCGCCGCTGCTCATCCGGCATAGTCGCGGGATCAGGCCCGGCGAGCGCGTCGAACGCGGTGGCGAGGTAGGCCAGGCCGGATGGGTCGACGAGGCCGTTGACCCATCCCATGCCGTCGGGCCTGCGTACCAGGGACACCCCGCGGTCGTGGTATTGTCGGCACGCCCGCTGCTCCTCAGGGCCTGGGTCGGCGGCGTGCCGCCGGTCGGCCAGCGCCTCACGGAACGCCCGGTCATCACACTGCGACGCCTGCTCCACCAGCTCGTCTTGCGCCTGGGCGATCAGCTGCGGGTGGGTGCGCGCGGCTTGTGCCAGCGCGTCGGCTTGGGCGGGGCTGATCTTGCCCGCCGCCAACGCCGCGGCGGTGGGCTCCAGTTTGGGGTCCGCCAGCGCTGTGGCCAGCCTTGTTTCGTGCGCAGCTTGTCCGCTTGACAGCCTTCCGGCGGTTTGCAGCAGCCGCTGCGCCTCGGCTTTCCCAGCCGCCGAATCCGGGGCGCGGCCGGCGATCGCGGCCACGCACCGCAACCTTTCGGCGGCCACTTGCGCGGCGGCCCGTGTCAGCGTCTCGACATCAGCGGACAGCCTCGCCTCGTCCAAGGTGTCCAGGTCGCGGGTGGCGAGTTGGTGTGCGGCTGATGCCAATACGCCTACCGGATCCGCTGTTGTCTGCCCATTGATCGAACTCACGTTCATATCGTACATGATGGGCAAGGTGTCCGCAAGCATCCGTCCCGTCTGAGATCCCAATCGCATAGCCACACGCCTCGGGGGTGGCTGGCGTCGCGCGTGTGAGATGGCCGGTCCAGGCCGCGGTCCTGGACTGCGGATCGCAGGGTTGGCCAGGCCCGCAACCAAGCCGCCAAGCGGCAGAGCAGCCGGCGTAATCTCGCCACGTTTAAGGGCTACGAGAGCTGGTCGCCGTGTTCGCTCTCAGACCCAGCTGCCTGACGGCCTGTCACACCCCCTGTGTAATGTTCGTGCAGGAGGGCTCGCGGAGCCGATGCGGGCAATGACATGGCCTACGCGCATTCTCGGAACGAGGCTGGAGACCGGCACGGTCTCGTAGCGCACTTGCGGGCGGTGGCCGAGCTTGCTGCCACGTTCGCTGGCCGGTTCGGGGCGGCGGACCCGGCGTTCTACGCCGGCCTGTGGCACGACCTTGGCAAGTTCCATTGCGAGTTCCAGAGATACTTGCTGGCATGTGAGCAAGACCCCGGGGGGCGGCGGCGCGGCCCTGACCACAAGGCAGCGGGCTCGGTGCTGGCATCGCGCCATCTGGGGTTGGGGGCGCTGCTCATCCAGGGCCACCACGGCGGCCTCCGAAGCCCGTCGGAGTGCAAAAGGTGGCTGGCTGAGCACGGACACAGGCCCGCCGTCCAGGAGTCCCTGGCGCTCGCGAGGTCCACGATCCCCGATCTCGAGCCCACCGGGCCAGTCCCGTTGCCGGCTCATATCCAGCATGACGCTCTGGCCGCCGAGCTGTACTTGCGGATGCTGTTCTCCGCGCTGGTGGACGCCGACTACCTGGACACGGAGCGGCACTTCCGGCCCGAGACGGCGGCGGTGCGGCCGGGGCCAGGCACCCGCTCGATGGGGGAGCTGTGGGAGCGGTTCCTGCAGGGCCGCGACCAGCTTGTCGCCTCCCGCGAGGCCAGCCCAGTCGATGCGCTGCGCGGCGAGATCTACCAGGCCTGCCTCGCCGCGGCCGGCCAGCCTCCCGGCGTGTTCCGGCTCCGGGTGCCGACCGGTGGGGGCAAGACGCTGTCGGGGATGGCCTTCGCCCTGAGGCACGCGGCGCGCCATGGCCTGGACCGGGTCATCGTCGCTGTCCCATTCATCACCATCACCGAGCAGACCGCTCAGGTCTACCGGCGTGTCTTTTATGACCAGGACGGGGCGCACGGGATCGTGCTGGAGCATCACAGCGGCTCGACCAGCCCCGTCGCCGCGCCCGAGGACTTCCACCGGTCGCAGGTGTGGGCTCGCCTGGCGGCTGAGAACTGGGACGCCCCTGTCGTTGTCACGACCACCGTGCAGCTGTTCGAGAGCCTGTTCTCCAACCAGACGAGCGCCACCCGGAAGCTCCACCGCCTGGCGCGCAGCGTGATCGTGCTCGACGAGGCGCAGGCCCTGCCCCCGAAGCTGCTCGCCCCGATCCTCAACGGCTTGCGGGGGCTCTGCGCGCACTTCGGCGCCACGGTCGTGCTGTCCACGGCGACGCAGCCGGCGTTCGAGGCCATCCCCGCGTTCGCTGGCCTGCCCGCGACGGAGATCGTGCCTGATGCCCGTCGGTTCTTCAGGTCCTTGAGCCGGGTGAGCTATGAGTGGTCAACGAAACCGAGCCGGTCGTGGGCCGAGATCGCCGAGATCGCCCGTTCCAGCCCCCAGGCGCTGGTGGTCGTCAACACGAAGAAGGACGCGCTGGCGCTGCTCGACCAGCTCGCCGGCCCCGACACCCTGCACCTGTCGACGCTGCTGTGCGGGGCGCATCGCCGGCAGGTCATCGCTGAGGTGACGCGCCGCTTGGCTGCGGGAGACCTGTGCCGAGTGGTGTCGACCCAGGTCGTCGAGGCGGGCGTGGACCTCGACTTCCCGCTGGTCTTGCGGGCGCTCGGGCCGCTGGACAGCATCATCCAGGCGGCGGGGCGCTGTAACCGGGAGGGGAGGTTGCGGCGCGGTCGGGTGATCGTCTTCCGCCCCACGGACGGCGGGATGCCCCAGGGGGCGTATCGCGCCGGGACCCAAGAAACCAGCACGTTGCTCGGCGACGGTCCGCTGGACCTCGACGATCCTGCGCTTCCCGAGCGGTACTTCAGGCAGCTTTTCCAGTCGGTTGACACCGACGACCTGGGCATTCAGAAGCTGCGAAAAGACCTGCTCTATCCAGAGACGGCGTGCAAGTTCCGCATGATCGACGACAACACCGTCAGCGTGGTCGTCCGCTACGGCACTGATCAGGAGCGAGACGAGGTCCAGCGGCTCCTCGCCCGCCTGCGCAACGGCGCTGCCGACGCGCGCCTCGTGCTCCGAAAGCTGCAGCCATATGTCGTTAATGTCAGAGCCCGCGAGGCCGACCGCTACACCCAGTCGGGCCTGATTAATCCCATCATCTCTGATTTAGGTGAATGGCTGGGCTCTTACGACTCTGTCCGGGGCTTGACTGGCGATCACCTCGATGTGGAGACTCTCGTAATTTGATGAGCAAGGAGAAACATGATGCGCACGCCGTATCCACCGATTTCGGTAAAAGTATGGGGCGATTTTGCGTGCTTTACGCGCCCTGAGATGAAAGCGGAGCGGGTGAGCTATCCCGTCCCGACGCCCTCAGCCGCGCGGGGAATCCTCGAGGCGATCTTTTGGAAGCCACAGTTCGCTTGGCGGGTCCAGGAGATCTGGGTGCTGAACCCCATCCGCTACCTCTCGCTGCTGCGGAATGAGGTGAACTCGCGGGCCAGCGAGCGGTCGGCTCGCGGCTGGGAACGCCACGGTGGTGGCTTTGACGCGTCTGATGACCGGGCGCAGCGTCATACCCTGGCGCTGCGCGATGTCGCTTACCTCATCCACGCGCAGGTCGACGTCAAGGCCGGGGTTGGCGACGAGCCGGCGAAGTTCCGTGACCAGTTCCGGCGGCGTGTCCGCGGCGGTCGCTGTTTCTCCACCCCATACCTGGGCTGCCGTGAGTTCGCCGCCAGCTTCGCCGAGTCAGGCGGGGACGAGCGGCCGATCGCGGATACCGAGGACCTGGGGCTCATGCTCCACGATCTTGACTATGCATCGGATGGCTCCGGCCGTGGCACGCCACGGTTCTTCCACGCCCGGCTTGAGCGCGGAATCCTCCGGATCCCCCTGCCGGCCAATGCGGTCGACGGCGACGCTCTGCAGGAGGCGTGATGCTGCTCCAACGCCTTGCCGAGTTCGCGGACCGCATTGGTCTTCCGCCCGCCCTGTATAGCGAGGGACCGGTCCGCTACCGCATCCAGTTGGACGCAACAGGCCGGCTCCGCAGTCGCGAGCCGTTGGACACCGCCGATCCGTCCAGCTCGAACTCGCGCCGAGGGGTCCGACGACTCGTCCCGCAGGTGCAGCGATCGTCAGGTATAAAACCGTTGCTGCTCGCGGACAAAGCCGACTACACCCTCGGGATTGCCCGTGACGATGCGAGCGAGCGTGCCCGGAAGCGGGCGCTGGATTGCCATCAGGCTTACCTAGAGCTCGTCGATCGTTGCGCGGCAGCCACGGCCGAGCCGGCCGTCCAAGCGGTGCAGGCGTTTCTTCACAACGACCCGCTCGGGCAGCTCGAACTGCCAGCTGACTTCGATCCGGGCGCGATCATCACGTTCCAGGTCAGTGAGCTGTTCCCTATCGATCTGCCGTCAGTGCAGGCGTTCTGGGCCAACGAGCACGACCCGGCCGGCGCCGACAGCGCAGCTCCGCGCATGCAATGCCTGATCTGCGGCGAGCAGCGGCCGGTTCTCAAGCGACTGCAGGCGAAGGTCAAGGGGGTTCCCGGCGGCCAAAGCTCCGGCACGGCGATCATCTCCGCCAACGAGCCTGCGTTTTTGTCGTATGGCCTAGAGGCCTCGCTCATCGCCCCGACCTGCGCCCGCTGTGGGGAGCGATTCACCAAGGCCGTAAACGAGCTACTCGCAGATGGCAGGCGACGGCTGTTCCTCGGCAGCGCCGTTTTCATCTTCTGGACCCGCGAGGACATCAGCTTCTCGGTGCTGGACTTCCTAACGACTCCACAAGCGGAGGACGTCCGTATGCTTCTGGATTCCGTCCGAACCGGAAGACGGGCGGATATTGACCCGGTCGACTTCTACGCGGCGGCCTTAGCGGCAAGCGGCGGCCGGACCGCGGTGCGTGACTGGATTGACACGACCGTCGGGTCGGTTCGCCGCCATCTTGCGAGCTGGTTCGAGCGCCAGCGCATCGTGGAGCCCTGGGGGCAGAAGCCAGTGCCGCTGGGGCTTCGCGCGCTTGCGCTCGCCACGGTCCGGGAGGCCAAGGATTTGCCGCCAACCGTCCCTCGCGCGCTCCTGCGCTGCGCGCTGACCGGCACGCCGCTTCCGCCCCACCTGCTCTACGAGGCCGTTCGGCGCAACCGCGCGGAGCAGGGAGTCACCCGTCCACGCGCCGCCTTGATCAAGCTCGTCCTGCTCAGCCAGGACTTAACCCTCGACCGCAAGGAGGACTTCATGGTCGAACTGGACCGCGAGAACCCGGACCCCGCGTACCGCTGCGGCCGTCTGCTCGCCGTGCTTGAGACCGTCCAGCGAGAGGCTCTCGGACGCAATCTCAATACCACGATCGTGGACCGGTTCTACGGAACCGCATCGTCAGCGCCCGCCATGGTATTCGGCCGGCTCCTCCATGGAGCCCAATCGCATCTTGGGAAGCTGAAGCGGGACCGCCCTGGGGCCTACCACGCCCTGGACGAACGCATTCAACAAATCTGTTCCGAGCTTCCTGCTTTTCCCCGCACCCTCACGCTGGAGCAGCAGGGCATCTTCTCGCTCGGCTACTACCACCAGCGAGCCTTCGATCGCGCAAAGGCGAGAGAGGCAAGCGAGCGACGCAAGGCCTTGCCCGCAGCCGAATTACCTACCACATCTACTGAGGAACAGGAGAACCGATGACCGAGCAACCGCATCTCGATGTCACGCGCCGGCACGACTTTGTGCTGCTCTTCGACGTGACCGACGGCAATCCGAATGGCGACCCCGACGCGGGCAACCTGCCCCGCGTCGACCCCGAGACGATGCAAGGCCTCGTGAGCGATGTGGCCATTAAGCGCAAAGTCCGTGACTGGATCGATACCGCTCAAGGTGACCAGCCACAATTCAAGATTTATGTCCAAAGCGATGGGCACGCGCTGAACACCCTGCATGCAAGGGCTTACCAAGAGCTTGGATTGACGTCGAAGGGCGCCAAGCAGCCAAAAGATGACACCGACAAAGCACGAGCCTGGATGTGCGCGAACTTCTATGACATCCGGATGTTCGGCGCCGTCATGACCACCGGCGTCAACTGCGGGCAAGTCCGCGGGCCGATTCAGATCACCTTCGCTCGCTCCATCGATCCGATCGTCCCACTCGATCTCTCAATCACCCGGGTCGCGGTCACCCGTGAGGAGGACGCCAAGGTCGCAACCGCCGAGGACACTGAGGGTGGCGGGGGAAAGAGCACCGAGATGGGGCGCAAAGCCCTGGTCCCGTACGGGCTGTACCGGGCGCACGGATTCTTCGTCCCACCATTCGCCCAGCAAACGGGCGCAACCCCTGAGGACTTGGCCTTGTTCTGGCAGGCCCTCCAGCGGATGTGGGATCTGGACCGCTCGTCCTCACGTGGCCTCATGGCCTGCCGGGGGCTCTTCGTCTTCACCCACGCTGATGCGCTCGGCAACGCGCCAGCTCACCGCCTGTTCGATCGGGTCACGATCACGCGCTCGCCTGAGGTGGTGGCGCCGCGCGCTTTTGGTGATTACCAGGTCGCCGTTGATGACACTGCTCTGCCCGATGGCGTGACCTTGGCGAGATTGTCTTGAGCATGATCACCGAGCTGCCTGAGGATTGCATCGAGGTGCCGATCTCGGCCCTTGAGCACTACAGTTATTGCCCACGCCAATGCGCCCTGATCCATGTCGAGCAGACCTTTGAGGAGAACGTCTTCACCATACTCGGCCAGCTTGCGCACCGGCGAGTCGACACTAACGAGCACTCATCCACCGGTGGCGTTCGATCGGTGCGAGGGATACCGCTGTGGTCTGATCGCCTGGGCCTGATCGGTAAGGCTGACCTGGTCGAGTTCAGGCCGCAGGGGCCATATCCTGTTGAATACAAAGTCGGCCGGCGGCATGGGCGACATCCCGACCTGCAACTCTGCGCTCAGGCGCTTTGCCTTGAGGAGATGCTCGATGTTGCGGTCCCCGAGGGAGCAATCTTCTACCACGGCGTGCGGCGACGATACCCGGTCAAGTTCAGTCAAGAACTCCGCGACGAGACGCGTAAGGCGATCGTTGCGATACGGGAGCTGTTGCGGACGCAGACGCTCCCGTCCGCCCCTAACGACACCCGCTGCCCTAAGTGCTCGCTTATCAATGCCTGCTTGCCCTTCGTGGTCGCAGAGCCTGTGCGCCTGCGTGGTCTCCAGGGGGCGTTGTTCCGGCCAGCGGTCCTTTCAGATGCCGATGCATGAGCTACTTAACGTCCTCTATGTGCTGACCCAAGGCGCCGTGCTTCATCTGGATCATGACGCCGTACGGATCAAAATAACTGGTGAGCCCATACGGCGGGTTCCGCTGCTCCGTCTCAGCGGGATCGTCGTCTTTGGGCGGGTGACGTTGACGCCGTTTATTATCCAGCGTTGCGCCGAGGATGGGCGGAGCCTGGTATGGCTTGATCGGAACGGGCGCTTCAAGGCTCGGGTTCAGGGACCCACGCGTGGCAACGTGCTGCTGCGGCGAGCCCAGCATCTCGCGCTCTCCGACACCGAGCACACGGTGGCGATCGCGCGGCAGATAGTCGCGGGAAAGATCCAAAACTGCCGGCAAGTGCTGATGAGGGCCGCGCGTGATCCTACCGATGACACCGCGCGGGACCGGCTGACAGGTACTGCCGAGCATCTCGCGACGATCCTCAAGCGCTTGCAGGGATGTGGCGATCTCGACACGGTGCGTGGGTGCGAGGGCGAGGCGGCTCGTAGCTATTTTGCCGCCATGAGGTTCATGGTGCGTGTTGATCCTGATGGATTCGCTCCCGCTGGCCGGACTCGCCGCCCTCCCCGCGATCCGACAAACGCGCTGTTATCGTTTTTGTACGCGCTGCTGCGCTCCGAGTGTATGTCTTCGCTTGAGGCTATTGGGCTCGACCCGCAGATTGGCTATCTCCATACGCTGCGACCCGGCCGCCCTGCGCTTGCGCTGGATCTCATGGAGGAGTTCAGATCGGTGTTGGCTGACAGGCTCGCGCTCAAGTTGATCAACCGCCGTCAGCTAACCCGTGCAGACTTTGAAGAGCTGCCGGGCGGAGCGTTTGTGCTTACTGCTGAGGGAAGAAGAACCGTAATTCAGGCGTACCAAAAACGTAAAAGTGAGGAGCTGCATCACAGAGTCATTCAGCAACGCCTACCCCTCGGGCTAGTACCACACGTTCAGGGGCGCCTCCTCGCCCGCCATCTGCGTGGAGACATCGCTCATTACCCGCCGTTTCTGTATAGGTAGAGTTATGGAAATTTTGGTCGTCTATGATGTGGCAACTGATACGCTGGAGGGGCAACGGAGGCTCCGGCATGTCGCGCACATCTGCGAAGGGTATGGACAACGTGTGCAGAAGTCGGTGTTCGAATGTGTACTCGACCCCGGCCAACTGGAGCAGCTTCTGGCCAGGCTGGCCCAAGAGATTGATCACGAAGCGGACAGCATCCGCGTCTACCGCCTCAGAGAGCCACGAGGGCAATTCCTCCGGACCCTGGGCATCGAACCGTCCTTCGATCTCCGTGACACGCTGCTGTTCTGATGGCGGAGAGCCCAGCCACGCGGACCTGCAGCTGTCCCCCAATCCCTGGGAGGTCCGCGCAACCACAAGGCCGTTTCATGCGAAGATCGACCCCGTCAGGCCACCCACCCGCCAGCACCTTGCCGTGTTTAACCCATTCACACGATCACTACGTCCGATATACCCCTTATACTGCCGTCGCGCCCGGCCATCGCGCCGGGCGAGGATTGAAACCCCAAGCTCGTATCCGATGGGGCATTCGGTCCAGGTGTCGCGCCCGGCCATCGCGCCGGGCGAGGATTGAAACGCCTGAGGCGCTGATCGAGTCCCACCCGGCCTGGTGTCGCGCCCGGCCATCGCGCCGGGCGAGGATTGAAACTATAGTTTCATGTCTGCAATACGCAACTACCATTAGTTGTCGCGCCCGGCCATCGCGCCGGGCGAGGATTGAAACTTGATGTAGAACTCCCAGCTCCCGCCTGCCAGCCGGTCGCGCCCGGCCATCGCGCCGGGCGAGGATTGAAACTACAACCTTGCGGCGGCCAGCCACACCGACTCATGGTCGCGCCCGGCCATCGCGCCGAGCGAGGATTGAAACCTCTACGTCTTTGCCGCCGTCGACGGCGGCAAGCGGGTCGCGCCCGGCCATCGCGCCGGGCGAGGATTGAAACTTCCATACGCTGCCGCCATGCAATTGCGACGGAGAGGTCGCGCCCGGCCATCGCGCCGGGCGAGGATTGAAACGTTCGGCCCGGGGCGGCGTCTCGGGTGGGAGCCGTCGCGCCCGGCCATCGCGCCGGGCGAGGGTTGAAACCCGGGAAGGGGGATGCAATGGGGGGTGGGGGGCGGTCGGGCCCGGCCATCCCGCCGGGCGCGGGAT
>Ga0081538_10004238_pt1 | contig 13308 bp, 8 predicted proteins | sample TabmetS5T2R1_FD_71022 | JGI IMG/M metagenome (GOLD analysis project Ga0081538, IMG submission 71022) | Tabebuia heterophylla rhizosphere microbial communities from the University of Puerto Rico - S5T2R1 | ecosystem: Host-associated > Plants > Roots > Rhizosphere ...
CGGCAGTCCGAGGTCGCGCTCGATGCGCTGCCACAGCTGCGGCGCCGGGATCGCGGGGGTGACGGCGTCAGCGAGCGGCTGCAGATGCTGCGCCCACAGCGCGACCGCGCGCATCGCGGCGGTGTCGCGTTGCAGGCGGCCTTCGAACGCGACGCGGTCCGCGCCCGCGAGGGTGCCGAGGACGTATTCGCCGGCCAGGTCGTTCAGGTCGTCGCTGTCTATGCTCATGGCTCCAGGCACCTCTTCAGGCGCTGCAGACCCCTACGGATCCAGCTCTTGACCGTGCCCAGCGGCGCCGCCAGACGGGCGGCAAGTTGCTCATGCGTCAATCCCTCGTAATAGGCCAGCAGGATGGATTTCCGCTGGTCGTCCTCCAGTTCATCCACGCAGCCTTTCAGGCGCCGCGCATCGTCCGCGGCCAACGCCCCCTCCAGGGGCGATGGTCCTTCGTCCGGCCGTTCGGCCGCTGCCGACTCGTCGAGCGGCTGCAACGGCTTCTCGCGCCGGAGCCGGTCGAGGCATTTGTTGCGCAGGATCACAGTGATCCAAGGCAGCGCCGGCCCAAGATCCGGCCGGTAGTCCTTGGCGCGGCGCCAGATGGTGACGAAGCACTCCTGCACCGCCTCTTCGGCCCAGTCTCGTCGTCTTAAGATACGCAGCGCCAGGCCGAATAGTTGCGGGGAGGTCAGCCGGTAAAGCCCGGAAAAGGCTTCCGTATCCCCACCTTGGCAGGCGATCAGCATTCGGTCAGTGTCGCGCACGGTCAGCCCCGACTTTGGCCGCAAGCTTGGCGGTCGTTACGGTCGTCGTCCCTGATTGGCAGTCAACTCGGCGCAGCGTCGTTGGGACTTAGAGGAAGTGTCGAAATCCGTCAACAAACTCCGTCGCGTCCTGGTAGAGCCGGGGAAAGCTATGCACAGCAGGGAGTGGAAGCCATGAGCAATCCTGTCCGGGTCGAAAAACGCGGCCATATCATGGAGGTAACGCTCGATCGGCCAAAGGTTAACGCGATCGACCTGGCCACCAGCCGGGCCCTCGGCACCGCGTTCCAGGAATTGCAGGACGATCCCAACCTGCGGGTCGGGATCGTGACCGCCGCCGGCGACCGGATATTTTCGGCCGGCTGGGACCTCAAGGCCGCCCATCAGAACGAGGAGGTCGGCAAGTGGTGGGAGACCACCGACTACGGCCCGGGCGGCTTTGCCGGCCTGACCGAGCTGTGGGGCCTCAACAAGCCGGTGATCGCCGCCGTGAACGGCCTGGCGCTGGGCGGCGGGTTCGAGCTGGTGATCGCCTGCGACCTCATCATCTGCGCCGAGCATGTCGAGTTCGCGCTGCCGGAGCTCCCCATCGGGATCGTGCCGGATTCAGGCGGCATCCAGCGCGTGCCGCGGCGCCTGCCGCACAACATCGCCATGGAGCTACTGCTGCTCGGCCGCCGCATGACGGCGGCAGAGGCGCTGCATTATGGCATGATCAACCGGATCGTGCCCAAGGACCAGCCGATCACGCTGGCGCGCGAATGGGCCGCCACCATTGCCGAGGGCGCGCCGCTGACCATCCAGGCGCTGAAGGAAGCGCTGCGCGAGATGGACGGCCACAGCATCCGCGACAGCTTCCGCCTGATCCGCACCGGCAAGCTGCCGACCTACGAGAAGTCGCTGCTGTCCGAGGACGCCAAGGAAGGCGTGCGCGCCTTCGCGGAGAAGCGGAAAGCCAACTTCCAGGGTCGCTAAGCAGACCCCGAAAATAGGTCGGCGCCGGTGGGGCCGGCGCCGACCGCCCTCGCAGGCAAGTGGCTTAGGGGACTAGCTCACCTGCGCGTTAAGCTGGTTGCTGATCTCGACGACCGCCTGCATCGACGGATCGCTATAGGCATAGGTGGTGAACTGGGCGTTGGATTCGACGACGTTCCACTGATTGCCGCCGTTGCTGGTCAGCGTGACCGTGTCGCCCTCTTCGCCGACGATGGTCAGGCGGTTGTCGCCATCGGTCATGTTGAGCACATCGTTGATCGACAGCGAGACGTTGTTGGCGCCGTATCCGGTGGTGTCGATTGCCTCGACATTCTCCAGCTTGACCGCTTCGTTGTGGCCGAAGGACATCGCCTGCTTGGCCAGGTGGACCGTGTCGTAGCCGTCGCCCATATTGGTCGGGCTGATGCTGCTGGTGTTGACGTGCAGCACATCGTCGCCCGCGCCGAGCGTATTCTTGCCGTTGGCAAGCTCCGAGCTCGAGATCTCGTAGCTGTTGGCGACGCCGACATCGGCTGACGACACGTTGGAGGTGAGTCCGCCGCTGTCCGTCACGCTGTAGTCGATGTGGCGGTCGCCCTCGGTCTTGCTGCTGGTCGAGAAGAAGATCGAGTTGGCGAAATCCTCGTACTGGTCGAGCGATTCCGAGCCGGTCTTGCCGACGATGGTGATGGTGTAGTCGGCGCCCGACTTGCCGATCGTGACGTTGAAGTCGGCGCTGGGCGGCACGTTCAGAGCGTCGCCCGACTGGAAGCCGCTGGTCTGGATCACGGCCTTGCTCAGTGCGCTGCCGTCGACATCGGAGAAGTCGACGGTCGGCTGCACCGCGCTCTGGGTCATCTTGTTGACGTTGTAGGTGCCCATGCCGACCGAGATGACGAGGTCGTTGTAGTCCTGGTCACCGCCGCCCTTCAGGTCCTCGAACCCGATCAGCAATTGGCCCGGCATCTTGCTGCTGACGCCGGCGACCGCGTGGTTGATGTCGCTGCTGCCGTTGAAGTCGGTGTTCAGGGACTTGTTGTGGGTGAAGAAGGTCTCGCCGTTCAGCTGGCTGTTGCCGACATAGACGTGGCCGTTGCCGTTGGCGTCGATCTTGATCGAGAGCTGGCTGGCGATCGCGTCCATCGCCGCAGCCTGGCTGCCGGCGCCGGCCGCGGCGTTGGTCAGCAGCGTCGTGTTGGTGCTGTTGCTCGCGCCGTTGGAGATGGTGAAGAAGCCGAGGTGCGTGCCCTCCGCCATGGTGCCGAGAGAAACCGTGTTGGACTGGCTGTAGCCCAGGAAGTCCTTGCCGAGCGACGCGCCCATGGTGTTTTCGACGTTGGCCGTGGTGTCGAGCCAGACGAACTCCACGGTGCCCGGGATGACGTTGCCGTTGTCGTCGAACTGGTAGACGCCGACCATGTTGTGGTAGCCGGCGCCTTCCTTCTGGAAGGTGACGGTGACATCGGTCGGCGCGAACACCGTCAGGTCCTCGGCCGAGACGCCCGAAGAGATGTCCGACTTCGTGAGTGACGAGCCCTTGGTGCCATAGAGATAGTCGCCGGCCGCTTGGCTGGCCTGTGGATCGTAGGATTCGCTGGTGTCGACGATGGTGTTGACGACGGTGCCATCAGTGCTCGTAACCGAGGGAGCCTCGTTCACGTTCGCGACATTGATGACAAAGGTCTGCTGGACGCTCTGGCCGCCGCTGTCGGTGGCCGTCACGGTCACGTTGACCGACTGCTCGGCCTCGTAGTCGAGCGAGGCATCGGCCTTCAGCTTGAGCTGGCCGTCCACCACCTCGAACCGGCTGTCCGAGACCTGGAAGCTGTGGCTGTCGCCCGCGTCCGGATCGGTGACCTGCAGGGTGCCGATGACCACGCCGCCGATATTCTCGGCCACGGTGGTGCCCATGCCCTTCAGCGAGACGTTGTCGAGCAGGCCGCCGTAATTGTCGTTCTCGCCGCCGACCTCGCGGAACTCCAGACGATCGTCGCCGCCGGTGCCGACGACCTTAAACGTGCTGGTCTGCCAGGCAGTCGACTGCGGATCGACCGTGCCGATCTTCACGCCGTTCCAATAGACCTCGACCGCGTCGGTGCCCTTGGTGTCCTTGCGGGTCGCGGTATCGAAGGTCAGCTCATAGACGTGGCCGGCGGTGGTCTTCACGTCCTGATAGATGATATCGACAGCCTTGTCGGCATCCATCTCGACCACCTGGGCGCCGTTGGACGCCTTGTTGGTCACGTTGTTCTGGATCTCGACCTGGCTGTTGGTCTTCCAGCCGGTGATGCTGTTGAACAGCTGCCACTGGCCGTTGTTCAGCTTGTTGGCCTCGAAGCTGCCGTTGACCAGCAGCTGGGAGCTGTCGGTCGTCAGGGTGAGGCTGATCGGCGCCTCGTTCACGTTGCCGACGCCGACTGTGATGGTCTGCTGGATCTGGTGGCCGCCCTTGTCGGTGGCGGTCACGGTCACATCGACGCTCGGCTCGCTCTCGTGATCGAGCGACATGCCGTCCTTCAGCTTGAGCTGGCCGTCGACCACCTCGAAGCGGTTGTCCGAAACCTGGAAGCTCTGGACGTCGCCGGCATCCGGGTCGGTGACCGAGACCTTGCCGACCACGGCGCCGGCCGCGTTCTCCGCGATCTGGCTGCCGGCGATCGAGATGCCATTCTGGGCTTCGTTCACGTCGCCGATGGCGATGGTGAAGGTCTGTGAGATGCTGTGCTTGGCGCTGTCGGTCGCGGTCACGGTGACATCGACGCTGCCGGTGGTCTCGTGGTCGAACGAGACACCGGGCTTCAGCTTGAGCTCGCCGTTCACGACCTCGAAGCGGTTGTCGGAGACCTTGAAGCTCTGCGTGTCGCCCGCATCCTGGTCGGCGACCGAGAGCTTGCCGACCACCGCACCGGCGGCGTTCTCGGACACCGACATGTTGTCGAGCGTCAGCGCGGTCTGCGCCTCGTTCACGTCGCCGACATTGATGGTGAAAGTGCTGGTGATCTGGTTGCCGCCCTTGTCGGTGGCGGTCACGTCGACGTTGATGCTGGAACCCTGCTCGTAGTCGAGCGAGACACCCGGCTTCAGCTGCAGCTTGCCGTTGACCACCTCGAAGCGCGAGTCGGAAACCGTAAAGCTCTGCTTGTCGCCGGCATCCGGGTCGGTGACCTTGAGCGTGCCGATGACACTGCCGGCCGCATTCTCCTTCACGCTGTTGGCGCTCAGGGTCATCGCGGTCTGGGCTTCGTTGACGTTGCCGACGCTGATGGTGAAGGTCTTGGTGATCTGGTGGCCGACGCTGTCGGTGGCGGTCACGCCGACCTTGACCGACTTGGCCTCCTCGTAGTTGAGCGAGACGCCGTCCTTCAGCTTGAGCTGGCCGTTGACGATCTCGAACCGGTTGTCGGAGACCGAGTAGCTCTGGCTGTCTCCCTTGTCCGGGTCGGTGACCTTGAGGTTGCCGATGACCGCGCCGGCCGCGTTCTCATTGACCTTGGTGCCGGTCAACGTCATCGCGGTCTGCGCCTCGTTGACGTTCTGCACGTTCACGGTGAAGGTCTTGGCGATCTGGTTGCCGCCGGTGTCGGTCGCGGTGACCTTGACGTTCACGTTGGCGGCGGATTCGTAGTTCAGCGACACGCCATCCTTCAGCTTCAGCTGGCCGTTGACCACCTCGAAGCGGTTGTCGGAGACCTTGTAGCTCTGGACGTCGCCGGCATCCGGGTCGGACACGTTGAGCGTGCCGATCACCGCACCCTTGTCGTTCTCGGTGACCTTGGTCGCGCTCAAGGTCATGGCGGTCTGCTTCTCGTTCACGTTCGTGACGTCGATCGTGAAGGTCTGCGAGATCTGGTGGCCGGACTTGTCGGTCGCGGTCACGGTGACGTCGACCTCGGGCTCGGCCTCGTAGTTGATCGAGACGCCGCTCTTCAGCTTGAGCTGGCCATTGACGATCTGGAAGCGATTGTCGGAGACCGAATAGCTCTGCTTGTCGCCGGCATCCGGGTCGACCACCAGCACGGTGCCGACCACGGCGCCCTTGGCGTTCTCCGCCACGCTGCTCTTGCTGAGGCTGATCGAGGTCTGGGCCTCGTTCACGTCGCCGACATTGATGGTGAAGGTCTGGGCGATCTGGTTGCCGCCGGCGTCGGTCGCGGTCACCTGGACGTTGACCGTCGGCTCGGCCTCGTAGTTCAGGGAGACGCCGTCCTTGAGCTTCAGCTGGCCGTCCACGACCTCGAAACGGGCGTCGGAGACTTCGAAGCTCTGGCTGTCGGCCGCATCCGGATCGCTCACGGTCAGCGCGCCGATGACGGCGCCGGCGGCGTTCTCGGCCACCGCGTTGCCGGCGAGCGCAAGGCCGGTCTGGCCCTCGTTCACGTCGCCGACGTTGATGGTGAAAGTCTGCTGGATCTGGTGTCCGGCGCTGTCGGTCGCGGTCACCTGGACATTGACGGTCGGCTCGCTCTCGCGATCGAGAGAGACGCCGTCCTTGAGCTTGAGCTGGCCGTCGACCACCTCGAAGCGGTCGTCGGACACCTCGAAGCTCTGGGTCTCGCCGGCATCCGGATCCGCAACGCTCAGCGTGCCGACGACGGAGCCCGCGACGTTCTCGGATACCGGCAGCTGATCGAGCGTCAGCGCGGTCTGCGCTTCGTTCACGCCGCCGACCGAAAGGGTGAAGGTCTCCTGCACCTTGTTGCCGGCGCTGTCGGTCGCGGTCACGACCACGTCGAGGCTGGGCTCGGTCTCGAAGTCGATCGACTGGCCGTCCTTCAGCTTGAGCTGGCCGTTCACGACTTCGAAGCGGGGATCGGAAACCTCGAAGCTGTGGCTGTCGCTGGCGTCCGGATCGATCGCGGTCAGGGTGCCGATGACGGCGCCTGCCACGTTCTCGACCAGCGTGTTGCCGGACAGGTCGATGTCGACCGGCGCCTCGTTCACGTCGGCGACATTGATGGTGAAGGTCTTGGTGATCTGGTTGCCGGCGTTGTCGGCTGCGGTCACGGTGACGTCGACTGTCGGCTCACTCTCATGGTCGAGTGAAACGCCATCCTTCAGCTTGAGCTGGCCGTCGACGATCTCGAACCGATTGTCGGAGACCTGGTAGCTCTGGTCGTCTTCGCTGTCCGGATCGACCACGCTGACGTTGCCGATCACAGCGCCGGCGACATTCTCGTTGGCGGCGGTGGCGTCGAGCAGTAGATCGGTCTGGGCCTCATTGACATCGGTCACGCCAATGTGGACCGACAGGGTCTGCTTGTCGCCGGTGCGCGAGGTGGCGGTGATCTCGAGCTCGATGCCGGACTCGGTCTCGTAGTCGAAGCTGACGCCGTCGCGCAGTTGCAGGATGCCGTCGACGACCTCGAAGCGATCGTCGGAGACCTCGAACTTGAAGTCGGCCGGATTGCCGTTGACGACCTTGCCGAACGAAACGTTGGTCTGGTTCTCGGCGACCGACCACGGAGCGTGCGGGCTCCAGGTGACCAGCACTTCGGCCTCTTCGCTCGGATCGTACGTGCGCTTTTCGTCCGTGTTCAGCGCGTTGAAGCCGAGCGAGGTGCCGCCGAGGGTACCGGCGGAGTCGAGGCCGCCGAACTCGTCCTGCGTGCCCTGGAATTGCGAGAAATTCCCCGGGCCGCCGTTGATGTAACCGAGATTGTCGTTGGCCGGACCGGCTGCGGTCTGGAAGTTTTCCACATCGGAGCCAGCCAGGATGGAGGCGAGGTCGACCTTCTGGCCGTCGGGCAGCGTCAGCTCGCCATCGACATCGTCCAGATCGACGGTCTCAACGATCGTGCCGCTCTCGTCGCGGACGACCACTTCGTCGCCGCTGATCTCGAGGCTGTAATCACCAACATTGACCTGGTCGGACACGGAAGTCGCTCCAATGCAAATTCATTGGAGACAGGATGCCTGAGTAGCTCTGAAGGGGTTATTAGCCGACCGGCATAGTCTTCACACGCGCGTGTGAAGAAGGCCCCGAAAAATCGAGACATATACAATGCGGTTTATTTGTTAGAAGTGATTTAACCATGTTCGGCGCGTCGAACGTCGGCAGAGCGAAGTGTGGGACACGCTTAGGTGTGCGCTCGCAGGCAGCTCAATGGTCTGCACGCCGGAAACACTTTTCTCCGAGTAACACCGCCGAAGGATGGGCGGCTATTCGAGCGGACGCAGCACGCTGCGCGAGATGATGTGGCGCTGGATCTCGGAGGTGCCGTCCCAGATGCGCTCGACCCGCGCATCGCGCCACAGCCGCTCGACGCCGACTTCCTCCATCAAACCCATGCCGCCGAAGATCTGGACAGTCTGGTCTGTCACGCGCGCCAGCATCTCGGTCGCGTAGAGCTTCGCCATCGCATAGTCGGCGTCGGTGACGCTGCCCTGGTCGGTCTTCCAGGCAGTCTGCAGGCAGAGCAGGTTGGCGGCCTCGATCTCGGTCGCCATGTCGGCGAGCTTGAAGGAGGTGCCCTGGAACTTGCCGATGGTCTGGCCGAACTGCTTGCGGGTGGCGGCCCACTGCGCCGCCATTTCCATCGCCCGTTGGGCGCGGCCGACGCACTGGGCGGCAACGGTCAGGCGGGTGGCGCCAAGCCACTGGTTCGCGACGTCGAAGCCGCGATGCACCTCGCCTAAGACCTGCCGCTTGTTCACACGGCAATTGTTGAACACCAGCTCGCAGTGGTGGAAGCCGCGATGGGATACGGAGTGGGGGCCCATACGCACGTCCAGGCCCTTCGTATCCTTGTCGACCAGAAAGGAGGTGATCTTCTTCTTGACGCCCTTGGCGGTGTCCTCGACCCCGCTGGCGGCAAACAGCACGATGAAGTCCGCCACGTCGGCATAGGAGATGAAGTGCTTGGTGCCGTTGATGACGAAATCGTCGCCGTCGGCCTCGGCGCGGGTCTGCATGGAGCGCAGGTCCGACCCGGCATTGGGCTCGGTGAGGCCGAGGCACTCGACCCGCTCGCCGCGGATTGCCGGCAACAAGTAGCGCTCGATCTGCTCGCCCTGGCAGGCGCGCAGGATGTTGCTGGGCCGCGCCACCGCGTACTGCAGCGCGAATGAGGTGCGGCCGAGCTCGCGCTCCATCAAAGTTAGCGCGACGTGATCGAGGCCGCCGCCGCCCAGCTCCTCGGGCATGTTGGCGGCATAGAAGCCGTTCTTGATGGCGGCGGCGTGGATCTGCTGGATCAGCTCCGGCCGCACCTTGTTGGTACGTTCGACTTCTTCCTCATGCGGCTTCAGTTCCGCCTCCACGAAGGCGCGGATGCTGTCGACCAGCATTTGCTGTTCCGAGGTCAGGCCGAAATCCATGGCGGTCTCTCTACTTCTCAGTCGGCTTTTTCTGGGGCAGCGCGATGGCGCGTCCGGAATTCTGGGGCAGGGGCAGTGCCTTGTGCGCTTCCATGATGTCCGCCAGCTTGGCGGCGACTTCCGGCCGGAACGGCGCGGACTTCGGCTCGCCGGAGCTGTCGATGTTCACCAGCATGAACTCCGACGTCGCCGCGAGCTCATCGCCCAGCCGCGCGGTGTGCATGGTGAGGTAGAGCTGGAACCGCTTCTGATCGAAGCCGATCAGCTGGGCGCGGACCTCGACCTCTTCGTCCAGCTTCACCTCGCGCAGATAGTTGATGTGCGCCTCGAGGGTGTAGATCGTGGTCTTGGTTGCGCGCCGCTCGGCGTCGGACATGCCGATGCGGTTCATGAACTCGTCGACGCCGCCCAGGCTGAAAATGACCAGGTAATAGCCATCGTTCAGGTGGTTGTTGTAATCCACCCACTCCGGCTTCACCCGCGTCCGATACAGGCTGAGCGGCGCTGCGATGGGCATCTTATTCGTCCGGGCGCAGACCGTGGCGCTGCTTGGCGCCCTTGATCGCTTCCATCACGCTGATGATGGCATCGTCGCGATAGCGCTCCAGCTGCTTGATCGAGCGGCTGCCCTTCTGCTGGTCGGTGCCTTCGACCACGCGGTCGATCAGCTGGTCGGTGAGGGGCGGGGCCTTGAGCTTGGTCCACGGCAATTCGAGGGCGGGGCCGAACTGGGCCATGAAGTGCCGCATGCCGGCATCACCGCCGGCCAGTGTGTAGATGAGGAAACTGCCCATGAAGGAGAAGCGGATGCCGCAACCGAAGCGGATCGCATCGTCGATCTCGGCGGTGGTGGCGACGCCCTCGTTGATCATGTGCAGGCTTTCGCGCCACACCGCCTCTAGCAGGCGGTCGGCGACGAAACCCGGAATCTCCGAGCCCAGCTTCAGCGGATGCATGCCGATCGCGGCATAGATCTGCGCCGCGGCATCGGCCGCTTCCTGCGAGGTCTTCTTGCCTTTGACGACTTCAACGAGCGGCAGCAGGTAGACCGGATTGAACGGATGGCCGACCAGGCAGCGATCCGGGTTGATGGCATCGCTGTAGAAGTCGGTCGGCAGCAGGCCCGAGGTCGAGGAGCCGATGATCGCGTTCGGCTTGCAGGCCTTGGTGATCTGGGCATGCAGCTTGCGCTTCAGGTCCTCGCGCTCCGGCGCGCTTTCCTGGATGAAGTCGGCGTCCTTCACGCACTCCTCGACGGTCTTCACCACCCTGAGGCGGCTCTGGCTGGCGCCGGGCTTCAGGCCGACACGCTCCAGGGCAGGCCAGGCGTTGGCGATGTTGGCGCGCAAGGTCTGCTCGCCGTTCGGCGCCGGATCCCACGCGATCACGTCGAGGCCGTTGGCCAGCGCCCGCGCGGCCCAGCCGCTGCCGATGACGCCGGCGCCGATCACGGCGACCGTCTTGATGTTGGTGATGTAAGCCATGTCTCAGTTTCCCCTGGCGTGATCTCAGTTGCGCGGCTTGAGGCCGAGCTTCTTTCGGCCTTCCGCCGGCGTCAGCGGCCGGCCGCCCAGCTTCTGGATGATGTCGATGGCGCGATCGACCAGCGTTGCGTTGCTGGCATAGACGCCTTTCTCGAGCCACAGATTGTCCTCGAGACCGACGCGCACGTTGCCGCCGAGCAGCATGGCCTGCGCCACCATCGGCATCTGCATGCGGCCGATGCCGAAGCCGGCCCACACCGCGCCTTCCGGCAGGTTGTCCTTCATCGCCTTCATCGAAACCGTGTCGGCCGGTGCGCCCCACGGAATGCCGAGGCAGAACTGGAACATCGGCGGCGCGTCCAAGAGACCTTCCTTCAGCATCTGCTTGGCGAACCAGAGATGGCCGGTGTCGAACACTTCCAGCTCCGGCTTCACGCCCAGCTCCTGGATCCGCTTGGCGCCTGCGCGCAGCTGCTTCGGGGTGGACACATAGATCAGGTCGCCGTCGCCGAAATTGAGCGTGCCGCAATCGAGCGTGCAGATCTCAGGCTTCAGCTCCTCGATGTGAGCGAGGCGCTCCATCGGGCCCACCAGGTCGGTGTTGGGACCGAACTTCAGCGGCTGCTCGCCGGCGCCGATGTCGAGATCGCCGCCCATGCCAGCCGTGAGATTGACGATCATGTCGACGCCCGAAGAGCGCACGCGATCGACCACTTCGGCGTAGTATTTGACGTCGCGCGCGCCCTTGCCAGTCTCCGGATCGCGCACATGCATGTGGCAGATGGTGGCGCCGGACTTGGCGGCCTCGATCGCGGAATCAGCAATCTGCTTCGGCGTCACCGGAATGGCAGGGTGCCTGCCGACCGTATCGCCAGCGCCAGTGATGGCACAGGTCACGATGACTTCGGTATTCATGGAATGGCTCCTCTCTCCCAATTGGGGAAAAGTGCTGTGTACAGGCGAAAATGGGTTGACGAATTCCGACATCGCCTTGGATTGGCCCGACGCCAGAGTCCAAGAGGGACGTCTAACGCAGTGCCGGCATGATGCCGCCCTGGGTGCGGCGGCGTTCCTCGGTCGGCGCCTTGCCGGCCCAGGATCGATAGGCGCGCGAGAAGTGCGCGGGCGAAGCGAAACCGCTGGCGACCGCGATCTCCACCACCGCCAGGTCGCTGTATTGCAGCAGCGCGCGTGCCCGCTGCAGACGCAGATCGAGATAATAACGATGCGGCGTCATGGAGAAGTGGCGATGGAACAGTCGCTCCAGCTGCCGCAGCGAGAGACCCGCGCGCTTGGCGAGCGCGGCGGCATCGAGCGGCTCTTCGAGATTCTGCTCCATCAGGGACAGCGCTTGCGCCAAGCCGGGATGCGTCACGCCTTGCCGCGCCGGCGGCTCCATGCGCTGGCGATCGTTGGGCGGGCGGATACGTGCGTGGATGAATTGCTCCGATGCAGCAGCGGCGAGGCGATGTCCGTGCTGCAGCGAGATCAGATGCAGCATCATGTCGAGCGCCGCTGTGCCGCCGGCACAAGTGAGGCGGTTGCGGTCGATCACGAACAGGCCGCTGTCCGCTTCCACCTTCGGGAAGGCTTCGCGGAACGAGTCCAGTCCTTCCCAGTGCGTGGTGGCACGATAGCCGTCGAGCAACCCGGCCCACGCCAGGAAGAAGCTGCCAGTGTCGATGGCGCCGAGATCGACCGAGCGGCTGTTAAGCCCGGTCAGCCATTTGCGCGTTGCGCGGTCGAAGTAGCGCTCCGGCTCAAAGCCAGCGCACACCACCGCGAGCGCGAGATCGAGCTTGCTGTCGAGGCTGTGATCGGCGAGCAGCGACATGCCGTTGGAGGCGGTGACCGATTTGCCGTCGCGCGAAACCACGACCCAGCGGTAGAGCTCGCGTCCGGCGAGGCGGTTCGCGACGCGCATCGGTTCCACCGCCGAGACAAAGGCCAGCATGGAAAACTGCGGCACGATCAGGAAAGCGACCGTCTGCGGCGTCTCGATGGGCGCGGCCTGGATCCGCGGCTCCGGCGTCATTCTTACCCTCGGGGCATACCTGGGCTTTAAGTCGTGATTCGTCATGGCTTGACGGAATTTGTCAACTAGCTCGATGCCCTGGCTCCATGCTTATTAGATATCCTGCAACGGGTTAGGGGACCTGGGGTGCTGGATCCCGATATCGCTGCGTTCGCCGCCGACCAGGATGCGACTTTCGACCAGGCGTTCTCGGCCCGGCCGATCAAGGAGCAGCGCGCGCTGTACGAGGAATTCTGGCGTCGCTACCACGCGCCGCGTCCCGCCGGCGTCGAGGCTACCGACTTCAATGTGCTCGGCCTCAGCGGCCATGTTCCGGTGCGGCTGTATGTTCCAGCGAAGGCGACCAGCCCGGCGCCGGTCATTGTCTATTGCCATGGCGGATCATGGAGGTTCGGCGGGTTGGACAGCCACGATCTGCCCTGTGCGCGCCTGGCGCACTATTCCGAGGCTGCGATCCTTGCGGTCGACTACCGCCTGGCGCCCGAGCACAAGTATCCGGCCGCGCTGCAGGATGCGTGGGACGCGCTGAACTGGGTGGTGGAGCAGGGGCAGGAGCGCAACCTCGATCCCCGCCGCGTGGCGGTCGCGGGCGACAGTGCCGGCGGCGCGCTCTCTGCCGGCATGGCGCTGATGGCTCGGGATGGCGACGGGCCGAAGTTGCGGGCGCAGGGCTTGATCTATCCCGCACTGCGGGTCACGCGTCCGGCGATCGATGCCGCCAGCCCGGGGCTCGATG
>Ga0081538_10004239_pt1 | contig 13302 bp, 16 predicted proteins | sample TabmetS5T2R1_FD_71022 | JGI IMG/M metagenome (GOLD analysis project Ga0081538, IMG submission 71022) | Tabebuia heterophylla rhizosphere microbial communities from the University of Puerto Rico - S5T2R1 | ecosystem: Host-associated > Plants > Roots > Rhizosphere ...
CTCTTTCATAGTGGTATCTATGCTTGGGAATATCTTAAGCAGCCTTGTAGTACGGATCTGAACTTTCAAAATCAAATTTGAAACTTAAAATCTAATCCTCAAGATGTCTTACGTTTTAGGCTTTCACTATAATAGCCATGAACGTTAGTTCCAACGCTAAAAACCATGTCAATAAGGATGAAAAAAGAAGAATCAAAAGAACATACAAAAGGAACTATAGATCCCAATAATACGACCTGTTGCAATAACGGCATTGGGCATTGCCTCAATAATTACTGCAGTAATGATGTTGTCATCTGGTGCATATTTTGTAGCATATACATCTTCTATACACGCCAAGTGGTACACATTACAGCTTCAGTCTTCGTACTGGTTGACAAACGTTGCAGATTTGATACCATCATCATTGATGCACGTTACTGAAGCCAATATAGCTGCATTTGGCGTAATAGCAATGGCGCTTGCTGCAGTACCTGCTATTGTTTCGTTTGGGCTATTTCGAGGAAGGTCGTGGAGCTGGAATGCCTCAATAATTTTTTTCGCGATAGCTTCAGCAAGTCTGCTACTTACAATCGGTAGCAGAGGAGAAGGTAGTGGTATACAGGTACAGGGACAAGGGATAGCAGCAAACAGCATAGTTCAATCGCTTCTGTATGCAGGCTTGTCAATAGCCGTCTTATACTATCTTACGAGAGCTAGAGTAAAGACGTTCTTTGGAAAGAATGCAACCACTGATGATAGTCGTAATTCAATGCAGCATCAATCGCCAACTATGCCATCTGCTAGACATCATGAGCCAAAATCATAATTGCACCCAACAACAATCAATTCCACAAAGGAGCCTATTCTTAGAACAGCAATCCTTTAGTAGCAGAGCAGATCAACGCTTTATTCAGATGAACGACGACTCTTCTTCTTTTGGCTCCTCTTCCAAGTCCAAAAATAATGATGATTATTCAACGCTTGGAGCTAATGAAGAGCAGAAATCATTATCTGAACAACATCCATTTGAAAAGACGGAAAAGACCTTATTTGAACTGGCAAATGCCGACAGGCTGTTAATCTTGTCGCAATTACAGGAAGGGCAAAATAACACTTTGTCTGGACTGTCAAGGCGGCTTGGAATTGTAGTTCAGGAAATTCACAGAAATATAAACAGGCTAGTTGAAGCGGGGCTTGTCAAAAAAGAATCTGGCAATAGATACTCGCTTACTACTCTAGGATCCACTACATTAATGCAACTCTCTTCGCTCAAGTTCATTGCGGATAACACCAAGTACTTCTCAGAGCATAGTTTAGGCGAACTGCCAGCCAAGTTCATCCAGAGAATTGGTGCTCTTGTCGATTCTAGCTTTCTAGACAATCCAGTAGCTGTTTTTGAGTATCAAAGAGAGCTCATTGATAGTACTCAAGAGTACCTTCATGTTGCACTGCCTCAAATACCATCTTACCTCATCGAATGTGTTCAACTCTTGTTTAGAAGAAAAGGCGTCAAGCTCCGCTATCTATTACCACTTAACGCAGTAATGCCAAAGAAGCGACACACTGCCGCAGTACATGCAGAGTTCTACCAGCTATTACAAGAAGGGGTCGCACAGAGGAGGATGCTTAAGACTATAAGGATAGGGATTATCATGAATGAAAAACAGGCACTGGTGATGTTTTCTACTGCAAGGGGCGAGGTTGATATGGGCTGTTGTTTTTGCAGCAACAGTGAACAATTCCACGAATGGTGCAATGATTATTTCGAGTACATTTGGCAGCAATCAAGACCATATGACACTAAAAAATTGGTTGAAGTATAGAAAAAATCTGATTCGGGAGAAACCTTCAAAAATATAGACTTGATGCAATTAGAAGACGGGTTCAAGGGGGTTTGATTCCTCCATGTAAAGGGGTTCAACAAGCTCCATCATTAAAGTTTATTATTCTGACCAACTCACGCTCATGTTACATAAATTCGGTGGATTTTCAATGAATTTTCAATGAAGCTGTAAAGTTTGTTCTTGTCCGTGTTGTGGCTCACTTCTGGCATATTTTGATATTATATCAATAGCCTTGAACCACAAATTAAATTCCCACAAGAAGAGTACATCTATTTAAGGCCTGCAATGTCTTACGTGATGCATATGACACCAAGCCCATTAGACACTGTAAACAAATTAACTGAAGCCATTAACAAAGGTGATGTCGAGACAGCATTGAGTTTTTATCATGATCAAGCCGTCTTGATCGCGCAGCCTGGAAACATCGCTCGAGGGAAAGATGCAATTTGCACAGTACTTAATGGATTCGTTTCATTGAAGCCTTCACTCAGGGGAGAAGTTCATCAACTTGTGGAAGCGGGAGACATTGCACTTTATTGTTCGAGATGGATCTTAGTAGGGACCTCTCCCGAAGGCAAACATGTAGAGATGAACGGCATCTCCTCAGATGTACTATGCAGGCAAAAGGATGGACAGTGGCTTATTGCGGTGGATAATCCATGGGGAACAAGCATTGTGAGCTAGCTTGAATCTTATGATATGTAAAACCCACTGCAGCTAGGAAATTCGAAGAGGTCTTATGGTCTAAATGGATAATCCAGTTTGGATCGCGCTTTCCTTTTTCTACTCCATCTTTTGCAAGTGCAAAGCGTGCCGCTCAGTTAATTCTGAGTCAATCTTGATGGAGCATATATGTTATCGCTACATCTGTACAACTCTCACTTCTCCTATTGCTCAGGTAGTAGCAATAATAATAGCATTGAACTACCTTCATTTCTCAGAGTGTTGATGTGATTGGCGCAAAGCAAAAAGACTGTCTTAGGATGGAAGATGCCAATAGTCAGGTATGCCATTCTGGTCATATTGGCTCACATAATAATAAACGGGATACATGGCATTGCACATCAGCAATTGGGAGTTAGCATTTCCGATTTTCAATCTGCCTATGTCTTTTTAGTTACCCTTGTGTCTCCTATTGCAGCGGTGATAATGCTACTATTCTTGAATAAGCCAAAGATCCTACTAGGAGGTGCCTGGCTTTTGCTTGTGTCGATGTTAGCTTCGCTTCTGTTTGGTATTGTCTATCATATTGTAATTCTCAGTTCAGATAACATCTTTACGGTGATGCAGAACCCTTCATTGCACAGTGTAGTCTTTACATCTACTGCCATACTTCTTCTAATAGTCGAGTGTGTAGGCATATGGGTCGGAGCGAAGGCGACTCGTATGGTGACTAAATTTATGCCTTAATGAAGACTATTACAGTCAGTACTGCGTTGCGCACTAGCATTTAAACTGCGGAGAGCGAGACTTTCTGTCCGAGAATGACCTAAAGCAGGCTCAATTTAATACCGTAGTTTCCTCGCAGTAAGAAATGGACCGGGTGGGATTTGAACCCACGACCTCAGCAATATTTTGCCTTCAGTCTTCCCATTAGTTCCGGCCGGCTCTAGCTAGGCTTTCCTAGCTTAATGTAATTTAATTTCTGTCAAAGCTTGTTAAATTTGCTAGCATGTGTCTCTCTCTGCAGGTCTTCTTAAGTATCTCTCCTGTTGCTGTACAGCATACATCATACAATCAAAATTGAAAGAAGATTTTGATTGAAATGCGCTCCATCCAATACCCAATGAGAATAAGTTGAATATCTTAAATGAGTGTAAATGTGTAGTTGTTCACTATTCATCTTCTTAGATTGCTTTTATCTTCAGCCAACAAAATTATTAAAGGATCTCAAATTATCTACCTGTTCAGCGGAATGACTGGTAGTGGTACAGATAGCACTCGCAACGCAGGTGCCCATGCCAGTGCGATCTATGTCGGAATACTGGAAGCGTAATCGATGCCGTCTTCGCAGTTGATACTTTTTAGCCTGTCCTACTCGCAAGCCATATCTTTTTATGATTGATGGTTCAAAAATGGAACGCTAGCTTCTGAGTTCTATTTGAGTCCAAATTTTGAAGTTTTTTCTGCCGAGTCCCTTTGGGCCCTCCTTTTCTTGTATAAGGATATCCATCATACAAAGAATATCTCCGATATGCCCACCATGTCCATCAAATGCAACACAACCATCACTCATTAAGATCTCGCGGTTCTAAGATTTTCATGATATGATATCCTTGGAGAGAGGTTTTCTTCACATTTATCGTTAATTTATTTTGTTCAGACATTTCACCACACACACACCATAAACAACCTACAAAATAAGATTTAGATCTCCAAACTCATGCCACAAATATTTTCTCTTTATCGCTTCCTCATATGATTGACGGATCTTTTCTTTAGGTATGAAAGCACTAAGTAAATCTAAATGGCTAGCCTCAGGCTCATGTAACCCAGTCAATAAACCATCTACGGTCTTGAGCACGTGCTCTGCAGTGATATGTAGTCTAGTATATCGATGCATGGCTATAACCTTTCCAGCGCCGTCTACTGCAGATTCTAACGCTCGTACCACGGTAGTGCCCACAGCGATCACTCGTCCGCCCTTACTATGCGTATTGTTTATCTTTTCTGCTGTTGCTTCACTAATGAAGAACTCTTCTTCAGATGAAGGATGCTTTGCATCAAGTACGTCATCCATATATGACGAGAGGCCTGTATGTAGCACAATAGATGCAATGTTCACTTGACTACGTTTAAGATCGAAGATTAGTTTCCAAGTAAAAGCACGTCCAGCAGATGGCATCTCAGCCGATCCTGGCTCTCTTGCATAAATTGTCTGATAATAGTCCAGATCCCATGGCACTGAGAGATATTCATATCTTACAGGCTGACCAAGGTGGTACAAGACATCCATTAATTCAGATCCGGATTTGGAGAAGCAGATCTTCCATAGCCTCTGAATATTCGTGTCACTGCCATAAACCATTCCAGTAAGCCCCTGACCGAAGTTTATCCGCATACCACTTCGAAGGCCGCAAGAGAATGGATCGCCTTTCTCACAGCGGAGAAGTGCAAGCCATGAATCATCTGGAAGATGTTCTGCAAGCCGCACTTCAATACATGAACCTATGGAAGAACTACAACCATTCAGTACTGCAGGAAGCGTTCGACTTGCATTAAATACAAGCAGATCGCCTGGACGAAGGAACCTGCCAAGGCTGTAAAATCGAGCATGATCAATCCGATAGTTTTTTCGATTTATGACCATTAACTTTACTTCGTCACGAGCAATACCTCGTCTTTCGGGAGGTTCTTTTGCAAATAGTTCTGTAGGAAGCGTGAAGGAAAAGGAGGAAGAGGAAGAAGAAGACATGTTCGCTTGGACTCATTCACTGAAAGATTTTTTGTTTATGTGCACGCGAGCAGGTGCTTCATCTTCAATATCATTCTTTGTTATTGGCATCCATGTGTCTTTTTCCTGAGCTTTGAACCTTTTCCCATTCACATTTCGCGATTCATCCGATCCTAGGTATAGGAAAACTTCAGTGACTTCCTTTGGGTTGGCCCATCGCGAGGGATCCTCATCTGGTTCCGCAGCTCTATGCATTGCAGTATTCATGTTTCCAGGATCGACATAGTTAACTCGCACTCCAGTTCCTTCTAGCTCAGCCGCCCATGTCTGAGACATTCCTTCTATGCCAAACTTTGATATTCCATAGGCGCCCCAACCCGGATACCCGATCGCACCTGCATCGCTTGTTACGTTGATGATCGATCCGCCATTTTCAATCATCGCAGGAAGTACCTTTTTTATCATCAGAAATGGACCGATAAGATTAGTATTGATCACATAACGGAAATCTTCAACAGGATAGTCTAGCAAATATGGCATAGGAGATGGTCCAATCGTAGAAGCATTATTTACAAGTATATCTAGACGACCTTTAAATTCACTAAGCGTGATAGCCGTTATGCGCTCTATGTCTTCGTGTTTGCTCATGTCAGCTGCAATCACCAAAACCTTTGTTAAAGGATTGATCTCATGAATCCTATCTCTGACTTCATTTAGGTATTCTATACGCCGAGCTACAATGGACATACCAGCTGCTCCTTCACGAGCAAAATCGATTGCAAGCTGTCTGCCTAAACCTTGAGAGCCACCGGTTATCAACGCGTATTTTCCTTTCAATCTATTCATACCATAAGATTGGATTATTAATTTATAAACAATAGAGTTTACAAATTAAATAAATTATTTCAAAAGAAATGCCTAACAACTCTGCCAAATTGATCTAGATAAAATCTAAAAACCAGAGATAATGGCAAGAAAATTACTATTGTTACTGCTTAATGACTGCAATTTCTCTATAAGTAGCCTTCTTTTCTTTCTTTGATTGCGAATTTACAAATTGAATCGCCTTTAGCAGCCCGATGTGTTGTGTAGATGTCAGCATCTAGGAGTTTTGCAAATAATTCTGTTTCAGCTAAACATGCTTCCCAATGCTTTTCTGCTATGTGTATAATTGGACAGTTATATTCCAAAAGGACATATTTTCCACTACTCTTTGACTCCTTCTTTGATTCAGCCATGTATCCTTCCTCGTCTCTGATCTTGGCTAGTTCCTTGACCCGTTGATCAAAATCCAAACCCTTAAGACGCTTATAATATTGATCGAAAAGCTCATCTTGGCGTTCGTGTAGAACCTTTTGAACAGCTTCTTTTCCCATATTTCTTTCAATGAAATCAAGGGCATATGATGCAATTGCACCATATGATTTTGTGAAAACAGTTTTGCTCTGAGTCGTTAGTTGGTATACCATTCTTGGCCTGCCAACATGTCCCCTAATTTGTACAGCTTCAACTAGACCCCTCTCTTGCAATGTAGTTAGATGTTTGTGAACGGCCATCCTTGATATCTTCATAGCTTTCGCCAATTCCTCAAGTCCTGCTTGTTGCATAATCTTAAGATAATAAAGCAGCTTCTTCTTGGGTTCGCTAAATCCATCAGCAATATTCCCTAAATTATGTTGGAGAGGCAATTAATCATATTAAATAGATATTAATTCGTTCATAAACCTTATGGTTTACAAATTCAATAATCTAAAGGTTCCTAGCGCCTTAATATTTGGCCCTGCATCATGACATAATCAGCACATTTCATGCTGCAACGCTTAGAGTTTGATACGTTATAAAATTCGCAACACATACATCAAGCTCTCTAGTAATTGAACGTTTTTAGCCTACACACAGTTATACAATAGTTTACAATTCATATAATTTGTAAACGTTGAAGTTTATAAATATAGATTAACAAATCATATCTATGAGTACCATCATAGAGAAAATTAAGAATGAAATACTGAGCTGGCCTCATGTCACTGCTGCACCCCATCAATATGGGGGTATCGAATTTCGCCTGAACAAAAGAGAATTAGGACATATACACGGGGATCGTTTAGCTGACCTACCTTTTCCAATGAGTACTCGAAACCAGCTAGTTAATTCTGGTCGTGCATCGCCTCATCATGTACTACCGCAATCAGGATGGATTAGCTATTGGATCGAAAAGGGTGAAGAAGATGTATCAGCGGTAATCGAACTATTTAGAATGAGATATGAACAGCTTAAACCCAAAGCTCAGGCTAGACAAGAAGAGAAAAAATGATGCAGAAAATATGTCTTCAAAACCTTCATGGTGATGGAGTAGAATTCTCATTGTTCTCAGTCAATGCCATTAGTATTGTTCCCAAAGAAGTTGAATAGCTGGTCTATTACAAAGCCGGGCTGCTCTTCTGGAATCCAATGCCCTGAAAGTGGAACTATGACACCCGTTACATTCGCGGCTACCGCTTGCGTTGAACTTAGCCCAAAGCTCACTGGGAGATCCCCACCTAAAGCTGGATAAATATCCCCACCCAGTTGTAATACAGGCGTTGTTATCTTATTCTGGGCTGATTGTCTATTTTGCTCTGCATCCTCAGGGAAAGCTCGAAAATATTCAAATCCTCCACGCAGTCCACCAGGAGATGCGGCGTGACTTGCAAATACATCTATGGCTTCTTCTGTAATTGCAGATGGATTATAAGCCAATCCTTTCATAAACCATGATAAATATTCTCGCTCTTTACCTTCTATGAGAGCTTCTGGTAAGTTAGGCACCTGATAAAAAGCAAACCACCAAGGTCCATTCTCACCAATCTCTGGAGGGAAAAAACCTGGGAATGCGAAATCCATGAGCACTAATTTAATTACATTATTAGGATGATCGACAGCATATGAATATGCTGTTTGCACTCCTACATCGTGTGCTACTAAGAAAATATTGCTGAACCCTAGCTGAGACACCAATTGGTAGATATCTTCTGCAGTAGTATTGCCATCATAACCTGTAACTGGTTTTGAAGAATCACCAAATCCTCGAAGATCAGGTGCGATTACTGTATAATTTTTAGCCAATGCAGGCATAATATTTCTCCATTCATACCACGACTGTGGATATCCATGCAACAATACTACAGGATCTCCTTGGCCTCCAATCACATAATGCATCTGAATTCCATTGACAGATGCCATATGGTGTGAAAAAGTTACATTATCGATTTGAAAAGATATACCTTCCAAAGGCCGCTGTTGTACTACATCATCAAAAGAAGACGTTTGGTTAACCTGAGATTGTTGCTGTTGTTGCTGCTGTGCCATTATATTCTGAGGTTGATTTGAACCAATTCCAACAAGAGGAGAAATGCTTGATGCAACAACTATCAAAACAGCAATATGATAAATAGCATTATGGAAGATGATGAAGCCTTTCTTATGACTCATCAAAAAAGTGAATACTCAACATTATATTAAAGTAAATAGAAATAAAAATAATTATTATTATAGTGGATTTACGTCGAGATTTTTGTAGTAGGAGATAAGGCAACAAGAGAAACATAATAGTTGTAAGGAGACAACCAACCTCTGAATCAACTTCTTGAATTCTGAAATATTGATGGTAATAGTATGTTACAGAAATGATTAAAGTTAGAATGCTGCAAAGATAAGAAGTTGTCAATCAACATTTGATAGCTTGGTCTCTGTCATGAAATCAATTCCGTATATTCAAAGATACTGGAATAATAGTTAGGTTAACTGGTATTCTACAGATTAATCTGTTTCTTGATCAAGTTTTGAAATTCTCTGTCTGACATATTTCTTCTTGATTCTAACGTCATGGCAGCATCTTTTCCTACTATATACCTTAAATCAGGATTATCCGAAGTAACTGCTTGTAGAATAACTTTTGCAACTTCGGATGGATGTATTGTGTTTTGTGCTCATTGTTTGAAATATTCTGACATACTACTCTGCATTGGTCTATATGGTGAGCTAAGAGGATCTGAGGTTTTTGCAGCCATCTTCAAATTCTTCAAAAAATTCGAATCAACACCTCCAGGTTCTATAACTATGATTTTGATTCCAAACGGTTCCAGTTCATATTTTATAGATTCAGATAGGCCTTCAAGAGCGAATTTAGTTGCATGGTATGGTGAGTTTAGTGGAAAAGATATTCTTCCGCCCAAAGACGTTATGTTCACTATTATACCTGCTCCCTGCTTTCTCATCGTAGGTATCACTGCCTGCATCACTGTTACTGCACCAAAAAAGTTGGTTTCAAACTGCGCCTTTATTTCTTCCATTGAAGTTTCTTCTAACGCTCCCATTAAGTCATATCCTGCATTATTTATTACAACATCAATTCTATCCTTTTCCTTTGCTATTCTGTTAATGGCATCTGTCACTGACTTATCATCATTAACATCTAGTTGAATAACCTGTAATGGCAGATTCTCATTTTTGGCTATATCTATTATCTGCTTTGATCCTTCTCCTTCTAACTTACGCATCGTTGCATAAGTATAAAATCCATTTCTTGCCAATATAAGGGAGGTCTCATACCCCATCCCACTTGAGCTACCAGTAACAACGGCGACCTTTTTTTGACTCATCATCGACTGACTATTCCCCCATCAACTAACAAGGTGTGACCTACTATAAAGGACGTCCTATCAGACAACAGCCAGACAACTGCATTAGCAATCTCTTTGGGATCTGCAATACGTCCGATTGGATGCATGGACTTTAAGGTTTCCATAAACTGCTTATCATAGGAAGCAATCATATCAGTTTTAACTAAACTTGGAGCAACAGCGTTTATCCTGATTCCTGATTTGGCATATGTTAGTGCGGCTGATTTGGTTAGTCCAAGTACAGCATGTTTACTTGCATCATAAATTGGCGTTTGTGGAATTCCAATCACGCCGGCTCCCGAAGACATGTTTACTATCGCTCCCGCTCCTTTCTGAATCATTTGTGGAATCTCATATTTCATACACAGCCAAACGCCTTTAACATTTACGTTCATAATCTTATCGAAATCGTTTGATGTCTCTTCCACTAATGATGTCTCTGCTTCTTCTAAACCTGCATTATTAAATGCACAATCAAGACTACCATATGCCTTGATGGTCTTCTCCACAAGTGCTTTAACATCATCTTCGTTTGTCACGTCTGTCTTTACAAAGATGCTGTCACTTCCAGCTTCTTTGAGTAGTTGTGTTGTTTCCTCCCCTTCCTTTTCGCGACGTGCTGCTATCACAATCTTGGCCCTTTCTTCTTTAGCAAGAGCGACCGCGGTTGCCATTCCAATATCAGAACTACCACCTGTTACTATCGCAACCTTTTGATTAGACATCATAAGAAACTCCTGTACTAAGCTATACCAAAAAAACAGAACAACCTTTTTTTGATCGATTTCATTTTATAGATGATATCAATTATCATTTATTTAACAGTTGGGATAGTAGGAACGATGGTCTTGACGCTGATTTTCTCAAGAAAGCAAAAATACAGAGTCTGTCAATTCATGATCAAACTAGAGTTCTCAATGACCTAGATGAAAAGTTTCACAAGATGGCAGAGCTTAGGATGCAGGGATCCATCCTTAGGAAAAGTTTTAACCGGCCTGCGGACCAATCCTGAAGCTTACAAATACCAAATAACGCAACACCTGTACTGATATTCAAATACACTTTTTTCCAAGTCCCACTGTGTCTGCCGCATGAATTATCATTTGAAAACTTTTTAAATACCCTTACGTATTTTCAAACTGAAACTTTCACTTAAGCAATTCTAAAAGAAGGTATACTCAGCCCCACTTCCTAATTGTATTGGGTCTAATTTTTGAAGTTTTTTCTGCTGGAACCCTCGGCACCACTTCTGTTCTTTTAGAGAGGTTATATCTTAGCCGATAGAACCTTTTGTAGTCTTGATATCGCATTTTTAGCGAAGAATCCAATCAAAACCTCCGGATTTTTGCCTGTCCTGTCGTACGGCCTGGCGCTATAGCGCCAAAGCATTGGCATCAAGGATGGCGGCGGCGGCATCATCGCTACCATCATCATCACTACCCACACATGCAGAGCAACGACGCCGCGGCGCCGGGCCGCGTCTGTCAGGGCATCCACATCTCGCCCATCGCCGACATGGACGCGCACTAGACGATCGTCACCTCCGCACTGGCGGCGGCGAAGAGTAGCGCCGAGACGCCGAAGAAGGCTTGCTGGGAAGCTCGCTCGGAAACCATGCGTCGTGAGATCTCCCGTCCCCCCCAGTTGCGCCAAAGAAAGACACCCACGACTTGGCTCAGCGCTTGTCGTACTCGTCGTGGCGGCGCCACCAGATGCCTGTCTCGTTGCGCCCCTTGGGTGCGCGGTCGAGCCACTGGTACATTCCCCAGAGGCCGTCCAGTCCGCGCGCATAGGTGGAATAGGTGTGGTAGACGACGCCGTCATCCTCGAGCACGAACGCGCTCATGCCCGGCCTCTCACGCGTGTACGTGGCCGGGTCGGTTCCGGTAGTGGCCGCTAACTGGGCGACTGGCTCCGGGACCGGCGTCGCGTCCATCGCGTGGCCGCCGCGCCGGTAGTTGTATTCGACACTTCCCTCGCGCTGTTGTTCCTCCGTGAACGAGACGTTGAAGTCGAAATTGAAGTCGCCGCCGACCGAGGACGCCCAGGGAAATGTCCACCCCATCCGCCGCTTGTACTCCTGCAGCTTCTTGAGAGGAGCCCGCGAGACCGCCCAGAGCATCACGTCGTGGCTGGCCAGGTGGACGACGGACCCGTTGAAGCCATCCGCGATCGCCGAGCAGGATGGGCAGCCAGCGGTGTAGTCGGGCCCGAACATGAAGTGGTAGACTAGAAGCTGCGAGCGCCCTCTGAAGAGGTCTGCCAGCGAAGCGCTCCCCTGGTCGGTCTCGAATCGATACTCCTTGTCGACCCGAACCCACGGCAGCTCCTGACGTCGCCGCGCCAGTTCGTCGCTGCGCCGCGTTAGCTCCTTCTCCTGCTTGAGCAGCTCGAGCCGGGCTGCAAGCCACTCTTCACGTGTTCCGGTCATGTGCTTCGTCATCGCCCTTCTCTCCTAATCTACAATTATTCCTCCTGTCAAGTTAATAACAGCTCCTGTCATCCCTCTGCTGAGGTCCGAAGCGGCAAATACAGCTGCGCTGGCAAGTTCTGCAAGTGTTGTAGAACGTTTCGTATGGGCCATGCTCTCCGTCCTCTGTTGAAATTCATTGCGCGTAATTCCCATCGCCTTTGCATGAATGCCAAATGCTACTTCAATTGTTTTGGTTTCGGGAAGGCCAGTAGTGCGCAGGCAAATGGCACGAATTCCTTGTGTGGCAAGTTCCGCCGACAAATTTCTGGAAAGCGCTTCCATTGCAGCCCACGCAGAAGACACGCCCCCTACTCGTGGTATTCCCAATACCCCCGCTTGAGGAGTATGCATAAGGATCACACCCGAACCTTTTCTGACCATTCGTCTAGCAGCAGCTCTCGAGGTTATGAAGTGAGACTTGGCGTACGTCACGATTGGCATGATGAAGCCTTCAACTGAAAGTTCATTGAGCAGTATCCCTTGCGCCTCTTCATGGGGAATTCCGATTGCATTGAATGAGATATCTATCTGCCCCGTTTTTTCAAAAATTTCCTGGACATATTTTTCTACAGATCCCTCGTCAAGAGCGTCAACCTGTGCAGCTTCCACGATCCCTCCGGATGATGATATATCATTGGCGATATTATGGACTTCTGGAAGGCGGCGAGCAGATAGAAAAACTTTCGCGCCCTCGCGGGCAAAAGCCCGGGCTATCGTACTTCCGACAGCTCCGGTCGCGCCGTAGATTAGGGCTACCTTGTCTTTCAGTAGTTGTCCTTGTTGGTTAACAATTTCTTGATTCATTTTGAAATTACTCATTGTTAAATCACCTATCAAATCCAAAGAATCATCTTTGGTGAGGAGCCAAGCTCCCCAACGAAGTCATCATGTATTCTTGGAATTGCTCATCGCTCATTGTACTCTTTTTCTCCAGCCATACAGCTACAT
>Ga0081538_10004240_pt1 | contig 13300 bp, 11 predicted proteins | sample TabmetS5T2R1_FD_71022 | JGI IMG/M metagenome (GOLD analysis project Ga0081538, IMG submission 71022) | Tabebuia heterophylla rhizosphere microbial communities from the University of Puerto Rico - S5T2R1 | ecosystem: Host-associated > Plants > Roots > Rhizosphere ...
CCGCGCCCCCGCCGCCGCCCCAGCGCCGAGCCACCCATCCGGCGCCGGCCGAGCCACCGCGCAGCGCGCCGGCCGCGGAACCGTTCCGCGCAAGGGAGCCGGCCGCCCGGGGCCTCGCCCCGCGGCCGATGCCGATCGGCACCCCGCCGGCGCCGCCCCCCGCGACCGTGCCGGCGGCCCCGGCCGACGGCGGCGGCCCGTCACGCGCCGCCCGCTTCTACGTCGTGCGCGCCGGCGACTCGCTGTGGGAGATCGCCGCGGCGCTGCTCGGCCCCGGCGCCTCGCCCGCCGCGATCGCCCGCGAGGTGGAGCGCCTGTGGGCGCTGAACGCCAACCGGATCAGCAGCGGCGACCCCGACGAGTTGGTGCCCGGAGAGCGGCTCCGGCTGAGCTGATCCACGCCGCCGGGACCGCGCTGCAGCCCGGGGCCGACACCCCCCGCGCCAAGTGTCACAAAGTAGTCACAAAGTCCCGGATTCCTGTACCGTTCCGGGCCCGTGGGCCGCGGGCCGAGCAGCCTCCGCGCCCCGGCTTTCGCGGGACGCCCCCTTGACGACCCATGCTTTGAGAACATCCGGCGATGCGATGGCATCGCGCGCGCTCGGCCTTCTCGATATCGCCGTGCTCGTCCTCGCGTTGCCGGTGTTCCTCGTGGCCGGGTGGCCTCTGTTCGCCTGGGCCGGGGTGACCGTGGTCTGGCTCCTCCAGCGCGCGGTCCAGGGCCTGGTTCGGCGCCGCGCCGAGGCGTCATCCAATCCCCGCGTGATGGTGGGCCTCATGAGCGTCAGCCTCATGGGACGCATCTGGTTCCTCCTGCTCGCGGTCCTGGCGATCGGGTTGATCGACCGCGACTCCGGGCTCCCCGCCGCCGTGCTCACCGCCGTGACGTTCCAGGCGTGGTTCACCGGCTTCATGCTTGAGCGCGGACTCGAGCAGAGGGTCAAGACGTGAGCACCCGAGCGAAGATCCTGATCGGCTTCGGCGTCTACCTGCTGGGCGCGATCCTTCTGATCGTCCTGCTTCCGAGCGAGGGCAAGAACGAGGAGTTCCAGCCCACCGACGAGTTCGCGCTCGACCCCTGGGTCTCGCTGGAGTTCGGGCCGGTCGACATGAGCATCAACAAGGCGGTGCTCTACCTGGTGCTGGCGTGCGCGGTCACCGCCGGGATCATGATCTACATCGCCAAGCGCATGCAGGCCCGCCCCAATCGCGTGCAGACGGCGGTGGAGGCGCTGTACGACCTGACCTACAACACGATCACGCGCGGGAACATGTCGCGGGAGATGTCGCTGCGCTGGTTCCCGTTCGTGGCGACGCTCTTCTTCTTCATCTGGGTCTCGAACCTGCTCGGCTACATCCCGCTGCCGACCAACACCGAGCACAGCACGGACCTCTTCGGGCTCGAGGTGCCCACGCTCGCGATCTACGCGGCCACGGCCAACCTGTCGGTGCCGGTGATCCTGACCCTGATCGTGTGGTTCGCGTACCAGGCCGAGGGTATTCGGGCCAAGGGCTTCCGCAACTACCTGAGCGGCTGGATCCCGAGCGGCACCCCGTCCAAGATGCGCCCCTTCATCTTCGTCATCGAGGCGATCTCGCAGTTCGTGCGCATGATCTCGCTCTCCGTTCGACTCTTCGCCAACATCCTCGCCGGCCACCTGCTGATCCTGTTCATGGGCGGCGGCCTCGCCGTGCTCCTCGGCCTGGCGGCCCTCGGCTGGATCACGCTCCCCCTGGCCATCGTTTTCTTCGCCTTCGAGGTGGTGCTGGTCGCCACCCTGCAGGCGTTCATCTTCGCCACGCTCGCGTCCATCTACTTCGGCGAGGCCACCGCCGAACACCACTGAGGAGGCCACACCATGCCGGACGTCCTGCTTCCCATAGCCCAGGTCACCGACGATGGCCTGAAGTCGATCGCGCTCGGCATCGGCGCCGGGCTAGGCTCGATCGGCGCCGGCATCGGCGTCGGCTTCATCTTCGGGAAGGTGATCGAGTCCGTGACCCGCCAGCCCGAGATGCGCGAGGAGATCACGAGCATCCAATGGCTCGGGTTCGCGCTCACCGAGGCGGTGGCGTTCTACACCTTCATCTTCGGCCTGATCGCCTTCTTCCTGTAGACCCGTGGAGCTACTGAACGACATAGCCCTGTTCGGGGCCAGCGGCGACAACCCCCTGATCTCGATCTCGCTCGGCGTGATGATCTGGACGCTGATCGCGTTCGGGGTCACGATGTGGCTGCTCAGCAAGTGGGCCTTTCCGCGCATCTCCGAGGCCCTCGATCGGCGCCGGAGGGCCATCGAGGAGTCGATCGAGCACGCCGAGCGCACGCGGCGCGATGCCGACGAGCTGCTCGAGGAGTACCGCGCTCGCCTTCGCGAGGCCCGCGAGCAGGCGGAGGACATCGTGACCCGCGCCCGCAAGGCGTCCGAGCAGGTGGTGGACGAGGCGAAGTCCCAGGCCAGCCAGCAGCGCGCGGAGCTGCTCGCGGCCGCGCGGCGCGACATCGAGGCCGAGACCCGGCGGTCGCTCGACGAGATCCGCAAGGAGGTCGCGAACCTCACGGTGGTGGCGACCGAGAAGGTCACGCGGAAGTCGCTTACCCCCGACGACCACCGCCGCCTGATCGAAGACGCCCTGCGCGAGGTCGACTTCTCGACCCTGGCGGGGGAGGGCAACGGCGCCGGCGACGCCACGCGCACCGGAGGCGCGGAGGCCCGCTGATGGAAGAGATCGCCGAGGTCTACTCGCGGGCCCTCTTCGAGGCCGCCCAGGACCACGGCGTCCTCGACCGGGTGCACGACGAGCTCGGGCAGTTCGCCGACGCGCTGCGCGAGAACCGCGACCTCCAAGTCTTCCTGTTCTCGCCCTACTTCTCGAGCGAGGAGAAGCGCGACGGAGTGCGGCGGATCGTCAGCGACGCGGACGAGCGGCTCGTCAACTTCCTCGAGCTGCTGGCCGAGCGCCACCGAATGCCGGTCCTCTTTCGCATCAAGGACACGTTCGACGCCATGTGGGCGGAAGAGAACCGGCTGCTGCCGGTGACCGTCACCAGCGCGATCGAGCTCGACCAGGGGCTGGTCCAGGAGATCGGCCGGCGCATCCAGGAGCAGACCGGACGCCGGGTGGAGCTCGCCTCGGCGGTCGACCCGGACGTCCTGGGCGGCCTGCGGGTGCAGGTGGGCAACATGGTGCTGGACGCGACCGTGCGCAACCGACTCGAACAGCTACGCAAGCGGGTGGCGAAGGCCGCCGCCTAGTATCAGGTCCGCGCGCAGCCGGCCGAGCCGGCTGCTTGCGGATAAAGGAGACGCCGACGTGCAGATCAAGCCAGACGAGATCACCAGCATCCTCAAGCAGCGCATCGAGGGGCTCGAGGACGGGGGCGCCGACCTGTCGGAGGTCGGCACGGTCCTGTCGATCGCCGACGGCATCTCCCGCGTCCACGGGCTCGACAACTGCATGTCGATGGAGCTGCTCGAGCTGCCCCACGACGTCACGGGCGTGGCGCTCAACCTCGAGTCCGACAACGTCGGCGCCGTGCTGTTCGGCGACTGGGACAAGGTGGAGGAGGGCGACCAGGTAAAGCGGACCGGCCGCCTGCTCGCGGTCCCCGTGGGCGACGCGCTGCTCGGCCGCGTCGTCGACCCACTCGGTAACCCGCTGGACGGCAAGGGCGACATCAACACGACCGAGACGCGTCCGGCCGAGTTCAAGGCGCCCGGCGTGGTGGCCCGCCAGCCCGTGAAGGAGCCGATGCTCACGGGCATCAAGGCCATCGACGCCATGACGAACGTGGGCCGCGGCCAGCGCGAGCTCATCATCGGCGACCGGCAGACGGGCAAGTCCTCGATCTGCATCGACACGATCATCAACAACCGCACCTCGGACCTGATCTCCGTGTACGTGGCGATCGGCCAGCGCATGTCCACGGTGGTCGACGTGGCGGCCCAGCTCGACGACGCCGGCGCGCTCGACAGCACGATCATCGTGGCCGCCCCGGCCGACGAGGCTGCGCCGATCAAGTTCCTCGCTCCCTACGCCGGCTGCGCCATGGGCGAGCACTTCCTCTACAACGGCCGGCACGCCCTCGTGATCTACGACGACCTGACGAAGCACGCGTACGCGTACCGCCAGATGTCGCTGCTGCTGCGCCGGCCGCCGGGCCGCGAGGCGTACCCCGGCGACGTCTTCTATCTCCATTCGCGCCTGCTCGAGCGCTCGGTCAAGCTGAGCGACGAGCGGGGCGGCGGCTCGCTGACGGCACTGCCGATCATCGAGACGCAGGCCGGCGACGTGTCGGCCTACATCCCCACGAACGTCATCTCGATCACCGACGGCCAGATCTTCCTGGAGGCCGACCTGTTCCGGTCGGGCGTGCGCCCGGCGATCAACGTGGGCATCTCGGTGTCGCGCGTGGGCGGCTCGGCCCAGACCACGCCGATGAAGCGGGTGGCGGGCAAGCTCCGGATCGAGCTGTCCCAGTACCGCGAGCTCGAAGCGTTCGCGCAGTTCGGCTCCGAGCTGGACGCCGACACCCAGGCCACCCTGGCGCGCGGGGCGCGCCTGGTCGAGTCGCTCAACCAGGATGAGCGCAGCCCGTGGGCGATCGAGGACCAGGTGGCCGCCATCTACTCCGGCACCGGCGGGTACCTCGACCGCATCAAGGTCGAGCGCGTCAGCGAGTTCCACCAGATGCTGCTGCCCCGCCTCCACTCCGAGCACGAGGGGCTGATGGAGCGAATCCGCGAGGGCGAGTGGAACGACCAGATCGAGGCCGAGCTCGGCGACGCGATCGCCGAGGCGATCGACGACTTCGGACCGGACTTCGACGAGGAGGGCAACCCGATCGAGGAGGGCGAGTCCGACCGCATCATGGCCGAGCGGCGGCGCGGGGCAGGGGAGCCCACCGCGGAGCAGCGTGAGGCCGGCCGCGCGGCCGCCGAGAGCGATGAGGCCGTGCAGGAGGCCCCCGAGCAGGAGGCCACGCCCGCGTAGAGCCGCCCCGATGGCCAGCCTCAAGGACATCCGCGGCCGCATCGCGTCCTTCAAGAACATGCGCAAGATCACGCGCGCGATGGAGATGGTGGCCGCCGCCCGCCTGCGCCGGGCCGAGCAGCGGATCGAGGCCCTGCGCCCGTACGCGGATGCCATCCGGCGGATGACGAGCCGCGCCTCTCAGGCGGCCGAGAGCATCCCGAACCTGCCGATCCTGCTCGAGAAGGAGGAGGTCAGGCGGGTCGGCCTGCTGCTCGTGACCGGCGACCGCGGCCTCGCCGGCCCGTTCAACGCCCAGATCATCCGGGCCGGAAACCGGCGCGCCGCGGAGCTGCGGTCGGAGGGCGCGGAGGTCATGTGGTACGCCTCGGGGCGCCGGGGCGAGTCGTCTCTCCGGTTCCGCGGGCTGGAGCTCGGCGCCGCCTGGACGGGCTTCACCGACCGGCCGGCGTTCTCCGACGCGCGGACGATCGCGGATGGCCTCGCCGCCGCCTACGTCGACGGCAAGGTCGACCGGGTGGAGGTCATCTACAACGGCTACATCTCGGCCGTCAACCAGGAGGTGCGCCACGAGACGCTGCTCCCCCTGCAGCAGGCGGACGTCCTCGAGGGCGAGGCGGAGGGCGATGGGGAGGAAGAGCAGGAGCACCGGCGCGCGCTCTGGATCTACGAGCCGGACCCGGAGGAGATCCTGGCCCGGCTGGTGCACGACTACGTCGAGATCTCGATCTACCGGGCGCTGCTCGAGTCGACCGCCTCGGAGCACGGCGCGCGCATGACCGCGATGCGCAACGCCTCCGACAACGCCGGGGAGCTGATCGACGACCTCACGCTCGAGGCCAACCGCCAGCGCCAGGCCGAGATCACGCAGGAGATCATGGAGGTCGTCGCGGGGGCCGAGGGGCTTCGATAGCCACGCGGATCGGGTAAGGGACAGCAAGGGGAGAGGGATCGTGGACGCCGGAACCGGAACGCAGCCCCAACAGGAGGAGGCCCGCGAGGAGCGGGGCGACGCCGGCGTGGGGACGGTGGAGGAGATCCAGGGCGTGGTGGTCGAGGCCGCGTTCGGGGCCGACCTGCCCGAGATCAACAACGCGCTCGAGATCGAGCTGGACGCCGGCGATGGCGACGGCGAGGCGCGGCGCCTCGTGCTCGAGGTGCAGCAGCACCTCGGCGACGACCGGGTGCGCGCGGTCGCGATGGACTCCACCGACGGGCTGTCCCGGGGGACCAGGGTGCGCGACACCGGCGGCCCGATCACCGTGCCGGTCGGCCAGGCCACCTTGGGTCGCATCTTCAATCTGCTCGGCGAGACGATCGACGAGGGCGACGCGGTTGAGACCGAGGAGCGCTGGCCCATCCACCGGCCGGCGCCCAGCGTGGAGAACCTCACGCCCACGCGCGAGATCCTCGAGACCGGCATCAAGGTCATCGACCTCTTGGCCCCCTACCCCAAGGGCGGAAAGGTGGGCCTCTTCGGCGGGGCCGGGGTGGGCAAGACCGTCCTGATCCAGGAGCTGATCCGCAGCATCGCCGAGGAGCACGAGGGTCTGTCCGCGTTCTGTGGCGTGGGCGAGCGCTCACGCGAGGGCAATGACCTCTGGCTCGAGATGACCGAGTCGGGCGTGATCGAGAAGACCATGCTCGTGTTCGGCCAGATGAACGAGCCCCCCGGCGCGCGCATGCGGGTCGCGCTGTCCGGCCTGACCATGGCCGAGTACTTTCGCGAGCAGGGCGGCCAGGACGTGCTTCTGTTCATCGACAACATCTTCCGGTTCGTCCAGGCGGGTTCCGAGGTATCCGCGTTGCTCGGGCGCATGCCGTCGCAGGTGGGCTACCAGCCCACGCTCGAGACGGAGATGGGTCAGCTCCAGGAGCGCATCACCTCCACCCGCCAGGGCTCGGTTACGTCGATACAGGCCATCTACGTGCCGGCCGACGACCTGACCGACCCGGCGCCCGCCTCCGTGTTCGCCCACCTGAACGCCACCACGACGCTCTCGCGCGCCATCGCCGAGCAGGGCATCTACCCGGCCGTCGACCCGCTCGACTCGACGTCGACCATCCTCAAGCCCGACATCGTCGGCGAGGAGCACTACGGCGTGGCCAACCAGGTCCGCGAGATCCTGCAGCGCTACCGGGAGCTTCAGGACATCATCGCGATCCTCGGCATCGACGAGCTCTCGGACGAGGACAAGCTCACGGTGCAACGTGCCCGGAAGGTCCAGCGCTTCCTCTCCCAGCCGTTCTTCGTGGCCGAGGAGTTCACCGGCACACCGGGCCAGTACGTGCCGATCGAGGAGACGGTCCGCTCGTTCCGCGAAATCCTCGACGGCAGGCACGACGACGTCCCGGAGCGCGCCTTCCTGCTGAAGGGTGCGATCGACGACGTGGTGGCGGCCGCTCGCGGGGCCCGCGAGGAGGCGGAGGCCGAGGAGAGCGAGGGTGAGGCCGCGGCCGAGCGCGAGGCGGGCGAGGACGCCGCCACCGAGGCGCGCGAGGCCGAGCGCAGCTGATGCCACGGTCGGCGTTCCCGGTCGAGGTGCTCACCCCCGAGGGGCAGGTGTTCTCGGACGAGGTGGAGATGGTCTCGACGCGCACGACGACCGGCTCCATCGGGATCCTCGCCCACCACGCCCCGCTCATGGCGATCCTGGAGCCGACCGAGCTGCGCCTGTACAAGTCCGAGTCCGACGTGATCCGCTTCGCTCAGGGCGAGGGCTACCTGCAGGTGGTCGAGAACTCGGCGCTGGTGCTCGTCGAGGAGGCCATCACGCCGGAGAACATCGACCGCGGCGCGTTCGAGGTGCGGCTGCGTGAGGCGCGCGACGCCGTCGAGCGGGCCGAGGAGGAATCCGAGGAGCGGGCCCGCGCCGAGCGCGAGGTCCGCCGCTACGAGGCGTTCCTGCAGGTGGGGCAGGGATAGCGCCCAGCGCCCGGTCCGGCCGCTAGTCCGGCCGGTTTGCTCAGCGCGGCCCCGGAAACAGCGGGGGCATGGAGGCCTCCTCCGGCGCGGCGGGCGCGGGGCGACGCGCCGACGAGGCGACCGCCCTCCGGCGCGCGATCAGCCCGCGCGTCCTCACCGTCTTCATCGTGGGCGACATCCTCGGGGCGGGCATCTATGCGCTCGTGGGGGAGGTGGGCGCCGAGGTGGGCGGCGCCATCTGGGCCGCGTTCCTCGCCGCGTTCGTCCTCGCCCTGTTCACCGCCTTTGCGTACGCCGAGCTGGTCACGAAGTACCCGCGCGCGGCCGGGGCGGCGCTCTACACCCACAAGGCGTTTCGCCGGCCGTTTCTGACCTTCATGGTGGCGTTCGCGGTGATGTCCTCCGGGATCGCGTCGGCCAGCACGCTGGCCCGCGCCTTCGCCGGTGACTACCTGGGCGAGTTCGTGGACCTCCCGCTCGTCCTCGCGGCGATCGGCCTCATCGTGATCGTGGCGGCCATCAACCTGCGCGGCATCTCGGAGTCGGTGAGGGTCAACGTGGTGCTGACCGCGATCGAGGTCACCGGGCTCATCCTGATCGTGGTGATAGGCGTCGCGGCTCTGGGCGAGGGTTCCGGGGACTTCTCTCGCAACTTCGAGTTCAAGGAGGGCGAGAGCGTCTTCGCGGTGATCGTCGGCGGCACCACGCTCGCCTTCTACGCGATGATCGGTTTCGAGGACTCCGTCAACGTGGCGGAGGAGACGAAGCGGCCGGAACGCTCCTTCCCGTCCGCGCTCTTCGTCGGCATCGCCACCGCCGGCACCCTCTACCTGCTGGTCACGCTGACCGCGTCGTACGTGGTGCCGACCAGCCAGCTCGCCGGCTCGGACGCGCCGCTGCTGGAGGTGGTGGAGGTGGGACCGCTCGGGATCTCCACGCGCCTGTTCTCGTTCATCGCGCTGATGGCGGTGGCGAACAGCGCCCTGATCAACATGATCATGGCCTCCCGCATCGTCTACGGGATGGCCGACCAGGGGATCGTCACCCGCCTGTTCGCGCGCGTGCTCCCCGGGCGGCGCACGCCGGTCGCGGCGATCCTCTTCACGAGCGTGATCGCGGCGATCCTGATCTCCACCGGCGACCTGGGCACGCTGGCCGACACCGCGGTGCTGCTGCTCCTGTCGGTGTTCACGATCGTGAACGTGGCGGTGCTGGTGCTGCGTCGCGATCGCGTGGAGCACGAGCACTTCCGGGCGCCGAGCGTGTTCCCCGTGCTGGGCGGGCTCGTGGCCGTGGGCCTGATCGTCGACACCGCGCTGGACGACATCGCCGTGTTCGCGCGTGCCGGGATCCTGCTGGCCGTGGGCGTGGCGCTGTGGCTGGCCCACCGCCTGGTGGCCGGCCCGCCGCGAGAGGTCGAGGTCGAGCGCCTTCGCGGCTGACCGCCGGCGGGCGGCGGGCCCCGAGCCGCGGCCGGATAAGGTCGCGCGGTGGACATCGTCTTCGCGCTGGCGGCCGCGCTGTTCTACGCCCTGGGCACGGTCCTCCAGCAACAGGTGGCGTCGCGGTCCTCCGAGGAGGAGGCCCGCAGCGCCGGCTTCCTGGTGCGGCTCGCCCGCCAGCCGCGGTGGCTGGCCGGGGTGGCGTCCGACGCCGTGGGATTCGTGGCGCAGGCGGTGGCGCTCGCCGCCGGGCGGCTGGTCGTGGTCCAGCCGCTGATGGCCACCTCCATGGTGTTCGCGCTGCCGCTGGGCGCCAAGCTCGGCAGGCGCCGCGTCGGCCGGCATCAGCTGGCCGCGGCCATCGCGGTCACTGCCGGGTTGGCGGTCTTCCTGGTCGCTGCCGACCCGTCCGGCGGCCGCGACGACGCCACCACCGCCGCGTGGATCGTGTCATTCGCGGTGATCGCCGGGGTGTCGGGGGCGCTCATGCTCGCCGCCCGCGGACGCGCGCCGGCCATGCGGGCCGCACTCCTGGGCTCCGCGGCCGGGATCATGTTCGGACTCGCCGCGGCGCTCACGAAGGCGACCGTCGAGCTCTTGGACGAGGGCGTCCTGACCGTACTGGGCGACTGGCATTTGTACGCGCTGATCGCCGTGGGCTACCTGAGCATGTCCCTGAGCCAGCGCTCGCTGCAGTCGGGGGCGCTCGCCCCGGCGAGCGCAACGCAGATGTCGCTCGACCCGATCTCGAGCGTGCTTCTCGGCACGCTGGCCTTCGACGAGACGATCCACGACACGGCCGCCGGGGCCGCCGCCGCGCTGGCCGCGCTCGTCGTGGTGATCGCCGGGCTCGTGTACCTCGCGGCGTCCGAGCAGCGGCCCGCCGAGGCGCCGCCTGCTGAACGACCGCCCGAACGGGCGCACCGCCCTTGACGGGCCGATCGGCCGAGCAGGAGGATGGAGGGGTGGACTCGACCGGCGAAGCCGCCGCCCCGGACGCCCGGGAAAAGGTCGCCAGGGATTTCGTCGCCGAGGAGCGGGCGAAGCGCCTCGCCAAGGAGAAGCGCCTGCGCGCCCGCAGCGGCGCGGCCTACGGCTTCGAGCGCGACCACACGCTGGCGCAGGTACGGGAGGGGCTCGCCGCCGTCGAGCCGGGAACGGAGACGGATACCGCCGCCCGGGTGGCCGGTCGCCTGATGCTCATCCGCCGCCACGGCGGGCTCGTCTTCGCCGACCTCCGAGACCAGACCGCCACGGTGCAGCTGGTGTTCGCGCGAGACTCGCTGCCGCCGCCGGCGTTCGCGGACCTCGGTGACCTCGACCGGGGCGACTGGATCGGCGTGGAGGGAACCGAGATGCGCACCCGCACCGGCGAGCCGTCGCTGCGCGTGCGGGAATGGAGGCTCCTGACGAAGTGCCTCCGCGCCCTGCCCGACAAGCGCCGCGGGCTCACCGACGTCGATGCGCGCCTGCGGCAGCGCTACCTCGACCTGATCGCAAACCCGGCGACGCGGCGCACGTTCGACATCCGCTCCGCGGTGATCGCCGCGGTGCGGCGCGTGCTCACGGAGCGCGGGTTCACCGAGGTGGAGACCCCGGTGCTCGACGCGTCGGCCGGCGGCGCGGCGGCGCGCCCGTTCATCACCCACCACAACGCGCTCGACATCGACATGTACCTGCGGATCGCGCTCGAGCTCCCCCTGAAGCGGCTGGTGGTGGGCGGCTTCGAGCGCGTGTTCGAGATCGGGCGGGTGTTCCGAAACGAGGGGCTCGACACCCGGCACAACCCGGAGTTCACCCTGCTCGAGGCCTACCAGGCGCTCGCCGACTACCACGGGATGATGGAGCTGGTCGAGTCCATCTGCTCGCAGGCGGCGCTGGCCGGCGCCGGCACCACCGAGATCACGGTGGAGGGCGAGGAGGTCGACCTGAAGCCGCCCTGGCGGCGAGTGACCATGGCGGACCTGATCGAGGAGGTGAACGGCGTCCGCATGCACCCCGCGATGCCGATCGAGGAGGCGCGCGCCGTCTGTGATCGCTTCGGCGTGCCGTACGAGTCCGGGTGGGGCGCGGGTCGCTTGATGTCCGAGGTCTACGAGGAGACCTGCGAGCACACGCTGCGGGCGCCGACGTTCGTGTACGACTACCCGCGCGAGGTCTCGCCGCTGGCCCGCGCGCATCGGGAGGACCCCGATCTGGTGGAGCGCTTCGAGGCGGTGGTCGCCGGTCGCGAGCTGGCGAACGCCTACAGCGAGCTGAACGACGCGGTCGACCAGCGCGCGCGGTTCGAGGCCGAGGCGGCGGCGAAGGCCGCCGGCGACGAGGAGGCCGAGGACGTCGACGACGACTACATCCGGGCGCTGGAGTACGGCCTGCCGCCCACCGGCGGCCTCGGCATCGGGCTCGACCGCCTGGTCATGCTCGTCTCCGGCGCCCAGACGATCCGCGAGGTGATCCTGTTCCCCACCATGCGCCCGGAGGCGGGGACGGCGCCGCGGACCACGCCGGCGGGCCTGTCGTCCGCCGGGGTGCCGACCGCGGCGGCGGTGGCGTCGGCGCCCGGCGCCGACGGTGCCGGGCCCGCCCCCGGGGCCGATGGGGCAGACGCTGACGCCGCCGCTCCGGACGGGGGTTCCAGAAGTTTTCGGACACAGAGTCCGGTTTCTTACGGAACCCCCTCGCCGAGTGGCCCCCCGCGCCCCCGGGCGGCCCGGGCGCTCGGGTGGCTGACCGCGCTCGGCGGCGTGCTCTACCTGTTGGCCCTGTTGCCGCGGGTGCACGCGCGGCTGGGCGTGTTCGATCCCGTGCTCGGGCTCTCCGAGCGGGTCGTGGGGCACGTGGTGTCGGTGCTGCTGGGCCTCGGCATGCTGGTGGTGGCGCGCCAGCTCGCGCACGGCAAGCGCCGCGCATGGCAGGCCGCGCTCGCGCTCTTCTCGGTCGCCGGGATCGCCGCCGTGCTCAAGGGACCGCACCCCGCGGTCGCGCTATACGCACTCGCGATGGTCGTGGCGCTCGTCTGGTACCGCGATGCCTTCCCGGCGCGCCCGGACCCTGGCTCGCTGCGCGCCGTGGTCGCGTTCGTCCCGGGCTATCTCGCCCTGGTGCTCGTGTTCGGCGCCACGACCCTGCTATTCGAGCAGGAGCACGTCGAGCAGGAGCTGACGGTGGGCGGCACGATCGAGGCCGTGTTCGCCGGGCTGGTGGGGCTCGACGGCCCGTACGAGTACACCGGCCGCTTCTTCAAGGACTTCTTCCCGGCGGCTCTGCTCGCGCTCGGGATCGCCGGCCTCCTGATCCTGTCCGCGCTCGTGTTCCGCGCGGTGGCCCGCCGCGAGGAGCCGACCGAGCGCGACCGGGAGCGGGCGCGCGAGCTGGTGCGCGCTTACGGCTGGGACACGCTGGCCTACTTCGCGCTGCGCGACGACAAGAGCTACTTCTTCTCCAGCGACGGTGCCGCCATGATCGCGTACACATACGCGAGCGACTACGCGCTCGTGGCCGCCGACCCGATCGGCGCGCCCGCCTCCATCCCGCGCGTGGTGGACGAGTTCCTCGCGTTCTGTCGCCAGCGCGCCTGGCGCGTGGCCTTCCTCGCCGTGCGCGAGGCCGACATGCCCCTCTACCACTCCCGCGGCTTCGTCGAGGTGTACCTGGGCGACGAGGCGATCATCCCCTGCGATCGGTTCACCCTCGCCGGGAGCGCCATGAAGGCGGTGCGCTCCACCGTCACCCGCGTCGGACGCAACCACAGCTTCCGCCTGATGCGGGCGACCGACGCGTCGCCCCAGCTGGTCGAGCAGCTCAACGACATTCGCGAGCGCTGGCGCGGCAAGGCGCCCGAGCGCGGCTTCACCATGGAGCTCGGCGGGACCGTGCGCGGCGAGAACCCGGACTTCCTGCTGGCGGTGGCCTTCGACGCCGGCGAGCGCCCACTCGG
>Ga0081538_10004241_pt1 | contig 13296 bp, 12 predicted proteins | sample TabmetS5T2R1_FD_71022 | JGI IMG/M metagenome (GOLD analysis project Ga0081538, IMG submission 71022) | Tabebuia heterophylla rhizosphere microbial communities from the University of Puerto Rico - S5T2R1 | ecosystem: Host-associated > Plants > Roots > Rhizosphere ...
ATGCCCGAGGCGCGTGAGGGGGGCCAGCCTTTCTTGCTCCCGCTGGAGGGATATTTGAAAGTGGTGGCCGGGAAGGGCCTCGTGGAGAAATAGGGACTCAGAAGCCCGCCTCGGGTTCATCTCGATGCCCGAGGCGTTAACGTAAAAGATTCCGGGCCGGGATCCATCGGGACTTGCGGCTTGATATTGCGACGGTGAGGATTTTTCCCGGAACGATTCTACAGTGCGGATTTCAAACGTTGCTTTCGGGAGATGGCCAAAGAGCTTGGTCAGGCGCGGCGTAACCTTCTGCTGGATCGCCTCATAGCCTTTGACAAGCTCATCTCTATGATTGAAACCCGGAGGAGCCTTCTTGGCAAGATAGCGGGAAAACTCCTGGAGGCTGCCCTGAAAACCGTTTTCGGAGCGTAGACGTTCCATCTCTTTCTTGATGCGGTGGATCTCTTCCGTTCCCAGTTGGTAGATTTCCTCCGGCGTCAAGGTTGTTGTGGTCTGGGTTCTGACCGCCTGCTCGTACCAGGCGACTCCGTTCGGTAGATTCGAAAGGCCGTAGGTCGACCGGGTTTTGGGCAGGTACTCCTCCCGGACAAAACTGCGCAGCTTACGGTACGCCGGTACGATCTTTTGCTCGATGGCTTGCGAGTAGGCAACGGTCAGACGCGCTTTGTCGGAATCACTAAAATGCTGCGGCATTTGCAGGATCGGCTGAAAGAAAAGGCTCTGCTTGGGTTCAACGACGATCATCGCGTCGAGTTGGGGTAGGGTCTTTTCGATCACCACCTTGGGTTGCACGATCCCGACCTCCACGCCTTTGCGCATGTTTGCGATGGCGGTGTCCACCCAGATCGAGAATCTGTCGACGCGTTTTAGAAAGTTCTCGTAGTCTGTGACGCTCTTGAATGGGTGGAGTCCCGTGCCCGAACCTAGAACTGGAAAATCCACCGGCATGCTGTTGAGCTGGCGCACGGGTTGGAGGTGCGGGTTAAAGCGCAGCGCGTCCAGGTTCCTTGCCAACGTGCGCTCGAAAACGGCCAGGATCAGCTGGTCGTTCGCTTCGAGGTGCTTTGTTGAGATAGCAGTTATTTTACTCTGGTAACGCTGGTAAAGGAGCCGCCGTCGCTCGCGCTGCTCTTCGCTGATCACGATCCCAAGCCGATCGTCGTAGCGGTGATCGCCGACCGAGGTCGCAAACAAGGGCGCGAGTTCGAGAAATTCTTCGAAATAGTCCTCTAACATTTGGCGCAGCTTCTGCGATTCGGCGGTGGGCTGGCTGCTGCCCTGCCGTAAGGCCAGCCGGGTATCGGCCGCGCAACCGAGGGCCATCAGAACGAAAAACAAAAACCAGGGTTGCAGGTTCCTTATTTGCTGGCTTGGATTCAAGAAAATGACTTTGGCGGGGATGAAGCTTTTGAGATGGCGGTCAAACAAGCAGCGACACCAGGTGCGGATCATTGGATTGGTTCTGTACTACATATGAACTTTTCACTCAATAGCCCAGTCTTGACCGGCGCGCGCGCTGTATAATACAAAACCAAGCATGTTCATGCGCAATCGTGCAAAGATTCAAAACACTTTAGTCGAGAAAGGATTGTCGTGATGGCAGCAAACTCAAGGCAATCGGCCAATGAGCTGGGCGCGAAGACTACCTACCAATTATTTTTGGAACGAGAGGGAGTTCCGGCAATTCGAGCGTTTCATATTGAAGATATTCGCCAGGTGGAGCTTCAACCTTGGCCACGTATGGGCGGGCGCGGTGTTTATCTCAACTTGGAAGGCACGGAAGGCGTCAACGATTGCTATATCTGTGAGATACCCGCGGGAAAGTCTCTGGAACCGCAAAGGCATATTTTCGAAGAGCTGATTTTTGTTATCAGCGGCCGCGGTGCGACAACCGTGTGGCGTGACGGCGGCAAGAAGCAGACCTTCGAATGGAGCGAAGGGGCACTCTTTTCGCCGCCGCTCAACACCCGGTATCAGCATTTTAACGGCCAGGGAGACAAACCTGTCCGCTTGCTGGCCATGACCAATGCGCCGACTGTCTTGAACCTCTTTCACAACATCGATTTCGTCTTCAAATGCGACTATCCATTCACCGACCGCTATAACGGCGAGGAGGACTTTTTCAGCGGCAACGTCAAAGTGCCCGCTGAAGGTTTCTCAGACACAAATTTCATCCGCGACGTCGGCAGCTTCGAGCTTGTCGAAAGAAAGAACCGAGGTGCAGGCGGCAGGATGATCATGATCGAGATGGCCAACAACGTTATGTCGGCTCATATCTCGCAGTTTCCGGTAGGAACCTACAAGAAGGCTCATCGTCACGGCGCTGGGGCGCACGTGATCATTCTTAAAGGGGAAGGCTTTTCCGTGATGTGGCGCGAGGGGGAAGGTCTTAAACGTTACAATTGGCGCGCCGGCAGCCTGCTGGTGCCGCCGGAGCGCTGGTTTCATCAACACTTCAACGTCGGCGCCGAGCCGGCTCGGTATCTAGCCCTCAAACCTTTTAGCAGTCGAAAATTCCCCGGCTTGAGAAAACAATGGGGCACATCCGAGAGCGTTAAAACGGGCGGCGATCAGATCGAATACGAAGACGAAGATCCGCGGATTCGCCAGATGTTCGAGGACGAACTGGCGCAACGGGGTGTCCAGAGCCAAATGGATGGCGTGTACAAAACTCCGATGCAGGTTGAAGTGTCGTTGTGAGAAAGCTCTGCTGCATTTTGGTGATTCTATCGGTTCTCGGGGTACCCGGCGGGTTCGTCGACAGTGCCGATAAAGTACGCATCTCAGTAACGAACCCCAATATGTCTTTTCTTCCTTCGGGAGTCGCTCTGAAAAAAGGATTTTTCAAGGACGAAGGTTTGGATGTCGAGATCATTCGCATGAACGTGCCGAATATTATAACCGCCCTAGTGACCGGGGATATCGGCTACACAATGATCTTCGGCTCGGTGGTGCGCGGCGCGCTGCGAGGCATGCCGATGCGTGCTCTGGCGAGCCTCCTGGACGGTTCAACCCACGCTCTGGTGGCCAAGCCGGAATACAAATCCGGCAAAGAGCTCAAGGGAAAAACTGTCGGGATCGGGAACTTTGGCGGCACGGACGAGGTGGCGGGTCGCATGATGTTGAAGTCCTTCGGCTTAGATACGGAAAAGGATCTCAAATTCATCGCCCTCGGACCGGATCGAGCACGCCTCGCCGCGTTAAAGGAAGGGTTGGTCGATGTGGCGGTGATTGCGCCGCCCGGTGACGCCCTGGGAAGGCAGATGGGATTCAATGTGCTCTTAAGAGCCTATGAGGTTTTTACTTTCCCTTTCATCGGCGTTGGCGCCAATCTCAAAATGATTAAGGAAAAACCAGAAGAAGTTAAGAAAATGCTAAAGGCTATGGTGCGGGCCAATCGTTTCATCCGGGAGGACAAAGAAGGCGCCGTCCAGATCCTGATGGAATGGGGGAAGGTGGACCGTGAGCATGCTGCGGCTTCCTACGATGCCACCTGGAAAGTCTTCAGCCCGGATGGAAACATTCCCCAGGAAGGTTTGCGCCTCGTGGTTGAGCAAGCCAAAGCGGAGCTTAAGCTGACCCGGGAGATCCCTTCGAGCGAGGTTGTCGACCTTGCGCCTCTACGCGAAGCGCAGAAGGAGTTGGGACTCAGACAATAGCAGAAGGAGTCAATATGTCGGAGACAGAACTCTTGCAAGACCTTGACGAAAGACTGCGTCGACTGAGCGTCGAGGGGCTCTGGTCCCAAGCATCTGACGCGGACCTTGCCACTTACAGTAAGGATCCCCACACAACGGTTCTGCCTCATGTGTGGAAGTGGCAGGACCTTTACGATGCGATCCAGACAGTGAGCAGCATGCACGGTCTCGACGGCAAGGCGGAAAGGCGGGTGCTGCGGCTCATCAATCCGGCCTATCAGGGGAACACAAACAGAAGGCAACGCACCACGACGCACACCATGCTGATGACCATGCAGCTGTTGAAGCCCGGCGAGGTGGCCCACGACCACCGGCACAATTTTGCCGCCTTCCGTTTCATACTCAAAGGTAGTGGAGCTTACACTGTGGTCGAAGGCGAACGAATTCACATGGAGGAGGGAGACTTGATTCTTACTCCCTCGATGACCTGGCATGGGCACCGGAACGGCGATGAGCCGGTGATCTGGCTCGATGGTTTGGATAACCCTTTGCTGTTTTTACTCCAGGTCATTACATGGGAAGCCTTTCCCGGCGGTTTGCAGCCGTTAAAAAGCGACGCCGATTGCGTGGCGCCGAAGGTCGGAATGGCTCGCCCGATCTGGGAGAAATCGCCCGAGCGCCCGAGCTATAACTTGCACTACAAATGGAAGGACACGTACGAGACACTAAAGCGTTTGAGTGAGGGTGCGGGAAGTTCCTTCGACGGTGTAGCATTGGAATATGTCAATCCGGCGGGCGGGCATACGATGCCCACACTATCCTGCGGGATTCAAATGCTCAGGCAGGGCGAGACAACCCAAACTCACAGACACAACAGCAGCACCATCTACCACGCTTTCAGGGGCAGCGGGAGCACCGTCATCAATGGCAAAAAGTTTGATTGGGAGCAGGGAGACTGCTTGGTCGTGCCGCTATGGAGTTGGCACAGTCACCAGAACCGCTCGAAAGATGAAGAAGCGATTCTTTTTTCTATGAGCGACATGCCGGTGATGGAAGCTTTGCAGCTCTACCGGGAGGAACCCGGGGAGGGTGGGTAACCGTTGAGGATGGAAAATAGAAGATCGAGGATCGAAGAACGCGTCCTGGATTTTCCCATCGCCCGCTCTGCGGGACAGGGCTAGGGTAAGGGATATGTAAACTTATTTATAACCGTTACTCTGGCTGCTGTTAGTCGACAGCGACGAGGTCGCCGTCTCGATGCTCCACGGTCTTGCCGGTAAGCTCCATGCCGGCTTGCGCTGCTAGAACGAAGCCGTTCCCGAGTGACTCGGGGCCGGGTAGGCGCTTGCGCGCCTCCTCTGGCGCATCTTCTGTCGCAATGGCCTGTTTGGGACTGAAGGCGACGACGCAGACATTCCATTCCCGTTCTTCCTCGGCGACAAACCGGGTGAAAGTTCGGATCGCGTCCTTGCTGACGACGTAGGCGGCGGCGCCGTGATTCTCGGCCCGACCGCCGCCCCAGAGATTGACAATGTTTCCCGACCGGCGCGCTTCCATGAACGGGACGACGTATTTTGTGCACAGGAAAGTTCCACCGAGGTTGGTTTGAATGACGCTATCCCAAAAATCCTTGCTCATGAAGCGCACGCGCGGCCAACGAGGAATGCCCCAATTAAAATGGGGAACGATTCCGGCGTCGTTGACAAGCACGTCGATTTGACCGAAGCGATCGACCACTTGGTGGACCATGCGGCGCACCTCGTCCTCATGGCGCACATCAGCGGTCAAAGCCAGCACCTCAAATTTGAGGTTCCCAAGCTCGCCAGAAGTCTTATGCAACCGTTCTACGTCCACGTCGACGATGACAACCCTTGCGCCAGCTTGCGCGAGCGTGTGCGCCGCATAGCGACCGATTCCTTTGGCGCCGCCTGTGACGATAGCGACTTTTTCCTCTAACATAACTTCGTCTCCTCCGTGAGACTAAGAGTTCGGGTACCTTGTGGGTTCTGTAGCACTCCATCACTCAAATTTGAATGGCGATGGAACTGGAGCAATGGAGTAGGCTTTCTCAAATGGCCTTGCGCGGCCCGTGCCGATGTCGCTTACCCCGCGGTCTCCTCGGCTTTAAAGCCTGCGGTTTCATGGCTGCCGTCGCAGAAAGGCTTGTTCTTGGACTGGCCGCAGCGGCAAAGGTAAATAGGTGGGAACTGGTCTTCTTGATACTCTTTACCTTGGTGGTCGAATAGCTTGGCTCCCCCTTCAACCTCATACGGACCGTTTTTCGACACACGAATGATTATATCAGCCATAACTTTCTCCTCTTGTCGTGTGATAGTCGGCTTTTCGATTTCCGACGCAGAGCATGACATAGAGCCATCCGAGCTTCAACTTCAGATTGCCCGTTAAACTAACCTTGTGATAGGAGAGGCGTCATGAAAAAAACCATACCTCTGATCCTCGCATTGTTCTTGCTCGGAGTGGCTGTTGAAACCGCGTCCCAAGAGAAGATTCGTGTGGGGCAGGGCTCGGTGAGCCTTCAATCTGGTCTCATGCATATCGCAAAGGACCGCGGCCTGTTCGCCAAGTACGGCTTGGTTTCAGAGATCGTCTACATTCCGGGCGGCACCACCAATGTTCAGGTACTCGTGTCGGGGAGTCTCGACCTGTCGCAGTTAAGCGGCGCGCCTGGGGTCGCCGCGAATCTGGAAGGCGCAGATATTGTTTATATCCTCGGCCTTCTCGACAAGTTGAATTACCAGCTTGTGACTCGTCCGGAGATCAAGAGTGTGGAGCAACTCAAAGGCAAAAAATTGGGCGTCAGCCGGTTTGGATCGTCGGCGGATTTCGGCTTGCGCGCTGTCCTCAAGCGACTCCGTATCGACCCCGCCAAAGATGTCTCGATTCTGCAGATTGGTGATGAGCCGGCGCGCATTGCGGCGATCACATCCGGCAATATCGACGGCACGGTGGCCAACGCTCCCTTCGGCATCGAGGCGGAACGGCTCAAGCTCAATATCGTCGCCGACTCCGTCAAAATGGATATTCCGTTTTTCAATACCGGTTTGCTTGGCAGCAAGAAATATTTGGACAAACAGGACGCCAAGGTAATGAATTTTCTCCGCGCTTATCTGGAGGCAATCAAAATTCTAAAGACAGAGCGGGAATATTCTGTAAAGGCGCTGGCTCAATTCACGCGGGTTCAGAATCTCAAAGCTATCCAGGAGGGCTACGATTATTTCAATCATCAGCTCCAGCCGGTGCCTTATCCTTCGGTGGATGCGATGCAGGCGGTGGTGGCGCAGATCGCCGAGACGAATCCGAAAGCGCGGAACGCCGACGCGAAAAACTATGTCAGCGATCGTTATCTCCGCCGTCTGGAAGATGACGGGTTTGTAAAGAAGATTTGGGGGAAATAGGCACAGACAAGGAGAAACGGAAGAAGTAGGAAACCGGGGAAGATTGGAGAGAAGGAGACAAGGAGCCAGGGGCTCAATAAACTCCGTGGAAGTCTATCCGGCGAGAAAATCTAAAACTATCTTTGCTGTGGTCTCGGGTTGTTCCGCGTGGACACTGTGGCCAGCGCCGTCAATAATCTTTAGCGGTTGAGCGTTGGGCAACAATCGAACATAGGTTTCGCCGTGGGTGCGCGGAACCATGCTGTCCTTTTCGCCCCAGATAATAAGAGCCGGAGATGAAATCCGGTGCAGCCGATTTCTTAGCGGCCGGTTGTAAAAGTAGGGCGGTTTGAAGCCAATGCGCGAGCCAAACCGCAACATCTGATATCTTCGTAGTTCATCGTCCAGCTCGCCCTTTCCGTCGGGAAACATGTTCAGAGCGTCGGCTTGATTCGCGCCGGAAAACAGCATCTCTCGCAACGAGGCGTAGCTCGATCCGTACTCGGGCTGCGCCATCATGAACACATCACCGATGAGCGCCCCCTCGACGAAAAGTCCCGTGGCGCCGATGAGAACCAGCTTGCGAATCTTCTCCGGATGACGGGCGGCGATCTCGGCGGCGATCCAGCCGCCTACGCAGCTTCCTACAAGATCGAACTCGGTCAATTTCAAGGCGTCGAGAACTTCGAGGTAGTGAAAAACCACGTCGTCGATCGTGTCAATATCATTGTTCTCGTCGGTTTGCGCGCAGCCGGGATGCGCCGGCGCAATTACGCTCGCGCGTTCGGCGAGCCGTTCGTGAAACGGCATCCAGCTTTCTTTGACGCCGTGGACGTCGGCGAAGCCGTGCAAATAAAGCAAGGGAGCGCCGCTGCCGTTTTGCAGGACCCAGACCTTGCGTTGGTTGACATCGAGAACGCGTCCGTTCAATGGACTGCCTCCACTGCTGGTTCTAGGTCCACGCCGGCAAATTGCTTGTCAAAGACTTTGACGGATTCCTCGCGCAGTACTGGCGCAACTTTCGCCGCGAACAGCTTCATGCTCTTGCGCGCCAAATGGTCCGGCATATTGCCGAGCTGGAATTGAATCAGGAGATTGCCCACCTTGGCCTTCTCGATGAGGCTTTGAATGCGCCGCGTGACGGTTTCCGGGCTGCCGACGATGATCGACTGCGAGGCGTCAAGCTCGTCCCAATTTTCCACGTCGCCCAAAAGTTTACGCCCCGGCGTATAGCCCTTGAGGTACTCTCGCCACGCGGCGGCAGGAATATACGGAACGCCGGGCCCGTAGGTGAGTTGACGACCTTCGCGGCGGAGGTGGCCTTTTAGACAATTTTTCAAAAAATACCAGACCCCTTCTTCGCACTCCTCGCGCGCCCGCTGATCGGTCTCGGCGACGTAAGTCGACATCAAAATACCAAAGCGAAACGGATGGTACCGATCGCCGTGCTTTTCCAGCACTGCGGCGAATTCCTGTTGGGCGCGATGGGTTTCCCCGCCGTGGCTGCGCGAAGAGAGAAAGTAACAATAGCCCCGTTTGGCGACCTCTGCCATGGTCGAAGCACTCCGCGATCCGGGAATCCAGACAGGTGGAAAGGGTTTTTGTAACGGCTTGGGCCAGAGATTGACGTAGCGCAATGGAAAGTAGCGACCTTCGTGAGCGAAGGGACCGTCTTCGGTCCATGAGCGCACGATGAGGTCGGCGGCTTCCCAGAATTTCTCCCGGGTATTGGCCGATGGCACGTCGTAATTAAAAGTCTCCGGGCCGCCACCGGGAGCGAAACCGGCGATCAAGCGGCCGTTGCTCATCTGATCCAGCATGGCGTATTCTTCGGCTACGCGCATGGGGTTCATGTGCAAAGGAAGGAGATTGCCGAGGATGACGATTTTTCCCCGTGTGGTTCTTTGCGTGAGCGCGGCGGCGATGAGGTTCGGCGATGGCATCAGGCCGTAAATATTTTGATGGTGCTCGTTGAGCACCATGCCGTCGAATCCCAACTCATCGGCATAGGCGAGTTGGTCGATGTATTCCTGGTAGAGACCGCGGGCTTTATGATTGTCCCACAAGCTATTGGGCACCGTGACCCATCCCGAATACTGTTTTTGGTCGAAATCCTTGTTGAGATAGGGATAGGCCATGAAATGCCAGCAGAAGAGTTGGACAGGCTTCATCGTTGACCTCGTTTGTTTTTGGTCTAAATTCGTTAAATCACTGTTCGAAGGTGCCGACGCAATGATTTCCCGCGAATATAACTTCAACAGTTCACGCAACGCAACAGGCGTGCGTGTCACAATTCTTGACATTTCATTTCTGGCCGTTGTATGAGCGGACGATTTCCGTAAATCTGGTGAAAATGAAATCACAATCCTCCCGCGAGTATCGTGGCGAGCGCTTGCAGTCTCTCACGGTTCGGCAAGCGCGGTTCGTCGATGCGATTGCCGGCCGAATTCTACCGACCACCGATACGCCCGGCGCCATCGAAGCGGGAGCGGTCTTTTACATCGACCGGGCGCTTGCGGGACCGTATCGGCATTTGCGGTCTCGGTATGGGCGCGGATTAAGAGCTTTGAATCAAAATGCCAAAGCGAGGTTTGGCATATCTTTCGAAAAGCTCAGCGGCGAGCAGCAGGATTCGGTGCTCAGTGATCTTGAATCGGGGAAAATAACTGAGCCGCGCAAGGGTGAAGAGTTCTTTGCACTGCTTCGCACCCATGTGCTGGAGGGCGTTTTCGGTGAGCCGAGCTACGGAGGAAACCGAGATCTGATCGGCTGGAAATTGGTTGGGTTTCCAGGGCAGCAGTGGGGTTATCCCGAAACTTACATTAATAAGGTTGTTGATCTCTCTCCAGTGACCTGGGAAGGGTTGCCAAAGAAGCCGGAACAATCATGAACGAGATGACGGCTGATGTGTGCATCGTCGGTGTCGGCGCCGTCGGCGGGATCTTGGCCAAGCAACTCACCTCGGCGGGTCTCAAGGTCGTGGCGCTGGAGCGCGGGCCGGCGTTGAAAACGGCGGAGTACGCGCAGCGCGATTCCATCCGCTACATTGCGCGGCCGGATCAACTGGAAGGCGTGCGCCACGAGCCGAGGATTTTTCGCACCAGCTCCTCGCAGCCAGGCATGCTCCGTTACGGCACAAGCCCCTTCAATGTTCTCGGTGGTTCGATGCTGCTTTGGACGGGCCAGGCGTCGCGCTTCATGCCGGGCGATTTCAAGGTTTATACCAACGAAGTTGCCAGTGGGGTGGCCGACCGCGCAGGAGTCGACCTTAGCGCATACGATGTGGTCGATTGGCCCATAGGCTACGATGACCTGGAACCCTATTACGAACGCTTCGAATGGGAGTTCGGCGTTGCCGGCGTGGCCGGAATGAATCCGTTTGCGGGTCGGAGGCGCAAGCCCTATCCGTTGCCGCCGCTCAAGATGACCGCTCGCATGCAGCTGTTCGGGGAAGCGGCCAAGCGGCTCGGCTATCATCCGTTCATCGGTCCCGCGGCTGTTACGTCAGAGCCGTATCGTCCGCCGGCGCCCTATGACACGCGGATTCCCGAGCGTCCCGCCTGCGTTTACTGCGGCCACTGCAATCACTACGGTTGTCACGTGAATGCGAAGGCTTCCTCACTCCATACGGCCATTCCGGTGGCGTTGCAGACAGGCAACTTGGACCTCCGGACCGGCTGTAAAGCGGCAGCTATAACCACGGACGATGGCGGCCAGGCCACGGGAGTCAAATACTTTGATCCGAACGGCGTGCTTCAAGAGCAGCGCGCCCGGGTCGTCATCTTGTCGGCTTTCGTTTTTGAGCATGTGCGGCTGCTGCTGTTGTCCAAGGGTAACGGCAAACATTTCAAAAACGGTCTCGCCAATTCCAGCGGGCTCGTTGGCAAATGCTTTTTCGGCCACGGCGACATGCGCGTCTATGGACTGTTTGATAACTTTATCATCAATGGCTTTATCGGTTCCGGGGCGGCAGCGATGCGAATTGATGACTTCAACGGTAATAATTTCGATCACACCGGTCTGGGTTTCATCCGCGGCGGCACCGTGGGATGCAGTGGCGATGGGACACCGGTGTCGCGGATGGATGTCGTACCGCCGGACGTGCGGAGTTGGGGCAAAGAATACAAGGAATATTTCATGCGGTACTATACGCGCACCTTCGACGTTCACATGGCCCCGGAAACGCTGCCGCGACGCGACAATTGCATCGATCTCGATTCGCGCCGGCGCGACCGTTGGGGCTTGCCGCTGCCGCGGGTGACTTTTGCCTTTCATGAAAATGAGAAACGCATGCATCTTTTCCTGGCGGACATCGGCGAGCAGATCTTGCGTGAAGCGGGTGCCAGCAGAGTCTGGACGGAGCTTCCCAGACCGGCTCCGACCCGGCAGTGCGGTGGGACGCGCATGGGTGCAGACCCAAAGAACTCCGTCGTTAACGGCTATTGCCAGTCACACGACGTACCGAATCTTTTTATCGTCGGCTCTTCTGTTTTTCCGACCATGTCCGGCTATCCCGCCACGGCGACAATATCGGCCCTCGCTTACCGGACTGCCGAATACATTGAACAACAACGCGATTGGTTCCGTTGAAGCTGCAGATTCAAAAGCCGAAAGCGGAACGCTTCTGCCGCTTGCGCTCATGTCAGGGCCGCGACGGTACGAGGCCAAGTTCAGGGCGCGCCGCAGCGCTTCCATTCAACGGCAAAAGCGAAAAGGCCCGAGTCCTAGGTACCCGGGCCTTGCGCGACCTTCCCCATGATGTCCAAACCTAGTTGTGTTGCGGAAGGTCAAACTGTTGGCGGACAGCCGCTAGCGCGTCTCAGCTGCCAATTTTCTTGGCTTCCTCGACCGGTAGGAGATAATCAGGCGAGCGCTGATTAAAACCGAACCGATAATAAGAAAGGAGTTAGGTCCAGGAGCGCTTCCTCCTTCGCTCGCATCGGCGCTGGACGGCGTAACTCGTGGCCCGGCAGCGCGAACGTCAGCGCCAGCAGCCGGCTCCAAGGGTTGAAGTGCGTCCACTTGTTCAACAGGAGTGACGGTTACTGGGTTTGCAGATGTTGGCTTCATCTGGGGGAACACCCCGAACGGCTCATGACTCTGGGACTGAGCGATTTGTTCACAATGGCTTGCGCAATCTTGATGTTGGGCTGCGGAGTCAGCCCATACCAAACTCCCAGTGAAAAAAGTTGTTAAGAGCGCGAAGAAGACTCTGAGCAAGCGGTTTCGTGTTATTTCTGCCATAGGTGCTTTCATTGATGTCGTCACAGCGTCGTTGTTGTCCTTGTATTTATGTGTCGTTCCCGGCGAAGCAAAGGTCATACCGTTAACTGGAATAGGTTCAGCATCATCGATGAAAACCCAAATGGATAAGCCACTAGAAAGTTAAAACGCGCTACTCCTGTGCTGGTCAGTGGTTATCGAGAAACAGTCTCGACGATGCTAAACTTTCTAGAAAAATTTGATCCTTGACCCATACGGTGAATGCATTGTGCACGCGCTCACACAAAGTCTTTCTTCTCCGATACTCTGAAACAGAAAGGCCAGATTCTTAATGAGTCTGGCCTTTCGCCACCGAACGGTATTGTCCGGTGGAGCCGCTATCCCGGGAACTTGCTGAAGGAGGCAGCATGGGAAGCGGCGAACCTATCCGACTAATTTAGCTGGTTTTTTTCGAATCCTTGATACAACCTTACTTGTCGGAGGCGACGTTGGAAATAGGTATCTCTTGGCCACTCCCAGTTGCGACCCGGCAATTCTTCTCCGATATAAAGGCCTCCATTCGCTTTGCTCTGCGCAAAGACAAGCTGCCAAAAACTCGGTCTCTGCGATTCTGTTTCACTGGCTCTCATTAAATTTTCCTCCTCGTCTTGATCGAATTATCAACCCATGAGATATGAAATTTCTCATGTTTTATGCAAACCGGCGATCAGCGGATTAGGTTGATTGGTTTCTGAAGAGAGCAGGAGACATGCCACGCCCGCCTATCGGTTCCAGGCATCCTCTGTCCAAATTTTTCTCGCCCCATTCTCGCAAGTGGGCAGGGCCGTCTTGACCCGTGCCTGGAGTCGTGTAATCCAATCGGTCAAAGTTGCCAGGAACTTGCACAGACGTTAATTCACCTATAAAAATGTAAACTGTCTTTACAGTTGTGATTTTACTCGGCTTCTTGATAACAAGAGCTGTGAAATTTTTTTAAGGATTTGACATCTGGTGCCTTGGAATTGCGCCGTAGACACTACGTTCATTTTTCAAGCGGAAAT
>Ga0081538_10004242_pt1 | contig 13295 bp, 10 predicted proteins | sample TabmetS5T2R1_FD_71022 | JGI IMG/M metagenome (GOLD analysis project Ga0081538, IMG submission 71022) | Tabebuia heterophylla rhizosphere microbial communities from the University of Puerto Rico - S5T2R1 | ecosystem: Host-associated > Plants > Roots > Rhizosphere ...
CATAGATGTTGCGCTCCAGGATCGCCCGCTCGTCGTCGCGGTCCTTGGCGAGCCGCTCGATCTCGGCGCGCTCGATCGCCATGGCGCGCTCGTCCTTGTCGATGCCGCGGCGCGAGAACACCCGCACCTCGACCACCGTGCCGGTGACGCCGGGCGGCACCTTGAGCGAGGTGTCGCGCACATCCGCGGCCTTCTCGCCGAAGATCGCCCGCAGCAGCTTCTCCTCCGGCGTCATGGGCGTCTCGCCCTTGGGCGTGACCTTGCCGACCAGGATGTCGCCAGCGTGGACCTCGGCGCCGATGTAGACGATGCCCGCCTCGTCGAGATTGCGCAGGCTCTCCTCGCCGACATTGGGAATGTCGCGGGTGATCGATTCCGGCCCCAGCTTGGTGTCCCGGGCCATGATCTCGAACTCCTCGATATGCACCGAGGTGAACACGTCGTCGCGCACGATGCGCTCCGAGATCAGGACCGAATCCTCGAAGTTGTAGCCGCTCCAGGGCATGAACGCGACCAGCACGTTGCGGCCGAGCGCGAGCTCGCCGAGATTGGTGCTCGGGCCGTCCGCGATGATGTCGCCGCTCTGCACGCGATCGCCCATCTTCACCAGCGGCCGCTGATTGATGCAGGTGTTCTGATTGGAGCGCTGGAACTTGCGCAGGTTGTAGATGTCGACCACGGAATCGGCGCGCTCGGTCTCATCGGTCACCCGGATCACGATCCGCGACGCATCGACCTGGTCGACCACGCCGCCGCGCTTGGCGACCACCGCAGCACCCGAATCACGCGCCACCACGGCCTCCATGCCGGTGCCGACCAGCGGCGCCTCGCTCTGGATCAGCGGCACGGCCTGGCGCTGCATGTTGGAGCCCATCAGGGCGCGATTGGCGTCGTCGTTCTCGAGGAACGGGATCAACGCCGCCGCCACCGAGACCAGCTGCTTGGGCGAGACGTCGATGAACTCGATCGTCTCGGGCCGGGCCAGCACGAAGTCGCCGTTCTGACGGCAGCTCACCAGGTCCTGCGCAAAGCGCTTCTTGGCATCGAGCTCGGCGTTGGCCTGGGCGATCGTATAACGCCCCTCCTCCATCGCCGAGAGGTACACCACCTCGTCGCTGACCTTGCCGTCCACGACCCGCCGGTACGGGCTCTCGATGAAGCCGTACTTGTTGATCCGGGCATAGGTCGCCAGGCTGTTGATCAGGCCGATGTTCGGGCCTTCGGGCGTCTCGATCGGACAGATCCGGCCGTAGTGGGTCGGATGCACGTCGCGCACCTCGAAGCCGGCGCGCTCGCGGGTCAGACCGCCCGGGCCGAGCGCCGACAGGCGCCGCTTGTGGGTGATCTCCGAGAGCGGGTTGGTCTGGTCCATGAACTGCGAGAGCTGCGATGAGCCGAAGAACTCGCGCACCGCCGCCGCGACCGGCTTGGCGTTGATCAGGTCGTGCGGCATCGCGGCGTCGATCTCGACCGAGCTCATGCGCTCGCGCACCGCCCGCTCCATGCGCAAGAGGCCGACCCGGAACTGGTTCTCCATCAGCTCGCCGACCGAGCGCACCCGGCGGTTGCCGAGATGATCGATGTCGTCGACCTCGTCCCGGCCATCCTTGATCTCGATCAGGCGCTTGATCACCGCGAGAATGTCCTCGGTGCGCAGCACGCGCACCGTGTCGTCGGTCTCGAGGCCAAGCCGCGCGTTCATCTTGACCCGACCGACCGGCGACAGGTCGTAGCGCTCGGGATCGAAGAACAGGCCCTGGAACAGGTTCTCGGCGGTATCCAGGTTAGGCGGCTCGCCCGGCCGCAGCACCCGATAGATGTCGAGCAGCGCCTCCTCGCGGTTGGCGCAGCGCTCGGCCGCCAGCGTGTTGCGGATGTAGGGCCCGATGGTGACGTGATCGATGTCGAGCACCGCGAGCTTCTGCACCTCGGCGTCGACGAGCTTGGCGAGCAGCTCGGGCGTCAGCTCGTCGCCGGCCTCGGCGTACACCAGGCCGCTCTTCTCGTCGATCACGTCGACCGCGACGAACCGCCCGACCAGCTCCTCGGTCGAGACGTACAGCTTCTGGACCCCCTGCTCCTCGAGCTTGCGGATCAGCCGCGGCGTCAGCTTGGTGCCGGCTTCCGCCAGCACGTCGCCGCTCTCGGCGTCGACCAGGTCGGCCGTGAGCTTCTGGCCGCGCAGCCGCTCCTGGCGAAACGGCTGCTTCCAGCCCAGGCCGGCACGCTCGAAGCTGACCGAAGCATAGAAGTAGTCGAGGATCTCCTCCTGGCTCAGGCCGAGCCCGAGCAGCAGCGTCGTCACGGGCAGCTTGCGGCGCCGGTCGATACGGACGAACACCAGGTCCTTGGCGTCGAACTCGAAGTCGAGCCACGAGCCGCGATAGGGAATGATCCGCGCGGCGAACAGATACTTGCCGGAGCTGTGGGTCTTGCCCTTGTCGTGATCGTAGAACACGCCCGGCGAGCGATGCATCTGCGACACGATCACCCGCTCGGTGCCGTTGATCACGAAGGTACCGTTGTCGGTCATCAGCGGCAGGTCGCCCATGTAGACGTCCTGCTCCTTGATGTCGCGCACGCTCTTGGAGCCGGTGTCCTCGTCGACGTCCCATACGATCAGGCGCAGGGTCACGCGGAGCGGCGCGGCATAGGTCATGCCGCGCTGATGGCACTCCTCGACGTCGTACTTGGGCTCCTCGAGCTCATACTGCACGAAGTCCAGCGCCGCGCGCTCCGCGAAATCGCGGATCGGGAACACCGACTTGAAGACTTCCTGCAAGCCGAGGTGGACGCGCTCCTCCGGCCGCACGTGCATCTGCAGAAAGCTCTCGTACGAGCTGCGCTGAACCTCGATCAGGTTCGGCATCACCGTGACCTCGGCGATCCGTCCGAAGCTCCTGCGAATACGCTTGCGACCGGTGAAGGTGTTGTTCATGGCTGTCCTTGATCCGATCCCGGGATCCGATGCCCGCTCAACGCCGCAATGCTGCGCCGGCGTGCCGATGCACCCGACACACAGCCAACGCAGCATGGCACGTTGCAGCCCCCGCGACCGCGCACCGCAGATGGGCGAGCATGAGAAGCCCGAAAGAGATGGTCACGCTGACGGGCCCTGCAAGGGGGGCCCGAGCGGTCGATCAATCGCGTGGCCGGCAGCTCCGGTTTGGGGTGCGTCACGGGTGGCCGCCGCCCACCCATCACGCCACGCCGGAGCGGTAGCCGCCGCAGCGTTATTTCACCTCGACCGTGGCACCGGCGGCCTCGAGCTGGTCCTTCAGCTTGCGGGCCTCCTCCTTGGAGACACCTTCCTTGATCGGCTTGGGCGCGGCTTCCACCAGATCCTTGGCCTCCTTCAGGCCGAGCCCGGTGATCGCGCGCACCTCCTTGATCACGTTGATCTTCTTGTCGCCGACCGTCGCCAGGATGACATCGAACTCGGTCTGCTCCTCGGCCTCCTCGGCCGGCGCCGCGGCGGCACCCACAGCCGCCATCGCGACCGGCGCAGCTGCCGAGACGCCCCACTTCGCCTCAAGCATCTTCGACAGCTCGGCCGCCTGCAGCACCGAGAGCGCCGAAAGATCTTCGACCAGTTGATCCAGATTCGCCATGACGCGGTTCTCCTCGACTCCAACGATACGCGCCGCGCTAGGCGACGCGGTCAAACGTGTTCAAGCCTGCTCGGCGCGCGCTGCGAGCACCCGGGCGAGCTGCGCGCCCGGCGCCTGCAGAACGCCGACCAGTCGCGCGGCCGGCGTGGTGAGCAGGCCCACCAGCTTGCCGCGCAGCTCGTCGAGCGACGGCAGCTCGGCGAGCGCTCGGACTTCAGCGGGGCTTAGCAGGCTATCCCGCAACGCGCCGCCGATGATGATCAGGTTCTCGTTCTGCTTGGCAAAGCCCACCGCGGCCTTGGGCGCTGCGACCGGATCGGCCGAGTAGGCGATCGCGGTCGGCCCGGTGAACAGATCGGCGAGCGACGAATAGGGCGTGTCGGCAAGCGCGATCTTGGCCAGCCGGTTCTTGGTCACCCGGAACCGTGCGCCGGCATCGAGCATGCCGCGGCGCAGCTCGGTGACCTTGGCGACCGACATGCCCTGATAATGGGTGACCACCACCACGCCGGCGTCGCTGAACACGCCACGCAGGCTGTCGACGATCTCGGCTTTCCTAGCGCGAAGCACGCTCCACTCCATGGTCTGCCGGGAACGCGGCGCGACATGGCGCTTCGATCCAGGCGTGAACGCCCCGATCCATCCGAGCCAGCTCCCTTGTTCTCATCCCACACCAGGCGCGCGAAGAGCCGCCCGCGGGATGCTTCTTCCAGCAGCCGGTTCTTCGCATTGGACGCGCATCGATCAAGCCGCGCAGCATAGGCGCCTGCCGCGCAAGTGCAAGCACTTTCTCAACCGCTCCGGGCGCATCAACTCGTCAGGCTGGCGACCTCGACATGCACGCCCGGGCCCATCGTCGAGCTGATCGCGACGCGCTTCATGTAGGTACCCTTCGCGCCGGACGGCTTGGCCCGGTTCACGGCGTCGACAAACGCCTTGATGTTGTCGACCAGCGATGCCTGATCGAAGCTCGCCTTGCCGACACCGCCGTGCACGATCCCGGCTTTCTCGGCCCGGAACTGCACCTGGCCAGCCTTGGCCGCCCGCACCGCCTGCCCGATATTGGGGGTCACCGTGCCGAGCTTGGGATTGGGCATCAGGCCGCGCGGTCCCAGGATGCGCCCGAGCCGGCCGACCACCGGCATCATGTCCGGCGTCGCGATGCAGCGGTCGAAGTTGATCTCGCCGTTCTGGATTGCCGCGGCCAGATCCTCGGCCCCAACCACATCGGCGCCCGCCGCCTTCGCTTCCGCCGCCTTGTCGCCCTTGGCGAACACCGCGATCCGCACCGACTTGCCGGTGCCGTGCGGCAGATCCACCGTGCCGCGCACCATCTGGTCGGCGTGGCGCGGGTCGACGCCGAGATTGAGCGCGACCTCGACCGTCTCGTCGAACTTGGCCGAGGCGCCCTGCTTGACCAGCGCGACCGCGTCTGCGAGCGGATACGCCTTGGTGCGATCGATCTTCGCCTCGGCGGCGCGCAGCCGCTTGCCCTTGCCAGCCATCACGCTACTCCACCACCTCGATGCCCATCGAGCGGGCCGAACCCGCGATCATCTTCATCGCCGCGTCGAGATCGTTGGCATTCAGATCCTTCATCTTCTGCTCCGCGATCTGGCGCACCTGGTCGCGCGAGACTTTGCCCGAGGTGGCGCGGCCCGGGGTCTGGTTGCCCTTCTCCAGGCCGGCGGCCTTCTTGAGCAGGTAGCTCGCCGGCGGCGTCTTGGTCGTGAAGGTGAAGGTCCGGTCGGCGTAGGCGGTGATCACCACGGGAATTGGCATGCCCGGCTCCAGGCCCTGGGTCGCCGCATTGAACGCCTTGCAGAATTCCATGATGTTGAGCCCGCGCTGGCCCAGCGCGGGCCCGATCGGCGGCGACGGGTTGGCCTTGCCCGCCGGCACCTGCAGCTTGACGTAGCCTGCGATCTTCTTGGCCATGAACCCGCTGTTCCTTGCTTCCTAAGGCGCCGCGCCGGTCGATGCGGGGCCGGACGCCCGATTGCTCCGATCTGTTGGTCCGACCTGTCCTACAGCTTCTCGACCTGCGAGTACTCGAGCTCCACCGGCGTCGCCCGGCCGAAGATCGAGACCGACACCTTGAGGCGTCCCTTCGCCTCGTCGACTTCCTCGACATTGCCGTTGAACGAGCTGAAAGGCCCGTCGACCACCCGCACCTCGTCGCCCGTCATAAAGGTGATCAGCGGGCGCGGATGTTCAATGCCCTCCTGCATCTGACGCAGGATGCGCTCGGCCTCGGCATCGGGAATCGGCGTCGGCTTGCCACCGCCGCCCAGGAAGCCCGTGACCTTGGCGGTGTTGCGCACCAGGTGCCAGGTCTCGTCGTTGAGGTCCATCTTGACCAGGACGTAGCCCGGGAAGAACTTGCGCTCGGCGCTGACCTTCTTGCCGCGCTTGACCTCGACCACCTCCTCCATCGGCACCATGATCTCCTCGAACTGCTCGCTCAGGCCCTTCTGCGCGGCCTGCTCGCGGATCGAGGTCATGACCTTCTTCTCGAAGCCCGAATAGACGTGGATGATGTACCAGCGCGCCGTCATGGCTCCACCAACAGCTTCTAGACACCAAATCCAAGGATCGCCTGGACGATCCAGGCGATGATCTGGTCAACCACGAAGAAGAACAAGGCCATGGCGATGGCCATGGCGAACACGCTCACGGTGGTCACCGCGAGCTCCTTGCGCGTCGGCCAGGTCACCTTGGCCAGTTCCTGACGCACCTCGCGAACGAACTGCGCCGGCGATGTCTTCGCCATTCCGCCCGTGAACCCTTACTCTTGATCTCAGCGGCTGCGACCTGAGCCTGCCACCGTCCGCCGCCGTGGCCAGGCATCCCGCGTGGCAGGAGTGGAGGGGCTCGAACCCCCAACCCCCGGTTTTGGAGACCGGTGCTCTACCAATTGAGCTACACTCCTAACGTCGGCGCTACCCGCTCTGATGCGCCCGTCTCGCCCGCGCAGGCCTTAGCTACGCATTTTCGCCGCCGACGGCAAGGGTCGGCGGCGATCCGTCGGCCGTGCTCGAAGAAGGTGGCAGGCTATTCGATGATGGCGGCGACGACGCCGGCGCCGACGGTGCGGCCGCCCTCGCGGATCGCAAAGCGCAGGCCCTCCTCCATCGCGATCGGCGCGATCAGGTTGACCCGCATCGTCACATTGTCGCCCGGCATCACCATCTCCGTCCCTTCCGGCAGCTCGATCGTCCCGGTCACGTCCGTCGTCCGGAAAAAGAACTGCGGCCGGTAGTTCGAGAAAAACGGCGTGTGCCGCCCGCCTTCCTCCTTGGTCAGCACATAGGTCTCGGCCGAAAACTTGGTGTGCGGCGTGATCGACCCCGGCTTGCACAACACCTGGCCCCGCTCCACGTCCTCCCGCTTCACCCCGCGCAGCAGCACCCCGACATTGTCGCCCGGCTCGCCCCGGTCCAACAGCTTGCGGAACATCTCCACGCCCGTGCACACCGTCTTGGCCGTGTCCTTGATCCCCACGATCTCGATCTCGTCGCCGACATTGATGATCCCGCGCTCAACCCGCCCGGTCACCACCGTGCCCCGCCCCGAGATCGAGAACACGTCCTCGATCGGCATCAAAAACGGCCGGTCCATCGGCCGCTCCGGCTGCGGAATGTACTCGTCCACCGCCGCCATCAGGTTCAGAATCGACGGCGCACCCAAAGGCCCGCTCGTCCCCTCCAGCGCCTGCAGCGCCGACCCCTTGACCACCGGAATGTCGTCGCCCGGAAACTCGTACGCACTCAGCAGCTCGCGCACCTCCAGCTCGACCAGCTCCAACAGCTCCTCGTCGTCCACCTGGTCGCACTTGTTCAGGTACACCACGATCGCCGGCACCCCCACCTGCCGCGCCAGCAAGATGTGCTCGCGCGTCTGCGGCATCGGCCCGTCCGCCGCACTCACCACCAAAATCGCCCCGTCCATCTGCGCCGCACCCGTGATCATGTTCTTCACGTAGTCCGCGTGCCCCGGGCAGTCGACATGCGCATAGTGCCGCTTGGTCGTCTCGTACTCGACGTGTGCTGTGTTGATCGTGATCCCCCGCGCCTTCTCCTCCGGCGCCTTGTCGATCTGGTCGTACGAGGTGAACGTCGCGCCCCCCGTCTCCGCCAAAATCTTCGTGATCGCCGCCGTCAACGTCGTCTTGCCATGGTCCACATGGCCGATCGTCCCCACGTTGCAGTGCGGCTTCGTCCGCTCAAACTTCGCCTTCGACATGGCTCCCGTCTCCGCCAAAATCTTCGTGATCGCCGCCGTCAACGTCGTCTTGCCATGGTCCACATGGCCGATCGTCCCCACGTTGCAGTGCGGCTTCGTCCGCTCAAACTTCGCCTTCGACATGGCTTGGGTTCTCCGTTATGCGCGACCAGCGGCGCGCTCAGGCGTACTTGGCCTGGATTTCCTGGGCGACCATCTGCGGCACAGGCTCGTAGTGGTCGAACGTCATGGTAAAGGTCGCCCGGCCCTGAGAGAGCGAGCGAAGGCTGTTGACATAGCCGAACATGGTGGCCAGCGGCACCATGGCGCTGATGACCTGGGCATTGGCCTGCGGCTCCATCCCCGTGATGTGGCCGCGCCGGCTGTTCAGGTCGCCGATGATGTCGCCCATGTACTCCTCTGGCGTCACCGCCTCCACGGCCATGACCGGCTCGAGCAGGATGGGCCCGCCCTTGGCCGCGAGCTCGCGGAAGGCGGCGCGCGCCGCGATCTCGAACGCCATGACCGAGCTGTCGACGTCGTGATAGGCGCCATCGACCAGGGAGATCGCGAGGTCGACCATCGGGAAGCCCGCCAGCACGCCGGTCTGGGCTGCCGCGGTAATGCCCTTCTCGACGCCCGGAATGTACTCGCGTGGCACCGCGCCGCCGACGATCTTGCTCGTGAACACGAGGCCCGAGCCTCGCGCGCCCGGCTCCAGCACCAGCTTGATGCGCGCGAACTGACCGGCACCGCCGGTCTGCTTCTTGTGGGTGTAGTCGAGCTCGCTGGTGCGGCTCACCGTCTCGCGATAGGCGACCTGCGGCGCGCCGACGTTCGCGTCGACCTTGAACTCGCGCTTGAGCCGGTCGACGATGATCTCGAGGTGCAGCTCGCCCATGCCCTTGATCACGGTCTGGGCCGACTCGGCATCCAGGCCGACCCGGAACGACGGGTCCTCGGCCGCGAGCTTGCCGAGCGCGATCGAGAGCTTCTCCTGATCCGCCTTGGTCTTGGGCTCGACCGCGACCTCGATCACCGGGTCCGGGAACTCCATGCGCTCGAGCACGACCGGCCGGCTCGGATCGGACAAAGTATCGCCGGTGGTCGCCGACTTCAGCCCGACCAGGGCGACGATGTCGCCGGCGCGGGCCTCCTTGAGCTCCTCGCGCGTATTGGCGTGCATCTCCAGGATGCGGCCGACCCGCTCGCGCGTGCCCTTCACCGTGTTGAGAACGTAGGAGCCGCTCTCCACCACGCCCGAATAGACCCGCACGAAGCCGAGCGTGCCGACGAACGGGTCGGTCATGATCTTGAAGGCGAGCGCCGCGAACGGCTGATCGTCGCCGGAATGCCGCTCGACCACCTCATCCGAGTCCGGCTTCACGCCCGTGGTCGGCGGCACGTCGAGGGGCGATGGCAGAAAATCCACCACGGCATCGAGCAGCGGCTGAACGCCCTTGTTCTTGAACGCCGAGCCGCACAGCACCGGCACCAGCTTGCCGCTGAGCGTACCCTTGCGGATACACCGCTTGAGCGTTGCCACATCAGGCTCTTCGCCGCCGAAATAGGCTTCCAGCACCTCGTCGTCGAGCTCGACCGCCGCCTCGATCATCGCGTGACGATAGGTCTCGGCCTCAGCCTTCAGCTCGGCTGGAATCTCGATCCGCTCGAACTCCGCGCCGAGCGTGTCGTCCTTCCAGATCACCGCCCGATTGGCGAGCAGGTCGACGTTGCCGACATAGTCGGCCTCGGCGCCGATCGGCAGGGTGAGCAGCAGCGGCACGGCGCCGAGCCGATCCCTGATCATCCGGACGCAGCGCTTCAGGTCGGCGCCGATCCGGTCCATCTTGTTGACGAAGCAGATCCGCGGCACGCGATACTTGTTGGCCTGGCGCCAGACCGTCTCCGACTGCGGCTCGACGCCGGCGACCGAATCGAACACCGCGACCGCCCCGTCCAGCACGCGCAACGAGCGCTCGACCTCGATCGTGAAATCGACGTGGCCCGGCGTGTCGATGATGTTGATCCGATGCCCGAGCCAGGTGCAGGTGGTTGCGGCCGAGGTGATCGTGATCCCGCGCTCCTGCTCCTGCTCCATCCAGTCCATGGTCGCGGTGCCTTCGTGCACCTCGCCAATCTTATACGACTTTCCAGTGTAAAATAGGATGCGCTCGGTCGTAGTGGTCTTGCCGGCATCGATGTGGGCCATGATGCCGATGTTGCGATAGCGCTCGAGAGGAGTGATCCGGGCCATACTCTTGCTCTGCCGAAAGACGCTCACCAGCGATAATGCGAGAAGGCCCGATTGGCCTCCGCCATGCGCAGCGTGTCCTCACGCCGCTTGAACGCCGCGCCGCGACTGTTGGCGGCGTCGATCAATTCCGCCGCGAGCCGATCGACCATGGTCCGCTCAGACCGCTTGCGCGCGACGTCGATGATCCAACGGATCGCGAGGGTCTGACGACGGCTCGGACGGACCTCCACCGGGACCTGGTAGGTCGCGCCGCCGACCCGGCGCGAGCGCACCTCGAGCGGCGGCTTGACGTTGTCGAGCGCCTCGTGGAACAGCCCGAGCGGCTCGCGCGACGTCCGGCTCTCGATCTTGTCGAAGGCGCCATAGACGATCCGCTCGGCGACCGACTTCTTGCCCTCGAGCATGATCGCGTTCATGAACCGCGACAGCACGGCATCGCCATATTTGGGATCCGGCAACACGTCGCGTTTGTCGGCAGCTCGCCGTCGAGCCATGGCAGCAGATCCTATTTGGGTCGTTTCGCGCCGTACTTCGAACGACGCTGGCGCCTGCCCGACACGCCCTGGGTATCGAGCGTGCCGCGGATCACGTGATAGCGCACGCCAGGCAGGTCCTTGACCCGTCCGCCACGGATCAGGACCACCGAGTGCTCCTGCAGATTGTGCCCCTCGCCGGGGATGTAGCTGGTGACCTCGAAGCCATTGGTCAAGCGGACGCGAGCGACCTTGCGCAACGCCGAGTTGGGCTTCTTCGGCGTGGTGGTGTAGACCCGCGTGCAGACGCCGCGGCGCTGCGGGCAGGCCTCGAGCGCCGGCACCTTGTTGCGCACCGGTTCCGCCTTGCGCGGCTTGCGGACGAGCTGATTGATCGTCGGCATGGCTCGCTCCGTCGAGCTACGACGCGGACCGCCCGGCCACCGGCTTCCGCCAGGTGGCATCGTTGGCTGGCCCGCGCTTGGTTTCGTCTAAACTTGGATGCTGCGTCTGAACGGGCGGTTCACCACCAGCAACCCAAAGAAAAGTGACGCTGCTTTTAGAGACCGGGCCGGCAAGCGTCAAGCCCCGTCTCCGCAGGCGAAAGAGCGGGGCCGGCCCGACAAATTCCCCGGGTCGGCCCCAGTCGTCGACCGATGCGCTGTCGGCTACTCGGCCGACGGCAGCTCGCTCATCTCGGGCAGAGTCATGACCGACTCATCCGGCGGCAGCTCGCGCGGCGGCGCGAACCGCTCGCTGCTCGCCGCCAGCCGCTTCAGCCGGGCCAGCACTCCGCCGCTGCCGGCCGGAATCAGCCGGCCGACGATCACGTTCTCCTTCAAGCCGGCGAGATGATCCAGCTTGCCGGCGAACGCGGCGTCGGTCAGCACCCGCGTGGTCTCCTGGAACGAGGCCGCCGAGATGAACGACTGGGTCTGCAGGGACGCCTTGGTGATCCCCTGCAGCACCGGGACCGCCTTGGCCGGCCGGCGATCCTCCTGCACCACGCGCTCATTGAGCGCGTCGAACTCCAGCTTGTCGACCTGCTCGCCGACCAGGAAGGTGGTGTCGCCCGGATCGGTCACCTCGACCTTCTGCAGCATCTGGCGCACGATCACCTCGACGTGCTTGTCGTTGATCGTCACGCCCTGCAGCCGGTAGACCTCCTGGATCTCGTTGACCAGGAAGCTCGCCAGCGCCTCGACGCCCTTGACCTGCAGGATGTCGTGCGAGACCGGGTTGCCGTCGACCAGAAGATCGCCGGCGCGCACCAGATCGCCCTCCTGCGCGACCACATGGCGCCCCTTGGGGATCAGATACTCGATCGGCTCGGCGTCCTCCTCCGGCGGCACGATCCGCAGCCGCCGCTTGGTCTTGTAGTCCTTGCCGTACTCGACCCGCCCGTCGCACTCGGCGATGATCGCCGGATCCTTCGGGCGGCGGGCCTCGAACAGCTCGGCGACGCGCGGCAGACCACCGGTGATGTCGCGGGTCTTGCTCGCCTCCCTCGGCAGGCGGGCGAGGACGTCGCCGGCATGCACCTCGACGCTCGCCTCGGTGTTGAGGATGGCGCCGACCGGCAGATAGTAGCGCGCCTCGGCACCGCTCGGCAGCTTCAGCGGCTGACCCTGCTCGTTCTGGATCAGGATCGAGGGCCGCAAGGTGGCGCCGCGCGCCTGCTGGCGCCAGTCGACCAGCTCCTTGCTCGCCCGCCCGGTCGCCTCGTCGACCACCTCGCGGAACGACATGCCCTCGACCATGTCCATGAACACCGCGCGACCCGACACCTCGGTGATGATCGGCAGGGTGTGCGGGTCCCACTCGACCAGACGCTGGCCGCGCTCGACCTTGGCCTGCGGATCGACCAGCAGGCGTGCGCCGAACGGCACCCGGTGCCGGGCCTTCTCACGGCCGGTCTCGTCGTGCAGGACCATCTCCACCGTGCGGCCCAGCACCACCCGGCGCTGCTTGCTGTCGCGCACCAGCGTGCAGTTGAGCAGCTGCATCGTGCCGTCGACGGTCGATTCGATGCTCGAGCGCTCGGCCGCCTGCTGCGCCGCGCCACCGATGTGGAAGGTGCGCATGGTGAGCTGGGTGCCCGGCTCACCGATGCTCTGCGCCGCGATCACGCCGACCGCCTCGCCGATGTTGACCGGCGTGCCACGGGCCAGATCACGGCCGTAGCACCGGCTGCAGACGCCGCCGCGGCTCTCGCAGGTCAGCACCGAGCGCACCTGGACGCTCTCGACCACCGCCTCGTCGAGCAGCTTGACCTTCTCCTCGTCGAGCAGAACGTCGCGCTCCACCAGCACCTCGCCGGTGGTCGGATGCACGACATCCTCGGCCGTGGTCCGGCCCAGGATCCGCTCCGCCAGCTCCTCGATCACCTCGCCGCCCTGCACGACCGGCGCCAGCGTGATCGACTTGGTGGTGCCGCAGTCCTCCTCGACGATGATGCAGTCCTGCGCGACGTCGACCAGCCGCCGGGTCAGATAGCCGGAGTTGGCGGTCTTGAGTGCCGTGTCGGCGAGGCCCTTGCGGGCGCCGTGGGTCGAGTTGAAGTACTCGAGCACCGACAGCCCCTCCTTGAAGTTGGAGATGATCGGCGTCTCGATGATCTCGCCGGACGGCTTGGCCATGAGGCCGCGCATGCCCGCCAGCTGCTTGATCTGCGCCGCCGAGCCGCGGGCGCCGGAATCCGCCATCATGTAGATCGAGTTCGGCTGATTC
>Ga0081538_10004243_pt1 | contig 13294 bp, 9 predicted proteins | sample TabmetS5T2R1_FD_71022 | JGI IMG/M metagenome (GOLD analysis project Ga0081538, IMG submission 71022) | Tabebuia heterophylla rhizosphere microbial communities from the University of Puerto Rico - S5T2R1 | ecosystem: Host-associated > Plants > Roots > Rhizosphere ...
CCGGTTCGCGGCTGCGCATGGTGGCCACGACCGGGCCGTTCTGCTCAGCGATCGGGTGGCGTGCTCGGCCTGGTCGCCACACCACGGTGAAGAGCGACGCCTCGCCGTCCCTGCGACCCGAGACGGCCACCCAGAACGTCGCCGGGCGATCCCGCCGTCAGTGTGGCGCACCTCGGGGTGTCGGTGAGATGCCGGCGAAGCGGCGTTGAGCGGCGGACCTGGAGATACGTTGTGCCTGGTGGGCGCGACAGGGTTTGAACCTGTGACCTCTTCCGTGTCAGCAACCACCGGGAACCGCTGTGCTCGACGCCGTTCTCCCAGGTCGGCTCGGACCGTAGAGGCCGAAGGGAGACGCTCTCTTGACGTCCAGTTAAACGCTCTCTTTCGCCACGCCATGCTCCTGTAGCTCGATTCACCGACACGCCGTGACCGCCGGCCGAGCCAGCCACTGCTGCGGTTACTAACCAGCGTGGTATCCCCAAGGGATCGTGTCTCGCCTTGCCCACCGACAATACCGAAACGCCGGTGGCCGTTTTGGTCCCATGGGGCTGGGTAGCGTCTGGGAGGAGCGGACCTCTTGGTGCGCGTGTGGCATGGGCCCGATGGAGAGGACCCGAGCATGTCATCGCGGATCGAGGACTATGCGGTCATCGCCGACACCCAGACCGCGGCCCTGGTGAGCCGGGACGGCTCGATCGACTGGCTGTGCCTGCCCCGCTTCGACTCCGGGGCCTGCTTCGCGGCCCTGCTCGGCGACCAAGGCAACGGGCACTGGCGGATCGCCCCGGCGGGCGGGGTCAAGCAGGTGCGGCGCCGCTACCGGGGCGACACCCTGGTCCTGGAGACCACCTTCGAGACCGAGGACGGCGAGGTCCGGGTGGTCGACTTGATGGTCCCGCGCCTGGCCGACCCGGACGTGGTCCGGGTGGTCGAGGGCGTTCGGGGCCGGGTGCCGATGCGGATGGAGCTGCGCATCCGGTTCGATTATGGCCGGCTGACGCCTTGGGTGCGCCGGGTCGGTCGGGCGCTGTTGGCCGTCTCCGGTCCCGAGGCTCTGGTGCTGCGCACCCCGGTCGACCACCACGGCGAGGACCGGGCCACCGTGGCCGACTTCGAGGTCGGCGAGGGTGACCGGCTGCCCTTCACCCTCACCTGGAACCTGTCGCATGAGCCGCTGCCCGATGAGATCGACCCGCTGCAGGCATTGGTGCACACCGAATCGTACTGGCGGGAGTGGTCCAGTCGCTGCACCTATGAGGGGGAGTGGCGGGATGCGGTGATGCGGTCGCTGCTGACGCTCAAGGCGCTGACCTATGAGCCGAGCGGGGGGATCGTGGCCGCTGTGACGACCTCGCTGCCGGAGGCGATCGGTGGGGTTCGCAACTGGGACTACCGGTTCTGCTGGCTGCGGGACGCCACCATGACCCTGACCTCGCTGATGGCCGCCGGCTTCGAGCAGGAGGCGCGGGACTGGCGCGAGTGGCTGCTGCGGGCCATGGCCGGCGACCCGCCGGCTCTGCAGATCATGTACGGCCCGGGCGGGGAGGCGCGCCTGCCCGAGCTGGAGTTGGAGTGGCTGGCCGGCTATGAAGGGTCCAAGCCGGTGCGGACTGGCAACGCCGCCGTCACCCAGTTCCAGCTCGACGTGTACGGCGAGGTGATGGATGCCCTGCACAAGGCCAGGCGGCTGGGGATCGAGCCGCACCCGTCGGCCTGGGCGTTGCAGCGGGCGCTGCTGGAGTTCCTGGAGGGCAACTGGCGGCGGCCCGATGAGGAGATCTGGGAGGTGCGGGGGCCGCGGCGGCAGTTCACCCACTCCAAGGTCCTGGCCTGGGTGGCCATGGACCGGGCGGTCAAGTCGGTGGAGCAGTTCGGCTACGACGGGCCGGTGGCGCGCTGGCGGCGGGTTCGTGACGAGATCCACCGGGAGGTCTGCGCCAACGCCTACGACCCCGACCGCAAGACCTTCACCCAGTCCTACGGGTCGCGGGAGCTGGACGCCAGCCTGCTGTTGATGCCGCTGGTCGGGTTCCTGCCCCCCGGCGACCGGCGGGTGCGGGGCACGGTCGAGGCCATTGAGCGGGAGCTGCTGCAGGACGGGTTCGTGCTGCGCTACCCCACCGGGCCGGCCGGCGAGGTGGTCGACGGGCTCCCCGGCCGGGAGGGCGCCTTCCTGGCCTGTACGTTCTGGCTGGCCGACAACTACGCGCTCGTGGGCCGACTGGAGGATGCCCGCCGGCTGTTCCAGCGGCTGCTGGAGTTGCGTAACGACGTCGGGCTGCTGGCCGAGGAGTACGACCCGGCCGGCCGGCAGCTGGGCAACTTCCCCAAGGCCTTCTCCCATGTGCCGCTGGTCAACACCGCCATGCACCTGGCCGAGGCCGGCCCGGATCCGCGGTGCCTGCGCTTTGAGAACGAGAGCGAGGATCAGTCAAGGCGATGATGACCACCAGACATCGCCCGCTCGAGCTGCAGTGGCCGGGTCGAATCGACGCCACCGGATGGGAGGTCACGTGCAGGCGATAACGGTGCTACCCGGACAGGCGGGGTCAGCCCGCCTGGACGACGTTCCCGAGCCGTTCCCTGGAGAGGCGTCGGTGCTGGTTGAGACTCTGGCGGTTGGGGTGTGCGGCACCGACCTGGAGATCGCCAACGGCGAGTACGGCTGGGCGCCGCCAGGCCACCAGCGGCTGGTGCTCGGCCACGAGTCCCTCGGCCGGGTCCTCCAAGCCCCCGAAGATGGGCTGGAGCCCGGCGACCTGGTGGTCGGCATCGTCCGCCAGCCCGACCCCGTCCCCTGCGAGAGCTGCGCAGCCGGGGAGTGGGACATGTGCCGCAGCGGCCGCTACGCCGAGCACGGCATCAAGGAGCTCGACGGCTTCATGCGCGAGCGCTATCGGATCGATCCCCGGTACGCGGTCAAGCTGGACCCCGAGCCTGGCCCGGACCGGGGTGCTGCTGGAGCCAACCAGCGTGGTAGCCAAGGCCTGGGAGCAGATCGACCGGATCGCCAGCCGGGCGGTCTGGCGGCCCCGGGTGGCGCTGGTCACCGGCGCCGGGCCGATCGGGCTGCTGGCCGCGCTGCTCGGGGTCCAGCGGGGCCTGGAGGTGCACGTGCTGGACCGGGTCACCGCAGGTCCGAAGCCGAGCTCGTCGCCGATCTCGGGGCCACCTACCACACCGGCACGGTCGCCGATGCCGGACCGCACGCCGACGTGGTGGTGGAGTGCACCGGGTCGGCCAGTTGGTGTTCGATGCCATGGACAAGGTGGCGCCCGACGGCATCGTGTGTCTGAGCGGCGTCTCCTCGGCCGGCCGGACCCTCACGATCGACGCGGGCGCGTTGAACCGTGAGCTTGTGCTCCAGAACGACGTGGTCTTCGGGACGGTCAACGCCAACCGGCGCCACTATGAGGCGGCCGCGGCCGCGCTCGTCGGGGCCGATCAGGCCTGGCTGGAACGCCTCATCAGCCGGCGGGTCGGCCTGGCCGAGTGGGCCGAGGGGATGCAGCGGCGGCCCGACGACGTCAAGACCGTGATCGACTTCACCCTGTGACCCCCGATGGGATGTCGGTCATAACTCGAGGTCGAGACGGTCGCCGCCAGCGGGACCACTGAGCCGCCGGACTCTAGGTCGGTGACGGGGGCTCCAAGTGGGCGCAGTGGCCCCGGTGAGCGAGCAAGTCCTGGGTGGACGAGCTGGCGTGGCGCTGAGCGACTCTCGATGTCCCGCGCCTACTCGGGCGAGCGGCCGCTGTTGGCCGGGCCGGCACTGGAGCGGCCGTATCATGGCGTCGGCTGATCCAGCGGGGAGGAGAGACAGGTTGGCTGGACGTGAGCGGTTCCGCATTGATCCGGATAGGCCGCAGTCGTCGTGGTCGCCGATGATGCAACGCTGCTGCTGCGTCTGACAGCGGGACCTGATGCTCACCCCGCCATCCCCTCGCTGGGTCGTCGATCGGCCAGCGTGGTGTCGGTGTCGTTTGCCGGCGGCCGGCGCCCGGTGTACGGCCTGTGCTGGTGGGTAGCCTGCCGTCATGGCAGCGAATGGCCGGCCGCGGGTCGTCGTCGGCGGCGGGTTCGGCGGGCTGTACTGCGCCAAGCGGCTGGAGCGCCGGCTGCCGCCCGACGCGGCCGAGATCACCGTGGCCAGCGCCGAGAACTACATGACCTACACGCCGCTGCTGCCCGAGGCGTCCTCCGGGCAGGTCGAGTACCGCCACATCGTCGTCCCGCTCCGCCAGGTCCTGCGGCGGGCGCGGGTGCTGGTCGGGGTGGTCAGCGGCATCGACCTGACCGCCAGGACCTGCCGGGTGGTGACCCGCTACGGCCACGACCGCACCCTGGAATGGGACCGGCTGGTGATCGCCCCGGCTCGGTGACGCGGCTGCAGTCGACCCGCGGGCTGGCCGACCACGCCCGCGGGTTCAAGACCGTCAGCGAGGCGGTCTATTTGCGCAACCACGTCCTGGAGGAGCTGGAGGCGGCCGACACCGTCGACGATCTAGGCGACCGCCGGGCGGCGGCGACCTTCGTGGTCATCGGGGCCGGCTATGCCGGCACCGAGCTGGTGGCCGAGCTGGAGGCGATGTCCCGGCGGGCGGTGGGTCGCTATCGGCGCCTTGACCGCGGGGACCTGCGCTGGGTGCTGGTCAACCGCTCCGACCGGGTGCTGCCCGAGCTCGGGCCTCGGCTCGGCCGCGAGGCGGTCCAGGTGCTGCGCCGCCGGGGGGTCGACGTCCGCCTCAACACCACCGTGGAGGAGGTCGGCCGCGGCTGGGTGCGGCTGTCGGACGGGGAGACGATCCCGACCTGGACGCTAGTGTGGACCGCCGGGGTGGAGCCCGACCCGGTGGTCGCCCAGCTCGGCCTGCCGGTGAACGCCAAGGGCCAGCTGGAGGTGGACGAGTACCTCACCGTCCGCGGCCGCCCCGACATCTTCGCGGTCGGGGACGTCGCCCAGGTCCCCGACCCGCGCCGCCCCGGCCAGTTCACCCCGCCGACCGCCCAGCACGCCCTGCGGCAGGCCAACACCTGCGGCGACAACCTGGCCGCCTCCCTCGGCGTCGGCCAGCGGCGGCCCTACCGCCACCGCGACCTCGGCCTGCTGGTCAACCTCGGCGAGCACTACGGCCTCGGCCGGGTATTCGGCGTCCACCTATGGGGCCTGGCCGGCTGGGTGACGACCCGCGCCTACCATCTGTACGCGCTGCCGACCGGCTACCGGCGGCTCCGGGTGGGGCTGGACTGGCTGGTCGGGCGGGCCGGGATGGGCGACGTGGCCCAGCTCGGCTCGGTCGGCCGCGCCGACCCCCGGGCAATCTCCGAGCGGCTGTTCCCCGCCCGCGAAGAGCAGACCCACCAGCCGCATTGACGGTCCGGAACAGCAGCCACGGCCGAAGAGCTCGCCCGCACAGCAACTTGGTCCGGCAGCGGCAAGTCCACCATGGCCTGATATCACTGGAAGCGGCAGCCGCCAGGACCGGCTGCGCAGCTGGGCAGGGCCCCGGCGTTCTCTCGAAATGCACCAGATGTCCGGTTCGATTGACTCGACCCTCCGGCTCCTTGACCTGGCCGACGAGGGTCGCTTCCCCTCATGAGTCATGTGTGCGACTGGACAATCCGGACGAATCGTGAGAACGCCAGGGCCCTGGCGCAGCTGGGAGCCTGGATGGACGTCCGGACCGTCGCTCGGCGGCTTGGTGACTACCAAGAGGCAGTCCTGACGAAGAGAACACCTTGGTTAAGGTGGTTAAACGCTCTCCCGACCGCTGGACCGATATTCGCCCTCCAACCCCATCCGGAGTAGGGCGAACAGGTTGGCAAAGGCGCTGGTCAAGGAGCGTGTGGTGGGCGCGACAGGGTTTGAACCTGTGACATCTTCCGTGTCAGATCCAACGAGCCTCTGCCGGCATGAACGTCGGACAGGTAAAGACCGGGAAGGATCATCCGAAAGCGGCAGGTGGACAAAGGTGCACCGCCCGGCCCCTCCCACGATCCGTCACCCTTCTATAAGGGTCATGTTGATCGCTACGACGGTCGGTTGCTGCCCGTCTGCTGCCCGACGCCGCAACCCTGACCTTCCGGGACCACAATCTGAATCTCCCGTCTGCGTTATTCCAGCTGCGTGAGCCGAAGGGCCCGCGACCTGCGGTTCCTCCGAACCGTTCGTGACCACAGATGCCCGCTGATGCCCACACTCGACCGTTGCGGCACGGACCAGCGCGGACCCAGGCTCAGCGCAGTTGGCGGAGCTTGACCTCCCTCTGCCATCGCCGCCAGTGTCGAGTGAGGCGTGGTATCACCGGGTCAATCAAATGGGGTGATGCCATTTCGCGTTAGCCTAGATCAGCCGCCTGACAGGCCACACTCTTTGGCCGCCCCGTAGTAGCTCTCAACGGCTTCTGGTCGGGCGCTCACGTTGGTCTCCAGTTAAGCTGGTCAGACTCTGACGCCATCTGCCCTTGGCCTGACTCAATGGCGCTGTTGGCTGAAGCTGTGAAGGCATTTCTTCCGGGGTAGGTGGTGGTGGTGTTGTCGGTTCTTGCGCCTCCGAGAGGAGGTTTTGAGCCTGTTGATCGACCGCCCGTGTAAACAACTGTTGTGCATATCCGAACACGACAGCCCAAGCTATGATTTGGGCTGATGAATCGAGCGCACTGAGACCAGGTATAAATGCAGCCCTAACCAGTAGGAGACCGAGGAAAGCGGTCAGTGCTCCAGTGAATATTTTGAGCATGGCCACTGCGGCGGGAAGGCTATAAGGATCAGTTGTGCCACGACTCCGGCGGAGCGCCACGGTCGCAGCCACGGTCGCCCCAAGAAGCCCAATGAACTCGACCAGTGCTACGTCCCAAGGGCTGACTGCCTGTCGGACGGCATCGTCGACCGCAGCGGGACTGGGGGGCTGCCCAACCGGCTGGCTTCCGGCGACGGCCGCCTGGGACGTCGGACAAACGACTAGCTGTTGCTCTGGCTGGAAACATAAGGGAAGTGCACTAGGGCGGAAGAAACCAACGATCCCTACTATTACGGCAAGCAACATAATTATGCCAGCTGTAAACACAATGAGGTTGCGAAAGTTCCGTACCCGCATTTGCGCGTGACGCCACTGCTCACCGGCGCCCTGAATGGCTGCAACTATGGCGTTGCGCTCGGGATGCTCCAACTTTCGTCTGTTGGCTTCCTTAGCTAAGGTCTCAAGCTGCCTTAGCCGGGGATCGTCTGACTTTAGTTGCTCTCTCGCCTGGACGAGTAGATTTGGTACGTTGCTTTGCAGGTAATCAAGCGGAGCTAGTCTGAGCAGGTTGATGTAGGCGGCGTGCAAATTCGCCAAAGTTCGTTCAATTATGGCACCACTCATCGTCCGCAGTACCCATTTGCGCTCCTCATGGGCACTTTTCTGCGCGGCCTGCAAATGTTGCTGTACCGCCATCACTAGGGGGCCGGTATTCTCTAGCTCTGATTCGTTTTCCAACCAGAGTAGCAAGGTCGACATCTCGGCGGCGCGGGCTAAAGCGTCCTCACGCCCAGGCCGAAGAGGTAAGGTCCCCCAAGTAAATAGGATTGGCTGGTAGGTCACCTGCTGGCTGTCGACTACCATCATTGACGCCGCCCATGAGGCCCCCTCCGCAGTAGGTACAGTTCGCAGAATAACGAGGTGGCAATTGCCTAAATGGGTCTCTGAATAGAGGCTTTCCAATGGCTCTGCCGTTCGCATGTATCCGGGAGCGCCATAAGATCGGATCAACTTGAACCCGACGTTCCTACCCAATGTTCCTAGCGGCCGTCATAGCATGTTCCGGGTAGTTGGGAAGTGTTGTACGTCACGCGCCAGGCGTGCTGATCGTCACATCGGCCCGACTTCGGTCGCAGTTCGAAGGGTCCGCCAAGACGGCTTCACCGCGTGATGCGCACGACGGCCCATGTTGAAGGCGGCCGCGGGTCGTGCGCGGGTTCAAGCGGGACCAGATTGGTATCCGGTGTAGCCGATGCTCCAGGCGGTCATCTACCCGCTCGCCCCACGACTGGACGAGGTAGAGGGCCCGCGAGGTTCAGGTGGTCTCGGCGCCCTGCCCAAACGACGAACGTGGGATGGTCGCACTGCCGACGCCTCCACGACCGGTCAGTTGCGGGGACGGCGGAGGTGATCGAGGGGACTCGGATCCTCGCCCTTCGGGACCACAATCTGATTCGACCGGTCGCATCATCCCAGCTGCTTGAGCCGAAGGGCCGGCGGACGTGCGGTTCCTCTGGACCGTACATGACCGTTGCCGACCGCTGATGCCCCTGCGCGACCGTTGCGACACGGACCCAGCGCGGAGACAGATCAGCTGAGCTTGCATCGCTTGCGGTCCGGCCTCCTTGCCGCTGGCAGCCGTCGGCGGTGACGGCTAGGCGCGTGAGGTCGAGGAGAGCGAGGTCGGACCGTACATAACCATCCTGCTCACTGTGCATGAACGGCAAGGCTGACTCCATACGTGTGGCCACACGATCGCGCACGCCAACATCCAAGCACACCATAGGAACTGCCTTGGCATGACGAGGGGCGTATCCGGCACCTCGCCTGCTCACGGTAGCCAGCCAGCACTTGCACTGGTGGCCCCGTCCACTCTTGTTCAGCCGCCCTGATCCTTATGGGGGAGTCGATTCCTCTCCCCTGATGTGGGTGTACTCCGCCCGGGTGTAGCCACAGATCCAGCCGTGGTCATCGACATAGCCATAGGCGTCCGGCCAGCTACCCGGCTGGAACGGGTGATCGCTGATATGCAGCTCCAGTTCGCGAAAGTCATCATCCACAGGGCCCTCCTCATTCCGGCGGCGGATGACCGGGGTCTTGCCTGTGAGCCAATCGGAAGGTCCCGTAGAACGAGAACTGCGGCGCGAGTGTTGGTCGTAACGTTCCAGGCCGTCCTGGGAGGGGTCCCGGGCCTTGCTTGGCTCGACTAGGTGGGGAGGATGAGGACTTGGTCGGGGAAGATGCGGTCGGGGTCGCTGATCACATCACGGTTGCGCTCAAAGATGTCGGGCCAGCGGCTGGCATCTCCCAGTTCTCGCTTTGCGATGCCTGACAGGGTGTCGCCGCGCCGCACCACATAGATGCGGGGTGGCGGGTGCATGGGCGTGGTGCCCGGCAGGGCCAGCACCTGGCCGGGGGAGATCCGGTCGGGGTGCTGGATGGTGCCGCGGTTGAGCAGGAAGATCTCGGGCCAGCGGCTGGCGTCGCCGAGTTGCTGCTGGGCGATGGCCGACAGGGTGTCGCCGGGCCGGACAGTGTAGGTGCCAGGCATGGCCAACCTCCTCTGGGATAGCGACCGAGACCGGAACCGAATCGGTGCCGGCGTGGCCGTCTTAGGATGAATGGCGCACCTGGAAGCTGCTGTGTTGGCGAGCACGACCGGCATGTGACGCTCAGCACCGGGCCTCAACGGGCTCAAGCCCGCTTGTTATGCCATCCGCCGTCGCTGACCGCTCTCCTCACCTGGCGGACCATCGTTGGAGAGGGACGATCTCGTGACCTGCGGTGTCGTGGCAGGCCGGCGAGAACGAAGCAGCTCGCACCGACGGCAACGGCTCCCAGCTCGTGTGCAGAGTGAGGCCCGTCATCGGCTACCACTGCCTCGTTGGCAAGCGTCCAGAGGACGTGCGGCAATGCAAAAGGTATGAACCTAAAGACCTTGTGCTGGCCGAACGCGTGGGCCTCGATGCGGGGTTGTACTCCTACTTCGGCGAAGCTCTCCCCCTGACCCGACCTTCTGCTAGTGGAGCCGCTGTTATCGTGTCATGTATGCACCCATAGGGGTGGAAAGGATTGGTTGCCAGTCCCCGCGTCCGATCAACAAATGCGTGTACTGTCCCTAATTGATGCACGATACATCGTCCCTCGCTAGTACCTGGCGCGCAAGCCGACTAGCTAGACGGTGCGACAGATGCATTATTGACGTGCGAATAGGCTGTGCAGACTAGCTGAGCGGTGTAGCGTCTTCACGCAATCGAAGGGGGGTGATTGCATGAAGCGCAAGCCGGCTGCGCTGCTGCTCGCGGCCGCGCTGACCCCGACCGCCGTGCCAGCATTCGCTAACGCCGGAGGTGGCCTGGGAAGCAACGACGGCCGTGCGGCCCACCAGCCACGGCCACCACCAGGCGGAGGTTGCGGCGGCAAGTAGCGACGAAGGGACAACGCTCCATATCCGCAATATATATCATACGAAAGACTACGGTGCATCGATTAAGCAGGGAGACGATCATGGCTCAAGCTCCGGCCATCCACGTGGGTTCAGATACAAGGGCCAAGTCACAAGAAGAAGCTATGAGAGATGCGGAATTCGCAATCCGCGAAACAGGCCTACAGGTAAGCTTTACATCCGATCCCCACATCGCAGGTGCCGGTACGCTCAATGGCGCAGGTGTCGCGGTGCTGGTCACCTGTCTATCGGTGGGCGGAAGAACTTTCATTGAGGTCGTAGGCACGAGCCTAGATTCGGGGGCAGCAGAACAAACCCGTAACAGGGTTCGTAGCATTGCCATGGGCCCGGCGAGCTAGAATTTCGGCGCAATCTATCTGTTCAAGACCAGTCTGAGTCCAATGTACCTACGTCAGCCGGTCGCGCATGTGGGCAGGCAGCGTGCCGCTACCGGCTGACGTAGGTAGCGAGACGTGTCACGGCTCCGGTGCTGACGCAATGCTCACATGATGAGCTCTCGACTGTTCCTCTAAGTAGTCCAGCGGGCGGCTGAACCTTGCCCTCTGCGCATGACGCGACAGCTGCCCGAGCCGAGAGTGTGTCTCGCCGGCCGTCTAGAACCCACTGTGGTTGTGACACGTCACGGCGTCATGCACCACCGGGCGTCCGGGGCGGCCGCCTCCGGTGGCCGCCCGCAGGGCCGGCCTTGAGGGTGTAGAGAAAGTCTCCCACCGCCCGCAATAGCACGGACACAACGGAGCGGAACGTCGGCATGCTCGCGTCCGCTCGTCACCTTGCTGGTCGACTTGGCTACCGGTCCTCGCTCCGCGTCGTCCTGGTCCTCATTGTCGCTGCCCAGCCGAAGCTCCGCTCAGCTCCTCACCGACCAGCCGGCCGGCGAACTCGCCCTGGCGGCCTATCCGTGCGGGTTCCCCTCGAACTGGCAGACGGCGAGCTGGGACCAGGGTTGACTGTTCTCTCTCGGGCGGTACGATCGCCACCCTCAAGAGCGGGCGGTCCGGGGGGGACCGTGAAGGGCGCCCCTCCGGCCGGCCAGAGAGGAGCCGGTCATGAGCCGGAAGCGGGGAGCCGCGTTGGCGGCGGCGCTGGTGATCGCTGTCCTCCTGATTGGCGCAAGTGTCATGCCGTCGGGGGCGCAGCCGGCACCACCGCCCATTGCCACCGAGTTCTTGTCGGATCGTGCGGTGTTCACCGATGACGTCGACCTCAAGCTCAAGATCAAGCTGGATGGCCAGGCGACCACGGTGGTACACGCCAAAGATCCTTCGCGCACTGTGGTGGCCCGGTTCACCGTGCAGCCCGGAGCACAGTTCCCCTGGCACACCCACCGCGGCCCGGTGATCGTCAACGTCGTCGAGGGTGAGCTGGTCTATGTCGCCGCTGACGACTGTGTGGAACGTGCCTATCCGGCGGGAACTGCCTTTGTGGACCCCGGTCATGGCCATGTCCACACCGCCTTTAACCCCACCGGGGATGTGACCGTGTTCGTGGCCACGTTCTTCGAGGCGCCCGCGGAGGGGTCGCTGCTGATTCCTGCCGAGGCGCCTGCGGACTGCTCCGTCTAGGGTGCTGTTCCGCCTCGGACCTCCAGGTGTCCTGATCACGCCGCTGGTACGGCTCATGGCCAAGGAGGCCGCGATGGCCAAGCCCTGGCGATGCAGACTCCGACTCCACCGCTGGCAGCGCCTACGCGGTGCAAACGGCCAGTGGTACCGCGAATGCAGTGGCTGCGGGAAGGAGCGCATCGACATCTACAAGGAAGGCCCCAGGCCCTCATCGCTGTAACCGGCGGACCCGGATAGCAACCACATAGGCCGCTACTCGCTGCGGTCCTAGTCTGTCCTATCCCCGAGATGTAGCGACACCGGGGCGCATCCCCCACTTGCGCAGAGCGGCGACGCATCCTTCGTCCTGACCACCAAGTCAAGGAACCAGGAGGCGTCGCCGTGACGCAGGATGACCTGCTGTACCGATTTCGTCTACGCGTCTTCGCGATCGCCGCCGAGTTGGGCAATGTGCGGGCGGCCTGTCGGGCCATGGGGATCCACCCCTCGACCTACTACCGGTGGAAGCGACAGCTGGACCGCCACGGCCCGGAGATCCTGCGCCCCAGGGAGCGGCGGGTGCCCCGGATGGCCAACGCCACCAGCCCGCTCATCGAGCAGCGGGTGGTCGCCTTCGCGCTCGGCCACCCAGGCTTTGGCCCAGCCCGGATCGCCGCCGAGCTCGCCCGGCCCAAGTGGGGCGGGATCAGCTTGTCGACCAACGGGGTCTGGCGAGTCTTGCGCCGCCACGGCCTGTCGACCAGAGCCAAGCGCTATGGGCTGGTCGCCGGCTACGCTGCCCCAGCCGAGCCGCAACGACCCCCGCCGGCGCCTGAGCGCCACCTGGACGTCGACCACCCTGGCCAGCTCGTCCAGCTCGATTGCTTCTGCATCGGCCGCCTCAGCGGCACCAAGGGCACCGTCTGGCAGTACACCGCCATCGACGTCGCCTCCGCCTACACCTGGGCCACCCTCCAGGTCACCCGGCGCAACCCCTCGGCGACTTGGACCAGCGCCCTGGCCCGCACGGTGGCCGCCGACCTGGCCGCCCGTGGCTGGACGCTGGAGCGGGTCATGAGCGACAACGCCAGCGAGTTCCGCTCGGCCAGCTTCCGGCAGACGGTCGCCAAGCTGGGAGCCCGCCAGAGCTTCATCCGGGCCGGCCGCCCCCAGACCAACGGCTGTGTCGAACGAGTCCAACAGACCATCCTGGACGAATGCTGGAAGCCGGCCTTCGCCCGCTACCTCATTCCCAAGCAGACCGGGCTCCGCCTGGATCTTGAGCGCTACCTGCGCTACTACAACACCGAACGCGCCCACTCTGGCCGCTGGACCCGCGGCCGGACCCCTGAAGAGGTCCTAGGAAAGGCCAAGCTGTGGCACAAGAAGCACTGATGCGTCGCCACAACTCGGGGACAGGACACGCTAGTGCCCTGACCGGAAACGTTTGCGTGCTTGAAGTTTCAAGCGTGTAGTTCTGTGCGGTCTGGTGGGAAGGAGCGTGGAGCTGTCGGCCGTCACGTGCCGGCCTTGCGCCTGGAGGGA
>Ga0081538_10004244_pt1 | contig 13293 bp, 12 predicted proteins | sample TabmetS5T2R1_FD_71022 | JGI IMG/M metagenome (GOLD analysis project Ga0081538, IMG submission 71022) | Tabebuia heterophylla rhizosphere microbial communities from the University of Puerto Rico - S5T2R1 | ecosystem: Host-associated > Plants > Roots > Rhizosphere ...
CCACGGTGCAGCCCAGCCCATGTCATTCCTCCCGTCCATAGCGCTATACGATCGACCGCGCTCATGCGCTTCGACGCCGCGCTCTTGCAGCTACCGTGCTCAGGCCGATTACTGGAGATGGATCCCGTGGCGCAGGTACTTCAAGATGAGATCCTCAAAGGGGATGAGCGTACTGGCGCGAAGATATTCGATCTGGCTTTTCAGGCAGAAGTCTTCGATCTGGCTACACCACTGCTGAACGCGCTCGCGGTAACGGGCCAAGAGGAACTCATCGATGGTCAGGCGCTGTTCTTGGTTGGTCTCAAGATCCCGCAGTCGGACCAATCCGGTGTATGTTGGGCGCACATCTTCTTCATCGAGAATCTGCAGGAGTAAGACATCATAGCGCGCAAAGCGGAGGGCCTCTAAGCCGCGCTCGAAACCCTTGGGATCGAGCAAATCGCTGATGACGATCGCCAGCCCCGCCCGTCTCCCTCGGAACGAATACTCCATGAGCGCCCGATTAAAGTCGGTCTCACCGCCGCATAGCACCCGCTCACAGTAGTCGAGGAGGCCCAGAAAATGGTCGCGGCCCCGGCGCGGGATCATGAAGTCCTGGATACCCGCGGCAAATGTGGTGATCCCGACGCGGTCGAGATTGCTGAGGCCGATGTAGCCTAAAGCCGCGGCCACACGTTTCGCATAGTCGATCTTCGGGGGCTCACCGAACATCATCGATTGACTGGTATCGAGGAGAATATGGATCGACAGGTCTTCTTCAGCGGTAAAGACTTTCAAAAACAGACGATCTAAACGACTGAAGATATTCCAGTCAATATAGCGGAAGTCGTCGCCGACCTGATAATTACGATAGTCGGAGAACTCCAGACTCGTGCCCATCTTGACCGTCGAGTGCTCACCCCGGCCCTGGCCATGATAAATGCGGTTCGAGGTCAGGCGTAGAATCTCCAGTTTTTTGAGGAAGTCGGTGTCGAAGAGCTGCCGGGCCATCGTCACGACCCTCTCACGACCTCGGGGGTTTTCTCCAGGATCTCTGAAACGATGTTGGCCTGTTCGATGCGGGCCGCAGCCCCCTCGAAGTTCAGGATCACCCGGTGCCGGAGGCTTGGAATGGCGATGGCGCGGAGGTCCTCGAAGCTGACATTGTACCGCCCTCCCAACAACGCTTTCATTTTGCCGCCCAACACCAAGCTCTGCGCGCCACGGGGACTCGACCCATATTCCACATAACGCTTGGCGAGGTCAGTAGCATAAGGGGAGTCCGGATGAGTGGCGAGCACCAGGCGGGCGGCGTAATTCTTGACATGCGCAGCGACCGGGATCATCCGCACGAATTCCTTCATCTCGCCGACACGCTCAGCGTCCAAGACATTCTGCAACGCGGTGGGATCACGCTGGGTTGTCCGCTCAACGATTTCCTCCAACTGCTGGATAGAAGGGTACGTGACGTTGAGCTTGAGAAAAAACCGGTCGAGCTGCGCCTCCGGTAGGGGATAGGTCCCCTCCATCTCAATCGGGTTCTGGGTGGCGAGCACGATGAACGGAGCTTCCAGGTGGTGCGCGATGCCTGCCACTGTCACACTCTGCTCCTGCATGGCCTCGAGGAGGGCTGACTGCGTCTTCGGCGTCGCGCGGTTGATCTCATCCGCCAGGATAATTTGGGCGAAGATCGGGCCGCGCTGAAACTCAAAGTGCTTGCGGCCGGACTCGTCTTCCATCACCACGTTTGTGCCGATGATATCAGCGGGCATGAGGTCGGGGGTGAACTGGATTCGCGAGAAGCGCAGGTTAAGCACCCGCCCCAAGCTCTTCACCAGCAGGGTTTTCCCTAAGCCAGGCACGCCCTCCAGCAGCACATGGCCGCCACAGAAGAGGCAGATCAGGATGCCCTCGATCACCTCGCGGTGGCCGACGATCACCTTTTCGAGCTCACGGATCAAACGTTGCAGGTCCTCTCGAATGCCCTCAGCCTGTTGGCGCAACTCGGCGCTGCGGGCCTCATCGGTCGCGCTGCTCATCCTTACCTTCGCTCCCCGCCGATTCCTCCACCAGTCCGATGGCCAGGAAATAGGCTCGCACAAGATCGCGGTTATTGGGAGGGATCTCCTCGCGCAGCAGACTCTCCTCCGCACGCTTTTGATAGGTGGTGATGACTTCCTCGAGCGGGATCGCCGCGTCCGCTTTTAACGGCAGAGCTCGGACATAGGAGCGCCGCACCCCCCCCTCACCGGTTTGCCCCGTGATGCGCGACGCCGGGGACTTGGCCTCGGCGATATGACCGTGTGAAGCCTCACTTTGAGAGCCTCGGCCTGCGCCCATCGAACTATTCGACCCCATCCCCTCCGAACCGAAGTAGTCATCTCCCTCAAAATCATCCGGCAATCCCCCACTCCCCTCACGTGGGTCGCCGGCCATCTCATACTCACCGTCTTCACCGCTGTCCCTACCCGGAGCCTCCAGATCCATGCCTTCGCCGGCATCATGGCCGTGCTCAAAGCTTCGGTCGAGCGCCCGTTCCGCGCGCTGCAGGTGCTCAAAATCCTGCGCCATTTGATCTTGAAGGAGATAATTCTCCAGCATTTCGCGGGCTCCTTCGAGGTCGCCATCGCGCAGCTGATTGAGCGCCTCGCTCAACCGTTCATCCAAAACCCCCTGTTGACCGAGGCTCTGGAGCCGCTCCTGGAGGTTGCGCATCTCGCCCGGCGAGAGTTTGCCACGCCCCATCATCCCGAGGAGTCGTTGCACCTCGCCGCTGACACTCGCCTGATTGACCATCACCTCGCGGACATTGCTCAGACTGACATCCTCGATGACCGCCATCTTCTTCAACTCTTCTTCGAGGTTGCGAACATACTCGCTGAGTGAGTTGACCCGCGCCATGGCCTCGCGCTCGTTCACCTTTTCATTCTGCAGACGCTGCCCCAGGCTCTGCATGCGGCGGCCAGCCTCCATGCTGCGCTCGAGCCCGCGACGCCGTGCTTCTGTTTCGAGGCGTTTGCCCTGCCGCTCCAGTTGCTGACCTTGCTCATACAGGGTCACGCTCGTGCGTTCATCCCCGCCGATGAAGGACTGCGGCAGGAACATCCGGAAATCAACGACCAATACTAGGACAATGGCCAGTAGGAGAAAAGGTGTCCAACGCAAGGTGCGTGGTGTGGCGCTGGGGATGACGCGGAAGGGGTTCACAGAGCGTGCGACGCGCGCAGCTTCTTGCAGGACGATGGGACGGAGCGGATGGGGATAGGGACTCATGGACAGTTCGTAGGCGGTGCTGAGTCGCTCCCTGAGCTTCAAGGTCCGGTCAGCGCGGATCAGCAAGCTCATGGGGTCGGCGCGCGAGCGCAGCCCAAGGGCGAGCGCCACAATCGAGCAGGCGGCCATCGCGGCAATGCCCAGCTCAACCAACCGGCTGATCGGCAATGGCATAAACCGGTGCCAAATCGCTAATACCAGGCACAGGCAGAGCCCGACAAAGAGTGCCTGCAGCAGGGAGCTACGGCGCCGAACCCAGCCGGCTCGGCGCCTCAGCATGCGTACCAGGCGCTGCAGGATTTCTTCATGTTCCATGTGCCCTCCGATCTATGACGCTGCCCCCAACCTTCAGAAAATCGGGGGCAGAAGGGCCACGATGCTAGTTTTTCAAGAGTTTGACCACCATTATATAGGCGCCCAGAAGGAGAAGCAAATGAATAATCTGCGTCACCGTGGCATAGGAAAGCTCATATCCGTACAGCAGAACGACCTGCCCGAGTTCCTCGCCAAAACTCATGCTGATCAGCCCGAGCAGCGGGTTCGACGCGGGGAGTAAGAACGCCGACCCGACAACGATCACCACAAATGCCGCGCGGGCCACCACGTAGCGCATAAAGTCCTGCGTTTCCCACACACACAGCGTCAGGAGGCCCAGCCAACGGTAGGCTAACGTGCAGAGCACCATCAACAATAGGGCTCTGCCGAAATTCTCCGCCGCGATCCCTGAGACGTGTGCTGCCGCCACCAACAGCGGCAAGGCAAGCACGATGAAGAAGAGCGTATGCCCGATGGTCAACACGGTCAGGCCGACCACCGCGCCGCGTCGCGCCAGACCTTGCCCGACGAGGGCCCTCGGGGAGACCTGAGTTGTCTCATCGCCGAATTTACTGGCCCCATAGCTGAAACTCAAGTAGGCCGTGATCAAGGTCGCGACAATGGCCTCGATGCTGAAGGTCAGAGGCGGGGAACCGACACGTAGAAACTGGCTCTTGGGCCAGATCACGAAGAGGACGCTGGCAAGGGCCAATAGGTAATGCAATGCCGCGGTCAACGGGGCTTTGGCGCGAAAATAGCTGGACACTCCATGGCGCAAAATCGGGTTGGCCGCAAGACTCCCCACAGCTCCGGGCATCCACACTCCTGCGATTCACTTCTACACGCAAGGCATCGAGGCTGTCTTGTCGGGCGCCCACCCCAGTGCGGTACGAGTCGAATCGCTGCCGTCAGCTCAGCGCTCGACCGCCGGTCTCATATCGGTAGCCGCATCCGTACTATCGTCACGCGGTGTGCCCCGATCTGACCTGGCCCGACGGAAATCATCGTCAGCGGTTGCTCCAACCAGGCGATCAGCGTGACATGGTTTTGCCAGGCTGGGTCGCTGCGCAGTGTGTCTTGCATCGAGCGCTCCACGACCGCACGCCGCATCAGATCCAGGTTCTCCCGTCCCTTGAACATCTCATGCGCCAAATCCCGCTCCCAGCGGGCTTGCTGAACCCCCCGCGACAGCTCATCGGGGCTGACTGTCAGCATCCCCTCCCCCTCATCCCCATCTTCGATGTTGCCTAGAGGCACGATGCGAGGTCCTCGCCAGAGCCAGCAGTGCTGGAGCCTATAGCCGGTGTTGTTAGTCACCCGCACGATGACCGTGTCCTCCTCGCGCAAAACACGCGTCTCGATGGGGAATTCCAGCAACCCCTTACCCTTAAAGACGCGCATCCCCCAGCCAGGGACGAAAGTATCTTTGATCGTCAAGACCTGATCCTGATGCAGATGCCAATTGAGCTGCAGGTCACGAGACATTGGCGGCACGATTTGCAACCAAGTTGATGGTTGACCGGCGATTCTGAGATCGTACATTTGCTTCCGTATGGACAACAATGCCAGGTGGGTTTCGACGTCGCCGAAGCGGCTCTGGGGGATGACATCCACTGCTGAGACCTCGAACAGCAGGGCATCTTGCTGAATGTGCGGTTCACGGAAGAGAAGATGCGCCCCCCCACTGAAGGCGATCAGCGTTAGCCCAATGAGCGGCCAGGTGTCGCGCGCGGCGGAGCTGTCGAGGCCCATGCGCCAAAAGAAAAAGCCGATCGTACTCGCATACAGTACCAAAAAGACCGCCAATAAGAGGTGTGAAGGAAACGCCAACAGTGGCAACTGCAGCGCCTGAGAGGTCCAAGTTTCTTCGAAGGTTTCACGCAATTCGCGCCGCAGTTTCCAGTAATTGGGTGTGTCGTCCAAGTGGAAGAGCGTCCTCCACAGCAGGGCCGTGCCATCCCAGGCTGCGAGCGGAGCGCGGCCGGGATCGAAGGCCGCGAACACCACCTCTCCACGCCCGCGTTTCTGGGTGATCAGCAGCGCATGGTCCTCTGTCTGGGCCAGGATCGTGCCGTTGATCGCGTCTGTCCGCAGAATCGGGAGTCGTACATCCTCGGGGGCAGGCACCCCGACCAGTGATGCCAATGGTTGGAGGGTGGTGACCTCGGCCATGCCAGTCACTTTCACCGGTGTCAATTCCCGCCAGACGGGATGGGTATAGTGCGTCCAGTTCGGTCCACCGGTCACCAGCAGGCGACCGCCGCGCGCCAACCATTGCTGCAGCGCCTGCACCTGCTCGGGCCGCAGCGGCGCCAGAGAAAGGTTGCGCAGGGCGATGACGTCGACCGCATCCAGGGCATCCCATCGTGCCGGGAGTTCGTCAAGAGTCTGATACACCACCCGCGCCTTGCCGGGCGCTACGCTCGCCAGGGAATCCAGCGCCGGCTCATTGGACAACACGAGGATGAGCCGGTCGGGGCTGCTGAGCGTGCGCAGATCGATCTCTCGGGTATAGACCGACATTCCCGACTGATCGGTCAGTCGAATGACCAGTGGGTGGGTGAAACCACGAAACATGACGACGAAGGAATAGCGTTTGCGAGATTGAGTCGGTAGGTCAACGGCTTGGCTCAACGTCGTGGTGTAAGGCTGGGGATAGCCTTCGCTGACTGTGGACAACTCGAGCGCCAGGAGCCCTCTGAGCGCGGCGCCATCGTTGCGGATGGTCACGGTGACCGGTAACCATTTGCCGATTTTAATGGTTTCGCGAAAGCCGATGGTCTCTTCAACGCTAAGCCTAGAGCTGGATGGAAGCTCGACGGGTGGGCTCGCATGGGATATGCCGGCCATCAGGCAGAGCAGACCCAGCCACAGGCGCGCCGCCACGGCGCCCCACGTCCAGCCACAGGGGAGGGCAGTCACATACGCGTGCCTGACTGACCCAAGCGATCGAGCCCTCATGCAAACGCTAACCCTGCGATCTCGGCATAGCCTGGGAGCCCTCCACCGCTATACGAAGGCACGGATGCCCAGATCATGAGAGGCGATCAACAGTTTTTGGATCTGCGATGTGCCTTCGTAGATCGTCGCGACTTTCGCATCCCGTAGATAGCGTTCGACCGGGTAGTCGTTCGAGTATCCATAGGACCCATGCACCTGGATGGCGTCGAGGGCGCAGCGCACGGCGGCCTCCGAGGCGAAATACTTGGCCATAGAGATTTCACGCGTGCACCGTCGCCCTTGATTCTTCAGGTGGCCGGCACGCCAGACCAAGAGGCGCGCCGCTTCGGTATCGACGATCATCCGCGCGATCAGATCCTGGACCAGTTGGAAACTCCCAATGGCGCGACCGAACTGTTTGCGCTCCTTGGCGTAACGTACCGATGCATCCGCGCAACCCTGGCAAATACCGACGCACCCCGCCGCAACGCTATAGCGGCCATTGTCCAGGGCCGACATGGCGACTTTAAAGCCGTCACCCACCTTACCCAGCACCTGCTCTTTGGGGATGTGGCAGTCTTCGAGGATGAGCTCGCCGGTATTGGAAGCGCGCAGGCCGAGCTTACCGTGCATGTCGCGCGTCGAGAACCCCGCGCTGTCCCGATCGACGAGGAAGGCTGCGATGCCGCGGTGGCCCTTGCTTTTGTCGGTTTGGGCGAAGACGATGGCCAGGCCAGCCACCCCACCGTTGGAAATCCAGATTTTATGCCCATTCAGCACCCAATGATCGCCATCGGCGACCGCGGTGGTTTCCATGGCGGATGGATCGCTCCCGGCATTGGGCTCGGTCAAGCCGAAGCACCCGATGAGCTTGCCACTACACATGGCCGGAAGATAGCGGCGTTTCTGTTCCTCGGTCCCCCAACTGACCAGCGATAGCTCGACCAGTGAGATCTGCACCGAGATGGTCGTCCGCACCGAGGAGCATGCTTTGCCGATCTCCTCAGTGACCAGCGCGTGGCTGATGTAGTCGAGCCCGGCTCCACCATATTCCTGGGGAACTGGCCCCCCGAGCAGCCCCAGATCTCCCATCTTCTCGATGATATCGCCAGGGAAGCGTTCATTGACATCGTTATCCCGCGCCACTGGGTGGATGTATTCGTCGGCGAATTTCCGCGCCATCTCCCGCACAGCGCGTTGTTCATCGGTGAGGTCGAGGTCCATGCAACATTCTCCGCATCATTGCGATATTCACGATTTCAATCGGCACACATCAGCACGGCACACTTCAAATACGCCGACTCGCTCAACGGCAGCAGGATGGGATGATCCCGCCCTTGCGAGCGCATTTCCACCAGCGCCACAGTCCGGCGCGCCGCTCGCGCCGCGCGGCTGAGCATGGTGCGAAACGTGTCGGGGTCGACATGGTACGAGCACGAGCAGCTAATCAGGCATCCACCCGGCTTCACCAGCCGCAGCGCCCGCCGATTGATCTCCCAATAGCCCTCCAGGCCCTCCCGCACCTTGCTGCGGCTCTTCACAAACGCCGGCGGATCAAGGATGATGCAATCGAAGCGTTCATGGTGCGTATCCGCCTCCTTCAAGAAGTCAAAGGCATTCGCCACCGTGAACTGGCAGAGCTGATCGAGGCCATTGTCCTTAGCTTGGTCGTTCGCCCAACGGATCGCCTTCGCTGATTCATCGACGGCGACAACCTCCCGTGCCCCTGCGCGCGCCGCGTGCAAGGCCCATGCCCCCGTATAGCAAAAGGCATCGAGCACACGCTCGCCTGCTAACAAGGGCTGCAAGGTGCAACGATTCTCCCGCTGGTCCAGATAGAAACCGGTTTTTTGTCCCTCCCAGGGGTCGACGCGAAAGCGGATCGCATTCTCCCAGACCTCAACAGGCGATTGCAGGCTGCCACGCAGCACCTTCTTCTCGTGGGGCAGGCCCTCCAGACTGCGGATCCCTACGTCATTGCGTGCGATGATGGCCCGGGGTTGCAAGAGACGCTCCAGGGCCTCGCAAATGGCTTCGATCCGCAATTCCATACCGAGGGTGAGGGTCTGCAACACCAGATGATCCTGGTAGCGATCGACGATGAGGCCGGGAAGGAGGTCGCCCTCGCTATACACCAGCCGATAACTCTGCACCCCCGGCAGGAGGCGCTCTCGACGCCCCAAAGCCGCCGCGAAACGAGAGCCGAAGAAGTCGCTATCGATGACCTCACGCCGCGGCGACAGGATGCGCACCGCGATGAGGGAGTGCGGATTGATGTAACCACGCCCGGCGAACGTGCCCCCATGGGTGTAGACATCGACGAGCGAGCCGGGTTCATACGTCCCCAGGTCCGACGCGATCTCGTTGCTGAACACCCAGGGATGGCCCAGCAAGAGCCGGCGCTCGTGTCCTTTCTGTACGTGTAGAGGGGCTGCCTGCTGGCTCATGATGCGCGGCTTCCTTCCCTCGCGATCGGCAGGTGTGTGCCCGGCGGGCCGACCAGTTCAGCGGCGGCGGCCGAGCCCGGAATGGCCACTCCCAGTGACCTCGATACCCTGTTGTTTGGCGCTGCCCAGCGGCACGATCTTGGTGATCGGTCCGGTCGTGACCGTGGCAAACCCCTTCACTTCCAGGACCGATTGTAACACATCATAGAGTTGATCGACGGGGATCGTATTCGCGAAACGAACGCTGACCTGGCCACGTACCCGGTCGTCCAGGAGAAATACACGGCCGGTCATTTCACTGACAAATTTAATGAGGACGCGAAGATCGACGTTCTCGAAATCGACGGCCACCGAATGGGCGTCGGGTGTAGCGCCTTGAGCGGTCATGCCAAGGGCCAAAAACCATGCTAACAGCCAGCCCAGCGCCTGCCGGCAACCAGGGAAACGCTGTCGTGCCGGGCGATTTCTCATCTCGCACCGCATCATCCATCCACCGCCCACCATTGGGAACCCGGTCCATTATCGCCACTTTCCAGGATATCATATCCCAAAGGATTTGCAAGCAATCCCTGGGCTTACGCGGTGATGCCAGAGGTCTCCTTCGCGCATACACCGGGATGCCTCGACGGGTCTCCCCGAGGAGTACCCTGTGGACCAACCAGCGGATCTGGCCACGGCGGTTCGTGCGACCCAGCGGTCGCGCAGCGCTTACGCCCGACGCTTGCAATTCGACCGCAGGAGGCGACACAGGGACTGCTTACGCCAGGCTACGGCCTCGGCATAGGCGGGAAATTCACGCTCACGTCGACGAAATGCTGCCGAATGAATTTGATATCGCCCATTGACGCGCACCGGGGGGATAACATGATGCAGCAACTCGTGATAGACGATGAACTCGACGAAGGATCGTGGCACAAACGCTTGATCGAGGGCTGGGTGAATGCGAATCAGCTGCGCCTTCGGCAGGTAGGCACCAAAACGCATGGAGCGGGGCTGTGTGCGGCTGCTCCATCGCCCCCAACATATACTGACCGCAGGACAATCCGAAAAGTACCGCGCACGCAGGTCGGCGAGGATTAGATCCAGGTCGTGGTATCGACCGCGATTGGGCAGAGGCGGCATCAGCGGCTCGCTATTTCCCCGAGAAACGCGCTGGGCGCTTCTCCAAAAAGGCCTGGACGCCCTCCCAATGGTCTTCGGTCTGTCTGGCCAGCCCTTGGCCCTCCGCTTCGGCGTCCAGAACGGCGGCCAGATCGGCGGTGATGGCGAAATTTAGGGTGCGCTTGCATAAGCCGATGGCGCGGGTGGGCCCCCGGGCCAGACGCTCGGCAAGCTCGCGCGTGTGCTTGGCCAGCTCGGCGTGGGGCACGACGCGGTTGATCAGGCCGAGGCGTTCTGCTTCACGGGCGTCGATGATGTCACCGGTAAACATCAGCTCTGCGGCTTTATGCAACCCGACCAAGCGCGGCAAGAAGAAATGGCCGCCGCAATCCGGGATCAAACCGATGCGCGTGAAGACGTTGCCGAAGCGCGCTTCATCGGACGCCAGGACGATGTCGCACGCGAGCGCCAGGTTGCAGCCCGCTCCGGCGGCGACACCGTTGACGGCCGCGATGAACGGCTTCTCTATGGTGCGGATGGCGAGAATCAACGGATTCAGGGTGCGCCGCAGGCGTTCCGCCCCAGCCGTGGTCGCATCCGGGGGCGCCTCAGTCGGTTTGAGGCGCGGCCGGGCTTTCAGGTCCGCACCCGAACAAAACCCGCGCCCGGCGCCAGTCAACACCGCCGCCCGCACGCCGGCATCGTCCCTGACCGTGTGCAACGCCGTTTGCAACTCTTCGATCATTTGCGGATCGATGGCATTGAGCACGGCCGGACGATTGAGCGTGATCGTCACCACACCCTGATCGACTCCGTACAACAGGGTTTCGTAGGACATGGGTTCTCCTTGTCTATTCTCCGTCTCCCCGCAGGAGAGGGAACAGCGTCTGGGCGCATGACCTAGCGCCCAGGCTCTCGCAGGACGACGGAGTTAGGCACGCGTAGCCTGCCACTCCGCTTCTGCTTCCGCAAACATTGGCCCGCGATCGAAGAGCAGGGGCGTGCTGGAGCGATCTCTCCGCAGCTCCTCAGTGGCGCCTGTGTCGATCTCGAGCGTGCGATGGTCAAGCACCACGCCATAATCGACCAACGCCCCTTGCACGCTGACGAAGCCGCCCGCCACATCTTGCCGCACGAGCATCGGATCACGCCTGAACGGATCCCCCCAGCCGCCGCCGCCACAGGTCGTCAGGCGCAAGAGGTCGCCGCGCTTGAGCTTGAGGCCATCGCTCGTCGGCAAGATGTCGCGCGCCTGCGGTGTGCCTGGATTCAGCACGATTTTCCCGGGGCGCCCGGCGCGTCCACCGGCCACACCATACGGCGGGAACTTGCTATTTTCCATGCGATTACCCAGCTCGGCCTCGTCGCACAGGACGCGTACGTCACGAATCACCCCACAGCCGCCGCGATATAGTCCTGGTCCGCCCGAATCGGCCCGGATGGCATACTGCTCTACGCGCAGCGGAAACTCCTGCTCGACATATTCGACCGGGTAGTTTTCCTGCGCGATATAGTAGATGACATCGATGCCGTCGGCATAGGGTTTGGCCCCCAGCCCGACGCCCAACCCTTCGATACAGAGAATCAATTCGCCAGTCACGGGCTCATAGGTGCGAAAATAATACAGCACATAGACCGGGGAATTAGCCGGCACCTGACCGTTGTTAGCCTGGGCTAGCGTGCCCAAAATGCCGCCCACAAGGCGATAGTGGGTGTGCATCCGCATGCCACAGGGCGCCGGAAAGCGTGGCTGCAGGATACTCCCCTCGCGCGTGATCCAAGCATCGAGGTTGCGTAACAAGCCATCATTGACATCCAGCGTCGGGTCTAGCGATAACAACCAGCGGCCGTACGCCATTTGCACTAGGCCGAGATGGGTCATGTAGTTGATCGGTCCCTGACCCTGTCCATCGGCCTCGGTGGCGTCGAGTTCGACGTGATGGCCACGCCGACGTAACGTCAACGCCACGCGATACGGCCGTCCGGTCACGCCATCGGTATCGAGATAATCATGGAAACGGTATTCCCCCTCCGGAACCAGATCGAGAAAGAGCGCGCGGGCGCGGGCGGCGGTCATGTCAATCACTTCCTCGAAGGCGGCGAGAACTGTCTCCCGGCCGTAGCGCGCGAACAGCTCCAGCACCCGGCTCTCGGCCAGCCGGCAGGAAGCCATCATGGCCTTGGTATCGCCTTCCACCATGTGTGGCAAGCGCGAGTTGCGCAGGAACATGCGGTAGGCTTCCTCGTTCAGCCGGCCCTGGCGATAGATGCGGATGGGGGGCACGAGGACGCCTTCATGGAAGATCTCCGTGGCCTGCGGCGAGATGCTGCCGGGTTTGAGGCCGCCGATGTCCTGGTAATGGCCATAAGTTACGGTGAAGGCCACCGCGCCTCCGTCGTAAAAGACCGGCACAGCGAACACCATGTCCTGATGGTGCTGGACAGCCCCATGGCTGAGATAGGGGTCATTGTACCAGTAGACGTCGCCGGGTCGCATGTCCTCGATCGGGTAGACTTCCAGGATCGGCGTGATCATGCCAGGGCCACTCTGTGATAGGTGACAGCACACGAGGCGGCCCTGCGTATCGAAAATGCCGACGAAATAGTCCTTCTTCTCTTTAATGAAGGGCGACATGGCACAGCGCTCCATGAGCAGCTCCATCTCTTTGATCGTCGAGGAAAGACTGCCACGGATGATTTCCAGCACCACTGGGTTAACAGCCATCAGAGGTTCTCCGGAATATGATTACAGGGCTTTGGGGGCGAGGAAAGCAAGTTTCTTCATAGCAAAGGGGAGGGCTGATGTCAAACGAGGCAGAGGAAGCTCTGCACCTCCGGGCCGACATTGCAGTTTCTCTGTGCACCGGCTATGATACTGCCGGACCTTGGGCAAGAACGCGGCGGTTTGGCATGTCTCTAGGCGGGAAATGTCTGCTGATGGATCGTAACCCAAGACAAGGTCGAAGGGCGACGTGACCACTCCTCTCATTCGCCTTCTGAACGTCACCAAACTCTACTCACAGGGCCGCGTCCCGGTCGTGGCCCTGCGCGATGTTTCAGTGACCATCGACGCCGGCGAGTGCGTGGCGATCATGGGTAGCAGTGGTTCCGGGAAGTCGACCTTGTTGAATCTGATCGGCTGCATCGACATTCCGACCCACGGCAGCGTCAGCATCGATGGACGGTCGACCACAAACCTCGCCGATGCCGAATTGACTATGCTTCGCCGTGACAAGGT
>Ga0081538_10004245_pt1 | contig 13289 bp, 10 predicted proteins | sample TabmetS5T2R1_FD_71022 | JGI IMG/M metagenome (GOLD analysis project Ga0081538, IMG submission 71022) | Tabebuia heterophylla rhizosphere microbial communities from the University of Puerto Rico - S5T2R1 | ecosystem: Host-associated > Plants > Roots > Rhizosphere ...
GCTGCAGGGCGTCTCGCACCAGCTCGCGGACGTCGCCACGGCGGTGCAAGCCGCACGCCTCCTCGTACACGACGCCGCCTCCGTCTACGACCGGGGCATTCGACCGACGACCGAGGCTGCCGCCATGGCCAAGCTATTCGCGACCGAAACCGCGCAACGAGCGATCGACGTGGCGATCCAGGTCCACGGGGCACGGGCGCTCGAGGAGGGCCACCTGCTTGAGCATCTCTACCGCGAGGTCCGCGCGACGCGGATCTACGAGGGCGCCTCGGAGGTCCAGCGCGAGGTCATCGCGCGCCAGCTCTTCCGGGCGGCGCGCTGACGGGCGTGGGACGGACGATAGTTGACACCTAACCGAAGCTGACCGTAGATTATTCTCCCGGAAGCCGGGAGGAGAGCTTTGCCCGCCGATGAGGTCAAGACACGGCTGCCGCCCGCGGGTGAGGCGGCTGAGCCGAAACGGCCGCCCGCAAACGAAACGGTCGTGGGGTCCCGTCGGCCCCGCCTGAACTTCGACATCGGACGTGCGCGGGCCTTTCTTGGCCGCTACGCCGTCGTGCTGGCGCTCGGGGCATTCATCGCATTGTTCTCTGCCCTGCGGCCGGACACGTTCTTCACGGTCGACAACTTCGAGTCGATCCTGATCACCGAGTCGGTGCTCGTGATCATGGCCCTCGGCCTGATCCTGCCGCTCGGTACCGGCGAGTTCGACCTCTCGGTCGCCGCAGTGCTGGGCTTCTCGGCGGGTCTCCTGGCACACCTGACGGCGGCGAACGACTGGCCTGTGCTGGCTGCACTAGGCGTCACGCTGCTGGCTGCGCTGGCGGTAGGAGTGGTTAACGCGATCTTCGTCGTCGGCATTGGGGTCAACTCGTTCATCACGACGCTCGGGGTGGCAACGGTGGTGTCCGGGCTGGCGATCGCGATCTTCGGCGCCGAGACGATTGCGGGCATCCCGTCGAGCTTCAGCGACCCGCTCAGGGAGGAGATCTTCGGGGTCGACACCCCCGTCTACCTCGCGTTCGGGCTGGCGCTGGTGCTGTGGTACTTCCTCGAGCACACGCCGACGGGGCGATATGTCTTCTTCACCGGCGAGGGGCGCGAGGCGGCGCGGCTCGCCGGTGTGCGCGTCAACCGCATCCGCTTCGGCGCGCTCGTCGGCTCGGCGCTGTTCGCCTGGCTGGCTGGGGTTGTGCTCGCCGCCCAGACCGGCGCCGCTCAGGCGACCTACGGCAACCCCTTCCTCCTGCCCGCCTTCGCGGCCGCCTTCCTGGGCGCGACGACGATCAAGGTAGGGCGGCCCAATGCCTGGGGAACGGTGGCTGCGGTGTATCTGCTGGCGGTTGGGACGACCGGGCTCCAGCTACTCGGAGCCGCGGACTGGGTGGAGGACGTATTCAACGGCTCGGCGCTCGTACTGGCCGTCGCGCTCGCGCGGCTCGCCGCGCGGGAGCGTTGATCGGAGAGAGGGGGGAAGCAGTGAGGACAGACAGCAGGGACGGAGGGGTAGGAGGCCGCGGCTGGTTCGCTCTCGTCGCGGTGGTGGCGGTCGCGATGTCGCTCGCTGTCTCGGGTTGTGGCGACGACGACGACGATTCGGAGGCGGGCGGCGAAGGCGGCGGAGGTGCGGCCGGGATAGTCGACGAGGCCCGGGGGATGCTCGAGGACGCCAAGCGACCGATCACGTTCGAGGCGCCCGGGCCGGCGATCGACGTCGCCGGGCTCAGGGGCAACACGGTCGCGATCGTCTCGGTCGACCAGCGCGTGCCGATCCTCGCCATAGCGAACGCATCTCTTCAAGAGGCGGCAGGCGAGGTCGGCATCGAGACCACGCTCTTTGACGCCAAGTCGCAGGTCAACAGGATGCTCCAGGGCATCGAGCGCGCCGGGCGCGAGGCCGATGCGATCGTGCTGACCGGGATCCCGATCGCCGCCGTGACGGCCGCACTCGGGGAGGTGAGGGACATGCCGACCGTCGCGGTCCTGAACAACCAGCCACAGCCCGACGCACCCGGGCAGGGCGCCGGAGAGCTTGTCGACGCGACGTCCGCGCCGGATTACGAGGGCAACGGGGCACTGGTGGCGGCGCAGGCCGTGGCCGACACCGATGGGGCCGCGAACGTGGTCATCTTCGACACGAAGGAGATCACGCCGTCGCCCGACGTCGTCCGCGGCATGAGGAGTGTCCTCGACAGGTGCGGCGACTGCCAAGTCGAGTCGAACACGACCCCGCTCGCCGAATGGTCCACCGCCCTGACGCCGAAGGCGCAGTCGACGCTGCGGAGCAACCCGGACGCCAACTACCTGCTGCCGATCTTCGATGCCATGGGCATCTTCATCACAGCCGGCGTACGCCAGTCGGGCAGCGACGACGTCAAGGTGGCCGCGATGAACGGCACGCCGGCGGCGCTCCAGCTGATCCAGGAGGACGACATCTTCACCGCGGATCCAGGGGCTCCTGTCGGATGGGTCGGTTGGCACGCTCTCGACCAGGCGATGCGCGGGATGCTCGGCGAGGAGCCCGGCGACCCCGAGATCCCGTCGCGGCTGCTCGACGACTCGAACCTCGAGGGCGTTGACGTCGAGGACATCGACGCGCCGTACGGCGACCCGAAGTACCGCGACGGCTTCCGGGGACTCTGGGGCATCGGATAAGGCGGCATGGAGTCTGCGAGTCTGCTCTCCGTCGACGCTTTGGCCAAGTCCTTCGGCGGTACGGACGCGCTGAGGGGGGTCTCGCTCGAGGTGCGCGCGGGCGAGGTCCACGGTCTCGTGGGGCAGAACGGGTCGGGTAAGTCGACGCTGGTGAAGATCCTGTCCGGCTACTACGTCCCAGACGCGGGCTCGGTGCGCCTGGGCGGACAGCCGGCCAAGCTGCCGATGACCCTCAAGGAGCTCCGCCGGCGCGGCATCGAGTTCGTGCACCAGGACCTGGGATTGGTGGCCACGATGTCGATCCTCGAGAACCTCCGGGTCGGCCGCTTCGCGACGGGAGCTGTCGGCAGGATCCGCTGGCGTAATGAGCGGGCCCGCGCTCGGGAGCTGCTGCGGCGCTTCGACGTCGACGCGGACCCCGACCTGCCGGTCGAGCGGCTGTCGCAGGCGGAGCGAGCGATCGTGGCGCTCATGCGGGCCCTCCACGACCTGGAGCAACAGGAGGGCGCGGGACTGCTCGTCCTCGACGAGCCCACCGCGGCGTTGCCGGCGCACGAGGTGCATCGCCTCTTCGACGCCATCCGCCGCGTGCGCGACGCGGGGTCCGGGGTGCTGATCGTGACGCACAACCTCGATGAGGTGTTCGAGATCACGGATCGGGTCTCGGTGCTCCGGGACGGCGCCCTCGTTGCCGTGCGTCCCACTGCCGAGCTCGGGGAGCGGCAACTGATCGAGCTGATCGTGGGCCGCAAGCTCGACGGGATGCATGCTCACAAACCCCGCGCGGCGAGCGATACGGCGCTCGAGGTGGTCGGGCTCAGCGGCCGGGTGGTCGATAGCGCCTCCTTCAGCGCCCGCCGCGGCGAAGTGCTCGGCCTCACCGGCTTAGTGGGCGCGGGCCACGATGAGGTGCCGTACCTCGTCTACGGTGCGGTCGAGGGCGCGGGCGGCCAGATCCGACTCGATGGGGCTGTGCTCGACGAACCGACTCCTCCCCGCTCGCAGGAGCGTGGCGTGATGCTGCTGCCCGCCGACCGCCAGGCCCAGGCCGCGGTGCCTGCGGCGAGCGTGAAGGAGAACGTGACGCTACCGTCGCTGGCCTCGTTCCGGGGACGGCTTGCGCGGCTCGACCATCGGCGCGAGCGGACCGCAGTCCAGGCGCTGCTCGAGAGGTTCGAGGTGCAGCCCGCCCAGCCCGACCGGCCGATGTTCACACTAAGCGGTGGCAATCAGCAGAAAGCGCTGCTTGCCCGCTGCCTCAGCATGAGACCCCGAGTGCTGCTCCTACACGAGCCAACGCAGGGCGTGGACGTGGGGTCCCGGCGCGGGATCTTCGAGATCCTGCGGGGTGCGGCCCGGGACGGTGCCGCCGTCGTCTACTCGTCCGTCGAGTACGCCGAATTCGCGAACATCTGCGACCGTGTGCTCGTCTTCTCTCGCGGCCAGGTGACTGCTGAGCTCGAAGGGGCAGCGCTGACGAAAGAAGCGATCGTTGCCCACTGCTACCAGACGACGGGCGCGGCGGCATGAACGACGATCGGCGCTTCGATTTCGCGGAGTTGAGCTACGCCCAGGTGGAGGCGCTTCTCCACGACGCACGCGCCACCGTCCTTCTCTGGCCGATCGGCTCCACTGAGCCGCACGGCCCGCACGCGCCGCTTGCGACCGACTCGATCATCTCGATCGGCATGTGCCGTCGGGCGGCGGCACGTCTGGCGGACGACCCCGAGCTGCGGGTCCTGATACTCCCGCCCCTCCCCTACGGGGTCACGCGCTACACCTCCGCGTTTGTCGGCCCGCTGCACATCGAGGAGGAGACCCTTCACGACATGGTGACCGACGTGCTCGGGTCGCTGATCGCCCAAGGCCTCCGGCACAACGCGCTCGTCAACAACCACTTCGAGCCGGAGCACGTACAGACGCTCCACCGGGCGATCGACACCGTGTTGGAGCGCACCGGCGTGCTGACCGGCTACCTCGACCTGACGCGTCGCCGCCGCGCCGAGGCGCTGACCGACGAGTTTCGCGAGGGCGGCAGCCATGCCGGGCAGTACGAGACCTCGCTCGTGCTGGCCGAGCGCCCCGAGCTCGTGGACCGCGAGCTGCTCGCCTCGCTGCCGGAGGTCCCGGTCAACCTCGCGGAGGCGCTGACCGCCGGTCACAAGGACTTCACGGAGCTCGGGATGGACCGGGCCTACAACGGATCACCAGCGCAGGCGAGCGCCGAGGAGGGAAACCAGAGCTTCGAGGTCCTGACCGAGATGCTGGTCGAGCAACTGCGGGCCCTCGTCCGAGGCACCGGTGGGCGTGACGACGCGGGCCTCTATGGACAGATCTGAGTAGGGAGCGTGAATCCGTGACAGCCACAACCGCGACCACCGGCGTCGATCCCGTGACGTTCGAGATCGTCCGCCACAAGCTCTACCAGGTGATCGACGAGGCGATCATCGCCCTCGAGAACGTGTCGGGGTCGCCGATCACGAACGAGGGCCACGACATGATGGCGTCGCTCTACCGAGCGGACGGTGGCCTGATGGTGGGCGGCGTCGGCTTCCTCCATCACCTCACTTCCGCCGCCCAGGCGGTCAAGCATGTCATCGCCCACTTCTCGGACGACCCGGGGATCGGCGAGGACGACGTCTACTTCTTCAACGACTCGTACACAGCCGCGCTGCACCCCCCGGACGTCTACCTGATCTCCCCGATCCATTACCAGGGAGAGCTGACGGGGTTCGTCGCGAACTTCGTCCACGTCACCGACATCGGCGCGGTCGATCCCGGTGGCTTTTCGCCGAGTGCGCGCGAGAACTACCAGGAGGGATTCCAGACCAAGGGCCTCAAGATCGTCGAGGGCGGCCGGTTCCGCAAGGACGTGATCGAGACCTTCCTGAACATGGTCCGTGATCCAGGCATGACCCAGCTCGACCTGAAGTCGCAGCTGGCGGCGAACCACGTGGCGAAGGAGCGAATGCGCCGCCTCTACAACGACTACGGACTGGAAACGGTAGACGCCGTCTCGAACGAGCTGATCCGCCAGTCCGAGGCGCTGGTCCGTCGACGTCTCGCGGAGCTGCCGGATGGCGAGTGGCGGGCGCGCGAGTACATCGACATGCCGGCCGCGACGGCGAAGGTCGAGGTCAAGGCGACCAAGGAGGGCGACACCCTCACCTACGACTTCAGCGGCTCGGATCCGCAGGTCGAGCTGGGAGTCAACTGCGTGTATTGGGCGACTTGGGGCGCGATGTTCGCCCCGATCTTCCCGCTGCTCGCCTGGGACATCACGTGGAACGACGGGGTGACCAAGCCCATCCACCTCATCGCGCCGGAGGGCACGATCGTCAACGCGCTTCGTCCGGCGCCGATCTCGATCGCCACGGTTGGAACGATCCAGATCGTCAACAACCTCTCCACGCTGCTGCTCTCGAAGATGTTTGGTGCAAGCGAACGCTACGCGGACCGAGCGACGGCGGTGTGGCACGGCAGCCACGCGCACTTGGAGACCCATGGCGTCAACGCCGAGGGCGAGTTCTACGTCGCCCCGCTAACCGACACGTTTGCCGGCGCTGCGGGCGCAAGGCCCTTCGCCGACGGCGTCGATCTCGGCGGCGAGATCCCTAACGTGGTCTCGCGCTGGGCGAACGCCGAGAGCCAGGAGCTGAACACACCGCTCAAGTACCTGTTCCGCCGCGTCGTTCCCGACTCCGGCGGACCCGGCAAGTACCGCGGCGGCGTGTGCCACGAGTATGCCTTCGCGCCCCACGAAACCGGTGGCAATCCGATGGGCGTCGTGCTCTTCGGAAAGGGCACGCGCGCTCCGATGAGCCTCGGCCTGTTCGGCGGGTACCCCGGCTGCAACGTCGAGTACAGCCAGTACCGGGACGCGAACATCGACGACGTGCCAGAGAGCGTCGAGGCGATCAAGGCCGGTGAGCACGAAGTCCAGTCGTGGGGGCACATCGAGCTCGGGGAGCGCGACGTCCTGTACGTGCGCTTCATGGGCGGCGGCGGGTATGGGGACCCGCTCGACCGCGACCCGCAAGCGGTGCTGCGTGACGTGCTGGCCGGTGTGGTCGGCGAGCACGCCGCCCGCGACATCTACGGGGTCGTCGCCGACGCCCAGGCTGGCACGTGCGACGAGGCCGCGACTCGAAGCCGCCGGCTCCAGATCCGCGCCGAGCGGATCGGCTCCGAAGTCGATCCACAGGTGGGCACGCGGCGGGCGGTCCCAGCCACGGGCCGCCGCCTTGGCGAGTATCTCCAGCAGGGTGGTGACGGGACACAGTGCACTTGGTGCGGCCACATGCTGGCCCGTCCGGGCACCGACTGGAAAGAGCGCGCGGTCCTCAGCCGGGTGCCGGTGTCACGCGCGGGGCCGCAGCGGCCAGACACCGGCGAGTTCTTCCTGATCCGGTCCTGCTGCCCCGGGTGCGCGACGCTGCTCGACACCGAGCTCACGCGCGGGGACGACCCGCCGCTGCAAGATCGTGTCCGCTCGTGGCCGGAGGCGTGAGATGCGGTACATCGTGGGCATTGACATCGGGGGCACCTGCACCGACTGCGTCGTGGTGGACGAGGGCGGCCGGGTTACGCTCGGGAAGGCGTTCTCCACGCCGCCCGACTTCTCCCAGGGGATCCTCGACGCGCTTTCGATGGCCGCCTCGGGTATCGGGATCGCACGCGAGGAGCTGCTCGATGCGACCACGCTCTTCCTGCACAGCTCGACCGTCGCCGAGAACGCGGTCGTCGACGGGACGCTCGCCAAGGTGGGCGTCGTCACAACCAAGGGCTTCGAGGACACCCTGGTCGCCATGCGTGGTGGCTACGGCCGCTGGTCCGGCCTCACCGAGGAGGAGAAGCGCAACCCGATCGAGACCGAGAAGGAGCCGCCCCTCGTCCCCCGTCCCTTGATTCGGGGCATCAAGGAGCGCGCCGACGCGCATGGGAAGGTGCTGCTCGAGCCCGACGAGGGCGAGATCGAACTCGTGCTCCGCGAGCTGCTCGATGCAGGCATCGAGGCGCTCGGCGTCAGCCTGCTCTGGTCGTTCGCGAATCCGGCCAACGAGGAGCGCGTCCGGCAAGTCGCGGAGCGAGTCTGGCCCGACGGGTTCGTGACGCTCTCGCACGAGATCGCGCCGATCGTCGGCGAGTACGAGCGCACCTCCACCGCGGCGCTCAACGCCGGCCTCGGGCCGGTCGTCCAGCGCTACCTCGTCAACCTGCGCGACCGGCTGACCGCAGAGGGGTTTCACGGCACGCTGCTCGTGATGCAGGCGTACGGCGGACTGCTGCCGTTCGACAAGGCGGCCTCGAGCCCGGTCGGAATGATCGAGTCGGGACCCGTCAGCGGCCTCGTCGGCTCCCAGCAGCTAGGCGACCGCATCGGCTCGAGGAACATCATCGCCGCCGACATGGGCGGCACCACCTTCAAGGCCGGGGTCGTGCGCGAGGGGCTGATCGACTACCAGCGCGAATCGATGGTGCTGCGGTATCACTACTCGCTGCCGAAGATGGACGTCGTCTCGCTCGGGCTCGCGGGCGGCAGCATCATCTCGATCGACGAGCGGACAGGCACGCCGCGGATCGGGCCGCGGAGCGCGGGCTCCTATCCGGGACCCGTCTGCTACGGGCACGGCGGCGAGGAGCCGACCGTCACCGACACGGATGCCATCCTCGGCTATCTGAGCCCGGACTACTTCCTGGGCGGCCGCGAGCGGCTCGACATCGACCGCGCCCGTCAGGTCTATGAGGAGAAAGTGGCCGGCCCGCTTGGCCGCCCGCTGCTCGAGGCCGCCGCGGCGATGTACCGCTTCGCCAACAGCCTCTTCTTCGACCTCTTGCACAAGACGACCGTCCAGCGGGGGCTCGACCCGCGCCGCTTCGACCTCTATTCGTTCGGCGGCACCGCCGGCATGCACGTGGCCGCCTACGGCGAGGAGCTCGGCGTCGACCAGATCGTGATCCCACACTCGGCATCCGTGCATGGCGCGTTCGGCCTGATCACTTCCGACATCACGCACGAGGACCAGATCACCCAGCCGCTGCACATGCCCGTGGACCTCTCGACGGTCAATGCCATCTTCTCCGAGCTCGAGGAGCGGGTCGTCGGCCAGCTACGGGAGGAGGGGTTCGACGAGGCGAGCATCGTGCTCCAGCGTTCGATCGACATGCGGTACCGCCGCCAGGTCCACATCCTCACGGTGCCGGTTGAGCGCGGAGGGCGACTGGACGACGCTGCGCTCGAGGACACGCTCGCGCTCTTCGAGCGCCTCTACGAGGAGAAATACGGTAGGGAGTCGGCCTACCGGGAGGCCGGCGTCGAGCTCGTCAGCTTCCGGCTACGCGGCAGCGGCGTGGTGCGCAAGCCCGCGCTACGGCCGGAGGCGGCCGGCGAGGAGGATGCCTCGTACGCGATGGTCACGACCGTGCGCGCGTGGGTCGACGCGGACGAGGAGATGCGCGTGCTGGACGGCTACGACTTCGAGCGCCTGCGGCCGGGCAACCTGGTGCCAGGTCCGGCCGTCATCTGGACCCCGATCACCACGCTCGTGCTCGCCCCAGGCCAGCACGCCCGCCTCGACGGCTACCGCAACCTCCTGATCTCGATGGCGCCACCCCGCCGGCGCGAGGAGGCGCTGGCGGCGGAGGCGCAGGCCCGGGGCAGTTGACTCGAGCCGGCGAACCCTTGCGGCCGGGCGCGGTCAGCACCGAGCCGGCTCGATCCGCCCGCTGACCTCGCCGATCCCCTCGCCGCGCAGCGTCACCTCGTCTCCGTCCTCGAGGAAGCTCCGCGTTCCCCCGTCCGGGAGCTGGAGCGGCTCCTGGCCGTTCCAACTCAACTCGATCAGACTGCCACGGGAGTCGCGCTCGGGACCCGAGACCGTCCCGGTCGCCAGCAGGTCTCCGGTCCTGAGACTCGCGCCGTTCACGGTCAGGTGCGCGACCTGCTGGGCGATCGACCAGTAGAGGTGGCGCATGTTCGTGCGCGCTATCACTGCGCCGTTCAACTCGATGTATAGGGCGATGTCATAGGCCCAGGGCTCCTCGCGCAGATAGGGCAGCGGTTCGGGCTCCTGCGGATCCGCCGGGACACGACGGTCCTCGAGCTCCGTGAGCGGGACGACCCAGTGGCCGATCGAGGTGGCGAACGACTTCCCGAGGAAGGGGCCGAGTGGCTGGTACTCCCAGGCCTGCAGGTCCCGTGCCGACCAATCGTTTACCAGCAGGAGTCCGAATACGTGGTCGAGCGCCCGCTCCACCGGCACGGGCTCCCCGAACGTGCTCGGCAGTCCGACCACGAACCCGACCTCGAGCTCGATGTCGAGCCGCACGCTCGGTCCGAACGAGGGCGCGTCGGCGTCCGGCGGCCGGTGCTGGCCACAGGGCCGGCGGATGGGTGTCCTGCTGGGTACAACGGTCCCGGAGCGCCCGTGGTACGCGACCGGCAGATGGCGCCAGTTCGGGAATAGCGGCTCGGCACCGGGCCTCAGCATGCGGCCCATGTTGGTGGCGTGGTGGGCCGACGAGAAGAAGTCCACGTAGTCGGCGACCTCGAAGGGCATAAGGAGCTCTACGTCGCGGGGCAGGACCAGCGGGCCATCGAGGGCGCGCACGCGCGCGTGTGTCTCGCGCCAGAATCCGGGCCCTCGGGCCATGAACGGGTTCAGCGAGTGCGCGGCGAAGACCTCGTCCCCGCCGTCCACCGCCAGGTCGAGCACACCCCCGTCCACTCGCGCGCCCACACGGGCGCGGCCGCCCTCCCGGAAGACCCCGTAGGCGATCACAGGAGCCCGAAAGCCCGGAGATCCTCCACCGGTTCACGCCAGCTGCAGCTGCCGAAGCCGACGAACAACTGTTCACGTGCCGCGGCGATGTCCGCACCGCTCGCCCGCCACCCGGCGCCGGCGATGCCTTCCGCCGTGACGGCGAAGACGTCCTCCTGCGCCAGCACTGGCCCGAGCTCGGCCGGGGGCAGGCCGTGCGCGTGGGCGAAAGCGGCCGCCGCGAGCAGGTTCAGGAAGCCGTGCTCGCCGGCCCGCCTGATCGGGTGGTGAAGGCCCGCCGTCGCCTTGAAGACGCAGCCCACATCGCGACAGGTGGTGATGACGAGCGCCACCTGCTCGACCGTCGGCACGCTCCGGCCGCCGCAGCGGAGCTTGACCCGGCCGCCCGCCGATGCCACGGCCGCGACGGCCTCGGGGATCGCCTCGCGCCAGCGCTCGTCCAGCACCAGCTCGAAGTACGCGGTCCAGGGAAGGCGGCGATTTGTCTCGCGGAGGAACTCGGAGCTCGGAACCGGCTCCGGCAGGCGCAGCTCCACCGCCTCGACCGGTGCTCCCGATTCCGCCGCGCGCTCGAGCGGCGCGTGGTCGTAGGTGTCGATCACCACACTCAACTCGGGGGCGTCTCCCCATGGCATCTCATCGCCGAGCGCCGCGAGCTTCGAAGCCGGGCACACGAACCGCGCCAGCATCCAGGCGTACGGGCTCTCACGGGCGCGGCGGTCCTCGGCTACGGCGTCCGGCATGCTCATGCTCGCCGGCGGGAACAGAGCGGCGTGGTCGATCAGGCGACCGAACAGGGCGCTGCGGGCCTCACGCGCAGCGCCCGTGGCCGTCACGGCTCGCGGGTGACGACGCTGCCGGGCACGATGTCGTCCCGGCCGTCGATCCAGCGCACCCAGGCCTTGTGACCGCCGTCGTAGTCGGGGGCCCAGAGCACGAGCGTGGCCTCCTGGTCGCCCACCCGGCAGCGTCCGTCGCCCTCCTCATCGAGGCCGCGCCACAGCCGCACGAACGGGTTCTTCTCCCACTCGGCGCCGATCGTCGTGGGATCGGTGTGGCCGGGATGGACGCGCGTCTCGGGTGGGAGCTCCATCAGCACGTCCATGATCGAGGCGCGTAGGTCCTCGAAGCTCGTGGATCCGGGCGCCCGGACCCCGCCGACCGAGCCCTTGAACAGCGTGTCGCCGGTGAACACGTGCTCCCCGTTCACCACGAAGTTGAGCATCCCGTCGGTGTGCCCGGGCGTATGCAGCGGCTCGATCCGCAGCCCGCCGGCCTCGATCACCTCGCCCGGCTCGATCGTCCGGTCCACGTCGAGCAGCCGGGCGGCCTCGAGTGGGTGAGCCAAGATCTCCACGCCGTGGCGCTCCTTCCACGCGGCGTTCTCGGCCACGTGGTCCTGGTGATGATGGGTGAGGAGGAGCAGCGGCACCCGCAGGCCGTGACGCTCGGCCGCCTCCAGCAGCGGCCCGGCGGGGCCGCCGGAGTCGATGACGACGGCCGTCCCGCCCTCTTCGTCGCCCACGAGATAGGCGTTCGAGAGCCAGTCCGGTTGCATCGAGCGCTCGAGGATCACCGCGTCCCGAAGCCTAGTATCCGCCGCCGTGACCGACCTGCGGGCAGAGTTTCCGGTGCTCGAGCGGGTCGCCTATCTGAACGCCGGCACCAACGGGCCGGTGCCGCGCCGGGCGGTCGACGCCGCGGTGGAGTCCCTGCGCCGCCAGGCCGCAACCGGCCGCGGCGATCCCGCCTTCTTCGAGCCCTTCCTGGCGGAAGCCGACCGGCTGCGGGCGCGCGTCGCGGGGCTGCTCGCCTGTGACCCCGCGGAGGTGGCCCTGACCGGCTCCACCACCGACGGGGTGAACGCCACGCTGGCGGCCCTCGACCTGGCGCGCGGCGACGAGGTGCTGACGAGCGACGAGGAGCACCCGGGGGTGCTCGCCCCGCTCGCGGCGCTGCGCGAGCGCATCGGCATCCGCGTCCGCACGGCTCCCTTCGCCGAGCTGCCCGGCGCGGTGGGGCCGGACACCCGGCTGGTGGCCTGCTCCCACGTGTCCTGGATCAGCGGCCGGGTGATGGACACCGGGCCGCTGGCCGCGGCCGACCCGCCGCTGCTGCTCGACGGGGCACAGGGGCTCGGCGCCGTGGCCGTGGACGTTCGGGCGCTCGGGTGCGACTTCTACGCCGCCTCGGGGCAGAAGTGGCTCTGCGGCCCGAACGCGATCGGCTACCTCTACGTGCGGGCCGAGCGGGTCCCCACGCTCCCGGCGCCGTGGCCCGGCTACCACGCGATGGCGGACGGCGCCGGCGGCGATGGGCCGCGCCTGCATCCCGACGCCCGCCGGCTGTCCACCGGCTTCCCGGCGCCGCACGACGCCGCCTTCGCGCACGCGGCGCTCGACGTGCTCGAGGAGGCGGGCATCGAGCGCGGACAGGAGCGCGCCGCCGCCCTGGCCGCCCGGCTCGCGGAGAACCTCGCCGGCCGCGGGATCACGGTCGCCCCGCGCGGCCGCTCCACGCTCGTGTCGTTCGCCGTGCCGGAGCCGGATGCCTTCGTCGAGCGCCTGGCGGCCACGGAGCGCATGGTGGTGCGGGCTCTGCCCGGTACCCCATACGTGCGGGCCTCGGTGGGGCCGTGGACGAGCGAGGCCGAGCTGGAGCGCCTGGCGGGACTGGTGGTCCGGGGTTAGCCTCGGCCGGCGGATGCTCGACGATTTCTACCCCCCCTATGAGCCTGTTGCGCAGCTTCGCGCGGATGCGGCGCTGACGGGTTAGATCGGTGGCGATCGAGATGAAGCTCGGGCTTTGCTGTCCGATCAGGCCGCCTGAGGGGCCCGGTAGAGCTTGAGGAGG
>Ga0081538_10004246_pt1 | contig 13289 bp, 12 predicted proteins | sample TabmetS5T2R1_FD_71022 | JGI IMG/M metagenome (GOLD analysis project Ga0081538, IMG submission 71022) | Tabebuia heterophylla rhizosphere microbial communities from the University of Puerto Rico - S5T2R1 | ecosystem: Host-associated > Plants > Roots > Rhizosphere ...
AGCCGGCGTGGCGGTCGGATTCGAGCGAGATCCGGGCAAGCGTCCTGGTTTGGGGTCGCTATACGACCACAGGGCAGGACGCTTGACGGCAGACCGGCCCCGCCGGCCTCCCCGCTCCCCTACCCAGCCGCCGATGACGTTCGCCGGCGCACCTAGTCCTCCAACCGGAACCCGATCTTGAGCGTCGCCTGGTAGTGCGCCACGCGGCCGTCCTCGATGTGGCCGCGCACGGACATCAGCTCGAACCAGTCGAGGTTGCGGAGGGTCCTCGACGCCTTGGCGATGGCGCCGTCGATCGCCTGCGTGACGCCCTCGGGCGACGAGCCGGTGATCTCGACGGACTTGTAGACGTGATCGCTCATGCGGCGAACCTACCGGCCTCGGCCGGGCGATACTCGTCGCGCTCGGGCACGTGCACGTACTCGGAGCGCGGGCCGTGGCGGGCGATCTCGTGCAGCGCCCGGACGAGCCGGTCGACGTCGTCGGCGGTCGTGCCCAGCCCGAGGCTGGCGCGCACGGCGCCCGGGAGCTGCGGGTGGCGGCCGGCGCGCAGCTCGGCGTGCAGCCGCCGCGACTCGGCCTCCGGCACGGCGAGCAGGTGCGTCATCAGCGGGTGCGCGCAGAAGCAGCCGTGGCGCACGCCGATCGCGTGCTCGGCGCTGAGGATCGCGGCCAGCAGCGGGTCGCGGTAGCCGGCGAGGTTGAAGGTCGCGACCCCGACGCGGTCGACGGTCCCGCGCGGCCAGAGCGTCAGCTGCTCGAGGCCGGGCACGCCGGACAGCCCCGTCCACAGCCGCACGGCGAGCGAGCGCTCGTGGGCCTCGACGGCGTCCATGCCGAGCGCCGTCAGCGCCCGGCAGGCGGCGGCCAGCGCCACGACGCCGATCACGTTCGGCGAGCCGGCCTCGTAGCGGTCGGGCGCGTCGGCCCAGATCACGTCGTCGAGGGTGACGAGCCGGATCGCGCCGCCGCCCGCCAGCAGCGGCTCGCCGGCCGCCGGCACGCGGCCGACGAGCGCGCCGGAGCCGAACGGCGCGTAGAGCTTGTGGCCCGAGAGCGCGAGCAGGTCGATCCCGGACCGGGCCATGTCGATCGGCCGATGCGGGGCGAGCTGGGCGGCGTCGACGAACAGCTGCGCGCCGTGCCGGTGAGCGAGCGTCGCGAGCTCCGTCACCGGCACCAGCTCGCCGGTCACGTTCGAGGCGCCGGTGACGGCGACGAGGTCGATCCGCCCGCCGAGCAACGCGGCCTCGGCCGCGTCGACGAGCGCCTCCGCCGTGGACGCGGGAGGCAGCAGGCGGACGTCGTGGCGCCGCCAGGGGAGCATGTTCGCGTGGTGCTCGACCATCGTCGACAGCACCCGCGTGCCCGCGGGGAGCGCGGCGGCGAGCACGTTGATCGCCTCGGTCGTGTTGCGCACGAACACGACCTCGTCGGTCGGCCGCGCGCCCACGAACGCGGCGACGTCCTCGCGGGCGCCCTCGAACTCCGCGGTCGCGACCTGCGACTTGAAGCCGCTGCCGCGGTGGACGCTGCTGTACCAGGGCACGAACGCCTCGACGGCGTCCCAGACGTCGGCCATCACGGGCGTGGAGGCGGCGTTGTCGAGGTTCGCGTAGCGCACCATGCGCCCGCCGACGCACGCGACCTCGGTGTCCGCCCCGAGCATCGGCGGGAGGTTCATGGGCGTACTCTCCCGCCCGCCGGTTGACGAAAGCTTGCGCCGGGCTTACTTCCGGCAGATCCCGACGCGCTTGGCGAACGGGCTGTCGAACACGCCGCCGGCGTTGAAGCGGTCGTGGACCTCGAGCCAGCGGTCGTAGGCCGGGTACATGCGGCCCAGCGTGTCGTGGCTGCCGGTGAGCGTGTTGACCTGGCCCCAGTGCGGACGCGCGCCGAGGTCGTACAGCGCGTCCTCGTACGTGCCGAGCAGCTCGTAGCCGCCCTCGGTGTCGTTGGCCTGGATCAGCTCGATCATCATCGTGTCGCGCCCGTGCATCATCGACATGTACGCCGGCGACGCGCGCACGAAGCGCAGGGCGACGAGGCCGGTGTGGTACTGCGACCCGAGCTCGCGGTGGCGCGCCGCGACCTCGATCAGACGGTCGACGGCGCGCAGGTGCGCGTCGGCCTCCAGCGGCACGGCGAGCTCGGACGAGTAGGCCGGCAGCAGGTTCGCGGCGCCGATGTTGAGCACCTTGTAGGACGGCCCCGAGTACTCGTCGTCGGCCAGCGAGCCGAGCAGGCGGTCGGTGCGCGCCGGCGCGCGGTCGGGCAGCAGGTCGAGCACGAGGTTGCCCAGGAACGGGATCACCTTCGAGCTGCTGGCCAGCTCGATCCACCAGTGGCGGCGGAGGCGGTCGGTGGCGCGGCGGCGGCCGGGATCGGCCGTCCGGTTGCGGCGGCAGACGACGACGCGGTGCTCGCCGCCGGCGCCCGGATAGAGGTTGAGGTAGAGCTCGTAGTGGCGGTTGCCGCGGATGCCGGCCTCGATCCGGCCGCGCACCTGCGACCAGGTCGTGAGCTCGCGCACCTCGGTCAGCCAGTACGCGTCCTCGACCGCGAGCGTCGCCGCGTAGATGATCCCCATGCAGCCCATGTTCACGGCGACCGCGTTGAACACGTGGTCGTCCTGGTGCAGCTCCCAGTCGAGATGGGTGCGGGCGAACGTGACCGGGTTGGTCGGCCCGTCGGAGCGCTCGACCCGGTGCACGCGGCCGCCGGCCGCGACGAGGTCGAGCGACTGCACGAAGTCGGCGATCGGGCCGAGCTCGATGCCCGAGCCGTGGGTCGAGGTCGAGATCACGCCGGCCACGGTCTGGGCGTCGTAGCCGCCCATCTGGCTCAGCGCGAGGCCGTGGGCGTCGAGCTCGCGGTTGAGCTCGCGCAGCCGCATCCCGGCCTCCACGCGCATGAGCCGCCCGCCCTCCCAGCCGCGCCGGACGCGCTCGAGCTGCAGCGGCGCCGCGAGCCGGTCGGTGCGCACGAGGTAGCCGGTGGTGAGCGCGACGTCGGACCACGAGTGCCCCGACCCGACCGCGCGCACGGTCACCCCGTCCGCCTCCGCGGTGCGCACGATCTCGCGCAGCTCGAGGAGCGTCGCCGGCCGGTAGATGCGCAGCGGCTCGACCGCCTGGTTGCCCGTGTGGTTGCTCCAGCGCTTGCGCTTCTGGAACGCCACGGTCATCGAGCGACTCTAACCGGATTCGAGAAAGTCGAAGAAGACGCGGCTCCAGCGCTCGGCCGCGTCGATCGGGGGGAAGTGGCCCGAGCCCTCGAAGCGCTCGACCTGCACACGCCCGCCGGCGTCGCGGTAGCGGTCGAGGACGGCGGCGATCTGGCTGACCATCGGCTGCGGGGGGAAGGCGTCCTCGCCGGGCCAGCCGGGGATCGCGCCCAGCTGCCCGAGCGTGCCCATCTCCCACTGCGAGCCGTCGGCGATGACGATGTCCTCGCTGCCGTACGTCCACAGGATCGGCGGCTTGGGGTCGACGTCGACGAGGCCGCTCCAGTCGCAGTAGCGCGGCGACAGCGCGTTGAGGATGCCGCGCGTTCCGGGCGCCATGCCGGGCCAGTGCTCCGAGGGGGTCGAATCGCCGGGGTAGAACTCCTCGCCCACCACGCTCTTGAGCACCTCGTCGAGCAGCCGCTCCTCGCGCTCGGGCGGCTCTGTGTGGCGCGGCGACCAGTAGGCGCCGGTCATCGCGCTGCGCGGCGAGGCCGGCTCGCCGGAGCGGTCGCCCTCGGCCAGCCGGCGGACGAACTCGGGGTTCACGGCGCCACCGCCCGTCCCGGCGAAGTCGGGCGTGTGGGCGCCGCCGAACCCGTAGGGCGAGACGGGGTCGATCAGCGTCAGCGACGCCACCGGCCGGTCGATCGCGTAGTGGGCCGCGGCGGCGCCGCCGGTCGACCAGCCCGCGAGGTGCGGCGGCCGCTCGATGCCGAGGGCCTCGACGAGCGCGCGCGTGTCGTCGGCCCAGTCGCGCAGGCCGCGGGTGGCGTCGATCGGCTTCGCCTCGCTGTCGCCGAAGCCGCGCATGTCGGGCGCGATCAGGCGGTAGCGATCGTGCGGCACAGGTGGATGCGCAGCGCGTCCAGCCGGGTCGGGCGTCCCCCCCATCAGGTGCTCGAAGAAGCGGCCGCTGGACAAGTTGCCGTGCAGGAGGACGACGGGGATGCCGTCCTCGGGGCCGGAGTCGAGGTAGTGCGTGCGGAGGCGTTCGGTCTGGATCGTCTCCGAGCGGATCACGCCCCGAGCTCCTCGCGCAGGGCGGCGACCTCGGCGCGCAGCTCGGCGACCTCGCGCTCGAGCCGGTCGAGGCGGTCCTGGCGCGGCGGCGCGGGCACGTACTCCGCGGCCGGCTCGGGCGCGGGCTCGGGCTCATCGCCGCCGAGCAGGTGGCCGTAGCGCTCCTCGCGCTGGCCGGGACGGCGCTCGTAGCGGGTGGCCAGCTCGCGCTCGATCAGCCGCTCGAGCACGTCGTTGAGCGTCGCCGAGTCGGGGAAGTGGTGGAGCCGCTCGGTGCGCTGGAGCAGCTCTCCGGGGGTCTGCGGCCCGCGCAGCATCATCACGGCCAGCACCGCCTGCTCCGCGGGCGCGATCTGCAGCGCCTCGTCGAGCAGGTGGCGGTACTTGGCCGTGCGGCTGCCGTGGTAGCTGGTCAGCCGCGTGAAGCCGCGGCGCCGGAGCCGGTCCAGCGCGTCGCGGATCGTCGTCTCGTCGTACTCCACCACCGGGTCGCGGTTGGTGCTCTGGTTGCAGGCCGCGCGCAGCGCGTTGAGGCTCAGCGGGTAGGTGTCGGGCGTTGTGCGCTGCTTCTCGAGCAGGCAGCCGAGAACGCGCAGCTCCTCTGGGCTCAGGTCGTGCACGCCCGGGAGCCTACGGCGCTGGTCACCATCATCGCCGCGGCGACCGCCACGACGATCGGGGCGATCGCGTTGCCCCAGTCGACCGCGTCCTCCCCGCGGACCACCGCGATGAGGAGGACGGCGAGGCCGAGCGCATGCGACTGGAGCGGGATCACCGCGCCCTCGCGCGTCCCTGCCAGCCCGACGGCCAACCACGTCGCGCCGTAGAGGGCGAACACGGTGGCGGTGATGCGCGCGGTGAGCGGGGTGAGCGTCCACGCCCAGTTGTCGATCGCGACGTCCGGCACGACGTAGAGCACGAGCGAGAGCGAGATGATGGCCGCGCCGACGACGACGAGCGCGGCCCTCAGCGTGCGCGGCAGCGGCGTGCCCGGGACGAGCCGGCGGCGGTTGCGCAGGTACAGGAAGGGCACGAGCAGCGGCGTCGTGATGTAGAGCGCCGCCCAGGCCGCGAACGGGAGGCTGTCCTCGTGGAAGCGGTCGAGGTGCAGGGCGGTGGCGATCGCCGCCATCCACACGAACAGCGCGATCGCCGGGAAGCCGGCCGCGACCCGCTCCCACGGCGCGCCGAACAGCACGCGCGCGAAGAAGTAGGCGCCGGCGAGGTAGACCGAGCCGAGCAGCATGGCGGTGAGCGGCGGCTCGATCGTCCAGGCCCACAGGGTGGCGGTGCGCTCGGGATAGAACTCGAGCAGCTGCCCGGCATCGACGAGGATCAGCACGAGGAACCCCGCGACGGCGCGGGTGAGCAGGTCCGGGGGTTCGGCTGGCACGCTGTTCACGGCGGGAGGCGTGGATTAGGGTCGGGGACGAGTGGCGACGGTAACGCAGGCGCAGCAGAAGCGGTTCGTCGGGCGCCGCCAGGAGCTGGCGGCCCTCGACGGCGTGCTCGACGGGCTGCGCGGCGGCCGCGCCCGCTGGCTGGTGGTCAGCGGGGAGCCCGGGATCGGCAAGACGCGGCTGCTCGGCGAGCTGGCGGCGCGCGCCGCGGAGCGCCGGTTTCCCGTGTTCGTGGGCCGTGGGGCCGAGCTGGAGCGCGAGCTGCCGTTCGCGGTGTGGGTCGACGCCCTCGACGACCATGTCGCCTCGCTCGGCGAGCGCAAGCTCGAGGCGCTGATCGGCGACCGCGTCGGCGAGCTCGCGCGCGTGCTGCCCTCGGCGGCGCCGGCGGGCGCCGGCGGGCTGCAGGACGAGCGCTTCCATGCCTACCGCGCGGTGCGGGCCCTGCTGCAGCGGATGGCCATGGGCCACCCGGTCGTGCTCGTGCTCGACGACGTGCACTGGGCCGACGACGCGTCCTTGGAGCTGATCGCCCATCTGTTGCGGCGGCCGCCGCCGGCCGCGATCCTGATCGCGCTCGCGTTCCGCGCCGGGCAGGTGCCCAACTCGCTGCTCGCGGCGCTCGACCAGGCCGGCCGCGACGGGCTCGTCTCCGAGATCGGCCTCGGGCCGCTGAGCGCCACGGAGGCCGAGGCGCTGCTTGGCACCGCGCAGCCGCTCCTCTATCGCCAGAGCGGGGGCAATCCGTTCTATCTCGAGGAGCTCGCCCGGGCGCCGGCGCCGGCCGCCGCCGCAGCGGTCGAGGAGGGCGACGCGGTCGGCGTCCCGCCCGCCGTGGCCGCGGCGCTCGGGCAGGAGATCGCCGGGCTCGGCGAGCGGGCTCAGCGGCTCGGCTGGGGCGCCGCCGTGGCCGGCGAGCCGTTCGACCTCGACCTCGCCGCCGCGGCCGCCGGGCTGGGCGAGCCGGAGGCGCTGGCCGCGATCGACGAGCTGCTGGCCGCGAACATCGCCGGCCCGACCGACGTCCCCCGCCGCTACCGCTTCCGCCATCCGCTCGTGCGCCGCGCCGTGTACGACGGCGCGGGCGAGGCGTGGCGGCTCCAGGCCCACGCGCGCGCCGCGGACGCGCTGGCCGAGCGGCCGGGAGCGCTGTCGGCGCGGGCGCACCACGTCGAGCGCTCGGCGCGGGTCGGCGACGACGCCGCGGCGGCCGTGCTCGAGCAGGCCGGTCATCAAGCCGCCGCGCGGGCGCCGGCCATCGCCGCCCGCTGGTTCGAGGCCGCGCTGCGGCTGCTCGGCGCGCCGGTCGCGGGCGATGACTCGCGGCCGCCCGCCGACCGCGTCGCGGTCCCCGCCTCGCCCGTGCGCGACGTCGATCCTGCCCGCCGGCTCGGGCTGCTCGTCCCGCTGGCCGGCGCGCTGGCCGCCACCGGCCGGCTCGAGCGCGCGCTCGACACGCTCGTCGAGTCGCTCGCGCTCGTCGACCTGCCCGACCTGCGCGTGCGCCTGATCGCCGCCTGCGCGGCGTGCGAGAACCTCCTCGGCCGCCACGACGCGGCGCACGCCCGCCTGCTCGACGCGCTCGAGGCGCTTTCCGACCAGGACGGTGCGGCGGCGGCCGCGCTGCACGCCGAGCTGGCCGCCGACGCGCTCTACGACAGCGACTTCGAGGCGATGCGCGAGTGGGCCACCCGCGCGCGCGACACCGCGCGCGCTCTCTCCGACCGCGGCCTCGAGGCGCTCGCCACCGCCCTGCTGTGCTTCGCCGAGTACAACCGCGGCGACGGCGAGGCGGCCGACGCGGCGCGCGTGCAGGCCGCGGCGCTGATCGACGCGCTGCCCGACGAGCAGCTCATGCTGCGGCTCGACGCGCCCTTCTACTTCGGCTTCGCCGCGTACTTCTGCGAGCGCTACGACGAGGCGATCCGCCAGCTGCGGCGCGGGATCAACCTCTCGCGCGCGATCGGGCAGAGCCAGTTCGTGATCCCGATGATGGTCGGGCTCGCGCATGCGCTCGAGACCCGCGGGCGGCTCGCGGAGGCGGCCGAGACGGCCGACGCGGCGGTCGAGGCGGCGCGGCTGTCCGGCAACCGCCAGCAGGTCGGCTTCGCGCTCGTGGCCGACGCGTGGACGGCCGCCGCGCTCGGCGACGGCGAGCGCGCGCGGGCGTCCGGCGACGAGGCGGTCGCGCTGCTCGACGGGCTCGACGACAGCGTCCTCACCCGTGGCACGCACGCGCACCTGGGCGTCATGTGGGCCGACCTCGGCGAGACCGACCGCTGCCTGGCCGCGTTCCGCGCGGTCGGGCTGCCGGACTTCCCGTCGATCGAGCCGGGGCGCCGCTCCTGGCTCTACGCGGCGCTGGCGCGCACCGAGCTCGCGCGCGGCGACCGCGAGGCGGCGCAGGCGTGGGCCGACCGCAGCGAGGCGACGCTCCAGGCCGGCCTGCCGCTGGCCGAGGCGTGGCTGCTGCACGCGCGCGCCGCGATCGCCCTGGACGGCGGGGACGCCGCGGAGGCGGCGTCCTTGGCGCTCGCCGCCGCATCGCTCGCCGAGTCGGTCGACGCGCTGCTTCCCGCCGCCCGCTGCCGGACGCTGGCCGGCACCGCGCTGGCCGCCGCGGGGCGTCGCGAGGAGGGCGTGCGCGAGCTGACCCGAGCCGAGGAGGAGCTGTCCGCGCTCGGCGCCGCCCGGCACCGGGACGAGGCCGCCCGCGAGCTGCGGCGGCTCGGCGAGCGCGTCACCGCCCGCCAGCGCCGGGGCGGCGGCGAGGGGCTCGACGCGCTCACCGGCCGCGAGCGCGAGATCGCCGACCGGGTCGCCGAGGGGCGCACGAACCGCGAGATCGGCGAGGAGCTCTTCCTCTCCGAGAAGACGATCGAGGGCCACCTCACGCGCATCTTCGCCAAGCTCGGAGTCACCTCCCGGGTCGAGGTCGCCGAGGCGATCGGCCGGGCTCGAGCCGCGCTCTAGGCCTCCCTCGAAGCCGCAGTCCAGGACCTGACGCAACCCTCGACGGGGTCTGACCCCGTGGTCGGACCCCCTCACCCCCTCCCCCGCAAGGTCCAGGGGGTCCCCCCGTAGTTCGGGCGGAATGCCGCTGGGAGCGTGCCCGGCCATGACGACGCTCGCTCTCGCCGCTCCCCGCTACGGCGTCTCCGCCCGCCTCGCCCCGGCCGCCGCCGCTCCGCACGTCCTCGACGCCAACCGCCTCGGCGACCACCTCGACCGCCTGTATCGCGCCGCCCTCGGCCTCACCGGCTCCCCCGCCGACGCCGAGGACCTGGTCCAGGACGTCTGCGTCCGCGTGCTCGCCAAGCCGCGCCTGGTCACCAACGGCGACGACCTCGGCTACCTGCTCCGCGTCCTGCGCAACACGTTCATCTCGAACCGCCGCACCGCCGCCCGCCGCCCCGCCACCGCCACCGCGCCGGAGGACATGGAGCGGTTCGAGGCCCACCGCGCCGCCGACCCCGAGCGCGCGGTCGAGGCCCGCGAGCTGTACTCCCGCATCGCCGGCCTTCCCGAGCACCAGCGCGACGCGCTCGTCGCCGTCGACCTGCTCGGCCTCTCCTACAAGGAGGCGGCCGCCACGCTCGACGTCCCGACCGGGACGATCATGAGCCGCCTGTTCCGCGCCCGCCAGGCGCTGACCGACTGACACGGCGTCAAAACGCCAAAGTCCCGCCAAGGTTCGTCCAACGCGGGGCCTGCACGGTGGTGCACCCCGCCCCTCCACCCAGGAGACACGGATGAACCGCACCACCGCCTCTGCCCTGCTCGGGGCAGGCGCCGCCCTGCTGTTCGCGCACCCGGCCTCGGCGGCCGAGAGCGCACCGATCTACAAGGTCACCCAGGAAGGGATGACCGCTGCCGAGAGCGCGAAGCTCGCCGAGGCCTACGGGATCCCGGACGCCCTGCACGAGAACGGCGCGTTCGGCTACGTCGGCGACGCGTTCGCGAACGTCCCGCTGCGCCCGGTGGGCAGCGGCAAGGACGAGTCGGGCCGCCCGACCGTCTCGCAGGCCCTCGACCAGCGCGCCCTCGCCCAGCTCCGCCCGATCGGCGCCGGTGAGGCGCTCGAGCGCTCCTCGAAGCTGACCGAGCTCATCGGCCTCACCGACCTCGAGCTCAACCCGAAGGTCTCGCACGCCAAGCTCACCCTGAGCGACCGTGCGGGCAAGGTGACGAGCGAGCACGGGCTCGACACCACCGTCTCGCACACGTTCTCGCTCGCCGGCCTGCCCGTCACCGGCCAGGGCGCCAAGCTGCGCATCACGTTCGGCCCTGACGGCCGCGTCACCCAGCTCTCGAGCGCGATCCGCAAGCTCGAGAAGGCCGACGAGGCGCCCGTCATCCCCGCCGACGAGGCGCGCAAGCAGTGCGAGCAGCTCTACGGCCCCGGCGTCCGCCAGGGCGAGCCCACCCTCGGCTACCTGCTGCCCGCGCTCGGTGCCGTCGAGGCGATCTACCCGAGCTACACCTGCAACCCGCGCAGCGACGAGGGCGAGCAGGCGCACCGCCAGATCCCGGCCGTCGAGGGCATCGCCCCCAAGGCCAAGATCCACGTCGAGCGCAGCGGGGAGAAGATCCTCGCCACCGCCGATGCCGAGGCCGGCGACGGCTCGGTCCTCACGTGGTCCTCGTCGAGCACGGCGCTGACCGAGAACGAGGGCGCGCAGATCGCCTACGAGCGCCGCCCGCGCGGCAAGACGACCGACAGCGAGACCGTCACGCTCGAGATCACCGACCGCAACGGCCTCTCGGCCACCGCGTCGGTGACGCTCGACGGAGACGGCGAGGCCTCGGCCGAGACCACTCCCGGCGGCGGCGGCTTCGGCAAGCTGGCCGTCGGCCCGACCGACGTCGGCATCGAGCAGACCGTCGACGAGTGGCAGTGCGCGCAGGACAGCGCCAACGGCTTCAAGAGCGTGATGGCCGCGCACGGCGTCGGCACCGCGTTCGACTGGCGCGGCCACGCGGCCTTCGAGAAGGACTTCAAGGAGCAGGCGCTGGGCGGCTGGGACCACAACTACGTCGACAACGTCGACGCCCAGTGGTACACCGGCCACGGCTGGTCCGGCGGCTTCACGTTCAAGAGCTCGGTCGACGACACCGCGCTGACCCCGAACGAGGCCCGCTGGGGCACCCGCGACCTGGAGTGGATGCAGCTCGAGTCCTGCCAGGTGCTGCGCGACACGAACGGCTTCCACGACTACTTCGGTCGCTGGGGCGGCGCCGTCGACGGCCTCCACATCCTCAACGGCTTCCACACCAACGCGTACTGCGTCGGCGGCGGGACGGGCGGCACGTTCGCCTCGTACCTGTTCCCGAAGCAGATCCTGTGGTGGACGATCCCGGCCCTCACCGTCCGCAACGCGTGGGCGCAGATGGCGATCGACAAGGAGCCGTCCGGCGTGGTGTACCGCTCGATGGGCAACATCGGCAGCGGCGGCGTCACCAACATCGGCGACTACTTCTGGGGCCAGGGCCCGACCGGGCCGGACATCCCGGCCGCCGGGCGCATCGGCCGGTGGTCGATCACCGGGACGGTCTAGCCTCCCGCCGATGTCGACCCTGACCCCCGGCCGCATCCGCCACACCGTGTCCTTCACCCTCGTCCACGAGCCGGGCTCCGAGCAGGAGCGCGACTTCCTGGCCGCTCAGGCCGCGCTCGGCGCCATCCCCGGCGTCGAGGCCTACGAGCTGCTGCGCGAGGTGAGCCCGAAGAACGACTTCCGCTTCGGCTGCTCGATGGAGTTCGCGGACACGGCGGCGTACCAGGCGTACAACGAGCACCCCGACCACGTGGCGTTCGTCAACGACCGGTGGCAGGCCGAGGTGCAGGACTTCCTCGAGATCGACTACGAGCCGCTCGACTGAGCACCGAGGGCCGCCCACATCGGGCGGCCCTCATCGGTTAGGGTCGCCATCGATGGCCAACGTCGAGGGCAGGGCGACGGCGATCACCGTCCTCACCCCGTACAAGTGGACCGGCAGGCTGCTGCTGCCGGTCGTCTTCTGGGTCGGCCGTCACGCCACCTGGACGCTGAAGAAGCTCCAGATGCTCTCGTTCATCCACTACGCGCGCTGGGTGATCGTGAAGCGGTTCCCGCCCGGCGAGCGTCTCAAGTACGAGTACCTGCTGTTCGAGAGCAACTTCAACGGCAGCTGGGACCAGTACATCGACGCGTTCTCCGAGGTCGTGCCGCAGCGCATGATCGGCATCTGGGGCACGTCGTACGGCTTCCCGGGACCGATCCCGGTCGAGCCGTTCAAGGACTACATCCGCGCCAACGAGTACGTCGCCAACCACTACTGGAACGCCTATCCGGGGGCGACGACGACCGAGATCATCTCGGCCGAGCGGGTCGCCGCGGCCGTGGACGACCTGCGCGCCCGCGCCGAGTCGTTGGAGCCGAGCGCGTTCAAGGCCGCGTACGAGGACATGCTGACGTCGATCCAGCGCGACCTGTGAGCCGCAACGTCTCCGGTCAGGCGTACGCGCTGACCGTCCTCACCCCGATCGTCGACGGCCACGCGCCGGAGCTGACCGCCCACCTCGACGCGCTCCCGGAGGGCGACGACAGCCCGCTCGCGCGCGTGGGCCGCACCCATCTCGCCCGCTGGGTGGTGATCGACCACGTCAAGTACCAGGGCCACGGCCAGCGCCACCGCGACCACCTGCCGCCGCGGCTGCTCTTCACCAGCAACCTCGACGGCGACCTCGACTCCTATCTCGAGGCCCTGCGGACCGCCCTCGGCGAGGACGCCGACGCCGTCTGGGGCCACTGCGTCGGCTACCCCGGCCACCGCGACGCGGCCGGCTTCGCGCGCTGGCTGAAGGCCCACGAGATCGAGGCCGCGCTGTTCTTCGCCGCCTACGGCGCGCGCACGGTCGACCGGGTGCACGCCGACCTCGCCAAGCGCGCGCGCCTGATCGAGTTCGCGCTCGAGGCGCAGGGCCTCGAGCCCGCCGCGCTGAAGGCCCGCTTCCTGGAGCGCTTTTGACCGAGCTCGACCTCCCGAACATCCAGGGCTTCGTGGTGCGCGGGTACCGGCTCCCCGCCGCCGGCTACCTCTTCCTGCGCATCGAGGACGCCGCCAAGGCGCGCGCCTTCCTGGGCGACTTCATCGCGCAGGTGATCACCGCCCAGCACTGGGACGCCAAGCCGGAGTCCGGCATCAACCTCGCGTTCAGCCACGCGGGCCTGACGGCGCTCGGGCTCTCGGAAGCGAGCCTGGCCGGCTTCCCGGCCGAGTTCCGCGAGGGCATGGCGTCGCGGGCGGAGCTGCTCGGCGACGTCGGCGAGAGCGCGCCCGAGAAGTGGGAGGACTGCTTCCGCAGCGGCGACGCGCACGTGCTGGTGATGATCAGCGCCATGGACGGCGACGCGCTGCGCCGGCGCGACGAGAACATCCGCGCGCTGGTCGAGCGCCGCGGCGGCGCCAGCGTCGTCGTCACCCAGCTCGGCGGCGTGCTCCCGACCGGCCGCGAGCACTTCGGCTACGCCGACGGGTTCGCCCAGCCGGCGATCGAGGGCAGCCGCTTCGAGGACCACCCCGGCGCCGGCGCGCCGGCCAAGGGCGGCGAGTGGCGCCCGATCCGCGCCGGCGAGTTCATCCTCGGCTACCCCGAC